>Ga0209580_10000220_pt1 | contig 36672 bp, 35 predicted proteins | sample Coa_R1_5_FD_187153 | JGI IMG/M metagenome (GOLD analysis project Ga0209580, IMG submission 187153) | Surface soil microbial communities from Centralia Pennsylvania, which are recovering from an underground coalmine fire - Coalmine... | ecosystem: Environmental > Terrestrial > Soil >... | reverse complement strand
ACGTGCATCAAAAGGCGGAAGCAGACGGCGGCGTCGACGCTGCGATCGGCAAACGGCAGGGCGTGGGCATCCGCAACCTCGAACGTCGGGGTCACGCCCAGCTCGGCGGCCCGGGCGCGGGCGACGCCGAGCATCTCGCGAGACGCGTCGACTCCTGTCACGCGGGCTCCGGCTGCGGCGAGGGCCAGGGCTGCGCGCCCAGTGCCGGTGCCGACGTCCAGGATCTGACGCCCCGCGATCGGCGCGATCGCGCCGAAGAGCAGGGCCTGCTGGGTATCGAGCAAGTGTCGACCGATCGGCCCCCCGAAGCGGAGCGAATCAAAGCCCTCCGCGACCTCGCGACTGGCGTAGTGCGTGTAGCCGTAGTGCCGTCGTGTTCCGTTCGGACCGGCCGCAGGCCGCTCGCTCACGCGAGCCTCCCAGCGACTTCGCGACGGTCGCTCCGCGCGAGTTCGTCGATCGCTGTGCGGGTTTTTGCCACGAACGCCTCGTCGCTGTAGCGCGTGGTCGCCACCTGCCGAGCGCGGTCGCCGATAGCCATGGCGTGCACCGGATCGCCCAGAGCGGCGAGGATCGCGTCCCCGAAGGCGTCGGGCGTCGCGTCAGCGAGAAACGCGATGTCGTCTGATAGCACCTGCGTGTGCGTCAGCAGCCGGGTGGCGACGATCGGCCGTCCAGATCGCAGGTACTGGTAGATCTTCAGCGGCGTGTTCGTGCCCGTGGACCGTGGGGACGCGAGGACCGTGGCGGCGTCGAGGTATGCCGGAATCTCGTCGGCGGGACGCTGTCCGGTGAAGATCACGGCGGTCGCGAGTCCGAGCGCACGCACCCGGCCGCGCGCCTCCTCGACCTGCGCGGGTTCGCCGCCCACCATGACGAGGCGCGCGTCAGGCCTCGCCGTCGTGACCGGGACCATCGCGGCGTACAAGAGATCGAGCCCCTGGTAGTTCTCGAACGTGCCCGTATAGAGCACGATGGGGTCGCCCTCGCCCAAGCCCAGGCTGGCGCGAATGGGTGCGCCCGCGCCGCTCTTCGGCGCCGCTCCGGAGCCCGGGGCGTTTTCAATCAGCACGGTTGGCACGCCCGCATCCACCCCACGAACGGTCGTCTCGAGCGCCTGGCAGATCACGATGATGACTTTCGAGTTGCGGATCATCATCCGCTCGAGCCATCCGAGCGCGGTCGCCAGCCAGGTCCTCTCACCGTATCCGAAGTTGGCGACCTGCTGCGGCAGGCTCGAGTGCATGTCATACAAGTGCGGCACTCGCAGGAGCCGCGCCAGAATCACACCGATGCCGCCCCCCTCTTCATGCGAGTGGACGGCATCGTAATGCCGAGTACACGCGACACGCGTGGCGGTCAGGGCCAGGGCCGCGTCGAGCGGGACCTTCTTCCAGGACGGGCCGATGCCGATACGACGCATGAACAGTGGCCGAATGCACCTGATGATCTGCAGCCCGGGCATCGTCACGTCGCGACCGAACGGGTACGTCACCAGGTCGACGGTGTGCCCCAGCGTCGTCAGTGCGCGGATGCGATGGAATTCCGAGAACGGTGTGCCCCGCGGCTCGAAGAACGGCTCCGGCGCGATCATGAGGATGTGCATGCCGTCGGGGCCCGCCAGGCGGGAGAAACGCGAGCGGTACATGGTACACTACGCCGCCTGCGCTTGACGGAGCCCGATCCTCCTTCATGACTGACCATGGGCCGTCGAAGCCCCACCATTTGGGCCGGCAAGCGGCGATTTGGATCCTCAAGATTGCCGTCAGTACCGTGCTGCTCTATCTCGTGCTTCGGCGCAATTTCGGCCCGACGGTCATCGCCGCCCGCAACGCGTCGATTCCGTGGCTTCTCGCCGCGCTGGCGGTCTTCTTCGTCCAGATTCTCGTCAGCGCCTGGCGGTGGGGATTGCTCGTCCACGCCCAGGGCATCGCGATGCCGTTCGGCGCCCTGCTCAACTCGTACCTCGTCGCGACGTTCTTCAACAACTTCCTCCCATCGAATATCGGCGGCGACGTGATTCGTATTCGCGACAGTGCCCGGCGCGCGGGCTCGACCACGATTGCGGCCACGGTGGTGCTGTTTGACCGCGGCATCGGTCTGCTCGGCCTCGGGTTCGTCGCCGCGACCGGCGCGACCGTCGCCGCGTGGATCAGCCCGACGATGGGACCGATCGGCCCGGGCGTTCTGTGGGTGGGCCTCGCTGCGGTGGTCGCGATCGCCGGCTGGGCGATTTTGGTACCCCAGGGTGTCGTCCGGCTCCTCAGTCCGGCCCGACGACTGCATCCGGAATGGTTCGACGAGCGGCTCGAGCGGCTCTATGCCGCGTTGGCGCGCTTTCGACAGTCGCCCGCGGCCCTGGGCGGAGGCTTCTGCGGCTCGCTCTCGGTTCAGGTGCTCCTCGTGATGTTCTACGCGGCCATCGCGCGCGGTCTACACATGGAGGTGCCCGTCTGGCACCTCGCGATCGTCGTGCCACTGTCGTTTGTCGTGCTGATGCTGCCGATTTCGGTGAATGGCCTGGGACTGCGCGAAGCCACCTTCGTGCTCTACCTGACCCGGCTTGGTGTGCCCGCGGCCTCCGCGACGGCGCTATCGCTCACGAGCTACGGGCTCATTGCCCTGTTTTCGACCTCCGGCGCGATCGCGTACCTCATCCGCCCGGCCGCTGCTCGTCGACCACAAACGTCGGTCGGATAAAGACGCCGAGGTTCCGGGTGTCGGGCTGCTGGCCCGGTCCGGGGCGTTCGCCGACGTCCGTCGGCACAAACCCTCGCGTCGTCGTCACGCGCAGGACGACCCCATAGCTCTTGTGCGCCCAGACGCCGGGCCGCGGCGTAAAGGTCAACGTGGCTGACCCGCCGGGTTGGAGGGACGCGCGCTCGGTGTCGCCATCGAGGGTCGCCGTCACGTCATTCGGAACATATTTCGCGCCGATTTGCAGCGTCAGCTTCAGAAGGGGCAACTCCGTTCGGATGAGGATGTCCGTGACGGCGTGACCCGCGATCCACAACCCGTCGCGTTCGGCGAAGTACGCGTTCTGGTCCATGTAGTCGAACAAGACAAGAGGATCTTGCTCGAAGGGCACGTGGGCGCGCACGCCTTCAAGGAGATCGACGGGCAACTGGTTGACGAGCGTCAGCTCAATTGGAAACCATCGGTAAGGAGCGCCCTCGACGCCGAGCCACGGCTCTCGGGCTTCTCGCACCGGGGAAACGACCATCGCACCGGTGAACGCCACGCCTACCGCCGTCCCGACGATGCTGGCAAACAGTCCGGTTGCCGACGGCACGAGAAACAGCATCGTGGGATAGGTGCTCAGGAAGTACCTGTTGCCCGGCGCGCCACCACCGCCGTTCCACGTATAGGGCGTAATGACGAGAAACACGAGGACCGTGGCCGCCCAAGCCAGGGCCGTTGCGGTTTGCCAGACGCGCGCGTGGCGTAACCGCGCGAGGAAAAGGATCAGGGTGGCGACGCCCGGAAAGAAGAACAGAATCAGGCCCGCATCGCGACCAGCGAAGAAGTACCAGATGTTGAGCGGCAGCAAGCGCACGAAAACGTCGCTCGTGGTGGTGTTCACACTGCCGGTATCGTTTGTGACGCTCTCGAACGTGTAGCCGTCATACGTCGTGCCCTTGGCGTCGAAGGGGAAGGCGTCGTAGAACTCCTTCCGACCGTCGTCGGTCGCCGCGCCCTGATAGCTGGCCTCTCCCGTCACGAACAAGTGGACGGCGAACAGCCCGCCGGCGGTCGCCGAGGCGACCAGCGTAATTGCCGCGGCATGCCTCCACCGCTTCGCCACAAGCGCGACGAACACGAGAGGTCCGACGAGCAAGACGTGGCTCGGCTTGGAGTAGGTCGCCAGGCCCAGGAGCAGGCCCGCCGCAAGATCGGTCGCCGGCCGGCGCCAGCCGCGCCACGCGGTCGCCGGCGCCACCTCCTTGTACAGCCAGAGGAAGTATGCGCCGAACACCAGGGCGACGTTGAAGATCTCCGGCATGAGGAACACGCCGTACACCGGCATGATCGACGCGCCGATGAACGCAGTTCCCAGAAGCGCACCAGCGATGCGACCGCACTGCGCTTGACAGAACCTGACCGCGCACGCGAGGCAGATCGCCAGGAGAACGACGTTGAGGACGACAAGGCCGCCGACGCCGCCGATCAACACGAAGGGGGCGGCGACGACTGGGTAGATGAACGCCTTGCCGTACGCGAGTCGCTCCGACGTCGGGACCGGCGTGGACGCCAAAGCCAGGAACGGCCAACGCGCCTGGACGATCGGACGAACCGTGTAGGCTCGCTTCAGGAAGATGCCTTCGGGCCCGCGCGGGTAGATCGTCAGAAAGCGATCGAGATCGGCCTTCTCGAAACTCAGGTCGCCATCGTGGGCGACACTCAGGGCCATGGAGACGTAGGTCGCCTCGTCGCTCTTGATGTCACCGATGGCGGTCAGCGGATTGATCCAGCGCGCGGCGACGGTCGCGAGGATGACCACGGCGGCGAGGAGCGCCGGCCGCTTGAGCCCGGTCACGGCTCGACCTCAGGTCGAGAGGGGACGATCACGCAGAGCCGGCGCGATTATAGCATCGGGTTTTCCACCGGTTTTGGGCGGGTGGTATGCTGGCCGGCGACCGATGCGGCACGCGGCCACGGGAGCGCCCTTCGACGAGCGCGGCGGACGCCTTCGTGGCGTCATCGACTTCGCAGCCGGACGGTATCCCGGATTTCTTGTTGGCCTCCGGCCGGGCCGTATCCTCCCGGTTTTCCATTTCCACGAGACGACTGCCGGCGCTTTTGAGCCGGTGTGCCGCTATCTCGTGGAGAACGGCTATCGCACCGTTGTGTCGGACGATGCCGCCCGATTCGTTCGTGAGGGGGTCTACCCGGGCGACCGCAGCGTGATGCTGGCCTTCGACGATGCGTGGGCGAGTCTGTGGCTGGTGGTCGAGCCTCTTCTTCGCCGGTACGACCTCTGCGCAGTGGCCTATGCGATTCCTGGGCGCCTCGCGGAAGCGGACGCCGTCCGGCCAACGATCGAGGCGGGCGCGGTCGACGCCGCCGACGCCGATCGGGCGGCCCAGCCTTTCGTCACCTGGGCCGAGCTCAGAGCGCTCGCTGCCTCCGGCCGGGTCGACGTCCAGTCGCACACGTGGTCACATTCCATGGTGTTCACAGGCGATCGTGTGGTCGGTGCCGTGGGGCCGGCGTTTGCCGCCGAGCCTCGTCTGAACCACCCTCGCATCGACGTGGCGGGGCCACCTGAATTCCTCGAGGCCGAGCGCGTCGGCTACCCGCTCTTCCCGCGGCGCTCCAGGATGTCGGAGGGCCGTCGGTTCTTTCCCGATCCTGACGCGTGTGCTCGAGCCGAGGCGCTGGCGTCGGGTTCGAAGGGCTCCGCCGGGCTCGTCGCGCGTGTCGCCGGACGGTGGGAGTCGGAAGCGGATCAAGACGCCGAGATCCAGCGCGAGCTGGCGGACGCTCGAGATCTGTTGCAGACTCGCCTGCGTACGCCCGTTCGGCACGTGTGTCTGCCCTGGGGCGTCAGCGGCCCGCGGACCCGTCGGGCCCTCGAGCGCCTCGGTTTCGTGTCGGCGTTCGCGAATCGGTGGGGCGGGCGTTTTGCGGTGGCGGCCGGCGACGATCCCTTTTCTCTCAAGCGACTGAACGGCCGCCACATCTTCGCGCTGCCCGGCCGAGGGCGTCGCACGCTCGTCTCGCGGGGATGAGCGACGCGGCCCCGGCCCAGTTCGTGTTCCCGGACGACGTGGAGGTGGCGGTCGTCTCTCACAACGGGCGATCGACGCTCCCGCAGCTCCTGTCGTGCGTGCGTGCATCGGGTGCGCCGCCGGATCGCATCTTCGTCTATGACGTGGGAAGCACCGACGACACGGTGTCCTGGCTGGTCCAGGAATGGCCGGCCGTCACGGTGCGATCGCTCGAAGGCAATGTCGGGCCCGATCCCGGCCGCAATTGGGCGCTCCGTGCGTCGACGCGCCCCTATCTCCTACTCCTGGATGCCGACGCTTTTCTCGAGCCCGGCGCTCCCCGCCTTCTCAGGGATGCGCTCGATCCGGCGGCTCGCGTGGGTACGGTCTCACCCGTGGTCGTGCATGCCCACGACACGTCGATCATTCAATATGCGGGCGGAAGCCTGCACTACATCTGCGAGGCGATCAACCCGTGGCTCGACCGACGGCTCGTCGAGCGCGGCCACGAACGCCTGGATATCGGCGCGGCACCCGGCGTCGCGTTGCTCATCGACGTGCAGGTGGCGCACACGATCGGCTTGTGGGACGACCGCTATTTCATCGGCAAGGAAGACGGAGATTTCTGTCATCGTCTTCGCATGGCCGGCTATCGCCTGATCGAGGAGCCGCGCGCGATCGTCGCGCATCGCAGCCGGCCGCGGACCGCATGGCTTTTCTCCTGCCAGATTCGGAACCGGTGGCACTTTCTGCTCAAGAACTACGAGGCCCGCACGCTCGTCGTCCTCGCGCCGGCGCTCGCGGTGCACGAAGTCATTCAATTCGGCCTGCTTACGGCGAAGGGGCATCTCCGGGCATGGTGGACGGCCGTCAAAGGGCTGTGGTCGTGGATGCCGACGCTCTCTCGTGACCGGCGCACGTTTCAAGCGATGCGAACGGTGCGGGATCGGGACCTGCTCGTCGACGCGCCTCTGATCGTGCGGTCGGATCTGGTGGGCGGATCGGTCGGGCGGACGGCGAAGCGCCTCTACGACGGTTGGCTCCATCTCTACTGGCGCCTTGCGCGCCACCTGATCTCGTGAAGCCCCGGGCGCGGATTGCCATCGTCACGACCTACTACCGGCCGGTGCTCGGCGGCGCCGAGTCGGCGGCCGAGCGCGTCGCGACATTCTTGCAGCGGCGCGGGCATGCCGTCACGGTCTTCACCAAGCTCACGCCGGCTGCGCTCGGCACCGATGAGACGATTGACGGCGTACGTGTCAGGCGCTTGCCCCCCGTCGGGCCACGGACACCGGGCGGCAAGTGGCGGTTCGCGCCGAATGTGTTTCGAGCCCTCCGAGAGGGGCGCCAGCAGATTGACGTCGTGTGTTGTATCGACTACCGCGGGATTGGCCTGGCGGCGTTGGCGGCGCGCGCCTTTACACACGCCCCGGTCGTGTTCTACGCCCAAACGGAAGGCGTGCTGTCCGGGAGTTCTCTTCGCCGGCTGGGGTCGCTGCTCTATCGCCGCACGGACGCGTTGGCGTGCATCTCGCGCGCGATTGAGCGCGAGGCGCTCTCAGCGGGCCTCTCCCGCGAGCGCGTGCACTACGTGCCGAATCCGGTCGATACCGGACGGTTCTCGCCGGCGACACCAGAGGAGCGTCAGCGGCTTCGTGCCAGGCTTCGCGTGGGCGAAAACGAGGTGCTCGCCGTCTTCGTCGGCCGGCTCAGCCGCGAAAAGGGCGCCGTTGAGCTCGCGACCGCCTGGGCGACGGTTGAACCGAGGGCGATGGTGGCTTTCATCGGGCCTCCCATGACAGGCCATGACTGGGACGTCAGCGGCAACGTGGCGCGCATCGCCCGCGAAAGCCGCATCACGTCGTCGTTCCGCCTCGTCGGAGGGGTGCCGCCCGACGAGGTGGCTTCCTGGCTCAAGGCGGCAGATTTCGCTGTACAGCCGTCGCACTTCGAGGCCATGGGCCTTGCCGCCGCGGAGGAGATGGCGGCCGGATTACCGGTGATTGTCACCGACACCAGTGGATATCGTGAATTCGTCGTCGACGGAGAGAACGGGTTGATCGTGCCGCCGAAGGACATCCGTGCGCTCGGCGACGCGGTCACGCGGCTGGTCCAGGACCCGGCTCTCCGGGCTCGTCTGGCGTCGCGCGCCCGTGAGACCGGCGCCCAATTCGAGGAGAGCGTCGTGCTGGGCCGCTTCGCGGACATTCTGGACCGGCTGACGCGATGAGCGCGCCCGATCGCCGCGTCCAACCCAAGAACGTGGTGTATGCCACGCTCTCGGCGGGCAGCGCGGGATTGCTCCTGATCGTGGTGGTGCTGATCAAGCAGGTGCTCGGGAACGACGTCTTCGGCGCGTTCTCCTGCGCCCTCAGTCTGGCCACCATTGGCGAGGCGCTGATGGATTTCGGTATCCATCAGGTTACGATTCGATCCATCGCCCGTGATCGGGAGAGCGCCCGGCGAATCTTTCAGAACACGCTCGGGCTCAAGGCGATGCCGGGCGTCATCATGTTCGTGGTTCTGGGCGCTGTGGCCTTCGTCTGCTGGCCCGACACGGACCTGCGCCTGACGTGCCTCCTCATGCTCGTGGGCGCGGGTCTACGTTCCTACCTGCTGACGATCCGGGGCGTGCTCCTAGGGCTCGAGCGATTCGGCGACGAGAGCCTCGTCGTGATTGGCGATCGGGTCGTCTTGCTGGTGGCGGTGGGTCTGGCGCTCTTCTCGGGTGCGGGCCTCGTGGGGCTCGGCCTGGCGTTCGTCGGCGCGCGCGTGCTGACGGTGGCCGGGGGATTTGCGCTGACTCACCGGCAGGTGGGGCTGCCCCAGCCGGCTTTCGAGATGGACCTCTGGCGGGAGTTGCAGGTGAACGCGCTGCCGATGGGTGCGTTTCTCATCGTGCTCAACGTGTACAACTACGTCGATACGATCCTGCTGGGCACGATGCGCGACGTGGGCGAGGCCGGTCGCTACAGCGCCGCGTACAAGATCTACGAGGGCGTCACGTATGCGCCGGCGATCCTGGCGTCGGTGTTGACGCCGAGGCTGTCGCACTTGTGGACGGTCGATCGCGTCGCCCACGCGCGGCTCGTCCGCCAGGGGCTGGGCGTGACGACGCTCCTCGCGATCGCGCTCGGACTGGTGGTCTGGATCGGCGCTCCCTGGGGACTCGTGCTCGCCTTCGGATCGGACGCGAGAGCCTCGGTGTCGACCTTGAGGATTCTCGACGGCGGCCTGGTCTTCGTGTTCGCCATCTGGCTTCTGCATGCGACGGCGATTTCGGTCTTCGAACAGCGTCTACTGCTCACGACCACGGTCATCGGCGTTGCGGCCAACACCGCCTTGAACCTCTGGCTCATCCCGCGCTTTGGACGCGAAGGCTCCGCCTGGGCCACGGTCCTCGGCGAGGCCCTCACCCTCATCCTGCTCGTCGGGGGGCTCCGCGGCGTCCTGAGGAAGGCCGCCGACGGGGCTCGGCGAGCGTGACATCACCGACCGCAGCGTCGACGGGCCGCGCCTGACACCGGAAGAGTGGCGAGGCTACCGCTTGATGCGCCTGACGCTCGCAGTGCCCAGCGAGTAGTCGGTCAACCACGGTGTGAAAGCGACGTTGGACCGCTCCAACACGGTCGTATCCTGCCCGTCTCGCTGGGGACCCTGGACCACGAAGAGACCGACGACCTCCCCGGCCACCGGCTGATATCCAAGAATCGGCGCCCATCGAGCATCGTAGAACCAGTTCTGGCCGACGTACTCGGGCGGCGTCGAGGCATCGAGGTCACGGCCGAACCAGAACAGGACGACGGCCGAACAATACCAATGGCCGGCCCCGCCCGGGTTGACGCACATGCCCAACGTGTACTGAATCGAGCCGGAGCCAAAGGGGAAGTCGGGCCACCGGTCCGCACTCGTCCGGCGGTCGAAGTCGACCTCGAATGAGATCGGCGTGAAGATGATGCTCGTGATCGACGTGGTCACCGGCCAACTAGCCTCGTTCGGGGGGTTATCCAGGATCGTGGCCTGCGTCATGTCGAACGGCACGACGTTGAACGTCGAGACCGAGGAGAACGGCGACGAGATGTTGTTGGTCAGGTCCTGCGCCTGAACGCGCCAGAAATAGGCTCCCGCGCCGAGATCGGCCGACGGCGTAAAGGACGTCTGGTTCGGCTGTTCTTGAATGACGCCGGTGGCCACGATGGTGCCCGCGGCGAAGGACGAAGCCGTCGCGACCTGGAAATTGTAGAAGAGCGTGCTCGCCGGGCCGGTCGTCGCCGCGTCGTTAGCGGTGAATGTGGGCCGCGCGCCGACCGCGCTCGTGCCGTTGGCCGGGGAAAAGATCCCCGGAGGCTGAATCGTAATCTGCGGACGGATGAAGAACGTCTGCGTGGCTGAAAACACGCCGGGCACGTTGGTCACCACCGCGCGGGAATGCCAGAAGTAGGTCGCGTTCCCGCTGAGCACCCCGATCGTAAATGACGTTGCGCCCGACGGATCCTCGGCGATGCCGTCCTTGGTGAACACCTTGTTGTTGAAACCGGCGTCGCTCGCGACCTCGACCGAGTAGGTCGTCGTCGCGGAACCCGTCTTCACCGCATTCAAGATCCTGAGCGACAGGGGCTGGTCGGCGTAGTTGAAAGTCGTGTTGTTGGATGGCGTTTGAGCCGTCGGCGTCACGAAACTCACCGACGGAGTATTCGGGTTCGGGGACGAGCACGCCACCCCGAGGGCGACGCCGGCGATCGCGGCCGTGAGGGTCAAGGGAAATCGACTCAGAACCATCGGACCTCTCATGCGTTCGGTCTTTCTCCGGCCTCACCGGATCTCTCGACTGATCCATCGCGGCCGGTAGCTCGCGCCGCCACGACAAGTCGGTCGAACGAGCACGCTACAATGACGCCGCGACTCGAGCGAAAGGGGGGACCTTCCGCTGACACGATCCGCCGCGTCGTACCAGGAAGCGCCCTGCCCCGCGGGACGCGGAGCGATTTTACCCTAAAAGCGGCGGCCCATGCCGAACGAGAGACGACTCAGATTCGTTCGCTGGACGGCGGTGTTGATGCTGAGCAGGCGAATACTCCCGTCGAAGTACCACTTCGGGCCGAGGGGCATGAGCAGGCCGACGCCACCGCCGACCGCCGACGGGCGGTAGCTGCCGGTCAGATCGCTGCCCAGCGTGATCCCGAAGGTACTGAGCGACCCGGTTACGTCGGCGCCATTCAGCACGAACTTGGGCCTGAGGTTGACCGACGCGCCACCGACGCTCAGCAGCACATACGGGCGATACCGGCTGGTCGATTCGAAAACCCATCGGGCCCCGAAAACCGCGTAACTGCTCGGCACGCGCACGCTCGACGACACGGCCACGCCCTGCGATGCCTGAAGAATCGCGGCGAGGGTGCCGGCGTGGTCCGTCTCGCGGCGCGTGGCCAGGTTGCCGGCATAACCGCCCTCGAGCAGGACGTCGAGGTTCTTCCAAATGCGCATGCCCACTTCGACATTGCCTTCAGCGCTGGCGCTATCCACCACGCCGACGCCAGTCGCTCCGCCGATGTACCACAGATTGACGATGGGCCCTGCGGTCGACGGACTCGTAGCCGAGCCGGACGGGGGTGCGGCGGTCTGGGCCCAGCCGGGCGCAGCGATTCCGAAGACCGAGATCAAAACCAGCAAAGAGGGCACACGTCGCGTCATCAATATCTCCAGTCGGGCGCGGGCCTCATGGTAGCAGCAATTACTCCGCTGATTCCGCTTCGAGGACCTCACGGACGACAAAAATAGGTTTGCCTTGAGACTCGTGGTAGGTCCGCGCCTGGAGCTCCGCCAGTAATCCCAGCGTCACGAGCTGTAACCCGGTGAAGACGAGCAAGACGCCGAAGAGGACCGTCGCGGTGCGCTCGGTGAGCGAGGCATAGCCAAGGAGGCGCTCGACGCCGAGGTACCCGAGGAGCGCTGCGCCGACGGCGCCCATGCCGACGCCGAGCAGTCCGAAGACCTGGAGCGGCCTGGTCGAGTAGCTCACGAGAAACTTGACGGTCAGGAGGTCCAGCACCACTCGAATCGTTCGGGAAATGCCGTACTTCGACCGTCCATGGATTCGGGCGCGGTGATTGACCGGCACCTCGGCAATCCGTACACCCATTTCGCTCGCGAGCGCGGGCAGGAACCTGTGCATTTCGCCGTAGAGCCGGAGCGGCTTGACGACCTCGGCACGAAAGACTTTCAGAGAGCACCCGTAGTCGTGCAGCCGCACGCCGGTCGCCCACGAGATCAGCCGGTTCGCGACCATCGATGGCAGTCGGCGGTTGACAAACGTGTCCTTGCGGTTCTTTCGCCAGCCGCACACGATGTCATAGCCCTGGTCGATCCTCTCGGCCATTGTCGGGAGGTCGCGCGGGTCGTTCTGCAGATCTCCGTCGGACGTCGCGATGAGCCGGCCACGGGCAGCGGCGAAGCCCGCGGCGAACGCCGCGGTTTGGCCGAAATTGCGCCGGAACCGGATCACGCGCACGCGCCGGTCGGCGATCTGCCACCCTCGCAGGCGCTCGAAGGTGTCGTCCGTGCTCCCATCGTCCACGATGATGAGCTCGTACGGCCGGCCCCACGCGCCGAGTGTCTCGGTGAATTCCTTCGAGAGCGGGCCGACGTTCTCACCCTCGTTGAAGACCGGAATGACGACGGAGAGGTCGGGTGCCACGGTGTGCTTGTGCGCCATTCTACGATGCCCGGCGCCGGCGCCACAGGAGAAGAGCCACACCCACGACCGCGAGCGCGCCGGCAAACCACAGCGACGCCCGCGCGATGTTGTGAAGGACGTAGCTCATCGCCGCCTGGCCATACCAGTACGCCATGACGCCCTCGCCGCCGTACCTGAATCCGCGACCGACGATCACCGCGAGCACGAAGGTCGCCGGCGACACATCGGAGACGCCCGCGGCGAGCACGAACGGTTTGAAGGGTATGGGCGGCGGCAGAATCGACGGCACGACGACCGTCAGGAGTCCGTACCTGCGGAACGCGGCGAGGCCGCGCTCGATGTGACGATCGTGCAGGTACCGGGAGAGCACAGCGTGTCCGCCGGCGCGGGCGATGGCGTAGAGCACGTAGCAGCCGCCGAGCGATCCGACCGTGGCCATCGCGGCGTAGTACGGCCAACGATCTGGATGCTGAATGACCAGGCCGATGAGGAGGAAGTCCGGGATCTCGGGCAGCGGCAGAAACGAGGAGTCGATGAACGAGAGGAGGGCCAGCCCCGGTCCACCCAGCGTACTGAGCGTCATGGCGAGCAGCTTGAGGTGCTCGACGAATCGGCTCATCTAGAATGGAGGCTTGGCGACGAACGGCATCTTGGTCACGCGCAACCGGCCGTTGAACGGCCAGCCGATTATAGCCGACGCCGCGTGGCGGGTTGAAGCGACGGTCTTTCGCTCGGTACTCGCGGCCTGTGTCCTCATCGGCGCCGCGGCGGTCGTGCACTACTGGCGAGCCGGATTGGTACTCTCCCACTACGACGCGCGCGCCCACCTCACGGTCGCACGCCGCGTGTTTGACAGCTTGACGCCGGGCTGGCGGCAGCTCGGCGGCGTCTGGCTGCCGCTTCCCCATGTGATCGATCTGCCGCTCGTGGCTTCGACGTGGGCGTATCGGACCGGCATTCCGGCGGTCGCGGCGTCGGTGCTCGCGCTCTCGGTGGGGCTTGCCGCGCTCGCCCGGTGGATTGTTCGCGAGACCGGGTCTGTCGTGGCCGCACTCGCGGCGCCAGCACTCATCCTCGGCAATCCGAATGTGCTCTACCTGCAGAGCACGCCGATGACCGAGCCCTTGCTGCTCGGCCTCTCGTGCGTCGCTCTTCTGGCCGTCGACGAATGGATTCGATTTCCCGCCTCCCGACGTGCGGCGTGGGCCGGGCCCGCGCTCGGGGCGCTCCTCCTCGTCCGATACGAGGGCTGGTTCGTCGGCGCGGCGCTCGGCGCGGTCGCTGTGGTGGCTCGACGCCGCGACGGCCTGGCGGCGGTCATGCGTCTGCTTGGCTGGCCGGTTGTCGCCGTCCTGGCCTTTCTGTCGCTCAGCTGGGCCAGCACAGGCCATTTCCTCGTGACGTCGGGTTTTTATGTGGCTGACAATCCCGCCCGGCATCAGCCTCTCGCCGCGCTCTCGGATATGGCGCGAGTCACGACCGCGTTGACCGGTCCCGTGGTTGTCGCGTGTGCTTTGGCCGGCGCGGCGATTTGCCTGATGCGCGCGCGGCGGTTGTCGACTGCCCTGCTACCCCTCTCCCTCGCGGCCGCCGGGTGCCTGCCTTTGGGGGCCTTCGACGCGGGTCACCCGATGCGCGTGCGCTACATGGTGCCTTTGGTGGCGGCGGCGGGCGTCCTGACGGCAATTGCGGTCGCGTCGGTGGCCGGATCGCGGGGCCGCCTCCGGGCGCTCGTGGCCACTGTGGTCGTGCTGGTCACGTTTGCGATGCGTCCACCCTTCGACGCGCGCGCCCCGGTGGTCGTGGAGGCCCAGCGCGACGTCCCTCTCCAGCTCGCGCGGCAGCCCGTCACGGCGTATCTGGCACGTGCGTATGACGGCACACCGATTCTCGCCAGCATGGAGGCCCTCGGGCACTACATGCAGGAGATGTCGGCGATTGGGCTTCCGCTCCGAGTGTTCTTACACGAAGGCAACGGCGATCTGTGGCTGGATGCGTTGTCCGGGCCGCGACGCCACGTCGGGTGGATCCTGATCGAGTCGCGCACGGACGGTCGTGACGGGCTCGCCGATCAAGTGGCCCGAGACCCCGCGTTTCTCGACGGGTTCGAACAAGTCGCGGCGGGAGGGGATGTGGTGCTCTACAAGAGGATGCAGCGCTGACGATCGGCGATCGGGCCATTCGCGGTGGACCCGTCAATGACCCGGTCGTCGGATCCTGAAGGCGCCAGTCGTCAGCGCCTCACCTGGAACGCGATCGTGAAGCTGGTGCCGGTCAGGTCGATCTTGTTGCTGAGGAAGCTGTTTGGGTCGAGATTGCCGGTGGCCCACTGGTATCGGACTTCCGCCATGAAGGCGAAGATGTCTCCGTTCATCGGCAACCGCACGCCGCCAAGTACGATGCCCGCGGGTGTCGTGCCCGTCCCGACAAACGTGGCCTGGAAGATATTGTTGTTGGCGTCAACGAACTCGCCGAATTCGCTGTAGCGCCACCGCAAGGCGGCAATGCCCGCCCCGACATATGGCTGCACGTGCCCGGGCCGGCCGAATGGCATGAAGCGCACCACAGCGCTGATGGGTATGATCCGCAGGCGCAGACTCTGCGTGATATCCGACCCGTCAGCCGTGTTGACGACGTTGCTGTAGAGGCTTGGCGTCGTGCGCCGGTAGTAGCCGACGCCCGCGCCTACCTCGAGGTGCCGGCCGAGATCGAGGTTCCACTCGCCGAAGATCTGGCCGCCATTGAAATTGGTAATGTCGAAGAGCAGAGGCTGTGCCGAGGTGAGGTCCGTGACCAAGACGTCGTTCGCCGGCCGTCCGTCGAACCCCTGTGGCATGAACCCGCCAGCACCGAATTGAAAGCCTTGGACGACCTGCGCCGATGCCGGCGCTGCTACGAGGATGACTGCGGCCAGCCACGCGGCCGTGCGACCGACGTTCCGAAGCATGATGCCTCCTGACACGGCCGGATTCCCGGCCACAAGAGGATTAGACAGCAGAAACTGTGCCAAGGTCGCTTGTGGGAACTCTCGACAGTTCGCGCCCGGGCTCTGGGCTCCTGTCCCCTGGGGTGTGCAGCGAAGCGCGCATCCTCCGTCGGCGTCAGCCTGGCGAGTCCGGGTCGACCACCACGCGGCGGACGGCCTCGTGTACCCGTCCATTCGAGGCCAGGATCTCGCCTCGGAAGATCTCCAGCGCCTGGTCGCGATAGTCGGTGACGCGGCCGCCTGCCTCGGCGACCAATAGCGACCCGGCCGCGATGTCCCAGGCGTGCAAGTGCTCCTCCCAGAAGGCGTCGAATCGGCCGGCGGCCACGTACGACAGGTCGAGCGCCGCGGATCCCAGGCGCCGCACGCCCCGCGTTCGTTCGAGCAGGGCGCCAAAGATGCGGACTTGCCTCGCCCGGTGTTCGGTGTCGTACGGGAATCCCGTCACGAGCAGCGCGTCGATCAACGTCTGGGCGTGTGAGACGTGGATGGGCGCACCGTTCAATCGGGCGCCCTCACCGCGCTCGGCCGTGAACAGCTCGTCGGCGATCGGATCGTAGATCACGCCGAGCCGGATCTCGCCGTCCACCTCGAGCGCAATCGAGACGCAGAAGAGCGCGACGCCGTGGGCGAAGTTGGTCGTGCCGTCGATCGGATCGACGATCCATCGGAATGCGCTCACCGGCGGCTCCGCGGCCGCGACCCCCTCTTCGCCGAGCACCGTGTGTGTGGGGAACCGCAACGCGATCCGCTGCCGAAAGTCCTGTTCGACGGCGATGTCGGCGGCCGTCACGAGATCGATCGGGCCTTTCTTGTCGATCGCCAGGTGCTGGCGGAAGAACGATCGCTGGATGCGGCCGGCGGCGATCGCGGCCTCCACCGCCGTCGCCATGAGGAGCGGATCGAGGGGCAATCAGGCCAGCTTCTTGCTCATGCGGACGGACATGCCGCCCTCCGGCCGACGCTCGATGGCCACGTCGTCCATGAAGCTGCGCATGAAAAAGATCCCGCGGCCGCTCGACTTGAGCACGTTCTCGGGATCGAGCGGATTGGCAATCCCTTCCGGGTCAAAGCCCTTGCCCTCATCGAGGACCCGGACCACGAACTCGTTCGGCTCGCGGCGGGGCGTGAGCGTGAACTCCACCGTGACATGCTTCGCGTGGTCCTCGCGGTTGCCGTGCTTGATCGCGTTGATGACCGACTCACGGACCGCCACACTCACCCAGTGTGTCGAGTCCTCGTCCAAGCCCGCCACCGCCGACATGCGGTCGCTCAGCACCTGGACGATGTCCAGGAGATCGAACGAACTGGGAATTTCGAGGCGGATCAGGTGTCCGGGCGGGGCACTCACCGCGGAGTAAGTAACATATAAGCCCATCGTGACTCAACAGCGTCTTCAGATTCGGCCCGTTCGGCGCCTCCATGGGACGATCCGGGTGCCTGGAGACAAGTCGATTTCCCACCGGTACGCCATGCTCGGCGCGCTTTCCCCGGGACTGACCGAAATCTCACATATCGCCCCCGGGGCAGACGTCGCGTCTACCCTCGCCTGCGTCGCGGCACTCGGCGCCACCGTCGATCGCCCCGCCAGCGGCGTCGTACGCATCCTCGGCGTCGGCGCGGCGGGGCTGCGAACGCCGCAGGCGCCGCTCGACGCCGGCAATTCCGGCACAACCATGCGGCTGCTCGCCGGGCTCGTGGCTGGCTTTCCTGTCCGCGTCAGGCTCGACGGCGACGCCTCGCTCGGCCGGAGGCCCATGCGCCGCGTGATCGAACCCCTGATGGCCATGGGGGCCCGAATCACCTCCAACGGCGGCCACCCACCGCTCGACATCGAAGGCGGTTCCCTCAGGCCGATCCGATGGCAGTCGCCCGTCGCAAGTGCTCAGGTGAAGAGCGCGATTCTCCTCGCCGGCCTTCGCGCCGACGGGACGACCACCGTGGTCGAGCCGATGGCCACGCGAGACCACACGGAACGCGCCCTGCCGGCGTTCGGCGTATCCTGCCGCGTGAACGGACTGGCCGTGTCGATCGATGGCGGTCAGCCTCTCGAGACACCAACCGGCGTTCTCACCGTCCCTGGCGATCCGTCGTCGGCAGCCGTGTGGGCCGCAGCCGCGGCTGCCCTGCCCGGTTCCTCGGTCATTCTCGAGGCCGTGGGCTGCAATCCGCACCGGCTCGGATTCCTCGGCGCCCTCGAGCGACTGGGCGCCATCGTGGAGTGTCACGAGGACGGTGTGGTCGCGGGCGAGCCTGTGGGGCGCATTTCGGTCAGCCATGGCGGCCATCGCGCCACTTCGATCGGCGCTTCGGAGGTTCCGGGCCTCATCGACGAACTGCCGGTGCTTGCCGCCCGAGCCGCGCTCGGCGGCGAACTCGAGGTCACGGGCGCGAGCGAGCTGCGGGTCAAAGAAAGCGACCGCATCAGCGCGCTCGTCACCGGGTTTCGAGCCCTTGGCGTCGACGCGCGTGAGTTGGCGGACGGGTTCATCATCCACGGGACTCGCCAGCCGTCAGGCGGCACGGCCGACGCGGCGGGCGATCATCGGCTCGTGATGGCCTTCACCCTTGTCGCGCTCGGCGCGAGCGGGCCGTCGGCGATTACCGACGCCGGCGTCGTGTCGGTCTCGTACCCGACCTTCGAGCGCGACCTCGCGAGCCTCACCGTATGACGACCGACAAGGTCTACCTCGTCGGTTTCATGGCCTGTGGCAAGAGCACCGTCGCGCGTGCGCTCAGCGCGCGGCTCGGCTGGCGCGCCGAGGACATCGACGATTTGATCGAAGCGCGCGAACGGCGGTCGATTGCCGAGATCTTCGCGCGGCAGGGCGAACCGTACTTCCGGTCCGTCGAGCGCGAAATGCTCAAGCTCGTGCTGCCCCTTCGGCACGTCGTGGTGGCGACAGGCGGCGGCACCTTCGCGGATCCGGAGAATCGATCCATGATTTCGCGTGACGGGGTCGCCATCTGGCTGGACGTGCCGCTCGCCGAGCTCGTCGGTCGCATGCCGGCGGACGGCAGCCGCCCCTTGGTGGCGGACCGGACGCAGCTCGAGCGGCTCTATGCCACCCGCGTGGAGAGCTACCAACTCGCACACGTTCGCCTCGTGTCGACCCATCTCACGGTCGACGATGTCGTGGATCGCGCGCTTGAGGCCCTCGAGCGCCTGCCACCCGTGCTCGTGCGGCCGTCCACCGGCGTGAGTTAGTCCCCATCGCCGTGCGCTATCTCATCCTGAGCGACATGCACGCGAACCGGCACGCGCTCGACGCCGTGTTGGCCGACGCGTCGGGCATCGGCTATGACGCCGTACTCGTACTCGGCGACCTGGTCGGCTACGGCGCCGATCCGGCGGCGGTCGTCGAACGCACGCTCGAACTGAACCCCGTCGCGATGATCCGCGGCAATCACGACAAAGTCGCCGCGGGGCTCGAGCCCGCCTCGTTCTTCAACGACGTGGCCCGTCGGGCGATTGAATGGACCGCCGAGGTGCTGCCACCCGGGCTGATCCAGACGCTCGTCGACTTGCCCAAGGGGCCGCTCGGCGTCTCCCCGGAGCTCGAGATCTGTCACGGCGCGCCCTTCGACGAGGATTACTACGTCTTCGACACGGACGACGCCCGTCGCGCCATGGACGCAGCCGCGTCGCCCATCTGCCTGTACGGTCACACGCATCTCCCGGCGCTATTTGCGGCGGCCGGGAAGCCGTTCGCGCCGCGAACCGACCTGGAGGTCGACGAATTCCAACTGCCGCCCGACGGCCGCGTCCTCCTGAACGTGGGATCGGTCGGGCAGCCGCGTGACGGGGATCCCCGGGCGGCCTACGGCGTGCTCGATCTCGATCGTCGGGTGATTCGCCTTCGGCGCGTGCCGTATGACGTCGCCGGAGCTCAGGCGCACATCATCGCGGCAGGTCTGCCGCATGCGCTTGCGGCCAGACTGGAACGCGGTCAGTGAGGGACGCTCACGCCGACTTGGTGGGATCGCCGTTTGATCGGGCGGCACGGGCGTCCCGCCGCTTGAGTTCGGCCGCGTAGGCGTCGTGAGCGGCGCGCGTCCCCAGCATCCAGCCGATCGCGATTCCCACGAGCAGCACCGACGGAATGAAGATGAAGTGCGTCGCTGGCATGATCTAGTCAGGGCGGCGACCGCTGGCGGCAAGCTTTGCCGCGATGTCGCCGAGCTCCCGCTCGATGCGGCCCGCCCGCCGCCAGAGGATCCAGACATACACGACGACGGCGAGCCAGGCCACAGCGTATGCGACGAGGAGGAGCACGCCCCCTGGTACCGTGTTCTGGCCCAACTGATCGGCCGGCACGAACTCGGACGCGCCCTGGAACGCGAAGACGGTTCGGCTCGCGAACGCCGCGAGCCCGGCCACGAGGCCCATACGACAACACGATCGCCCCAGTCCTGGCACGTCAGTCCTCCAGCGCGAGATATGCCCGTTCGAGGGCGGCCTGTCCGCGCGCGACTCGAACGCGCGTCAGCAACAGGCCAACATAGAGACAGACGAAGGCCGCCACGCAGTACCACAACGGCAGCGCCATCGAACTTGGCAGGGACGGCAGCACGCTGGTCGTCGGGTGCATCGTCCGCCACAAGTTGACCGACCAGTAGACAAACGGCGACACCGCCATCCCGAACAGGCCGACGGCCGCCGCCAGAACCTCCGCGCCGGGGCCCCCGAATCTCCGCAGCATGAGGTAGGCGACGAAAATCATCCACATCACGAGCGTCATCACGAGACGGGCTTCCCACACCCACCAGACACCCCAGGCCTTGCGGGCCCAGAGGGGCCCTGTGACCAGCACCACGAGGCCAAACACGACCACCAGTTCGGCGGCCGCGAGTGCCACGTGGTCGGCGCCTGGCCGCCGGCGGGCGAGATACGCCAGGCTCGCCAGACCGCAGACGAAGCTAGACGAAAGCGTCAGCATGGCCGCGGGCACGTGGAAATAGAAGATCTTCGAGACGAGGCCCATGCTCGCTTCGGCAGGAGCCTGGGCGACGACGAACGGTGCGCCGACCAGCATCACGAGCGCGAAGGCCATGAACACTGGAGTGATTCGATCCGCGCGCGGCGTCCTCACCGGGGTCACAGGGCCTCACTCACTCATGACGGCGCCAAAGGTCCAGAGGGCGAGCGTCACGAACACGACGTCAAAGAATATCAGCATCGTCAGCCACATCCGCGCCAGCGCGAGATTCGGCTCGACGGCGAGGATCGCGGCCGTGCCGCGCACGCCGGCGATCACGACCGGCACCGTAATCGGATAGAGCAACACCGGCAGCAGGACGTCGCGCGAATGCGCGCGGATCAGCATCGCGGCGAACAGGGTGCCGACCGCCGCGAAGCCGATGGTTCCAGCGACGATCAGGGCCGCGACGAGGCCTGGAGCCCGGCCGATCGGCGCGTTGAACAGCAACACCACCACTGGCACGATGACCGCCTCCACGCAGGTCATGAGGGAGACGAGCGCGACGACTTTGCCGAGGTAGATCGCGCCGCGCTCGACGGGTGCGAGCAGGAGCGCGCGGAGGGTCTCGCCTTCCCGCTCGCGCTCGAACGCGCGGCCCAGGGCCAGCGTCCCCGAAAAGGCGAGCGAGACCCACAGGATGCCGGCGGCCATGTCTTCGTTCGGCCGTCCCTCCCGGACGAAGCCAAAGGCGAAGATCAGAATCGCCGCGAGCGAAAAGAAGAGCGTCGTGTAGACGAGTTCGCGGCTCCGGGCCTCGACGACGAGATCCTTGCGCGCCACGAGCCATGCCGTGCGGAGAGCCTCGATCATTCGGCGGCTCTGCGAATCGCGGCGCGATACCGCTCGCGAAGCGTCCCGCCGGCGCCGGGAAGGGACCCGGCGCGCCCATCGCGGAGGTACCAGGCCTGGCTGATCACTCGATCCGCGCTGTCGAAGTCGTGCGTGGCCATCACGACGATGGCGCCGGCGTCGCGGACCGCCGTCAAGCGTGCGGCCAGGGCGACGGACGAGGCGTCGTCGAGGCCGGTGAAAGGCTCGTCGAGAAGGACCAGGCGGGGGTGGTGGAGGATCGCCCGCTCCAGGGCGAGCCGCTGGCGCATGCCGCGCGAGAAACTCGACACCCGATCGTCCGCGCGGTCGTCGAGTCGAGCCGCGACGAGCGCCGCGCGCGCGCGGGTCGGCACGTCATCGAGGCCGTACAGGCGTCCGAAGAACTCCAGGTTCTCGCGCGCGGTGAGGTCGGCGTAAAGGAAGAGGTCGTGACCGAGCATGCCGATGCGCGCGCGCAGACTGTCGCCGAGGTCGCGTCCGCGCCGGCCGCCGTAGGTGACCGAGCCACCGGAGGGATGCATCAGCGTCGACAGCACGCTCAAGAGGGTCGACTTCCCTGCGCCGTTTGGGCCGAAGAGCCCGGTCAATTCGCCGGCGTGAAGGTCCATGGTCACGTGAGCGAGCGCACGGCGGCGCCCGAAATGGCGCGAGACGTCGCGTACTTCGACGCGATCGAAGTCGAAGGGCGCCGCGATCATGAGGTCAGGCGTGACGCGGCCGCGAGGCCGGAAACACGGCCGCCCAGATCCCGATCGAGAGAATGACTCCGGCGAGTGTCAACGCGAGCTCGCGCGGCCACACCGGGTGATGCGGCAGACCCGAGATCTCCAGGGACAGGTCCGCGTTGGCCGCCAGCCCTGGGCCCGTGGCGACGAGCAAGGGCTGGCCCTGGTCGGAGGCGGTGCGCCGGCCGGTCAACGCCGACGACTGGACGTCGATGCCGCTCGTTCCCGGAACCAGCACTAGCAACTGCTGCAGGGCCACCGGCCAACGCTGATCGAGGCGGACGCTACCCCCGGAGAACGGCAGCTCGAATCCGACGTTGACGGTGGTCGCGCCGGGCGCGAAGGGCCCGGTGACGGTCAGCCGCGTGCCGTTCAGCGTCGCGTCCTTCGGCGAGGGATCCATCAGCGCGGCCCCTCGCGCTTCAGCCGGCAGGTCGAGCACCAGGGGACCTCCGATGTCCACGGGCGTCCGAGCGGAGTTCAAGACCTGGAGGAGATAGAACACGTCGAGGCGATCGTCGGTGAGCTGGGTGACGATCCGCGATTCGGGCCCGAGGACGATCAAGCCGCGGGCCGCGGGACCCGCCGCCAGCCGCGCATCTTCCGCCACGCGTTTCTCGGCTTCCGGGTCGACGCCGACCAGCACCACGCGTAAACCCGTGCTGCCGATGACGATGTCCTGCGATTCAATCCGCTGGCCATCGAGCACGGTCGCCGCCTTGAGGTGCGCCCCGCTCCGAAGGCCAGCGAGCAACGCGCGCCCGTTCGCGTCGGTGTTGATCACCTGCGTTTTGCCGTCGACGCTGAACTCGACCGGCTGACCGGCGACGTTGTTCGCGAAGCTTCCGCGGATCACGCGGACCGAGACGCTGCCAGTCGCGACGTCCCCGGCGGGGAGCGGCACGCCCGAGATCTGCTTGGGATCGGGCATGTTGATCTGCGCTCGGACGCTGACGGCGCCGAGCGCCAGCAGAAGCGCGCATGAAAGGACGTGTGATCTGGCCATCAACGATTAGCGTCGGCGCCCGCAGTGCTTGCAGAACTTCGCGTCCGTGTCGTTGATCGTCCCGCACGAAGCACACGCTACACGTGCCGGCACGACCGCAGGGGGCGGGGTCGTCAGCGCCGGCTCGCCTCGCTCCAACGCCTCGATGAGCGACACGGCGCGAGCCCGAAGACGCGCGTTCATTTCACGAAAGTCCGTGTCGTTGACTTTGCCCGTGGCTCGATCGAACTCCAGTTCCTTGATCGACCTCAGGATCAGGGCCTTGTCGCGAAGCATCGCCTCGCGCTGACGATCGCCGACGTGCCTGGCCGAGGCCTCGACGCCGCCGGCAAAGCCGGTCAGGGCGTGATGAATCATCAGGCCGACGAGGCCGGCCGCCATGACGGCTCCGCTCAGGACCAGCAGCGCAATCGGATGCGTCTGCCGGGACACGATCACAGCCGCCGTCGCCGCCACCATCGAGAGCAGCACGTACAGGTGCCAGGGGCGAAAGCCAGTGTCCGCCGGCGGCGCCGGCGAACTAGTCGAGGTCCTCGAGCTCATGATCCAGTCGAGATTCGAGGGCCGGGTCGGCCGGCGGCGGCGTCGGCTCGCTCACACCGCCCGACGATCGACGCGACCAGCGCATCGCCGTGCCGCCGACCACCAGGATTCCACCCAGGCCGGCCGCATACGGGAAGAGCCACGCCAGCCGGTTGAAGCCGCGATCGATGGGCTGCGACAGCACTTCCTGACTGCCGTACTCGTCGATGAAATGCTGGATGATCTCGTCACGCGTTTTGCCAGCCGCCGTCAAGCGCGCGATCTCGTCCCGCATCTCGGCGGCCTTCTCGCACGTGCACTCGCCCACCTTCTTGCGACCGCACGTGCCGCACATGCAGATGATCGAGTTCTGCATGCTCTTCTCGAGCGGCGATTTCGGGGGCACGAGCACCGTGTTCGGCATCTCGATGTGCTGCGCGCGGAGGGTCGCGCTGCCGCCGACCAGGACCGCCAGGAGGAGCAGGGACGTCGTCGCCGCGCCGGCTGGCACGGCCGCCGCGGCGAACGCAAACGTTCGCTCCGGCAGGAACGCGACGAAGGTCCCGAAGATCATCACACCCACGCCAACCCATATCCAGTTCACGAGCGGGTTGATGAACATCTTGAATTCGGCGACCTGCGTCTGCACGTCGTACCCGGCGAGGACCAGGTACAAGTCACCGGCGACGCCGCGGCGCATGGCTACCTGGGTCGTCGGCTCGGACTCGTGGTTGCGAAAGAACCACTTGGCCGGATAGAGGTCGGCGACGGCTTGGCCGTCGCGAGAGACACCGAGATGTGACGTCACCATCTGCTTCTGGCCGTCGTCGGCCACGCTGAGGCTGACGTACCGAATCGTGTAGGGCGCGAGCACAACTTGTTGGCTCGGTTTCAGGGTCACCTGCAAATCAGTCTTGGATCCATTGCCCGCAAATCCGAGGAACGCCAGGACGATGCCGACGTGGACGATATAGCCTCCGTAGCGGCGGCGCGAGCGGGCCACCAGACCCACGAGGGCCGTGAAGGTGTCCGTGCCTGTCGCGGATTGTCGGACACGCGCGCCGCGCCAGAACTCCTGGAGGATGGTCACCGTCACGAAGGCGCAGAGCGCGAAGCACAGCCCGGAGGACCACAGGCCGACGCCGAGCGCCGCCAGGCCGCCCGCGGTCGCGACCGCCGACGCGGTCGGCCACAAGAACTGCCGGAACAGGTTCGTGACCGTGGATTTGCGCCACGCGAGGAGCGGCCCCACGCCGGTCAGGAACAGCAGGATGAGGCCCACCGGGGTCATCCACTTGTTGTAGAAATCCGAGCCCACGGTGAGGCGCTCTCCGCGCACCGCTTCGCTCAGCGTCGGGAACATCGTGGCGAACAACACGAAGAACGCGGCAAACAGCAGGACCCAGTTGTTCGCCAGGAACGCGGCCTCGCGCGACACCCAGGAATCCAACTCGTTGCGCGAACGCAGAAGCGGCAGGCGGTAGATCACGAGGCCGAAGCTCACCGTCAGCGTGACGATCATGAAACTCGTGAACATCAGCGCGAGTTGCCGATCCTCGCCGAAGGCGTGCACCGACTGCACGACGCCCGATCGGGTCATGAAGGTGCCGAAAATCGTGAGGAAGAAGGTGACGATGACGAGCGAGACGTTCCAGACCTTGAGCATGCTGCGACGCTCCTGCACCATCACGGAGTGCAGGAAGGCCGTGGCCGTGAACCACGGCAGCAGGCCCGCGTTCTCGACCGGGTCCCAACCCCAGTAGCCGCCCCACCCCAGCGTCTCGTAGGCCCACAGCGCGCCGAGCGTCAACCCCACCGTCAGAAACAGCCAGGCGACCATCGTCCACCGGCGCACGGCGTTCAGCCAGGAGTCGTCGAGTTGACCGGTCGCCAGTGCCGCGATGCCAAAGGCGTACGGGATCGTCATGCCGACGAAGCCGAGGTACAGCATCGGCGGGTGGATCGCCATGTAGAAGTTCTGGAGGAGCGGGTTCAGCCCCTGTCCGGTCGCCGGGGCGGTCGTGAGAAACGTCTCGAAGGGGTTGTTGTGGATCACCATCAGGAAGAGGAAGAACATCTCCACGACGCTGATGACCGAGACCACCCACGGAATCAGGAGGCGATACCGCTCGCGGTTCACGTAGACGGCGGCGCTGCCGAAGATCGACAGCAGGGTGACCCAGAACATGATCGAGCCGTCGAGCCCACCCCAGTACGATGCCAGCTTGTAGAACATCGGCTGGACCTCGTCCGAGTAGTGCTGCACGTACTTGATCCGGTAGTCCGCGGTGACGAAGGCATGCACGATGACCGCGGACGCGACGAGCATCATGGCCGTGACCGCATGAAACAGCCCGATGCCGCCTTCGACGAGCGACGACTTCCCCCGGCGCGCGCCCGCCAGACTCGCCGCGCACGCGCCACTCGCCGTCACGAATGCCGCGAGAATGAGAAACGTCCCGAGTGACGCCATGTGGGTTACGTTCGAAGCGCCGGCCTTCGTCCGGCGTGGTGCTAGTGGCCGCCCGCGCCGGTCGTCGGCGAACCGTCGGTCGGCTGATACTTCGAGGGGCACTTGGCCATGATGCTCTCGGCGTGGAAACCGTCCGGCTCCAACCGTCCCGTGAGCACCACTTCCGATCCGGTCTTGAACGTGTCGGGCACGATGCCCGTGTAGACCGCCGGCACGACCGCGGTGCCCTTCTTGATATTGAACCGGTAGTCGAGCGTGTCAGGGCGGCGCATGACGGTGCCTTCGACGAAGCCGTGCAGTTGCACGCTCCTGCCGTACCACTGGTTCGGGTTGGCCATCACTTCGTCGACGTGCTTGTAGAACTGCGCGTCCTTCTGGGCCATGGCGAAGAACAGCGCCGAGAACGCGCTCGTGAGCACGACGACCGAAATCACGATGCGAACCGCTCGTTGGCGCGAAGTGGCCATGCCTGTGTCTGTCAAGGATACGGCCGGCGCCCGCTGCTGTCCAGCGACGCGGCCCTGGGCGAAGCGGGCTAGGTCTCCACGCCCACCTCGTGGAGGAGCGCCCGCACTCGAGCCACCGGCAGGCCGATGACCGTGTCGAGCGCGCCATCAATGTCTTCGATGAAGGCCTGGGCGCCGCCTTGGATGGCGTACGCACCGGCCTTGTCGAGCGGCTCGCCGCTCGACACGTAGGCATCGATCTCGTCGTCCTCGATGCGCCGCATCCTGACGGTCGTGCGATCGACAGAGGCGCGCACAACGCCGTCCTGAGCGACGGCGACGGCAGTCATTACGAGGTGCGACCGGCCCGAGAGCGCGCGCAGCATCGCGGCGGCCTCGACCGAGTCGAGGGGCTTGCCGAGCACGCGCTCTCCGACCACGACGATCGTATCGGCGGCCAGCACGACCTGCGCCGGGTGCCGCACGGCGGCGGCCGTCGCTTTCTCGCGCGCCATCCGCTCGACATATGCCTCTGCGCCCTCCGACGGTCGACGCGCCTCATCGATGATCGGTGCGTCTACCTCAAACGGGATGCGGGCGGATCGGAGCAGATCGCGACGTCGAGGCGAGGCCGACGCGAGCACGATGGGCAAGGAGCGGATGATACACTTTGCCTCAGGCATCAGAAATCCCGTGCACTCCTTGCAACAGACCTCCATCAGCGTCGTACGGCATCTCCTGTCCGAGCAGCCCACGACCTCGGCGAAGGTCGCGTTCGCATGGCAGATCGCCGCTGGCGCGGCACTGGCCCGGAACGGATCTCCCGAGTGGCGGAATGACGGCACCTTGCGGGTGCATGCGAAGAGCGCGGCCTGGCATCGCGAACTGGCCATCAGCCGCGGCGTGATCCTCGAACGCATGGCCGAAATCCTGGGTCGCGGCGTCGTCACGCGCATCGTGGTCAGGGAGCCGTTCGATCGGGGCTGAAGGCCATATTCTGGCGGCAGCGTGTCACTTCCACGAGGGGCCTCATGCGCGAGACCGTGATCATCAGCGCCGTTCGCACGCCGACCGGCAAGTTCCTCGGCGGACTCAAGGACTTCAAGGCGACCGACCTCGGCGCCATGGCCGTCCGAGAGGCCGTGCGCCGTGCTGGCATCGATCCGGCGAGCGTCGACGAGTGCATCATGGGCAACGTCGTGAGCGCCGGCCTCGGCCAGGCGCCGGCTCGTCAGGCTGCCCTTCGCGGCGGCCTTTCGAACCGCGTCGGCGCCCTCACGGTGAACAAGGTTTGCGGCTCGGGCCTCAAGGCGGTCATGCTCGCGGCCCAGGGCATCGCGACCGGCGACATCGACATCGCCGTGACCGGCGGCATGGAGTCGATGAGCAATTGTCCGTATCTGCTCACGCGCGTCCGAGAGGGTCTGCGCATGGGCGACGGCACGATCATCGATTCGATGATCCTCGACGGGCTGTGGGACTCCTTCCACGACATGCACATGGGGCTCACGGGTGAGCACGTCTCGGAGACCTACCACGTCACGCGGGAGCAGCAAGATCAGTACGCCGTGGAGAGCCACGCGAAAGCGGCGCACGCGACGCGCCAAGGCTGGTTCAAGGCCGAGATGCTGCCCGTGTCGATCCCGCAGAAGAAGGGCGACGCGCTCGTCATCGACAAGGACGAGTCGATTCGCGGGGACACGACCGTCGAGACCCTGGCGAGGCTCAAGCCGGCCTTCAAGAAGGACGGCACGGTCACGGCCGGCAACGCGCCCGGCGTCAACGACGCCGGCGCCGCGCTCGTGGTCATGGGTGCCGATGTCGCCGCGAGGCACAACCTCCAGCCGATGGCGCGGGTCGTCGGGCAGGCCACGGCGGGTCTCGAGCCAAGGCTCGTGATGATGACGCCGGTCGAAGCCGTCCGCAAAGTCCTGAAGAAGACCGGATGGACCACGGCGGACGTCGATCTTTTCGAGCTGAACGAAGCGTTCGCCGTCCAGGCGGTGGCCGTCACGCGCGAGCTCGGCCTCGATCCGGCGCGGGTCAACGTCCAGGGCGGTGCGGTGGCGCTCGGTCATGCGATCGGCGCGAGTGGCGCTCGAGTCCTCACGACGCTCCTCTACGCCCTTCGGCGCACCGGTCGGAAGCGCGGCATCGCCACGCTGTGTCTTGGCGGCGGCAACGGCGTGGCACTCGCCATCGAGGTGATGTGACATGGCCGTGAGGACCATCGGCGTCATCGGGTCCGGGACGATGGGCCACGGCATCGCGCAGGTCTTCGCGCAAGCCGGGTTCGACGTTCGCCTCCACGACGCCGTGCCCGCCGCGATCGAGCGCGGACGAGCGGCGATCGAGAAGAGCCTCGCGAGGTTCGTCGAGAAGGGCAAGCTGTCTGGGGAGGCTCGCGACGCCACCCTCGGGCGGATCCAGAGCGCCCCCAAACTCGACGCGTTCAGCGACGTCGACTACGTCGTCGAAGCGATCGTCGAAAACCTGCAGGTGAAACGGAGCGTCTTCGTGGCGCTCGACGCGGTGACGCGGCCGGACGCGATCCTGACCTCCAACACGTCGTCCATTTCCATCACGACCCTCGGTGCGGCCACCGCACGACCCGACAAGGTGCTCGGCATGCACTTCATGAATCCCGTGCCCCTCATGGCGCTCGTGGAGCTCGTGCGTGGTCAGGGGACCTCGGACGCCTCGATGGGGGCCGCGACCGATCTTTGCCGGGCGCTCGGCAAGACGGCGGTCGAAGCGGCCGACTACCCCGGCTTCATTGCGAATCGCGTCTTGATGCCGATGATCAACGAAGCGATTTTTGCCGTGATGGAGGGCGTCGGCACGCCTGAGGCCATCGACACGGTCATGAAACTCGGGATGAATCACCCGATGGGACCGCTCACCCTGGCGGACCTAATCGGCCTCGACGTCTGCCTGGCGATTCTCGAAGTGCTCCATGGTGGCCTCGGCGATCCGAAGTACCGTCCCTGTCCGCTGCTCCGGCGGATGGTGAATGCGGGTCAGTTGGGCCGAAAGAGCGGCCGCGGATTCTACCCTTACCCGTCCTGATCCACCAGACGACGAGAACGATCGGCGCGAGAATCAACGTCTCGCGTACTGCGGCGCGCGCGTCGAGCCACAGGGCGGCCGGCGACCGCCAGTCGCGCGCAATCGGGAGAAACCACTCGAGGCCCGTGATGTAGAAGCCCTGGCTGAACGGCCACCACGCCATTACGCCGATTGGCGGCCAGTGGTCGGGTGCGAGCACGTCGAGCAGCGGATGGGTGGCCCAAGCGGCGCATGCAGCCCAGAAGATTCGCGCGCGGGTCGGCGCGATCGGCCAGCGCATGAGGGCCGCGACGGCGCCCGCCAGCACGGCCGCACCGATGCTGTGCGTTTCGTACCGATGACGACCAAACAGCAGATCGAGGTCGGGCACGGCGCCAAGGGCGATGAAGACCGCGGCCTGTGTGATGAGCGGGCGGCGGCCCCGGGCAGGAGAGGCCACGGCCCAGCCGGCCGCAAGGCCTGCCAAGCCGTGGCCAACCGGCGAAGGCATCTCAGTCCTTGGTCCCGAGAGCGAGGCCGATGGTCACAATCAGCGCGGCGCCGAGGGGCGCCAGGCTTGGCAGGCCCGTCAGACCCATCTTTTCTCCCACATTCCACTGAGCGCGCACGACCCGGACGTCCCGGAGGCCGGCGGCCTCGCCCGGGGGCCTCGCATCGAAATACGACTGCCGGTTGAGGGACAGCTGGCCGTCGCGAAACGCGGGCCACAGCAATTCACGCATCGGATCGTCGAACTGCGGCGCGGGCGGCTGCGCGGTGGTCGATACGGCAATCAGCGAGCAGGCCGAACCGGCGACGGCGAGCGCGACGATAAGTGCTCGGAGCGCACGCCCGCCTTTGATCCAGACGGGCACGAGGCCAAGCGCCGCGAATCCCAGAACCGGACCCAGGTGACGGGGGCCGTACGACCAACCGCCCTCCCAGTGGTCGTAGGCTGAGTTTAGGGCGAAGCCGACAAGGAAGACGGCGGCGGCCACGAGCCCCGGACCTCGCAGGTCGCGAAACCGACTCGCGATAGTCCAGCCGATTGGCACGAGGGCCAAGGCGGGTGCCAGCGGCAACAGTCCGCGGTACGATCCCCAAAGAAGCTCTGCGGCAATCGCTGCGCTTGGAAACGTGAACCCGAAAAAGCCGTGCTGGAGGAGCGTCGGATCCTGCTCACTCGCATAGCCGACATGGAAGGGCGAGCCGAACGCCGCGTAGTCGTACGCACCGAGCGCAGCCGCGCAGGCGCCGCCGACGATCGCGATTGAGGCGGCGACGCAGGCAAGCCGGCCTCCCCCATCCCGCCACACCTGACTCAGGGCGAAGAGCACCACCACCGTCGCCGGAACCGCCGTCGGAAACTCAGTGACGACGGCCCATCCGACCAGCAGGCCGACGACCGCGCCCAGGCGTGTGTCTCTTCCAGGCGACGACGATCCGTCGCCGAGGTGGACGGCCGCGATGAACGCTCCGAGGAGGCACGCGGCCGAGAGGGTGTGGCTGTAGAAAACAGTGGCCCAGGCCCAGAACGGCGTGCCAAGGCCGAATGCGAGCGCCACGACGGTCGCGCCGCGTGTCGAGGCGCCCATTCGGCGCGCCAGATGCCACACGCACATGACGGCGAGCGCTGCCGGCAGCGCTGCGGCGGAGAGCGACGCGACGTAGGAGAGGCGCACCAGATTGGATCGCGCCCTCGTGTTCTCGTGCCCCAGGCGCATCGCCGCTCGGGCGAGTGCGACCACCGGAGCCGCGACGAAGCTCGCGCCCGGCGCCTTATCTGCGTAGTAATGCGATCCGAACTGGGCCTTGTCTCCGGAGTTCGCCTGATAGTCGTCGATCTGGATGCCGCGGTGCTCGACGAGGGCGCGGACGAGATCGAAGCGGGTATTCTGATTCCACCCGCCCGCCTCGTAGAAATACGCGTATGCGACAAACGCCGCCACGCCGCAGAGCAGCATCGCTCGATGGCGGCGCAGCATGCGCCATTTTACATGTGGCGGAGCGCGGTTACGGATTCGACGCGAAGGGCCTGCCGGGCAGGAACCACACACGCCAGGGCGGCGGCCAGAAGGGCGAGCGGCGCGAGGCCGATCGGTTCCGCTACTGCCACTCGAGGAATCGTCCCGGAGCCACCGAGAACTCCGGGAACCTCGGCGGCGACGCGTCGTGAATCAAGACGAGCCTGTCCGAGTTCGCGTAGTGCAGCGGCCGAAGCACGACGGCGTTCAAGACGCTGAAGATGGCCGTGGCGGCGCCAATGCCGATCGCGAGCGTCAGGATGGCGACTGCGGCATACGACGGGTTCTTGCGCAGGACCCGCAGTGCGATGCGAAGGTCGGTCCTCGATCCTTGGACGCAGCCGCGCGAAGCGGCGTTTATCGTGACCCTCCCTGTCACGTGTCGATCGCAAACTCTTCAGTAGGCGGCCGCCTTCGATCTTGCAGGTCTCGCCATCGTCTCTTCGACGAGGCGAAAGTCTGCGCTGGCGCTAAGCTATTGTTCTCACTGAGGATACAGAGACACCATGACTGATTTTCGCTTGACATTCGCCTGGCACGCTTCTAGGATCGCTTTCGGTCCGGCCACGGTCGCCCCGATTGGCGGCGCGTCGTCGAGGAGTCACATGGCAGTAGTCCCAGACAGATCAGACCGATCCGATCGTCATGACAAGTCCGAACGCGCGGTGAGCGGCCCCGTGCCTGTCGAGCGGACGGTAGAACGTCAGGAGCCTGACAAGGAGCGTCTGAAGGCGGTCGAGCTGGCCGTCGGCCAGATCGAGAAGCAATTCGGCAAGGGCTCGATCATGCGTCTCGGTGGGAAGGACGCGATCGCGCCTATTCCGGCCATTTCGACCGGTTCGATCAGCATCGATTGGGCGCTTGGCGTGGGTGGACTGCCCCGCGGCCGTGTCATCGAAGTATTCGGGCCCGAGTCGTCGGGCAAGACGACCTTGGCGCTGCAGGCGATTGCGCAGGCGCAGAAACTGGGCGGCGTGGCGGCGTTCGTGGATGCGGAGCACGCGCTCGACGCGCAGTATGCGAAGCAACTCGGCGTCGATCTCGACAACCTTCTCGTCTCCCAGCCGGACAACGGCGAGCAGGCGCTCGAGATCGTCGAAGTCCTCATTCGATCCAACGGCGTGGACGTCGTCGTCGTGGACTCGGTCGCCGCTCTGGTGCCGCGGGCCGAGATCGAAGGCGAGATGGGCGACGCGCAGATGGGTCTCCAGGCGCGGCTCATGTCACAGGCGCTGCGGAAGCTCACCGGCGTCGTGTCCAAGTCGAAGACGTGCTTGATCTTTATCAACCAGCTGCGCGAGAAGATCGGCGTGATGTTCGGGAATCCAGAAACGACCACGGGCGGTCGCGCGTTGAAGTTCTACTCCTCGGTGCGAATCGACATCCGCCGTATTGGGGCGATCAAGGACGGCGACGCGACGATCGGCGGGCGCACGCGGGTCAAGATCGTCAAGAACAAGGTCGCGCCGCCGTTCCGCGAGGCGGAGTTCGACGTGATGTACGGCCAAGGCATCTCGCGGGAGGGCGACCTTCTCGACCAGGCGTCCGAACGGAACATCGTCGAGAAGAGCGGCACGTGGTTCTCGTACGGCGGCGAGCGGCTGGGCCAGGGGCGTGAAAACGCGAAGACGTTCCTCAAGGACAACCCGAAGATCGCGAATGCGATCGAAACCAAGCTGCGCGCGGCCATGGGTTTGGCGGTCGGTCCGACGGCCTGAGCCGAGTTTGCCCCGGCGCGGGCCGAGTTGATCGGCGGCCGGCTGAATCTGTGGGCGCTGGCGGGCGTGTCGGAGCCTCTGAACGCGGCGGAGGCTATGCTAGGATCGTCGGTCGATTCTGGTCTGTAGCGCCCTCCAGTGCCGAGGTAGCTCAGTTGGTAGAGCACGTGACTGAAAATCACGGTGTCGGCAGTTCAATTCTGCCCCTCGGCACCATGTAAATCAGCAAGTAAATACGGGCCAATATCGACATTCTGATGGCGGTCAACAACAACGCGAATAGGGCCCATGGTAACGCAGTGGTAACGCCCCGTCGGACCATCCCGAAGCGGGCGGCGGACACACCGTGGCGGCCCAGTGTTTTGAGGCCATCCGGACGCGCTCGGAGCCAGCAGTGATTCATGAACACATTCAGGCCTACGGCCGAATCCAGCGCAGGTGACGGCCGGACGCAGTGGGGCGCCGCTCGCGTGTCCGGTTCCCCGGCCGGGCCGCCTTTCGAGGGATAGACGTAGTGTAGGCGGGCTCGAGCCTCGCGGAAGTGCGACCGCAAGGGCGTACCCTTCTGGTGCTGTTAGCACGCCGACGCGCCTCCGGAATCGAATCCGATTCTCGGCATGCGACGGCCTTCGGAGGTCGGCAAAGGCGGGGATCCTAGCGGCCTCGAGCTGGCGAGCTCTGGGATGAATGCGGTCGTCGCTGGCTGAGCTCATCTCGCAAGGCAGTGGAACAGGTGCGGCCCTCGGGACGCGCAACGGGCGTAGAGTTGGGAGCGGAGCTTGCTGTCGCGATGGGCACTGGTCGTCGGCCTTGTCCCAGCCTGCCGGTGCTCCTGGCGGTGCTCGCCGCCGGGCCCGGCGTTCTCCTTGCCGGCGCGCCCCGGCGGGCGACCCCGAGGCTCGACGACATCGTCGCCGCCCTTCGCCACTACGTCCACGACTACGAAGACAAGCTGACGCTCATCGTCGCCGAGGAGAGCTACCTGCAGCGCGTCTACAGCCCGCAGTCCATTTTTCAGACGCGGGGGACCCGGCGGACCACGAGCGAAATGTTCTTCGCCTTCACGCCGACGTCGAAGCAGTGGCTGGCGGTTCGCGACGTCGAGAGCGTGGACGGTCAGGCCGTTCCGAACCGGCCCGATGTCGCGTCGATGCTCGCGAGCGCGCCGGCGAAGGACGTGGCCTCAACGCTCAAGACGTACAACTCCCGCTACAACGTCGGCACCATCTACCGGAACTTCAACGAGCCGACGTTGAGTCTGGAGCTCTTCGACACGGTGCACCACGAGGACGTGGCATTCGACCTCAAAGGGCTCGACGTCCAGAACGGCGTGTCGCTCGCGACACTCGGCTTCCGCGAGCGCGGCGCCCCCACGCTCATCGTCGATCTCGCCAAGCGTGCCGTCCAGTCGTCGGGTGAGGTCACCGTCGAGACGGCGACCGGTTGCGTGCGGAAAATCGTGCTCAAGTCCTCGATCGACGACGTCCTCTCGGCGCTCGTGACGACATACGGGCACGACGTCAAACTCGATTTCTGGGTGCCCGTGGATTTCGTCGAGCACTACACGGCGAACGCGGACGAAGAGATCGTCGGCCATGCGACGTACACCAACTTCCGCCGCTTCGAGGTGCACGGCGGCATCAAGTAGGCTGGCTGCCGGCGTTCGCCGGCCGTCTTGACGAGGCGGCCGCCGAAGACCGGCGCGATACGGTCGGTCGAGCCGTTGGCCCGAGACCGGTTGACGAATTGCGTGTCGCCAGAATCCAGCCACGGCTACTGTCCGCGTAGAAGCTCCAACGGATCGGCGCGTGATGCGCGGCGCGCCGACGTTGTCATTGGCTACGGCGCCGAGCCGGGTGTAGTGCACGTCGGAGACGATGCCGATGACGAGCGGTCGGACGCGCTGGCCCGAGAACGTCGGCAGCGGCGCGGCAAATGGTTGGTCGAGCGGGTTGCGGGCGCGAATCGTAAGTCGTCCAGGATCTTCGGCTTGGTCGGTTAGCCATCGGCGAGCGCCCTCGGTTCCCTCGCCGGTCGCCAGGCGCGGACCATCAGCGGCGACTATGCGACCGACAGCGCGCTGAGTCGCGCGGCCGACCGGTCAGCCGCCGGCGCACCTTGAGGGGAGCGGTGATTCGCGTGCTGGTGCGGCGCCCGACGAACGGCCCCGAGAAGTGCCTCCGCTAAGTCGTTTGGCTGGAACATGTTGACGTTTGATAACCAAATGTTCTCGGTTGTGATCGTGCGCGGCGACGACTGCCCGTAAGTGGCTGACAGTGGGATGGTTGAGGTTTGATATCAACTGGCTGCCACGCAGCACCCCGCGGGGGGTGGGTTGTCCTACCCAAAGCCGCTGCGTAAGCAGCGCCAAGACGACAAACCCCACCATCGCGCGTTCGGTTTTCACGAGCGCGCGCCATTAAGTGGACGCCGATTGCGCACAGCGGCAGCGCAGAGTCGATCCGCCGCCGGACACGCGGCGGGCAAACGCGCGCCGCACGACGGTCCGCGGAGCCGGCCTCGTTACAACAACCCCCCAGACAGACGGCCGCCGCGTCGGCAGCCCCGTCGGTTGCTGACCGAACGGCCATAGTCGGGGTCACCGTCGTGATCACCTGAGGCAATGCGGAGCGCGGCTGATCGAGCGTGACCGTGATCGAAGAAGTGCGTCGGCCTTGACGCTGTGGCAGCGCCCGGTGCGATTGGCACACACATGGCGTTCGACTAGGCGAGGGCAGATCCAGCGGGCACCGGCGTATCAGCCTGCCGACCCTGTGCGCAGTCGCGGTCAAGGCCGCAGCCCGGAGGGGCCGAGCGAAGCGAGGCGCCTTGACCGCAACGAGCACAGGGCAACAATTAGCGTGGAGCCGGTGCCTGCGGCGAGACGTTCGCGAAGCGCAGATTCCCGTCGCGATCTTAGGCGTCGTCAAGCTGCCTCAACGCTTCGCGGTGGCGAGCCATCTCGCGAGGATGGACCCATTTCAGTCGGTTCTCGTCGGCGTTACGCAGCGTGCGCGCCTTAACTCGGACCTTCTCAATACGGACCACCGTCCTTGAGACTCCGCGTTCAGCGTCCGGGTTCAGGGAGTGACCGCGGTGCAGCCGCCTGACGCCATCAATGTCGTGCCTCCAATCTGGAGCGTCGCCCCGCGACAGAACTGCGTTGTACCGATGCGGGCCGTCAATCAGCAGGAATGTCGACTTCCGTGAAGCTGCCAGGCGTCGCGGCGTTCACGGCGGCCACGACGCGCGCGACGTGAGGCTCAAGGGCGGGCCATTGCTGAACCCCGATGACGACGACGGCAATGGTCCGGCCGGCCATGTTCTGTTGATACCGCATGTTCTTGTCGGTGGTCAGGAAGACTTCAAAGCCCGCGTGCTCGGCCACGGTCAACAGGTCGCCGTTCTGCAGCGTGTCCCAGTGCTGTTGCGCGGCCGTGCGCACCGTGTGGCCGATGAGAAACTTGCGAATCGGGACCGGGGTGGCCTGATCGAACAGCACGCGC
>Ga0209580_10000219_pt1 | contig 36768 bp, 29 predicted proteins | sample Coa_R1_5_FD_187153 | JGI IMG/M metagenome (GOLD analysis project Ga0209580, IMG submission 187153) | Surface soil microbial communities from Centralia Pennsylvania, which are recovering from an underground coalmine fire - Coalmine... | ecosystem: Environmental > Terrestrial > Soil >... | reverse complement strand
CCCACGAAAACCAAAACGCCTTCGACCAAAGGACGTTTGAAAAGAGTCCTCCTGTGAGCAACCCCCAACAGGCGGCCTCACAGGCAATGATTGAGTGATTGGGCATTGGGCTAAGTGCGCAAACTTCAGTTACCTCGCGCAACTGACGGCGGATCGCGCCAAGAAAAAGGACTATTCCTAAAATCCCGGACTCAACTGCAATACTTAAGAAAACGTTATGAGGATCCCTGCCAAAACCCATGAAATGCGATGCATAACCTGCGTATTGTGTGTAGGCTGCCTGAAAGTTGTTAAGACCAGCGCCTATCAGTCCGTAATGCCGAAGCGCTACAAGGCCGGCGGCCCAGATATACAATCTCCCCGAACCTCCCGTGCTGTAAGCCTCTTCTAGGCGCATGAAGAAGAGACTGGGCATAAAACTTAGTGAAACTGCCAAAACGACTATGATTGCGATAAGCCGCCAGTTCACACCTGATCTGTAACAATAAACGGCAATTACCGCAAACAATGCCACCAGACCTCCACGCGACATGGTGACCATGATGGCGGATACAGTGGCCGTGATCAGAGCTGCTACAAAAACCCTGCCAAGCCAGCCGCGTACCCTGAAAAGCCAGCTGATACAGAAGGACGTGGCTGGTAATAAGCTAGCCACGATCGTATTTGGGTTTGTCTCCCGATCCCCCCAACTCAGCGACCCTCGCAAGGTTTGCCCAGACCCTTCATAGAATATACCCTGGTGAAATTGGTACAAGATAAGACCAGCGGCTGCAACGCCCCCTAGGATTGTCATGGCTACGATCGCCTCAAATTCCTTTTTCTTTATGCGAAAGCTCGCCGACACAAAATAGAAGATCAGAAAGGCTAATGCTGTAGGAAGCCTCAAGAGTGAGTCATTTGGCTCTATTGCCCAAAACGTTGTTATTGCACTCCAAGCCAAAAAGAGTATCCACAAGCGAGACGCTGGCGATGGACTCCGCAGACGTCCCGCAGCGAGTCCGATAAGAAGAAGAATGGGCGCAGCGGCGGCACCGATATACCACGAAATCGAGGTACCTGAAGCTCCCTGGCCGACCACGGTAATCGAATCGAACGGAACCAAGAATGCAAAAATGCCTAAGGCCACATAAACAGGCCGGAGGACAACCAGAGCCACTAAGGCAAGAGCTGCAAGTAGGAACCAATGTTCCTGGCTGGTACTCAGCCCAATCAACCCAGCGGCAGCGATAGTTATCGCGAGCAGAACGCCTTGTGTGCCAATGCGTTGCAGGGAAGGAAATGTGTATGTTCGCGTCGAGAGCATTTTCAAAACCGCACCGCACTCGTGCCGGAGCTTCGAGTGTAACGTATCTGAATCGCGATCTAGGAAAGAACTGGCTGGCGGTATTCTTCGAGTGCGCTCGATCCTGTTACGGGTTGCCCTTCGGTGACCCGGAGCCAGAGTTCTAGAACGAGAAGCGCCCAAAGCAGGTAAGCGTGATCAACTCCACGTCTATGCTCCCGAATGATCTGCTGCAGTGCTTCACGGCGAAACCAGCCCCTACGTTCGACTTGGGGGCCCAATATTATTTCATCCACTAGATCGCTCCAATCGTGCCGCAACCATCTTCCGACGGGGGCAACAAAGCCTTGCTTAGGACGATCGACACACTGATTGGGAAGGTATCTTCGCGCAAGGCGGCGCAAAACTGACTTAGGCTCGCCTCGTCGAAAACGCACGCGCGCTGGAATGCGCATCGCTAACTCGAGGAGGTCAATGTCGAGAAAAGGACAGCGCGCTTCCATGCTGAAGCCCATGGTTCCGTTATCAACCTTGGCGAGATAATCATCCGGCAACACAGTCAGGAGACGTGCTTGCATAACTCGATCAACTGCCCGCACCTGCCCATTTGGAGGCAGCGCGTTGAGGTAATGTTGGCGAGCGTCAGTAGATGCGAGAGCTTGGCGGAAACTCTCGGTGTACAACGATGAGCGCACAGAAGCTGCGAGGTAATCGTCGATAAATAGCGTATCCTCTACTGGAGCAGACGACAGGCGAAAGATAGTCCCAGCGCGATGTAAGTTGCCACTCGTGTTGTGCAGAAGATCGCCTGCTTTACGGAGCACGGCGGCCATATAACCAGGAAAGCACCTTCCCACGTAGCTGGCGACATGGTAGGCAAAAAATTGGCTGTACCCACCAAATCCCTCATCTCCGCCATCACCAGTGAGCACGACCGTCACAAACTCTCGCGCTTTCCCAGCAATTGCAAAGGTATTGATCAAGGAAGCGTCGGCCAAGGGTTCTCCCATGGCCATAATCATAGGAATCAGTCTGCTGCGGCAATTCCCATCCACCGAAAGTACTTCGAGATCAAGCCCCCAGCTCTCGGCGACCAGACGGGCAAATGGGCTTTCGTCTAAAGCCTTGTCCTGAGTGGCCACCGAAAAGCAGCGTACTTTGCCCGCCAAGCGACTGGCCATGACTGCAACCAGGCCTGAGTCAACTCCTCCAGAAAGAAGAATTCCCAAAGGTACGTCTGCCACAAGCCGGCGACGAACCGCACTCAGAAGCGCCTCTTCGGTTCTGTCCAGCCACTCCTGATCGCTGATATTTTCTTGTGGATGCAGGAAATCAGGCGCCCAATGGACAAACTGAGACAGTTTGCCATCCTTGTCCAAGCTCAACCCATGTCCTGGGGGAAGTTTTGCAATCCCTCGAAAAATGGTACCCGGGCCGGGGATATACAAGTACTTCAAGAGAGAATCAACAGCCAATGGGTCAATTTCCGGAACCGCGGGTAACGCCAGGGCCAGAGCTCGGGCCGAGGATGCGAACACCAGTTCGTCTCCAGCAAAACTAAAAAACAGAGGCTTCTTGCCTAGAGGATCGCGTGCCAAATGAAGTTCATGCCGATTGCGGTCCACAATGGCGAACGCATACATGCCGCGAATTCGGGCCAGCAACCGTCGTATTCCCCACTGCTCGTATCCGTGCAGCAATACTTCCGTGTCAGTATGGGAGCAAAACCGATGCCCGTTCTGCACTAATTCCTCGCGCAACTCGGCGAAATTGTAGATTTCGCCGTTAAGCACTATCTCGATCAATCCGTCCTCATTGCTCATTGGCTGTTTGCCGGCGTCGGAAAGATCGATGATCGAGAGTCTCCTATGACCGAGTGCGTAGCCTGGTCCATTAGACAGTCCGAAAGCATCGGGACCGCGATAGGTCATAGAATCGCACATGCAGGCCACGCGCGATTGGTCAACTCCGGTGTTGTCAGTGCGAAAAATTCCAGCAATACCGCACATTCTATGTCCCCACTTGACCGAGCGGTTCTCTTAACGCTTGTTGATAGATTTCGAGCATTTGCGCAGCGTAATTTTTGGCGTCAAAGTATGTCTCCATGCGGCTTCGAGCTCTTTGGCCCATAGCCCGCAAATCGCTGGGTTGTCGAGCGTACGCAACCAGCGCGTTCTTCAACGCTTCCACATCACCCGGCGGCAGAATCAGGCCGGTGTGGCCGTGTTCAATGATTTCAGGTAGGCCGCCCGCGGTTGTGCCGAAAACAGCTCTCCCGCAGGCGCATGCCTCCAAAGCCACGTTCGGGAGACCTTCTTGAAGACTCGGGACTAACACAGCGTCACACGCGCGGAGATAGCCGGGTACGGCGTCAGGATGAAGCGGCCCCATCAGTTCTACTTGCCTTGGAAAGGGCAGGCTGGCTCGCCATTTCTCGACCTGACGATCCCCGGATGGTAAGTTGGCAATGAGGAGCGAAGAATCGGAGAGGGCGTTTCCGGCCCTTTTCCATGCATCTAATAGAGTTTCACCGCCCTTCGTGTTCTTGCCGTGTGGTAGTTTGGGACTGTTAGGGAAACCGCCCAAGTACACAAATCTCGTGGGGGAACGGTCCGCGAATGGACCGGCGGCTGACCCATCAGGATGAAATTTTTGCAGATCAACCCCGCGCCACACCTTCCAAACATTTCGTGCTTCCGGATAAATACGCAGAAACGCCGTTCGCAAAGCTGAGCTATTACAAGCCACAGCATGGGTGTGCTTTATGGACGTAATCAACAATTTTGCGCGGGAACGCTGACAGTTAAGGTCAGAGCCAACGATTTGCGCCACATGGTGGACTCTCGCCCGGTTGGCCCATCGGCTCGCCAATACGGAGGCGAAGTCGATCCCTACAGAGTGAACAAGATCACAGTTTTTAAAAACTGCAGAAAGATATCTCCACCCTAAGAGTCCGTATACGGCAAGGTTAACCTCATCAAGCGCCGGAATTTGAGGAACTGTCACGGTTATCCTGGACACGCCTTTCCATTCGGAAGACGTGATGCTGGGCCTGCCCGGAAGCCAGGTCCGTAAGTGAATTGCCCTAATCTGGCACACCTCGGACAATGTACGGGCTGCACGGAAGTTAAAGACACCAAGCGTGGGGTTTTGAACGCTTGGAAAACCGCTGGTGACCATCACAACCCGCAATTTGCCTGCGGAAACTTTCTTATCTGCGCAGTTCTCTTCGAGCCGAGTATTGTACTGATCGAAAACTAACGAATGGCGCATAACGCGGATATCTTCACCCTTTTTTGCTGAACGTAATAGCCGAGAATCATCCCCTCAGAGAAAGCAGTTCACAGATCTGCATGAATAGCGCATTTCGAGGGATCTTGGAACACTGGGAACCCAACTATTGTGCGGGCAATCCGGTCTCCGGCGTGGCCGTCACCGTATGGGTTTTTCACGGGCAGAGGAGTATGTTCAAGCGATTCGCGAACGGCCCCAATCACCGCATCAATATCGCTGGGATTAGCCAGACGATTCCAACCACAATCCACCAGCTCGGTCCATTCCGTACGCTCGCGCAGAGTGACGCAGGGGACGCCGTGCAGGAAAGCCTCCTTTTGCACTCCGCCGGAATCTGTTGCGATCAGCCGTGCGTTCTTCTCTAGTGCCATCATTTCCACATAGCTGACCGGAGGCACGGCCTCCACCGAAAGCAGGATTTCCTCAAGCATTCCGGCATTAGCTAGGGCCTTGCGGGTTCTTGGGTGCATGGGGAACACAACACGTAATGTTGGAGATACTTGAGCGAGCGCTCGGAAGATATTACGTAGACGCTGTGGGTCGTCCGTATTTTCGGCCCGGTGCAAGGTTGAGAGCATATACTGCTTGCTCGTAAGCCCGAGTTCTTTCAATAGGGAGCTCGCGCGAACTTCTGTCTTCGAGCTGTAGAATCGGAGCGCGTCGTGCATCACGTCTCCAAGCATTTGTACGCGAGTGCCATTAATACCCTCATTCTGCAGGTTGCGCACTGCCCACCAGGTCGGCGCGAACAATAATTTTGAGAGGTGGTCAGTCAAGACCCGATTAATCTCTTCAGGCATGCTGGAATCGAACGATCGCAAGCCAGCCTCTACGTGAGCCACCTGAATATTCATCTTTGCAGCAGCCAGCGCGCCGGCCAATGTGGAATTTGTATCGCCATAAACCAGGACCAGATCGGGAACCTCATCGAGCAACACCCTTTCGATCGCCTCCAGCATGCGGCCGGTTTGCGCTCCGTGGGAAGCTGATCCGATCGCAAGGTTGTAACAAGGTTCCGCGATTCCGAGTTCCTCGAAAAAGATCCCGGACATGTTCGAATCATAGTGCTGCCCTGTATGAATGACGACCTCGGTTACTTCCGGCAAAACCTGCAATGCTCGAGAAACCACAGAGGCTTTCACAAACTGAGGGCGCGCTCCCACAACGGTCACTATCTTCATGCAGTTAGTTTGGCCGGGACAGCCAATCTCCAGTGTTTTTCAAGCGCTATCGCAGTTACCACCAACATCTGCGAAATCAATAAGATCTGCTCGTCTGAAAGAATGCATATCTATGAGTGAGAGCATAAAGCATTTGACGTATCTCGGCGTTATCGCGAATCACGCTAAAATAATACGTCAGCAGCATGATTGTGGACACTGCAAGTGAAACAACGGAAGATGTGGCAACATATCGGGTTAGAATAATGACTATTCCGAATGGAATACACTTAAGAAACTCTCGCAGTAGCACTTGAATTACTCTCGAGGCCGGTAAGCCGCACTTGTTTACTATGGCAAAACAATAATACCCATATACCGTCACCCCCGAAGCGGAAAAAAGTACTAAAGAGATTCGTGGGCTACCGGCAAGTCCTCCGATCAAGAGAGAAACCAAACGCGTAATCAGGATCAGGACATTCATTCGCAGTTCGAATGCTTGTTCCTCAAGAACATCCAACGCAGAGCTTAGGGTAGCCGAGAGAAACCAGAAAAATGCCCATGCGCTTAGAATCTCGGTGTAAGTGCCGGCTTCTGCCCACCGCCCTCCAAACACTACTGAGAAAAGAGGCCGCCCGATCAGTACCAATAACAGAAAGGGGAACATCCCGAAACTCACTAGCGAGTGAAAAGTCTTGTCCACAAAAGGGGCGAGTGTGCCGTCATGTTTCGCCTGTGCTGCACGTTGGGAAAACACTCTGGAAATGTTGAGCCCCAGGAAACTCATTGGCAGACGCACGATCCGGTTCCCCAGCGCATACTGTCCAACCACCGCAGGGGAGAAGAATGCAGAAAGAAACAATACAGGAAGCTCCCAGGAGATAGAGTAAAGAATGCCGGCTCCGGCACTGTATTTCGGAAATCTCTTGTACCGATGCACGGCTTTGAGCATGTGCTTCGGGTTGATCGTTCTCAAAAGGGCAAACCAACCCTCGCCCGCCGTGGGCACTACCAGCGTAAGCACCGAAATCACCGAACCGAAGAATGCACCCAAAATCAAATACCCGCCGTTCGTATGGCCGGTAACGCCCGCAATAATTGAAAAGCATATATAACACGCCGAACTCAAAACTTGAGCGATCGTAATCGCTGTGAAACCCCGCTTTCGTGTCTTCCAACTATTCAGGGCTGACAGTACCCCAAGGAAAAATACATTGAGAGGAACGAGCCAGAGGTATGCTTGCAAATCAGGCGACTTAAGCCTTACGAAGAGTACAGTCTTCCCAGCGGTCACCATGACTATCGCCATTGTTGAAACCAGTAAAGCAGCGAATATGCTTACACCAAACAAGTCGAACGCCTCCTTATCTTGTGCCGGCAAGATAATGGCGCGATCGTATCTCAGACACACGACGATGCCCATGACACTGGCAATGGAGGTGAACAAGGATGCGCTACCGAATGCTTGAGGGTCGAAGAGTCGCGCGATGAGAGGAGCAGCCAGAATACTTACTGTTTGGGCTAAGATCGTACCAGATGTGAGCTTGAGCAAGTCGACGGCAAATTTGCCACGGCTCGTCGTTGCCAGCGGATCTTGAACGCCCTGTGCAGTCGTTATTACTTGTGCATCCACTGTCAGATTTGTACCTTCCACGGAATTATCCTGAGGGTGACAGGACTCGTGCGGCTCATGCTTAACGAACCGAAGCCGGCTTCGCGTTGCTTAGAAAACCGTATAGTGTCCCGGTGCCGTATGCACAATGGAATGTAAAGAAAACCAACGGGAGTAGCAATGGATCTACGGATCTGTATCGCGCTGCTAAGTGGAATGCGGCAAGAGATGCGAACGCCAAGTAGACAAATACGAGAAAGGTCGTTGATGCCACAAATATCATTTTGTGACTCGACCCTGCCATGCTGCTCCCAACCGAGAGTGACACCAGAGAAATCAATGTAGCCACAAACACCAAGGGTATGAAGTACCGAACCGTCATCGAAGCTGGATTTCCTTTAAACGACACGGCGTTCCAGAAGCCATTGCGGAATCCATAACGGCACAAGGACTTTAAGCTGGCGACGGGGAAGTATTCACACTCGGTTTTCCAAGTACAGAACAGCTTATGCCCGGCCGCACGAAGTTTCTGACTCATGTCGTTGTCTTCATTTCGGACGAGGGCCTCATCGTATCCGCCGGCATCAATAAGAGCTTGCTTAACGATGACGGGGTAGTTCACAATGTCGCCGAACCCCTCACGTTGCGTGCGAAACGATCTTGTCGATGAACCAAACGGATGAGCTAACGCCCATGCCACCAAGCGCGCCTGCAGACTATGGTTTGCAGGGCGAGTGACTACCCGTCCACCGCAAGCTACGGCCCCGCGTCCGATAAGTTCTCGGAGGCAGATTGTGATGTAGTTCTTAGCATAATGCGTATGCGCTCCGAAGGTGCAGAAGTACTCTCCCTTCGCTTCACGTAAACCGATATTAAGAGCGCTGGGGGTGCTCTTTTTTTCATTTGTCAGCAATCGAACTTGCTTATTTTCGGCTGCTATGTCAGATACGATCTTTCTTGTGTCATCGGTTGAACCACCGTCGATGATGAGGATCTCCAATTCGAATCCTTCAGTATGCTGGCCCAGAATTGAGGCAATCGTCTGCTTGATACACCAAGCTTCATTCAAGGTCGGCACCACGACCGTGATTAACGGCGGCTTGGTGCGCGGTCCCTCCGGGAATGCGCTCAAAGACAAATGGCTAAGTGCGGCCATCAGAATGCGCGCACCATTTTCTTGCGCTTATCTCCGGCATCCGAAAACTCACATAATGCCGTTCTCACATAATCCAATTCGTCATCCCCAAGTTCCGGGTACATGGGTAACGAAAGGATTTCGGTCGCGAGTAGCTCAGCTACTGGCAACGTCCCTTTTCCGGGAAATCCGAGCGCTTGATATGCTTCGGTAAGATGCAACGGTACCGGGTAGTGGATACCCGTTTCTATTCCGCGGTGCCGCAAAAAATCCATCAAGGCGTTTCTTTCGTTAGACCGTACGACAAACAAGTGGAAATTGTGCTCGCCATTCACTGGGATCTCCGGGATCCGAATTAATGAACCCTCCAAAACTTTCGCGTAGGTTTTGGCGTGGCACACACGCTTTGCATTCCATGCGGAAATGTGGCGAAGCTTTACTGACAGAATGGCTGCTTGAATAGCATCCAAACGAGAATTTGTCCCTACTATACTGTGCTCATATTTCCTCGGACTGCCGTGATTCCTCAGCAGTCTAAGACGCTCCGCCTGAATAGAATCGTTGCTAGTAACAGCTCCGGCGTCACCATAAGCACCCAAATTCTTGCCGGGATAAAAGCTGAAGCAAGTCAACCTGCCTGAGGCGCCGATCGGGACACCGCGTATATTGGTTCCATAGGCTTGCGCTGCGTCCTCGATAATGACAAGTTCGCGCGAGTTGGCCAGCGCCTGCAAGGCCTCTAAGTCCATAGCTCTGCCATAGAGGTGCACCGGCACGATTGCACGAGTTTTGGCTGAAATCACACTCCGCACGCTAGAAACATCAAGATGGAGGGTGGAGGCATCCACGTCAGCAAATATCGGGATAGCGCCGACATTACTCACGGCCTCGGCTGTTGCGAAGAAGCTGTTAGCCGGTACGATAACTTCATCGCCAGGCCGGACATTTGCAACTCGGAGCGCTAACTCCAGCGCAGCCGTACCAGAACCCACGCCGACTGCGTAACAGGCACCCACGGAACGCGAGAACTCTTCCTCAAATCGTTCAACCCATTCTCCCGCCACAAACTGACCGGACTCAAGAACTTTCAGCACAGCTTCATCGATTTCCTCCCGAATTGACCGGTACTGCGCTCTCAAGTCAACGAACGGAACTCTCCTTAACTCACCGGCGATAACAGTTCCTGGCTCGGGAAAGACTCCAAAAGCATTAGTGGGTCTCGTAGTCACACGGTCACCTCCTCATACCAGTGCCGCTCAGCCACTGCCATTTCGATCGCACCCACCACCTTACTGCCGAACACGCCGTCCGTAATCGGCGGTTTACCGCTTTCGATGCATTGAATGAAGTGATCGATTTCAGCAGCGAGCGGCTCAACATTAGCCAAATTTGGTGAGATCACATCCCCCATACGATAAGTTAGCTGGAATTCTCCGAAATCACTGGGTGGTCGCAACGTGACTCCACGTTCGTAAATTTTTATCTTTTCACTTGGTTCCATGTCATCGTAGACGACCATTTTTTCGGAGCCGACTACACACGTCCGCCTCATCTTTTGTGGCGCCAACCAACTTACCTCACATTGCGCTAAAGTTCCCGAGGGAAACCTGAATCCCAGAAACGCGACATCGTACTTTTCGTTTCTCAAGCAGGACCTGCCGAAACAATGGGCTTGAACCGGATATTCATCGAGCCAGTAAAGTAGGATCGAAACATCGTGCACGGACAAGTCCCAAACAACATCCACATCCTGTTGATACAGCCCCAGATTAACCCTCGAGATGCTGATATAACGCACCTCGCCAAGTTGCCCCGAATCAATCAACTCTTTCACCTTGATAACTGCCGGGCTGTAGATGAACGTATGGCCGGCCATTAATGTGCGGCCGACGTCTCGGGCAAGGCGTGTAAGCATATCAGCTTTGGTACTGCTGTCAGCAAGCGGTTTCTCCACGAAAACGTGCTTGTGAAGTGCAAGCGCCCGTCTCGCGAGCTCATAGTGGCTGGAAATGTTAGTCGCTATGAGAACCGCGTCGACATCCGAATTGAGAAGCGCATCAACATCATTAAAACCACGAACTGCTGGATAACGGCGAGTTATTGTTTGCACCCTGTCTGCATCGAGATCGCAACAAGCCGTAAAGTTGCAGTGATCGCTAGCACTAAGCACTCTGGCAAGATTGGGACCCCAATAACCTAATCCGATTAGACCAACGTTAATCACTGGTTAGCTCCGATACAGCAAGATTGAGACACGATTTCACTCGGACCCGGATATACAACGGGGCGACTTCGTCCGTTGTGCAGCCGAGCGATCAGCGGGCGCGCTTTGTTAAAGCACTCAGGCCAAACACCGCGCTGTAACGAAAACCCGATGTGTTTCACCTGCGCGCCGTTTAGAGGTAGCACGCACGTGTAACGATCGTCATTAGACCAACCGCTCCACTTGTGAAGTTTCATCACTGTTGTATTCGACTCGACTACTCTACAATAGATTTCGCGTAGTTGAAGAATATCGAACGCGAATGAAAGGCAGAGGAACTCGACCGCGACGGCATAAATTCGCGTGGCATCGTGCTTCATGACCAAACGGCCGTACTCACAGCCCTGACCTGGTTGGATGTCGTACAGTGCCACTGTACCTTTGAATTCGTTGTGGATGAGAACGGCAAAATTGATGCTGTCGTCGCCAAGCAATTGGCGACCAAGCCACCCCTCGTGCTTGGCTGGTGTTAGGGGCTCGTTATGGATATAGGCGTTCACAGACGGATCGTTGCGAAGCTGGACCACTTCCTTCGTATAACGCGAATCGTTAAGAGCCAAACAGCAGGATGCGGAGCCATAAAGAAGAGGCATCTTTGAAAGATGAAATGCATCGAGAAACATGAATTTGCAATCCTGAATAAGTTACTTACGCACGCACCCGCTTGAAGCGTTCCGAATATTGAGCTTGCTGTGCGATAGTGACTTTGACTGGAACTTTTGAACGCTCGAGGCGTTGAGAGCAGTATTGCTTTAGGCGATCAGTAAAGGCTCTAGGCTCCTCTACTTGTTTCAGGGTTACGCGAGCACAGACAATGTTGCCAGTGATGACATTAATTTCCTTGAAGACTACCACGTCTGCTACATTGCCCATTTCCTGGATCACACTTTCCACCTCAGCAGGATAAACCTTCTCTCCTCCTACATTGATGATTTCCGATTCTCGACCTAGGATGCGAATGTACTGCCCATCTTGCAATACCCGGTCACCTGTGTTGAACCAGCCGTCGGCAGTGAATGGACTTTCTGCGTTGAGGTAGCCCAGCATCGCCGACGCAGCCTTGATTTGAAGGATGCCCTCAACCACACGAGTTTCGAAGCCGTCGCCGCCAACCTTGACCCAAAGCGAATCTGAAGATCTTGACTTCGAGCGTAAGATGCCCGTTTCTGACAGACCATAAGTTTGCAGAAGCACAATCTCCGGAAACAGTGCGTGGAAACGTTTGAGTGTGCTCTCTGGCATGGGCTCTGTGCCGTAGGTGATCATTCGCAGCGAGCCAAGATCGTGGCGCTTGTAGGCTTCACTGATCAATATTAGATTGAGGAACGTTGGTGAGGTGGGCAGCAATTCGACCTTGTGTTGTTCAATTGCAGTTAGGACCTGGTCGGGCATGCGGCTCGAGACAGTCACAAGGCAGCCGCAGTTTGACAGAGTATACAACATGGTGTTAACACCACCGATGTGGTCGAAGAGCAAAAATGCGATGGTGCGAAATGCCTTTCGCGGCACTCTGAATTTTGCGAGTAGAGGAACGAAGTCATGCACGGCGCCTTTGCTCCGCCCAGTCGACCCTGAGGAGAACAACACCAATCCAGGATGGCCAGCAGCCCGCAGCTTGCAGTAATATTCGTGCGTAGCTGAGGTTCCCAAACGTGTCCAATTAAATTCGTCATTCCCTCCCAGGACAAGAGACCACTCACCTTCAGCAACACTAACGAATTCATCTCTCTTAGTTTTTGCCGCAGCGGAAATCGGTACAATGACGACGCTCCGACAGATGAGCGCAAGAAGAAGCGCGACGGCGTTGGGCGAGAATTCAGCCTCCACCACTACTACTGCGCCCTTGGGGATGCCAGTGGCGTCCAGCCTTTCCTGCCACTCGCGAATCTTTTCTAGTAGAAAGCTATAAGTGAATGAACGACCATGCCAGATGATGGCCTCGGCGTCCGGATTTTTCTCAAAGGCGTCAAGCAGGAATTCGATCCACATCAAGAAACTCCTCCCAGAAAGATTGTCTGGCCCGTGATGCAATCGCTTTCGGACTTAAGAAAAAAATCTGTGACGTTGGATACGTCAGCCAATTGACTCATTTTTCGAATAGGCTGTCTGGCGAGAAGCTGCTCTATCTTGCCCTTCGGCACATTCCTGATTAGGTCCGTTGCAATAGGTCCCGGTCCAACCGCGTTCACTGTGATATTGAAGGCCGCAAGCTCGCGGGCCAGTACCTCAGTCAATTTGCCAACCGCAGCTTTCGAGGCAGCATACGCCGCCTCCCCCTCCAAGTTTAGCGGTGCGGCTACGCTGCTGAAGTTGATGATGCGGCCGCTCTTATGTGCACGCATCAATCGTGCGGCCTCACGGCTGAGTAGAAACGTCCCGAGATAGTTCGTTTGCATGAGCTTCTGTGCCGTCTTCCCGGGAGTTAGCAAAAAATGGTTCATGGATGCAACGCCCGCATTGTTTAACAACGCATCAAGCCGCCCATGGGACGTACCTATTCCAAGCATCATCCGCGTGACAGCACTTTCGTCGCTGATATCAAGCTGGACGTGGCAGTAGTTGGGGTGTTGCAAGTCGCTGTCATTACGGCTGCAACCAATGACGCGCCAGCCCGATGCCAGATAGTGCTCGCACAGAAAGCGACCGATACCCTTACGGGCACCCGAGATGACCATTACTCTACTTTGGATCTGCACTCACAACTTCCTCAATGTATTGCACTAGAGACTGGATGTCACGGAACGGGCTTTGCGTCCGGGATACTGCGCGTTCATCGACCAAGGAGATGGCTATGTTCATTGACTCGCGAATCTTTTGTTCCACTGCTAGGATAACAGTCACAAGACCCAGCGAATCAAGCTTCCCTTGCCCGCCGAACAACGGCTGGACAGGCGACTGACTGAGCGCCATGCCGTCGGGCAATTGGGGGTTTACCTCTTCAATAGCGGAGTAAACGAGAGCTTGAATTTGTGCCGTCATAAATCTGCCATCACCTCGGCTTTGGTTTGTGTTCGATAAGATAGCTAGACAATCAGAAGGTTAGTAGGCAGGCCGCGCCGGACTAAATCATGTCACTCTACTGGGCCACACCGAGCACTTTCAACGGACGTAACATTACTCTTCATGTCACAGAGCTCTTCGTATGAGGACAACAGCTGTTCCTCAGCTTTGGCCCAGTTATATGTTGCCTCCCCAGCATGCGCGGCGCTCTGTTGAAACATTCGAAGACGATCGAAGTTTAAGCAATCATCCAACGCGCGTACAATCTGTTGTTCAGAAAAACTGCTCAATAAAATACCGCAGTGTGTGCTGTTGACAATTGCTTCTATCTCGCCAAAGTGTCCACTGATGAGACATTTGCCGGCTGCCAGCGCCTCAAACAGTTTATTGGGGGCGCTGTATTTGGAGTTTGGGTTCTTAGTGTCAAATCCATAATAGACAACATCGCTAGCCCACGTGGCAGAGCGTACGCCGTCAGGGTCCAAAAAGCCCAAGTAATGTATATTGCGGTGAATTCTTGCGTAGTTCTTGACGACTGGCAATTCCGGACCCGTGCCGGCCACGATCAGGTGCACGCTCGGCCGCAACGATATGGCTTTAAGGAGCTCATGAATTTTGCGTTCTGTTCCGAGCTGAGCTATGAACGAAACCACTAAGGCCGTTTGTGGTATTTGCAGTTCGCGGCGCACTCTTAGCCGCACGTCGGGCTGCAATCGGAATTCAGACACTACCTTCCAATTCCCCACGACTACGCTGCGATGGCAACCCCGTCGTTCAAAGTCCTGGCGCAACTTTTCGCCCACTGTGATCAGAAGATCGACGTGTCGGACGAACAAATCCTCTGCCCGGTGGATCACCTTGCTCATCCAGGATGGTATAAAGCCGTCGAGCATGCCCACAAAGTCTTCGTGGGCATCATAAACCAGAGGTCTTCGCTTGAGGCACGCCAACGCATATGCTGCCGGAAGGGTATCGAAATCATGTGCATGCACGACGTCGAAACTGCGCCTCAGTCCGCGCGCCACCATGATTCCAGTCATAGCGGCTATGAACACCGCCTGCGTTGCACCACGATTATGCGAAGACCGCAGATGAATGCGTTCAATAGAGATTCCGTCCCGAATTTCCTTTGCTGGATACTTGAGCTCGCGATCCCAGGCCAAAAGCTTTACCTCGTAACCGTGTGCTACCATCGATTTCGCTTCTGCGTGCACTCGCGGGTCAGGATCAAAACCATTACTCACCAACATCAGCACCTTGCAGGAACAGCCGTTGTTTAGAGTCCAGGTATTTGAGTGCTGATCATTCCGTTTGTTCTCTTTCGATGGGACTGCAGCAACGTCGAAAGTTCTTAGAGAAGCGGGAATCGTTGACATGAGAGTTCGTTGAGGATGGCGTGCGCGAAAACTCTGAAGCATCAAATGCGGCGAAGCGTAGTCACAAGTATCTTGCAATCAGTCATAAAGTTGGCCTGCTTAGCGTACTCCCAGTCGAGGCGGATCTTTTCCGGCAGCACAGACCTCAAGTAATATTCGGTCAGTTGTTCCTGTGGCACCTTACATAGAATTGCTTCCTCATCACGGAACTCCAGTGTTGCACGACCGGTAATCCCTGGCCTTAGACATAGCGTTGGCCGCTGATCGGGACTCAGCATGGCCCAGAACTCGGCCAGGTCTGGTCTAGGCCCTACTAAACTCATATTCCCCGCTAGAACATTGATGAACTGCGGTAACTCGTCCAATTTCCATTTCCTGAGCGCCCGCCCTATGGCTGTGATCCGTGAGTCACCCTGGGTAGTCACCCCCGGTCCAGCATCAGATCGGTTGTAAGTCATAGTGCGAAATTTCAGAAGCGTAAATTCTCTTCCGTCTTTGCCAACGCGATTCTGCCGGAACAAAGCTGGGCCTGAAGATGTTGTTTTCACAAGCAGGCCAAGCAGCAGTAGGACGGGCCAAAGAACGATCAAGACTAAAGCCGCTGAAGCAAGATCAAACAGCCGTTTGGTGCGAGACAGACACCAGGGACTCAAAGATGCGGCCGTTTCGGAAGTGTCAGCTGGACTCCAACCCCGAGTTGCACAAGTCATATCTTGAGTTCTGGAGGAGAGATCGAAGCCTAAGCGGCGCCTGCTACCCGAAGTTCCGCCCCTTCCTGGTTCGAGGGTTGAGGACTCGAGACTTCGCGGCATTCATCTACAGAGATGAGATAGGAGCGCCCACATTCCGCACATTTGAGTTCAAGGCCTGACTCGGGAAGTCGTTCACCGCAATAACACATCCATCCGACTTGGACAGCCGGAACGCCCATAACCAGAGCATAGTCTGGCACATCATGGGTTACCACCGCACCTGCCGCGACGAAACAATACTTCCCGAGTGTGACGCCGCACACGATAGTTGCGTTGGCACCGATGGAAGCTCCTTTCTTCACAAGCGTGCGCCGGTACTCGTGTCTTCTGGATACATGGCTCCGCGGATTGACCACATTTGTGAAAACCATCGAAGGACCACAGAAAACGTCATCTTCCAGCTCGACTCCCGTGTACACCGAAACATTGTTCTGAAGCTTGACGTTGCTGCCGATTTTCACCCCCGGGCTGATCACAACGTTCTGCCCTAGGTTGCAGCGACTGCCGACTTTGGATCCGGACATAATGTGGGAGAAGTGCCAGATCTTGGTACCTTCACCAATTTCGCATCCTTCGTCCACACTCGCGGTTGCGTGAGCTTGGTAAGTGGGGATCTTCCCGCCAAGATCGACATAATTCCCGCTGCTGTGCAGAGACCTTTCACAAGCCTCTAACACCTTCAGCACCTCCACTGCGCTCCGGCCGTCGGTGCGCGGCGTTTTTCGAGTTTGCAAGCATTCCAAGAAATGTTCGCACTCACGCCGCAGCGGTTCCTCCTTGGGAATCGGCACAACCTGTCCACCGTCTTTATGGGCTATGGGAACGCGCTCCACCCAGTCGATACGATGAGAATAAAGCACTAATTTGCGCTCACTCTCGACATCATCGAATACCGCCATCTTCCTGTCGCCGACGACGGTGAACTTCTGCTCCTTAAACGGATGAAGCCAGCTCACGAAGATGTGAGCCTTGACACCGCTCTGAAAATCACAGGTACTCAGGGTCATATCATAGATGTCTCTGTTGAGATATGCTCCGCCACTGCTGGACACCCGGGTAGGAGCTTCTTGGAGGAGGTACAGAATCGCTGAGATGTCGTGCGGAGCAAAGCTCCACAATATGTTTTCCTCGGTTCGGAGTTTGCCCAAGTTCAATCGCGAAGAGTAAATATACTGAATCTTCCCTAGCTCTCCCTGCTTGATGAGCCGCTGCAATTCCAAGATGGCAGGGTGGTATTGCAGAATGTGACCTACCATCAGTATTCTTCCACACTCTGCGGCAAGCTTCACTAGCTCCTGGCCTTCATCGGCAGTTAGAGCCAGGGGCTTCTCAACGAATACATCTTTGCCAGCCAGTAAACCCTTGCTGCACAGGTCATAGTGCTGCGCTGCCGGAGCAGCAATCACTAACGCCCGAATTGCTGGGTTATTCAAGACTTCTTCTATAGAGCGAGTGGTCGCGACATCGTATTTAGTCGCCACCTCTTGAAGGGCCTCTGCTCTTGTGTCGCATACACATGCCAGGGCACCTAGTTCGTAAAAATTTCGAACGAGATTTTTACCCCAATACCCGCAACCTATGACCGCTACCTTTGAATTCGTGTCGTCCATTCTGTGATTCTCGCCCCTTTTCGTCCTTGTCACTGGTACCCGGATCCAATTGCACGTTTGCCGGACTCTGGCTCACCTCAGCCGACATTTCCATCGTGCTGAGATCGTCATCCTACGGGCGTCAACGTTCTTATCCTATTCTTTTGCACCACTCCAATAATGGCTTGCACCACACGCTTACATTCCGTCTCACTCAGATCTGGATAAATAGGTAACGAGATAGCTCGGGAATAGCTATCTTCAGCGTGAGGGAAGCTATCCGACGTGTATCCATACTCCCGAGAATAGTAAGGATGTCGGTGTAACGGGATGAAGTGCACACTCGTCCCGATCCCCTGCCTCTTCAGTTCGTCGATAAATTGATCGCGTCCGATGGAAAGCGATTCAGGCCGGATCCGAAGAATGAAGAGATGCCATGAGTGACTCGTCTCGGCAGCAGCATACGGCGGCATCTCTAGCTCTTCGATTTGCGAAAGCTCTGTCTGATAGTAGGCCGCGATCTGGCGACGCCGGTCCCAAAAATGGTCGCACTTCCGCAGTTGCGCCAATCCGACTGCCGCTAACAAGTCGGGGAGGTTCATTTTGTATCCCGCTTGCTGAACTTCGTAACACCAAGAACCTGTTTTCGCGTAGCGTTTCCAGGCGTCCCGCCCGATGCCATGCAGTCGCATGAGCGAGGCGCGTTCTGCGTACCCCTCATCGTCCGTAGTTAACATGCCGCCTTCACCGCAGGTGATAGTCTTTGTCGAATAGAAACTGAAAGCCGTGAGTTCCGAAATGGCTCCCACTCGCCGGCCGCGATATCCGGTCGGGAGAGCGTGGGCCGCATCTTCGATGACGTGCAAAGCATGACGATGCGCTAAATCTTGGATGGCATCTAGATCGCAGGGTTCCCCCGCAATGTGAACTGGAATTATGGCCCGGGTCTTCTCTGTAATGCGCTGCTCGGCGTCGGCCGGGTCAATGTTGAAACCTGCCGGCAGACTGTCGCACAGTACAGGTCGAGCTCCGAAATATGTAACTACTTCAGCCGTCGCTGTGAAAGTATACGTGGGTACGAGCACTTCGTCTCCGGGCTTCAGCTGGATGCAGTCAAGCGCCAACTGGAGGGCTGCAGTCCCGGAGTTGATGGCTATAGCGTGCCTGCAACCCACATATTGGGCGAATTCTTTCTCGAAGGCGAGCGCTACGGGCCCGGTCGTCAGCCAACCGGACGCCAACACTTTTTGCACAGCCTCTAACTCGTCTTCACCGATAGAAGGGCGATGAAATGAGATGTACTCTGCGTTTTCCATATTTTTTCTCGTACCTTACGTGCGCCGGAGAAAGCTTGTAAACCTCTACAATATCCGTGCAACGAGATCAGGCCACCTCCATGGAGGTTAATAGGTTGGGGCGGGCACTCCTGTAAGCCACCGCTTGGTCGTGGCAATCGATGGCAGATAGCAAGGAGATCTCTTTGCTGGGCGAGTATTCTGGAACGATCGCCACCAGCTTGGTGACCAAGCTGTGAACGTTTCTTGCTGCTACGATAAGTGAAAGCTCATTAAGCCACTTGTCAACCTGCTCCAGGGTCACGGAGCCGCCATCCAGAACCCGTATCTTCTCATGCGTAGTGCTCTTGATTCCCTCAGCGTCGAGTCTTAGTTCTTCGAATAGCTTTTCCCCTGGCCGCAGGCCTGTGAAGACAATCTTGATGTCATGTTCGGGCTCTAAGCCCGACAGCCGGATGAGATTGCGGGCAAGGTCCAGAATGCGGACTGGCTCCCCCATATCGAGAACAAAGATCTCGCCGCCTTGTCCCATACTTGAGGCCTGTAGTACCAGTTGGACGGCCTCAGGGATGGTCATGAAATATCGGCATGCTTCCGGATGGGTGACTGTGACTGGACCCCCATTTGCAATCTGTTGCTCGAAAAGCGGCAAGGCGCTGCCGTTACTGCCAAGCACATTCCCGAAACGTACAGCTAGGAAGCGGGTGTGGTTATGATGGAGACCCAGGATGATGAGCTCGGCAATGCGCTTCGTCACGCCCATAACGTTTGTCGGATTCACTGCCTTATCCGAGGAGATGAGAACGAAATCGTCGGCGTGATATTCCCGTGCCACAATGGCCACGTTATAGGTGCCAAAGACATTGTTGGTGACCGCCTGAAAGCAATTCGTTTCCATCATGGGAACGTGCTTATAAGCGGCAGCGTGAAAAACAGATTGGGGACGATGTGTCGCGAACACATCCCGCAGTAGTGAGACATCCAGTATATCTCCCACTACCGGTACATAGTCCAGTTTTGGGAAAGAATTGTGGAGATCATTGGCGAGCTTAAACAAGTCGTTTTCTGATCTATCCAGTAGAACCAGTCGCAGTGGACCAAGTTTGGCGATTTGTCGGGCCAGCTCGGACCCGATTGATCCTCCTGCACCAGTGATCAAAAGTGTTTTCTTTTCGAGTTTCTTTCTGATCGCCTCGAAATCGAGATGAACCGGTTGACGATTGAGTAAGTCGTCCACACGCAACTTTCGCATTTGCTTGATTTCAAACGGGCTATCAATCAGCTCGGTGATCGTCGGTAGGATCTTGAACTCAATCCTGCATTCACGGATCTTGCTTACGATTCGTGCAACTTGTGGCCCTCTGGCCGATGGCATGGCAAGCAGAACGCATTCCACCTGATATCGGGCGATGAGTTCATTCAGTGCATCGGTGGTGCCTAATACCTTAACCCCGTTAATTTTGACGCCCTGCTTACTTGGGTCATCGTCTACAACACCGACGGGATTGTAACTCAGCTTGGGATTTCGCTTCAGCTCGCGAATAATTGCGATTCCGGCATGGCCAGCACCGACAATCAAAATGTTCTTCTGTACGCCTTCCCTTCGAACTCGTTCGGTATAGGCCCGAACCATGAAACGTACCCCGCCGATTACGCAGGTGGCGAGGACCATATCAATCAAAATCACTGAGCGGGGGTAGCCCGTAGGTCTCAAGATCCAGTCGATAGCGGAAAAAATCAAAACAGCGCTGAGAACCGCGGCCTTGCTGATATCAAGCAGGTCACTCATGCCGACGTATTGCCACCATCCTCGCAGCAGGCCAAATTTTCTGAAAAGGAGAACCTTAATAATCAAGACTACGGGGACCGTTTTCCAGAACAATGCACGGCTTGTCGCATCAAGAGGTGAATCCAATCGCAATAGGAAACTGCAGTAATACGTCAGGATCACGAGGCATGTCTGAAACAGCATTATGATGAAAACTCGAAACAGCAAAAAATGCCTGTCCCAGATGGCATCTGCTGGCCGTTTCTTCGCGTTCACTCTGACGTCTTTGACTTCTTTGCCGATGCCTGCAGAGGGTTCAATATATGTACTCGACATATCGATGGGCGCGCCTTTCTCGGATGTGATGTTTCTTCGAGCGCGGATTTGCTCTTAAAGATTCGAGGCCTCTCGAGCACTGCATGTAGCCTTACTGACCACTACGGGTGGACGTTACTCGGGTACGGGTGATTTCGAAGTCTTAGCGAGGTAAAGAATTGAACTAATAATCCTCGGTAACTTAAGGATGCTCGTCGGCGTCGGCACTTGGTCGATCGTGTACACGCGCGGTGTCGGATCGCGTATCTTCTACCCCGGTACCTGTGGCTACTTGCAATTCCCTACGAAACTGTCCGCACAATTTGTTGCCCTCTTCGGTAGCTGCCAGGTTAGGGTTCTCGGGCTCCGTATCACAACAGCGAAATAACTGCTCGCCCCTGCTTCCACCGCTGATGTAGTGCCATTGTGGAGTGGTGATAGATTGCATCGGGCCGTAATAGTTGGGATATCGCGAGTTCCACGGAAGTTGCGCGACTTCCGAGATCGGAGGAGGCATGTCATGGTGAGGCTTCCCATTCGTCCATAACTGTTGAAGAGACGTCCATGGGAAGCTCCCGCTGCGACCCAGAATGTCAAACACGGTAACTGGGAGGGCGGTGAGACTGACCGGCTCGCTAATCCTCACACCGGAAGGAACTTGGCCCGGCTTCCAAAAGATCAAGGGTACGTGGATCAACTCGCGGTATAGAGAGTTACCGTGGTTCATCAGACCATGCTCGCCAAAGCCCTCGCCATGATCGGAGGTAATGATCACCAAGGTGTTTGCGCCCAACCCTCGTTGACTCAGCTTCTGCAATAGATCGGCAATTTGTACGTCAACATAATTTATGGCGCCGTCATACGCATCAAGTTCGGCTTGCGTTTCTCCGGCGGTGAGATGTTCAAACGAATCCCAGTGCTCCGAATACCATTTGTAGGGACGCTTGACCTTAGTGTAGAGGTGAAGATAAGGATCGGGCGGCAGGTATGGATCGTGTACATCGAGATAGTTGACAAAAACAAAGAACGGTCGAGTCCCAGAATCAATCCATCTCAACGCGTTCTGGTTGATTTCCTCCGCTCCAAGCCTGCCGGGCATGTTGTGCAGCAGATGCAGCTGAGACAGGCGATCCTCTAATTTATATCCGTAGTAGGTCTGTCTGGAGATACTACCCAAGTTCTGAAAATCATCTTCGAAATGGATGAAACCACGCCCGAAACCACGACGCCGCGAAAAGGTTGGGCCGTTCGCCGAGAAAGCTGCTGTCCGATACCCCAGAGGTTCCATCGCTTCTGGCAATGTGGGGAGGCTTCTGGCGAGATCGCGATTTAAATCGGCCAAATGATCATGCGGATACAGCCCCGTCAGCATAGAGGCGTGGGAGGGCAGAGTCCATGAGGAGGCCGCAATTGCGTTCTCAAAAAGCACTCCCTGGGCCGCAATCCGCGTCAGGTTGGGGCTGGTCGGCCTCGAGTAACCGTATGTAGAAAGATGGTCGGCGCGCAGCGTGTCGACCACTACAACCAAGACGTTGGTCGCGCCGGGGGCGGAAGGCGGAATTTGCTTGAGGGCGCCGATCTCATTCCTTCGCTGCTGGATGGGGGAAACGACGACGCACCAGAAGGCTATGGCCGCCAGGAGTAGCACGCTTCGTTGGTAAAAGCGAATAGCCCGTTCATAAAAGATGTAGAAAAGCGCTGCCACGATCAAAGCCGCTGTCAACGAACTGAGATACGGCAGCAGATAGAAATAGCGCGGCACCAGAGTGTCAAACCAATCGTAGAACGCTAAGCATGCGAAACCCAGCGTGGCGCGGGTTAGCAATCCACGGGAAATGACCAGACGTCGGTTCAAGCCGATTAGCGCCAGGGTCAGACCTAGAAACAGAAAAAAGTTGATTATCAATGCCGCCCTGATCTGGTCGTGCCAGACCGGAGAGCCCTTGAATGACCAGCTCAGTCCCTCCCCCACACCACATACCAAGCCCCACCAGATGGCAATAATCACCAGGTCCTTGCGCTTGTACTGAGTAATGGAGTTTGAGCTCATTTGCAAGAAGAGACGTCCCAGCAGGTTAATTTTTAAAAAAGAATGGCTCTATGAAGAGAGACGGCAAGCAGTTCTGGAATATTAGCTTTTGTAAGAACCGTACCCATATTGGTTATACTCGGCGGACGAGATGTCCACACCGTTCAACACAAATTCGAGAATGGGAGCGGCATGGACTTGTTCCAACAACTGCATACTTCTCTGCATAGCTTCTCGGGTGGTAACTCCCGCCCTCGAAACGAATACCACAGCGTCAGCCAAAGGCGACAGTGCCCGGCCCTCAGCGAACGGGAGGATCGGCACCGAATCTACAATCACAAAGCGGCAACGCTGGCGGAGTGCCTCGAACAATTCCTGAGCATTGGACGAGCAAATAAGTTGGCCGGGATTGGCGCGTGAGCTGCCTGCGGGGACTAAGCTTAGATTATTCACTCCTGTCTCGTGGAGAATACTTTCTATCGGCGCGATACCGCCAAGGAAATCCCCAAGCCCGGGCGCGGATTCCAGACCAAAGTGGGCGGAGAGTTTGGCTTTTCTCATATCGGCATCGATTAGGCAGGTTTTTCCTTGTTGCGCCAAAGCTAGAGCCAAGTTCAGCGCCACCGTGGTCTTTCCCTCTCCAGAGAAAGATGAAGCCACCAGCAGGACTTGCGGAGTGACGCCCGCCTGAGAAAACATGAGAGAGGCCTGCAACGAATGTACCGCATCCGTTTCAGGTGAATTTGGTCGATCCAAAACGAATGCCGATGCTTGGTTATCATCGCCGTTTCTGCCCAGCAGAAGCCGTGCACCGAAACCTAAGTGATGCCCATTAGTCGGTGCAATGGCTGGGATCATCGCGATGTTAGAGGTCCCAATCCATTTCGTAAAGTCTGCGAGAGTACGCAGGCGGCTATCAAACTCCTCGCGAATGAAAGCTAATACAACACCTCCGAACACTGCTGCTAGAAATCCTACCCCAAGATTTAGAAGCTTATTCGGACGAGTGGGATGATCAAGGACTCGGGCTTGATCAATGATTTGAATGTTGCCGGACTTCGATGCCGCGGCAATCCCCGCTTCCTTGATGCGCGCATAGAGAGAGTTGTACAAATCCACGTCAGTTTGTACTTCCTTCTTGAGGGCGGTGTAGCGGGCCATCTGGTCCAGTTCTTTGCTTGTTCCTCTCATCTCGGCCGTCATCAAACGCTCGCGCGCTTCAGCGGCAGCATAGCTAGCACGGAGTGAATTCACAGCCGCTCGTTTCTGGGCGTCCAATTGACTCTGCAGTTCATCGACTTCGCTCTGTAATTTTTTAGCAGCAGGATGGTTCTTCCCATAGATCACCAAGGCCTGTGAGAGCTCAGCCCTCTGTTCTGCGAGCTTTTGGCTGAGCTGTTGCACCACGGGGCTATTGCGCACTTCCGGCAGCGAATCCGGATTTCCGTTTTGCAGATTCTTTAACATCGCTTCCAGCTGGATTCTATCCGATTGGGCCTGCGTGAGTTGCCGGCTCAGCTCACCCATGTGTTCTGTATAAGTGCTCTTGTTCTCATCTAAATCGGCGACTCCAATCGAACTCTGGAATTGTGTCAGGTCGCGGCTTGAAGATTCCATCTTGGCACGGATGTCATCCAACTGACGCGAAAGCCATTCTGTGGACTTCATGATCGAGGCGTGTTGAGTTCTGAACGTGTCGTCAATGAAGGTATCGACCACGGCGTTGGTGACCTGTGCCGCGAGCTGAGGGTCATGGCTGGCAAAGCTGATGAGGATCAAGCGGCTTGACGTGTCTCGTCTGATCTTAAGGGCGCTCTGGAAGTTCTCTAGAGCATTGCTCTCAGCGGGAGTCAGTTGCACAGTTCCTGTGGCGATGATTGATTTTGCGGCTTTTGCAGGCTTCACGAATCCCGCTAATTCCGGGTTCTGATCCAAATTTAGCGAGCGAATCACAGCCAGCGCCAGGTTATCACTACGCAAATTTTGGGCCTGGGTTTCCAAATATGCGATGTCGCTGGTAGCAGAGCCATTGTTTTCGAGCGAAAACACCTCACCGGGAGGGTCGATCTCAATGCGTGCCGTAGGCTCATAAATCGGTTTGATCAGCAAAGTCACGATTGCAACGGTCGCCATCACGACCCCCGCAAACAGCGCGGATAATCTCCAATGCTTTCTCAATACCGTCATCACCCGCAGCCAGTTATGCCGGTTCTCCTCGGCTGAGGACAAAGATAGAGAAGCACTTCGCGGCGCAGAGCGTTCGCCTGGGCCCAAGACCGTGGGCGGCACTGGGCGCCGCTCCAAATCCCTATATGCGCGTTGTAGTAGTTCGAAGTTCTTACTCACGACTGCCCTCTTTCTAGACACGAGAGAACTCTTTCCCGACTCTTTGCTTTCTCAGTGAAAATGTCTGCACTTCCAATGAAAACTAATTTTTGTAACATGTGATTATGTTGCACGTCTAGAACGGACGGTAAATAGCCGCTCCCACCGCAGTCTGCACGATGGCTTCCAAACTCCGCTTGCCAACGCTCTTCGCGGCGCTGTTCGGAATGAAAATTATATCTTCGGGCTGGACGGGCATATCCTGGGCCTTGGCCGCAAGAACATTCTTAAGATCCAGCGGTATTTGTTGCCTGCCCTGCGGAGTATTGCGAATGAGAACTGCCTTTTTGAGATTGGCATCCGGGTTGGTGCCTTCCGCCATTGAAAGGGCTTGCAAGATCGTCATGTGCCCGTTTTCCATGATGTAACCACCTGTTTTTTTCACATCGCCAACTACATACACAATGCCGGCTTTGCCGACAACTACTGTGTCCCCAGGGAATACCTCTACGTTCGCTTGCGCCGCGGTTGAAGGATCGCCGGAACGATTTATCGTGACAGGCTCCTGAGGCCTATTCCGATGCGTGACCGCGATCACCTCGCCGGCCTTCTCCGTAGTCCCACCCGCGAGCGAGAGTACATCGAACAACCTGCGAGAGCCGAGCACGGGATAGACTCCTGGGTTTTTCACTTCTCCCAATACAGACACTCCCTCAGTGGGATATTCCTTGACGAAAACTGACACTTGAGGATCGGTAAAGAAGCCTCTGTCCACCAGCTTTTTTGTAATCTCCGCTTCTGCTTCTTCAATCGTGAGTCCGGCCAAGTGAACTTCGCCCAGAAAGTGCAGAGAAACATTTCCGTCTGCCCCGACGCGAACCTCCTGATCTGACTCGGGCGCCCCGAGAATACTCACTTTGAGCAAATCGCCAGACCCGATGGCAGGAACTACCGCGGTTTTCTCCACCGACACTGCAGCAGGGACAGCCGACGGCGTGGTGGGGAGAGCCACCGTGGATCTATCCCCCTGTGTACCTGCTTGGTCTGTGCGTTGTGGGGGGGCAGTCTGCGCTGCAGCCAGGTTGGTCACGAACAAAAAGAGAGCCGCAAGGGTCCAGGTCGAGATTGATGATTGCTTCACAATGACCTCTCTAAACTGCGCCATGTTTGTGGCACGCGGTGCGAACTTGCCGGGATCAACTTCCTTGCCTGCTTCCCTTTAGGACCGCCCCATTCCTGTATCCCAAGGGGGAGTGAGCCGGAGGAATCATGCGGTACTGCTCGATCTTATAAAGTAATGTTCTATAACTGACGTTCAGGAGCCGAGCGGCAGCGGTACGATTCCATCTGGTTTGTTCGAGGGCAGTTGTGATGGCATTCCGTTCTGCTTCCTTCCTAACACTTTGCAACAGTGACATCGAGGCAGACATGTCCGACACAGCTTCGAACGGCTCAAACTCAGCTCCGGTCATCTCCTCGGCTGCCTTCTCGGCATCTCCCTGGAATCCCGGCGATCCGTTGTCACCAGAAACCACATAGCGTTTTACAAATTTCTCCAATTCCCTGAGATTTCCGGGCCATGAATAGCTTTGGCATGCCTGAAGGAGTGCAGGGGAAAAAACCCGTGTTGGGAGCCCGTAGTTTGTCGCAACGCGATTCATAAAATGTCGCAGCAGAAGCGGGATTTCGTCTCTCCTCTGTCGCAGAGGCGGCACCACAACAGTAAAGGCACTCAGAGAGTAGTAGAGATCTCTACGAAAACTTTTTTGTGACAATGCCGTACTTATGTTCGCCTTTGTTGCCGCAACGATTCTGACATCGAGCTGGAGAGCGTTCTCCCCGGCGAGAAAAACTTGCTTATCCTGGAGCAAACACAGCAGCTTTGCTTGCGAGCGAGCTGGCAGCTCGTCAATATCCTCGAGTAGGAGAGTGCCTTTGTTGCAAAGCGCAAACACTTTGCTATCAAACAACTCACGCTCTAAAACCGAGGGATCTAACGCAGAGCAACTCACGTTGAGGAATCCATTCGCGGAGCGATCTGAAAGCTTGTGAATTAATCTGCCTAAGACTCCTTTTCCCGTACCGCTCTCTCCGACAATCAGGATTGGCACATCCAATTTGGCCAAGAGTTCAGCCTGGGCATGGACTCTGTGCATACCTGGACTAGCAGCGACAAAAGAAATATTGTCGCCAACTTCTTCTCTAATCTCTTCCATTTGATCAGCTGCCGGTTCGATGTTGTTCATCATCGATCGCCTAGTGACGAACGTCGGGGGATCTCGGTTTCGGATTGCGGTACACGGGCGCGCCGCGGCAGATTCTCGCGGCGGGTTCTTAGGCGCAAACTTTTCCCACCGAAAGGATCATCTTCGTGAAACGAAAACAAGGACTCTGGGATACCCGCGATGTTTGCTGATGGAGCATTGGCTTGCAGCTATTGGCGAGCATTCACCTTCCGAACTCAGGATCGCGTACTTCTCAGCCCGCGAATAAAGTTGTCCATATATTCTTTTGCTTCCGCCACACCAATACTTGGGTCATCTGCAATATTTGTTCGGGCCGACAGAAGGGCTAACTCGCGTTTTCCAGAGGCAAATGCCACTTCGTTTTCAGCTGCATGATGGGGCTCTGGTGGATCTAGCGGCAAATCGGCGGTCACTCCCTTTCCTACCGGGTCACTGGGCGCTGAAGCAGGTCGCGGCGCGCGCAGACCGTTGATCGCTTCTTCTTCCACAGCGTGATTCGGTTTTGAGGGACACGCTGGCACGTTCAAAACGGTGATCACTTCTGTATCTGGGGCATGACTAGGATCGAAAGGACCGAGCGCCTTGTGCAAAGCGGTGGTCACTCCTTTTCCTATTCCTCCACCGTGACTGGGCACTGAAGCAGGTAGCGGGTCGCGCCAAGCCCTGATCTCTTCTTCTTCCAGAGCGTGATTGGGTTTTGACGGAGATGGTGAAACGTTCAAGACGCTGATTGCTTCTTTTTGTGGAGCATGATTTGGTTCTGAAAAATTGAGCGGCTTTTGCGAAACGCTGGTCGCTTGTTTTTCTGCAATCTGACTGGGTCTTGAAGGATGCAGCGGCCCATGCGAAATGCCGGTCCCTTCTTCTATAGCGTGATTGAACTCTGAAGGATGTAGCGAAATATCAAGATCGCTAATTACCTCTCGCGCGATAGCTGCGTCGATCCTTCTCTGCTGTACAGCAAAGGCTAGCGACAGCGCGCTGAAGCAAAAATTGTTGATATTGCGCGGTATGCCCTTGGAAAATTCTGTAACTATGGTTAGCGCATCCGGGGTGAGCAACGAGCCTTGCCTATAGCCCGAAACTCGCAATCGGTGCTGAATGTATTCCTCAGTCTCCGCCGCAGAGAATGGCTCTAGTCGATTCAGGGATGACAGCCGCTGTTGGAGTTGAATCATATCGTGGCGGGCTAACTTATTCCCGAGTTCTGGTTGCCCAGTCAGGACAATCTGAAGCAACTTGGCACTGGGCGTCTCGAAATTAGAGAGCAGGCGAACCGTTTCAAGGACCGAGGCATCAAGGTTCTGCGCTTCATCGACGAGCACGATAAAGCGCTTACCGGCACGCGCCTCCCGCAACAGATGATGATTAAACTCTTCAATCATTCGAACGAAATCTTTGTCGTTGCCATTTTCGAACCCGAGATCAGAAAACAATAACTGTAAAAATTCCCGAGAATTGCACTGCGTTTGAAATACGAACGCGCTGCGCGCGGAGTCCCGGAATTTATCCAGCAAATGGAACAGGAGTGTTGTCTTTCCCATTCCAGGCTTCGCAATTAAAGCGAGGAAACCGCGTCCGCTTTCGATGCCGTAGACCAGAGAAGCGAGGGCTTCGCGATGCGTTCGGCTTAGATACAGGAAGGATGGATCGGGCGTAACCCCAAATGGCTGTTGTGTCAGACCAAAAAAATTCAACAACTTAGGTACTATGCTCTTATCCTGTTCAAATCTGAGGGTCGATATCGGGTTCGATGTCCGATTGGGGCTCACCATATCGTTATCGTTGCGAGATTGCCTGTGTCCGTTCTCGCCGGCACCATCCGATGTTATACGATGCTTCTCTTGCCACATAGCTGTTACGATCCGAGAATAATCCATTGTCTCCAGCCGGCCGGGCTCTAAGGCGAGGAGTCTCCGCCGGGAGCGGAATCAGTCCTTTTGAGGACTCATGCCGTATTGCTGAATCTTGTAAAGTAGGGTTCTATAACTGACATTCAGGAGCCGGGCGGCTGCTGTCCGATTCCATCCAGTCTGTTCGAGTGCAGTTGTAATCGCGTTCCGTTCCGCTTCCTCCCTGACGCTATGCAACAGTGACTTGGGAGCAGACGTATCCGACAAAGACTCAAAGCCGCTGGAGTCAGCTTCTGTCATAGTTCCGGGCGCCCAGGTCTTCCGCGAATTATCGACTTCTCCACTGCACGACGGTGTTTTGTCTTCGCCCGAAACTACATAGCGTTTTACGAATTTCTCCAACTCCCTGAGATTTCCTGGCCACGCATACTTTTGGCATGCGCGAAGGACTGCAGGGGAGAAGTTCCGTGTCGGTAATCCGAAATTTCCTGCGATGCGATTCATAAAATGCCGCAGCAGAAGCGGGATTTCCTCTTTCCTCTCCCGTAAAGGCGGTGCCACAATGGTAAAGGCGCTGAGGGAGTAGTAAAGTTCTTTTTGCATCTTTTTTTCCGACAACGCAGTTTCAATATTCACCTTTGTCGTCGCAAGGATACGCACATCGACCTCAACAGTATTCTCCTCGCCGAGAAAGACTTGCTTATCGTGGAGCAAACACACTAGCTTGGCTTGAGCGCGAGCCGGCAGCTCGTCAATGTCTTCGAGCAGGAGGGTGCCTCTGCTGCAAAGCGCAAATAGACTGCTTTCGTGGCTCATCCCTTCGGACGACCTGCGTCTTTCAATGCCAAACAACTCACGATCCAAAACCTCGGGGTCTACTGCGGCGCAATTCACTTTGAGGAATCTGTTCGCAGATCGAGTTGAAAGCTTGTGAATCAATCTTCCGACGAGCCCTTTTCCGCTGCCGCTCTCTCCCAGAATGAGGATTGGCACATCCAATTTGGCCAACAGCTCAGCCTGCGCATGCAATTTCCGCATAACGCGACTGGCAGCGACAAACGAAAGATTTTGATCAAGTTCTTCCTCGATTTCTTGCCGTTGATCGGGTACCAGTCCGATTCTGTCGATCTGGCATTGGCTGGAGAGGTGGTCTGGGGCGCGTTGGAATTGCTCCAACGAGCCAGTGCCAAGCACACCCTCAGAGGTATCTAGGCGGAGAGCTTCGTCGACGAGATGACCCCCTTCATACGACGAGAGCATATCCACCGGACGCTTGAGGCTTAGCTTGTGCATCACCGAGGGACTTGAGGACCTGGGTCTCACTTCAATTGCCTAGGCGGGTCCTAAAATTAAGGCTAAAGTGCCTCCAGGGAATAGCCCTGGACACTGACGGACAATGATCTCTGGATGGCGTCGACAGAAATGACGAGAGTATCCACGCCGCTCCGTTTCACGAAAATACCTTCGATGCCATCCAAGGCACCGCCGCGAACTCTGACGCGCTGCCCTTCCTTAAGGAATGGATAGGACGCCCAAGGTAAATTTCGGTCAACCAGGGTTCTGACCGACTGGATCTGATCATCTGGAATCGGAGTGCCGCCTAGCTCAGAACCGACCAAACGCACCACACCCGGGATCCGCAGAACCTGCACGCGGAGTTCGTTGGATGCAACGATATGTACGAAGACGTAGCCGGGAAATAACGGGAGTTCTACCTTTTTCCGGCGGTCGCTCCAAATGTGGGTCTCAGTGATAGTGGGGACGTACTGGACAATTCCCCGCATCCCGAGGTGGTGAGCGACAAGGCGCTCATGGCGAGAGCGGGTCTGCGCGGCATACCAAACGGCATCGGCGCAAGGAGGACATGATGCCATCTCGGTGGTTTGGTATCCAATCGTGCTCACAGCTCCGCCCTTTGGGTCACAGCTCTTCTGTGACGTCTTGAGTGCACCCTGCAATTCTCCTGCCGTTAATGCCGAGCCAATCGCAAAGGTTGAGCGCGACTGTAAGGAAGTTTGCAAATAACTGCAAGATGTACAACTTCTCTCCACGGTAGCACTCACTTGCGCAAAGTGAATGTTCTCAGGTGAGGAGGAAAGAGCACTAGGGCTAGAAGAGAAACATCACCTAGAGAACAGTTTCTCTGGTGCGTTGCGGGGGACGGCCGGAGTGTCATGTTCCTGAATCCAACTGTATACACCGGTTTGGCCGAACGGTGCGACTTGTTTGTTGCGCCAGGACAGCGAATCATTGGAACGATTCCGCATTGGCATGCAGACTTCGGTTCAAGGCGGCTCTACCGTTTGGCTGAAGAAATTCCTTCGCGGCGCAGTGTGAAAGAATTTGCAACCTTGACAGATTTATTCATCTTTTCACTTGACTGTATTATCAGGCGAGTGATAGAACCGTGCGAGCGTAGGTTCGCGGCTTATCCTCCCCCGAAGTAGCGAGCATTTCGCGGCCCAGAGACGAACTAGCGGCGCCAGCTCGTTCGTGGAGGTAGAATGTGTCCCAGCCATCGCGTGCCATCCGTCTTTTCGTTGCAGACAGCAGCCCGATTTCTAGCCAGCTTCTTGCCGAAGCACTCGCCAGAGATTCTGGAATAGACCTTGTGGGCTTTAGCTCAGCCCCCGCAGAGGTACTGCGACGTATTCGTGTTTCTCATGTCGACGTCGTGCTGGTCAGTGCGCGAATGGAGGAAGATCCGACCCGCGGGGTTGTCCTTCTGCAACAACTACGGGCAGAGAGCCCCGTTGTTAAAGCGGTGATGCTGCTGGATTCCAGCAAGTCGACAGCGGTGGTGCAAGCTTTCCGTTCCGGAGCTTCCGGAGTATTTTGCCGTAGTACAGCGATTCCGCTGCTCTGTAAATGCATTGCGGCAGTACACCAAGGACAGATCTGGGCCAACAGTGAAGAATTAGGTTTTGTTCTTGCAGCCTTGCCTGCGGATGTTCCTTCCCAACTCGATGCGAAGCGGCTGATGCCCTTGTCCTCGCGGGAAAAACAGGTCGTCCATTGCTTGGTCGAGGGACTTACAAATCGCGAAATCGCTCAAATGCTTGCCATCAGCCAGCACACGGTCAAAAATTACGTCTATAAAATCTTCGAGAAGTTGGGGGTGTCCAATCGGGTAGAACTCGTTTTTCAAGTCCTCAGCAAACCGGACTACGTTAGTGCCTTCCAAGCCACTTCTGTCAAAGAGCCTATAACGCCTCTTCCGCCAGAACCCGTTCATTTAGACCAGCGACGGTTTCCGAACCTGCGGGAGCCAAAACAGGTCGCCATCTTACGAACAGGATCTGCCAGCGCGGCGGCGCGAATAGTTCCTAAAGCTATGGGCTCAATTTGAGCCACAACTACTGGACGCGCATTTTTGCAGGCTTCTTATAAGAATAGAACCTTGCGCTTACGGCAAATCCAGGTCCTTCTCCGTCAGTGGATAGGCGCACCACCCGTCCAGTGGCTTTCATTGCGTTTCCAGCTGAGTTTATTGAAGCTGGCATTAATATTTGGCACTGAACATGTGTCTTCACTGGAGGCGTGACCATTGAGGTCACGAAGAATGCCTTCAGGCTCACGTCGCGTGTGAAGCCGCCTTCCGTGTGCATTATGTCTTCGCCCCATCTGAAGAGCACGGGAAGCTGCACGCGATATCGGCATTTTTTTCTTCTTTCCCTAATCTCCAAGACGTTCTGCTGCATGCGGTCCTCCCTGGATTTGCTTAGTTTTCGCACAGTTCAACATTGGCGAACTCGGCTAGATTTCTGGCCGGAAGAATTGCGACTTCTAGCTGTCTTGTGTGCGCGCGCGCTAAAAATCGGCGGCCCACTGGCGGCAATTCGGAACGCTATCCTTTGTCAGCTCTTACTCTTGTACGCCGAAAGCAAAAGGCTAAAGTGTTTTACTTGAAGCTGCTCTGTAGCGGACGACAGTAGGGCGAATAGTTTGCCGGGAAGCAGCGCGTATTTGACTTTCCAAACACCCCTAAGCAATGTCAGCGGCTCTGACAATACTCGTTAATGCCTAGGAGTCAAGCGGAATTGCTTCCTAGAGACGTTTGTCCCTCGCGCCACTGTTTAGAGGTACTAGTTCTTGCTCCGACCAAGCAGATACTGTGATTTTCGCGGCGCATTATGCGGACGCATCAGATGAATCATTTTCGGGAAGGGGCTACGTACCGGTTTCGAAAAGTTGCATTTTTGTGAGCGGAACACTTGAAGGAGAACGACTATCTTGCGAAGACCGGAAATTGAAATTCATTTCGAGGAATGATATCAGCGGCCTCTCAGGCCTTGCGCGCGGCATGCTCAACGTCGATGGCGACCACAATTCAAAGAGCGGTTGGAATTTCCTCACTCACGTTTGATCCATCGTCTGTGCAGTTCTACAGCAGTGAAAACTATAACGATGGCGCTTGCGATTTCAAGAAGCCAGCCGTTGCTCCAACCACGTATGTTGGCCATCGCCACAAATAGCAGAATGATGACTGGATAAATCATCGTTTTCGCGCGAGATTGGAGATTTTGTGTCGGCACTCCAAGTTCGCCGTGATAATCGATTTCATTGCCGTTTGCATTTGCACTCAAGGCGGGACCGATACGGGTATTTCGATTAGCCGAACCAAGTGATGAATCGCTGCTGTGCTGAGTCTGTTCTAACAGTTGCGGCTTCCCCAGGTCCGCTCTCTCTTTGGGGGAGTCAGCAAACGGCTCGTGTTCGAGGTCTGGCGACCGCAGATGTACTGCCTCTTCTCTGTGGCCGTTTCCGCCAAAGTCAGTTTCTTCGATTAGCTGCGTCAAAATCGACGACATTAGTTCGCACGTATAAACGGATTCTTCGCCAAACTGACCGACGCGAGAAAACAATTGAATGCAGCCAGCGAGCTTTCCCTTTCGATGTATGGGTACGCTTAAAACAGAGTTAGCCATGACGCGTGTGCCTAACGCTTTATCCCGCCACGTGCTGGATTCGATTACCGGCAGAGATCTGAGCTGCTGAAACGAAAAACTGGAATCTGCTAAAATTTTGGACCCAAGCATTCTTGCTGCAATTCCGATCGCAACTTTATACTCGAGACTCTCCCCATCGACGAATGCTATGGCAGCCCCGGCGGCTCCGCATAATTTTTGACTGCGACTCGCAATCAGCTGCATCGCCGTATCTGGATGAACCGAATGATGCCAAACCAAACCTTGGGTTTCCAACACAGCGGACATGAGCTCGTTGGATTTTGAAGCCGGAACTCGCGATTTTAGGCGATCCTGCCGCTGCTGTAGCGAGTAGGCCGACGCGAGCAGATTCGTGAAGATATGATCGGTTACCGCCCGTGCGCCATTCTGCGAGTTTGCCATGCTGGAGCAACGACCCTTGTGCGGTTGATCCGCACTCGCAAGATTATCAGGGCTGCCTGTTAGTTCGCGAGTTCTAGCAGGCCGATGGCGCTCCCAGACTAAAACGAGAATAAGCTGTAAGGACCAGAAGTCAATGAGAAGCACTTCTCTGGGAAGTTAATCCTTCCACGGCGCCTGCTCGTCAGGAACACAGTTGAGGGAAGCTGTGCTTTGTCGAATCCGCACAGGCTCATGCTACTCGCATGGTCCTTCTCCTGGGAAGCTTCCGCCCTGTCATTCAAACCTCCAGGACGGCCTGAACCTCCGCGGATTCCAATCCTCCAAATGGAGCGCTATCCGAGCTTGCCTTATTGCAAGAGTCCAAACACCCCGACTCCAGTTGTCGTTCCGACATATACCTTCCCATTGGCGACTGTCGGCGTGATGAATTTGTTCCCGGCGCCGAAGTGGTCTCGGCCGCCTGATGCCTGGTTACTGTTGTACAGCTCGGTTGCCAAATTTCCTGCGTCGTAGGCGTGCAAAACCGCTGGGTTTGCATTTTCCACGGCCCAAAGGATCGCATTCCCATTGCCATCGGCAGAGATGCTGGGAGTTGCGCCTGGATAGGGAAAGACGTTGGGGGTCTGGGATGTTGGAGTACTCCCGAGCTTCGCGTTGGTAATGCCAAAAGCCTTCACGCTGCTCCCGACCGGCCCAAAATAGACCCTGTTATCAAAGAATGCAGGCATCGAAAATATGCTGCCACCCAGAGCATTTTGAATTTCTTGATAGATGCTGTTTGCGCCCGAATTGAACTTCCCCATTGAGTCACGATCAACTAAATAGATGATCGCGTCCTTTCCGGCGCCCACCGCAAGATGTCGGGTCTGACCCGAACCGTCAAGGAGGTCGGGTAATACCAACGCTCCGCCTGAGCCAAGATCGGTATCGGATGAATTTTCTGAAGCTTGATTGAACACCTCGAAATAGTCTGCCACTGTCAATTGTTTATTGGCGGTTCCGATCTTCAAAAACGCATTGCCAAAATCGCCTTGGCTGGGGAATCCTTGCGCGTTGAGCGTTGTGTCGAAAGTACCATTTGCGTCGAGCGCGAAAATGTTTCCGTTCGCGTCGGCTGCCGGGGCTGTGCCGCTCATCCAGAACGATCCTTCGTTGCCGTTCGGAGTAACGTTCAGCACCGCTACCTGGGTAAGCGTGTTTTGGTCATAACCTATGAGCCAACCCGTGTAGGGCCGAAAATCACAATGCGAACCCCAGCTCGTGTAGATCACGCCGTTGAGCAGAAGCAACCCAGGTCGTTCCAGTTGTTGTCCGGGATCGAAGATTACGTTTCCGCCCGAGCTGTTATCGCCAGTTCCTGGATAGGAAGCCTGAACCTCCTTGGGGCCGCCAAATTCCTCTTCGCCTGTAGTTACGTCGAGCGCGTGCAGGCGTTGGTGGTACTTGCCCGTTGAATCCTTCGACATACTCACGATGTAAATCGTCCCGTGGCCACCGGCGCTGGCGTCAATCACGGGCGTGGACGTGACTCCGATTTCCGGAGTCACCTGACCGCAGCCGTGGTCGTCGCTCGGCCCCTCACTTGCGGCGAGAGTCGAGACCCGCCAAAGCTGAGTCCCCGTATCGGCATCGAAACCATAAACAGTTCCGTGTTCTGTGGCCACAAAGAGCGCGTTGTGTAGCCCCTGGCCTCCAATGGTCAAGTTCGGCAAGTAAAGCGGTTGGGCGTCAACTTTGCCATCCACAGAGATGACGAACAGCTTGCCAAAGGTGGATGCATTCACATTAGTGATCGTGAGAGTCGTCTCGCTGACAATCTGTCCGGTACGGGCGTTATCGTTGTGGTAGGTAGCCACCGCAGTCGCGTTCGGTGGCGGGTTACCACTTCCTCCCTGCCCGGAGCTACTATTCTTGCTGCCGCAGGTGACCAAACACAGTCCGAGAGCAACGAGCAGAAGTGTGAACCCAAGTTTTCTCATACTCATATTCCCAGCAGTTTTATTTTATGCGTCAAGAGACTTCGTGTATTTTAGACCGCGGCATGCGACATGAGCTTATTTGGACTCGTCTGCGTCTCAATCCAAACCGCGACGCTGCCGTTTACTATGAGGACTGGCGATAGG
>Ga0209580_10000218_pt1 | contig 36825 bp, 32 predicted proteins | sample Coa_R1_5_FD_187153 | JGI IMG/M metagenome (GOLD analysis project Ga0209580, IMG submission 187153) | Surface soil microbial communities from Centralia Pennsylvania, which are recovering from an underground coalmine fire - Coalmine... | ecosystem: Environmental > Terrestrial > Soil >... | reverse complement strand
TTGTCTCCCATCACAAAATAGTTACCTTGCGGCACGATCAACTGGTTGTCGTCCAGCAATTTCTTCATCTGGAGCAGCCATGATCCGTTGAGTGACGGAACAAAGGCGACGTCAAGGCGCGGAAACTCATCTCGAAACGGATCATGCGGCCGGGAATAGTGAACGTACGGTTCCGATACGAGCGCTCCGTTTACGTAAACCTTTCGGTTAATCAGCCGGATGCGGTCTCCCGGAATTGCCACCACGCGCTTCACAAAGTGTTCGACCGGGTGCACCGGATAATGGAAAACAATAATGTCACCGCGTTTCACCGGCCGATAGGGAAGCATATGCCCCCAAAAACCGTCATTCCCGAAGTGCAGCTTGTCCACCAGCAGGTAATCGCCAATCAACAGCGTGTTTTCCATCGACTCCGATGGAATCTGGAAAGCTTGCACGATAAAGGTGACAACGAAAATTGCTATGACGACCGTGCCCAGAAGCGATTGCAGCGACTCCGGCCAGACCGAGAAGACACGTTGACCGCTGGTCACGAGTGCTCCCCCTCAAAGCTCGGGGCTTGCGTGGCCAGATACTCGAGCACCTGGCGGGCGGCGTCCTGCTCCGCATTTTTCTTGGTCGAGCCCTTTGCGCGAGCGGTGAATTCGGTTTTGCCGTTTCCCAGCATCACCAGCCGGGCTTCGATGGTGAAAGTCTTTTGATGTTCCGGACCAGATTCGTTCACCAGCACATAGGCCGGTTGCAAGCGGCCTTCAGCTTGAAGTCTTTCCTGCAGCGCCGATTTGTAGTCGGTGATTTTTCCCGCCGTGCCTTGCGAGACAAAGGCTTCCAGCTCCGGCAGCACGATGTGATTCAAAATCAGCGGACGGGCGGTTTCGAGACCCGCATCCAGATACACCGCACCCAGTATCGCCTCCAGGGCATCCACCAGAAGCGCAGCTTTCTGTCGTCCGCCGCTTTTCTCTTCGCCTCGGCCCAACCGCAAATAGCGACCGAGATCCAGCCGTTCGGCCACGCTGATCAGATGGTTCTTACTTACGAGATGCGCGCGCAGCTTTGAAAGCTGTCCTTCACTGAATTGCGGAAAGCGGCGAAAAAGTTCCTCAGTAGTGACCAGCCCTAGCACGGCGTCTCCCAGGAATTCAAGTTGCTCGTTGTCACCGGGACGGTCTGCCACTCCAGGACGCAAAGCCTCGGCCTCGCGGGCCTGTGAGCTGTGGGTGAGCGCCTGCTGGAGCAACTCCGGGCGGATGAACGCATGCCCGATGGCGGTTTCCAGCTTTGCGATTTCTGAGGAATTCGTGGTCACATTCACTAATAATCGTAAGAACTAGCCGGCTTCCCTCAATGGCTTGGCGAAGCGGGATCCTTCGGCGGCGTATTCGCCGGAGGAGCGGGGCTGCTGGTGCTTCCATTCGGTGGATTCCCGCCCGGAGAAGCGTTTCCCCCCGAGGTATTGTTCGCTCCCGTTTGGACCAGCAGGCGGTCGCGCTCGTTCCGCGCCATTTTGCCAACGTCGCTGTCCTCCTGGGTAAGTTCGACCGCGCGGTTGGCCTGCTGCAGAGCTTCAGGATATTTTTTCTCTTGATCGAGAGCCAGCGCCAGCCGCAGAACTACCACCGCATCAGGATTGCTCGAGTCTGCCTCCAGGGCCTTGCGCAAGTTCGCTTCGGCATCGGGATACTGCTCTCGCTTGTATTGGATTGTGCCCACTATCGTCAGCGCCGTTGCCCGCAAATATTTTTTGTAGGCTTCAACTTTTTCCGGCGGGCTTCCCGCAGGCACGGCCAAGTCGGTTTCAATTGTCTCCAGAGCATGCTGAGCGCTGTTTAGCGCCTGTGTCATGCGTTCATCGCGGTCGAGATCGGTCGGGGTAGTGTGTTCCTCCTGAACCTCAGCGACGCCGATCAATGCTTCGGGATCATCCCGGTCGATCGCTAAGACCTTCAACCCCATATCCATCATTTTGGATGAGTTTCCCGCGCTTTGATAGCTATGCATCGCGGCTCGATAGAGCAGCACGCGAAGATCGCTATCTGGGAACTTGCCCGCGAAATCATCGGCTGCCTTCTCCATGGCGTCTGGGTTCTGTGCGTTCGCGACCGCAGTCTGATATGCCTGGTATTCGGCCTGGCTCTTCGCCTGGATGGGTGGTCTGCCGCTGGGCTGGGCCGGTTTCGTGTCGGTCGGCTGCGCAGGCGTTTGCGTGGGAGTCTGCGCGAACACGCACACCGAGAGACACATCGCGGCAGTCAATATTGCTAGTCGCTTCATCATGGTCGGCAGACCCCTCCGGGTTCTACTGGTTCTTGTCGTTTTCTTCCGGCGAATGTCCTTCACCAGCCTGCTTCGGTGGCGCATACGGCTTTTGTAAACCTTGTTCCGCCGCCGCTTTGGCTTCCGGCAGCTCGTCGCTCGCGCCCACCGCAGCCTTGTAGTGTGAGATGGCCTGCGAGCGAAGCGGGCCATTTTCTTCGTCGTCCTGCAGATCGAAGATTCTGCCCAAGTAAATATGAGACCAGGCGACGACCTTGGGCTCGTTTGTTGACTTCAGCGCTTGCTCAAAGTAGTCGCGCGCTCCGTCAATATTTCCATGCAAAGAAATCTGCGCCAGAATAAATAGCGCGCGTCCTGGGTCTTCAGTTTTCTCCGCCAGAGCTTCCTTTGCAAGTTTTTCGGCAGTCGTCGCGTCTCCCGCTGAGAGACGTTCCTCCGCCGTGGCCAGCAGCTTTCCCTCCCGCGGACGCGAAAGCTGCAGCAGCTCCGGCTCGGCCGTGCTGGCAAACTGAATTTGTCCTGCCCGCTTCTGCTCCCTGCGAATATCAATTTGCGTCAGCATGGCGGGCAGCGCATTCCTGAATCCAATGTTGTCCTTCTCGAACTCGAGCAGCCGCTCGTAAAAATACCGCGTGAGAACAAAGCCTTGCGCCATCGAGTCCTGAACCGCCCGGTCCTGCTCGGGAAGCGGTGCTTTGCCACTGACCGGGGCGCGCGCTTCGATCGAGCGAATCACGCACTCCGTGACCAGCAAGGCAGGATCGGACTTGAAGCTCTCATCCATGGGCGCGAGCTTTACCGCGTCCAGCAGAGGCTCCAGCGCGCTCAGGTTGGCGGCGTACTTGCCGACCATGGGATCCAACAAATAATGAAGATAAGTATGCCGGATCAGTTCCATCTTCAGCCCGGAACTGGTCCCCGGCGCAATGACGACGTAGTAGTCCGACCCATAATTTCGCGCGTTGATTTCAGACGGCGCTCCCATGGGCTCGACGAAGATCGTGAAGCCGCGTCCGAGATAACCGCCGGTCGGGAGCCGCAAGTAAAGCTCCGTGTCGGAAATCATCTTTGAGAGTGCATCATGATAACGCCCTGCCAGCTGCGCGTAGGCCGCTGAATGCTGTTTCCAGATTTCCTGCAGCCCTGCTTCTTTGTAGAACTTACCGAGCAACGGTACCGCCCCAAGCACGCCACTCGCATCCGGAGGCAGATCGGCATCCTTTACCTTTGGGGCAAGCGCCGGCGGAGGGTTCAAATAAAGAGCCAGCGACACATATTGCGACAGTGTACGCACAGCATCGGCCTGCTGATGGTCCCGGTAAAACGAGCAGAATGTGTCGGCCGCGGTTTTGGCGTCGTCGGAAAGTTCGATGTTGTGGCCGATCTCGCTGCGAATGGCGATCCTCAGGGGATCGGATGACGCCAATTCGGCGTCATAGCCACAATTATTGATGGCCGAAAGAACCGTGAACATGGTCTCGCTGCTGTCAAGCTTCACCAGGTCATTGTTCTGCGCCGGGTTTTGCGCCAGCGAGAGTTCTGCGGCGATCAAAAGTAAGGAAATGGCGATTAACCGACGGCTGGGCTTTGACATCACAAAAATCAGGGAAATCCTCCCGCGCGAAAACACTGGGAACCGGTCAGTTCTCTATTAAAAGTCTAAGGGGTTACCGGCTGAGGGTCAAACGAGTGGCGCGTGCTAGATCGCGAACGAAGTGAGGATTTCTGGCGAAATAGGGATGTGCATCGGATTGGAGAGCTCGTGTAGAGCCCGAAGAATTACGCCACCGCTGGATTACTGAACAGCTTATTCACGTACTTCTCTTTGCATCGCTCAGAGCAGAAATGAACAGCCATGGGATGTACGGCCTGCGGCTCTACCCACGCCGACAGGATGTTCATTTCTCTCCGTGCCGACTGGACGCCGACGCTCTCGGCTGCAAGCCCGAGCAGCCATTCTTGGCCAGTCCGTTTCGTCCGGCCGCAAGAATCGCAGACAAATTTGATCATGGTCGTAACCTCGAGTAGCAGTTGGATGCACAGTTGCGCCGTCGCGAAAACAAACTCTAGGTTTGGAATTGAAAAAAGTCTCGCCGCGCTGGGGTAGCGGCACCCATTACTGGGTTTTTATGCGATTCCGCGCTGTGCTAACCTGTGAATGCCCACCGCGCCGGGATGGCGGAACTGGCAGACGCAGCGGACTCAAAATCCGCCGGTGCTTAGCACCTTGGGGGTTCAACTCCCCCTCCCGGCACCATGATTCCAAAGCAGATCTTGCCAATCACTTGAGCATTGCACTTCGGCTGATGCAGGTGTGCAAAATGTGCGGGTTCATGTCTGGGCGCCGACAACCCGTCAAGCGAATCGTTGTGTGGCACATTTCTGGCACAACGAGCATGCATTCAAATTTACACGGGCCGTCGCAGAAGATATGAGTTTGTGTTCTCTGCCAGTCCGAAACAGTCAGGGGACACCGTCAGGAGTTTAATTTCCATCGCTCACTCGGTGAGGCGCGGGACCTGGCAGTCTGTGTGCTTCCTGATCTGCGCCTTTATGCCGCGACGCTGGTGAACTCTCGCACCGGGTCGAAGTTTCGCTACTCTCGATCCACAGCCATCCGGGAATCCTGCGAGCTTCACGCACCGGCGTTGCAGTGGCACTTGCGGCCTGAGTCGTGACAGTTGCCGGGTTCGGCGAGCTTCCCGTCAGGCCCAATACAGGTCTGCGTGTGCATGCACCAAAAAAGGCCGTCATTGCAAGGCGGCACAGTTGGATCGGGTTCTGCGTCGATGAACAGTCCTTTCCAGCGCAGAGCGGAACAGAGGTTTGGATGGCTGGTATCGAAGCGTTCCCGCTCAGACTTGACGATCACGACGCACCTCCCGATTTTCCAGCGTGTACATCAGGAACCGACTGACCGGCTGCGATCAGCAGAGCGCGCTTAACTGCAACCGAGGCCAGCTTGACCTTGTAGCCATTCTTTCGCAGCGGGTGCGCTCTGCTTACAGCGGCAACTCCCGCGACGCTGGCCGTTTGCTCGTCGATGGACTTGCCGGCAATTGCCTGGGCTGCTTCCTCCGACATCCATGGCACCGGCGCAACCGCTCCCATCACAATGCGCGCGCTCTGAACCGTGTTTCCGCTCATTTGAAGAACGACGGAAGCGGTCGTCAGTGGCCAGTCGAAAGCAGCTTTCTGCCGCACTTCGTAATTGGCGGCGCGCACTTCCTTTGCCGAAGGAATGAAAATGTCAGTGACGATCTCGTTGGCCTTCAGATCGTGCTCCCGCTCATTCTCAGACTGCGGGATCCTGAAAAACTTTTCCAGCGCGATTTCGCGCGGCCCATCAGATCCGGAAATGCGAATGCGCGCGTTGTATGCGATCAGCATGGGCGCAATGGTTGACGGCGATACGAAATACGCGGGACCGTCATTGCCAAGAATCGCGTGATAGCGATTCTCGCCTTCAATGATGAGCGACTTGCCTTCGGGCGTCTTCGGCAACAGACCCATTCCGCGGCGGTAGTACCAGCAGCGCGGGCGCTGGCACAGGTTTCCGCCGATGGTAGCCATGTTGCGAATCTGTGGGCTCGCAGCTTCGGCCACGGTTTGCGCGAGCGCAGGATAATTGTCACGAATGTCCGGCGCGTCCGCGATTCTGTCCAGGGTTACGAGCGCGCCGATACGAATGCCGCCGTTTTCACGACTGATCGCATGCAGGCCGGGGAGGTTCTTAATACTGACCACCCGCTTGGGAGTGGAAACGTAGTCCTTCATGCGGCCAAGCAGGTCGGTTCCACCTGCCAGAATTTCGGAGTCGCCCCAGGTCGCAGAAAGAAGGCCAAGGGCTTGTTGCACCGAGCTCGGGCTGGCGTATTCAAAGCGGTTCATGCGGCTGTTCCTTTCTGGCGTTCTTCAAGCGCCGCAAGCACACGCGCAGGCGTGAGCGGCAGATTTGGCACACGCACGCCGATCGCATTCGCAACGGCGTTGCTGATAGCCGCGCCTGGCGAAATTACGGGCGGCTCGCCTAGCCCGATCACTCCACGGCTGTCATATTTGTTGACCATCATGTGTACGACCAGTTCACCGATGTCGCCGATGCCGGCCAGCCGGTAGAACTCCATATTCGGATTCAACATCACACCCGTGGTCGGATCCATCACCTTCTCTTCGTAGAGCGCGTAGCTGATGCCCATGATCAGGGCCCCATAGCACTGCGACTCAGCAGTTTCGAGAGAAACGACCAGACCGCAGTCTTGCACGGCAACCATTTTGTTGATCTTCACGATCCCGGTTTCGGTATCAACAGAAACATCGGCCATTTGCACGCCGCCAACTCCGCTGTTCATAAGCGGATCGCGCCCGCCCAGATTTTTGCCATGGGCGTTGATGGGAACAGCGCCGATCTTGGCGCAGGCGTTTTTCCAACTCAGAACTTTCGCTGAATTGCCTTTGACTCGAATCTGGCCCTTCACCGCTTCGAGTTGGTCAGGAGTGGTTCCCAGTCCAGGTGCGACTTTCGCAAACAGGGCATCGCGGGCGTCAACTGCGGCGCGGCGCGTGGTTGAGGAAACTCCGCCAATCGTCGTACTTCCGCCCGAGCCACCGGACATGGGATACCGCGTATCCCCGTACAGCAAGGTGATCTGCTCCGGCGAAAGTCCAAGCGTATCCGCGGCGACGGCCATAATCGCCGTGCGCGTGCCGGTGCCGAGGTCCTGAGTGCCCATCTTGATCGTGACGGAACCGTCCGGCTGAATCGTCAGATCGCATTCGCTCTGATGTCCTCGGCCACCCCAGGTGTGCATGGACATGCCGAGACCTTGCTTGATAGCGCCTGCCGTCTGGTCGCCGCGCTGATGCCAGCGTTTCGACCAGCCCATCAGGTCGTCGGCAACGGCAAATTCATCTTTGTAAACGTTGGCGCGCGGTCCGGTCAGCTCGATGTTCTTCGTGAAAAATTCGAGCGGGTTCATGCCCAGCTTGGCCGCGAGGTCATCGAGTGCAGCCATTGTGATCAGACATGCTTGCGGATGGTTAGGCGCCCGCCAGGCCCGAGCCGGGCCTATGTTATTAATCACCGCCGTCCATTGCGTGCGGTAATTAGGCAGCCGGTCGCGAATCAAATATGGAATGGGCGGAGACCCGCCACCGCCTGGGCCGCCAGTGCCCCAGCCGAACGAATCCCAAGCTGTTAGCGTTCCATCTTTCTTCGCCGCCACACGAACTCGCGCATAAGCGGAAGGCCGGCACCCGGCAACTTCAAGCTCCTCATCGCGCGCCAGCATCATTTTTACGGGAGCGCCTCCAGCTTTCTTCGATAGCTTCGCGCTGAAAATTCCCCAGCGGTCCGGGCCAAACTTGCTGCCGAAGCCGCCACCAATGTTTTCCTGCACCTGGCGAATATTGCTGGCGGGAATTTTGAGCTCGTCCGCCATCTGGCCCGGGATGCCGGACACGAATTGCGTAGAGACGTGCGTCAGCAGGTGATCGTTATCCGTCCACTCGCAGGTAGCGCCGTGAGACTCCAGGCAACAGTGCGCGATCACTGGAATGCCGTAAGAACCTTCCGAGACGACAACGTCGGCTGCTTTGAAAGCGGCGTCAGGATCGCCCTGGGTTTCGGCAGCCGCCGGTTTGTACCATGACGCCGACTTCTTCTCAGGTGGCTTCTGCGGCGCAGATTTCAGCGCTTCCACGATATTCGGCGGGATCTCGTCTAGCGGCGCATCCTCCGGCTTGAAACTGATGCCTCGTTCCTTGATCTCCTTGATCATTTGGTTCGCCGGAACCTGATTGTCCAACATGTCTTCGAGGTCATCTTCGCTAATCGGACTGGTGTCGGGCGGCAGGTTGCGAGGAGGTTCTTGCGAATCCACGACCAGATGCGGAAGCTGCTCGTATTCGACTTTGACGGCGCGGACGGCGTCACGAACTGTAGGCTCGTCAATGGCCGCTATGGCAACGACTTCGTCCCCGGCCCAATGAACTTCACTCCCCTGCTTCTGAACGATCTCGACGGCCTTCACACCCGGCATCTTTTCAGCAGCGCTGATATCAATGCTTTTGATTCGCGCCCGGGCATATGGTGAGCGAACAAATGCGCCATAAAGCAGGTCTTTCGGGTTGTAATCGTACGTGTACTTCGCATGGCCAGTAGACTTAGTCAATCCGTCAACGCGTCCCATGCGGCGGCCTATATAAGTGCGCTCTTCCGGAGGTGGCCAGCTGTACTGGTTCTGGTCAGGCATTAGGCGCCCCCTTTCAGCGATGACACATGCTGCGCAATCATCGTTGTTCCAGCAGTCCCTTTTGGCTCGCGTCCGGTCATCTGGGCTACGACGCCGTGAATGCCGCGATAAGTTCCGCAGCGGCACAGGTTCCCACCAATCCCCTGTGCGATTTCCTCGTCGGTGGCATGCGGATGCTTTTCCAGAAATGCCTTGGTCGCAACCGTCAAGCCGGGAGTACAGAAGCCGCATTGTTGCGCGTCATTGTTGACGAACGCCTCCTGCACTGGATGCGGCTGCCCATTCCCCAAACCTTCCGCCGTCACGATCTGCTTGCCTTCAGCCTCGATCGCGAGTGTGGTGCACGAGTACACGGCGCGGTCGTCGATCAACACGGTGCAGGCGCCGCACTCACCGCGGTCGCACACGCGCTTTGGGCCGGTAATGTCGAAGTTCTCGCGTAACGCGTCGAGCAGTGTGACCCGCGGCTCGAGCTCTGCGTGAAAATCCTTTCCATTTACGTTCAGCGTCACCGGCACCGCGCCCGGACCGTGGACCGCAACTTCCTCACCTTCGACTTTGACCACGGTCGGCCCGATTACCAGGGGAACCGACGCCGCTATTCCTGAAATTTTGAGAAATTCTCGCCGGGAGAAGCTGGAGGACTTGTCGTCTTTCTTGCTCATTAGGAACTCTCAGTGAAACTGGGATGCTTACACGCAGACTGAAATTCTTGTTCCGTAATGCAGTTTGTGTCAAGCGACGGCATGCCGTGCGCCTATTGAGTTGTCGTGCCTTTGACTACCAACGCCATGGGAAGGTCTCCTGACTGTGTCTTCACTTTGAAGAACAAGATTGTGTGATCATCCGGATCTGTTGCCACAGACGGAAATTCTTTTGCATCCGCAGGCACTAGATTTAATGGCGCGGGATGCTTCTTGCCCGTGACCTGGCGGCTGAGATCGACCAGTTGCTGAAAGTCGTAGGCATGCTCCGGATCGGTGTCGGCGGCAGGCGCAACCAGCAGCAAGAAATCCGGGGTTGGCGAGGTACCCAGATGATCGCCGTCGTTGGGCTGCAGCTCGTAACGGAGGTCGTAAAAGCCAGCAGGAATCGCGTCGCCGCGGTAGTCGCGCGTATTCTTCTCAAAATTAATCACGCCCAGAAATGTTGAGCGGGCGAGTGGATAGGTCGCGTCCTCACGTGCCTTGGCCACGGTTGTGATTTCGCCGCGCGGCCACAGTTGAACCGACGAGCCGTCGTCAAGCGTTACGCTATAGCCCTGTGCGGCGAGCACTTTCTTAACACTATCGGCCAAGCTGGAATCAGTACAAGGCCCGATCGTGGTCACCTTAGGGGCTGCTAGAGCAGTGGTCACGATGAACAGCAGGCCTACGTAGGCAAGATTTTCGTCGAACCGCAGCTTCCCACTGAGAACGTTCTTAACACGGAGAAAAGTGACGAACACTGGTGCGTGCCTTTCCTATCAGCTGGGACCGAAGTTGGCGAAACCTCAACCGTCCGGCAAGCTCAGGCGGCTGAAGTTTAGAATGTACCCACGAACGCACTGCGCTTATCGTGCAATGTCCAGGTAGTTCCGAGGCCATTGCCTTTGAACTGATCAGTCATTGCCACTGCGGGCATCGCATGGCTAACTTGCGTTAACGGCGGGTAGAACGTCGACTCGTTCCCGCAGAGGTGGTCGTTCTCGTTGATGGCACGGGTTTGCACCTCAACGAAGCTGCCTGCTCGCAGCACAGCCCTGCCGTGGTGCTCCTGCACAACCTGCAGGTCGATAGGCTCGTTCTCGATTTTGACAACGTTCTCGAGCAGTTTGCCTCCCATGTGGCGCGCGAAAGAAGCCAGGGCGGCGCGCTCATTGGAATTAGCCTGCTTGTCCACGATCAGCACAGCTCTGGCCGGATATGGATCAGCGTAAGGATCACCCAACGTACCATTCGCCTTCACTGCAGCAACCACGTTGAAACCATCGAGCTTAACGCCATTCCAACTGCCGGAACGGACATGCCAGGCAAGAATCGCCTCATCCCCGGTGAGACCTACCTCACCATTCGCGAAGCATTGGCCGGTGTAAACATCGGCGCTGCGCGTCTCCAGGTAATCCCCTGTGATCTTGGCGTGCGCTGGTTGAGCCAAAGAAGCAGAAACAGCGGCGACACAAAGCGAGAAAAGAAGTCCAACCCTCATATTCAAACCTCAGGAAAATTCTAGCTCCCCCCAGGAAAGGACGCAATTCGCCAGCATTGTTGATCAAGCGCCGTCGGTGCCGAGCAATATGACACTTGTTCTGTACGCAGAGGGCTACTCGGCTGCTGAGGCGGTCGACTTCGCGCGCCCAGCGATGAATTTCGCTCCAGCTTGCTCGCTAACAACCGCACCAGTTATCTGAACACGACAACAGGCGGTTCTGGAGCATGGATGCATTGGAAGGAAAAGTGGCAGATCCTCCTTCGCTGACAATAGCGATCTTTCGGGACTAAGGACCGACCCACGCAGCTTGTGGCCTATCCCGCCGCGGCTGCCGCCTTCTGCCCAATCATCACAGCGTCTTGCATCTGCCGGAATAGGTCGCCCATGGCCGACGGCGAATGTGACATGAACAAGGTATTGGTTTTGTCCTGCGCTCCAATCTCTTTGATCGTGTCCAGATATTGCGTGACCAGCACCAGCATCATCACGTCCTTTGCGGTGGTTCCCTCTACGGCGGCAGAAAACGCCTCGATCGACTGCTTTAATCCCTCGATAATAGCTTTGCGCTGATTGGCAATACCCTGGCCTTGCAGCGCTTTGCTTTCCGCCTCGGCTTCGGCCTGTTTCACTTTCAGAATTTTTTCGGCTTCACCGCGCGCGCTGGCCGCGACCTGCTCACGCTGAGCGGCGTTGATCTCGTTCATCGCGGCCTTCACTTTTTCATCGGGCTGAATGTCAGTCACCAGCGCCTGATCGATGGCGTAGCCGTAGGTTTGCATGACGTCATCGAGGCCCTGCTTAATCGCGATGGCAATGTCGGACTGCTGCAGAAACGCATCGTCGAGATTCATCTTCGGCACATGCCCGAGAATGACGTTGAATACGTACGACGAAATCTGCTGCTTAGGATTCGCCAGCTTGTAAAATGCCTCGTAAACCTTGGTTGGGATCACGTGGTATTGCACGGAAACCGGAATCTTCACGAACACGTTGTCTTTGGTTTTCGTCTCTACGTCGAGCGCGAGCTGCTGCACGCGCAGATCAATGCGCCCGGCAATCTGATCGAGCCATGGCATTTTGAAATTTATGCCGGCATTCGCCACCTGCAGAAATTTCCCCATACGTTGCACGACCACAGCTTCAGCGGTTTGTACCTGAAAGAATCCGCTGAGGATGGTGCCCAGAACGAATAGCCCAACGATCCCGTAAAAGACGAACATCAGAACTGAAGATGAATCCATTGTGACCTCCCTGGTTGGTCGGAAACCCCAATACGTGCAGGATTGGCCCGAATCATACCGTTTTGAGAGCCAGGAGCACAATCAAATTGTCGAAGTCGGTAGCCGATTCACTAATGAATTCTGGTTTACCGATTGTTTCTCAACCGTCTGCCCCCGGAGTCAACAGCGGTTAAGTCATCCGCGCGCACTCGCGCGCGATGGCCCAGTCTTCCTGGGCGCGGATAACCAGCACCCGCACTTTAGATTCCGCGGCTGAAATCTCAGCGTCCGGCTCGGCGCGTGAATTCTTGGAATCATCGACTCCTACTCCCAGGAAAGCCAGCTTGGCGCAAGCGGCGCCGCGTACCTCAGGCGAGTTTTCGCCGATGCCGGCGGTGAACACCAACGCGTCGAGTCCGCTGAGCGCTGCTGCCATGGCGCCGATCTCCACCACCAGGCGGTGGACGAAAATGTCGACCGCGAGCATGGCGCGTTCGTTACCTTTACGAATTGCGTCGAGTACGTCGCGCATGTCGCTCGAAACTCCCGAAATTCCCAGCAAGCCGGAACGGCGATTAAGCGCTGAATCGATCTCGTAATAGCCCGCGTTCTCCACTCGCATCAAGTACGTCACGATGCCGGGATCGATCGAGCCGCAGCGCGTCCCCATCATTAAGCCCTCAAGCGGCGTGAAGCCCATGGTGGTGTCCACGCTTTTGCCGCCGTCGATCGCAGCCAGAGAGCAACCGTTTCCCAAATGGCAATTCACAATTTTCAGGGTCGATAAGTCTCGCTTCAGAAGCTGCGCTGTGCGATGTGCACAGTACTGGTGATTGATGCCGTGAAATCCATAGCGCCGAATGCCGCGCTCGTACCAGTCATATGGTCCGGGATAGACTTTCGCTTCAAGCGGCAAGGTGCGGTGAAATCCTGTGTCGAAAACAGCAATCTGGCGCGTATCTGGCAGCAGCTTTTCGATCAGCTCGATTCCTTCTAAAGCCACCCGATTGTGAAGCGGGGCGATGGCGGAGAGGTCAGCGATTTCCCGCTTCACGGAATCGTCGATGACGGCCGGTGCGGTCAGCTTCGACCCGCCATGCACGACGCGGTGTCCCACGACCTGAATTTCGCTGGCAGATTTTAGCGCCGCGGTCGGGCCGTCCCACAGATTCTGAAGCATGGCTGCGACGGAGGAAGGACGTTGCCCGGTGGGAGTTTGTCTCGTCTGCCGCAGCTCCTTGCCAGATGCATTCTCTATCGCAAGCTGTTCCTGCTCTCCGTCCCACTCCAGCTTGCCTTCCCAAAGCGGCGGAACAGGATCACCGGAGATGTCCGGCCCAAGCTCGAACAGCGCGCTCTTCTGAGAACTCGAGCCGGAATTGAGGACGAGGATTTTCATGTTTTGAGCGCGGCTTTCCGCCGCGCGGAAAAGAAACCGGCAATCGTACCCAGCGCTGAAGCGCTGGGCTAAGCTCGTTCGCTCCTTCGGAGCTATGAGTCGCAAGATGCGGGCTAAGCGGCGTTCATCACTGGTCGCCGCACAAGCGCTTCAAATCCCCAACGGCGTGTCAAAAGAGCAGCGCTAGTATTCCCACTTCCAGTTCAGAATCTCCGGCATGTCGATGCCGTGCTCGTGAATGTACTGTTTGTGCTCGACAAGTTTGTTACGCAGGAATTGTTTGAAATGTCCGCCCACGCGCTGCAGCTTGGGAACACGATCCACGGCGTCTCCCGCCAGATGAAAGCGATCCAGATCGTTCAGCACCGTCATATCAAACGGCGTGGTCGTGGTGCCTTCCTCTTTGTAGCCGCGCACGTGCAGATTGTCGTGATTGTGCCGGCGGTATGTCAGCCGATGGATGAGCCATGGGTAGCCGTGATAAGCGAAAATGATCGGCTTATCGGTGGTGAACAGGGAATCGAAATCGTTGTCCGAAAGGCCGTGCGGGTGTTCGGTCGAAGGCTGAATGGTCATCAAGTCGACGACATTGATGACGCGAATCTTCAATTCAGGGAACTGTTTGCGCAACAAATCCACGGCCGCGAGAGTTTCCAGCGTAGGCACGTCACCGGCGCATGCCATTACCAAGTCGGGCTCCTTGCCCTCATCGGTACTGGCCCACTCCCAAATTCCAATTCCGTTCGTGCAATGCTCGATCGCCGAATTCATGTCCAGCCACTGCAACTCAGGCTGCTTGCCGGCGACAATCACGTTTACGTAATTCCGGCTGCGCAGGCAATGATCAGCCACTGAGAGCAGGCAGTTCGCATCGGGCGGCAAATACACCCGTACCACGTCGGCTTTTTTATTCACCACGAAATCGATGAAGCCGGGATCCTGGTGCGTGAACCCGTTATGGTCTTGCCTCCACACATGCGAGGTGAGCAGGTAATTGAGCGAAGCGATCGGACGTCTCCACTCTATGTCGCGTGTGACCTCCAGCCACTTGGCATGCTGGTTAAACATGGAATCCACAATGTGAATGAACGCTTCGTAGCAAGAGAAAAAACCATGGCGTCCGGTGAGCAGATAGCCTTCCAACCAACCCTGGCACATGTGCTCGCTCAATATCTCAAGCACCCGCCCGTCGCGCGACAGGTTCTCGTCCACGGACAGAATTGGCTCCATCCAATTCTTGGGCGTCGCCTCATAGATCGCTTCCAGCCGATTCGACGCTGTCTCATCCGGCCCGAAGACTCGAAAGTTGTTAGACTCCATATTCAGCTTCATGACATCGCGCAAGAAGCCGCCCAACACCCGCGTAGACTCAGCCTCAACCGACCCCGGCTTTGAAACCTGCACTGCATACTTGCGAAAATCCGGCATCACCAGATCGCGCAGCAAGAGACCACCATTGGCGTGCGGGTTCGCGCTCATGCGGCGATCGCCCTTGGGGGACAGTTCGGCCAAGTCGCGAACCAGCTTCCCACTCTCGTCGAACAACTCTTCGGGACGATAGCTTCGCATCCAGTCTTCCAGGATTTTCAAATGCTCCGGCTTCTGCTGGAAATCTGTGACGGGCACCTGATGCGCGCGCCAGGTCCCCTCGACCTGCTTCCCATCTACAGTTTTCGGACCGGTCCACCCTTTCAGAGTTCGCAACACAATCATCGGCCACTCAGGAACGGCTGATTGCTCAGGCCGATTCTTTAAACTACGAGCCTCGCTCTGAATCGAGCGAATCTCTTCCACTATGTGATCGAGCGACGTGGCCATCAGCTGGTGCATGTGCTCCGGCTCGTGTCCTTCCAGGAAATAAGGTTTCCAACCGTAGCCGGTGAAGAGCTTCGTTAGCTCATCGTCGTTCATGCGGCCAAGTATGGTTGGGTTCGCGATTTTGTATCCGTTCAGGTGAAGAATGGGCAGCACGGCACCATCCCGCGCCGGATTGAGAAATTTGTTGATATGCCAGCCGGTGGCCAGCGGCCCGGTTTCAGCTTCACCGTCGCCAACAACGCAGCACACCAGCAGATCGGGACTGTCGAACGCCGCGCCCGCAGCGTGGCTCAGCGAATAGCCAAGCTCGCCGCCTTCGTGGATCGATCCGGGGGTTTCGGGCGCATCGTGGCTGGGAATGCCACCAGGAAAAGAGAACTGCTTGAACAGCCGGCGCATGCCTTCTTCATTTTGAAGAATATTCGGATACAGCTCAGTGTAGGTCCCCTCCAGATATGCATTCGCCACCATGCCCGGGCCGCCGTGTCCTGGGCCGCAAATGTAAATCACGTTCAGGTCGTATTTTTTGATGACCCGATTAAAATGCACGTAGATGAAATTCAGCCCCGGGGTGGTGCCGAAATGCCCCAGCAGCCGCGGCTTAATGTGCTCCATCTTCAGCGGTTCGCGCAGGAGCGGATTGGCATACAAATAGATTTGTCCGACAGAAAGGTAATTGGCGGCGCGCCAGTAAGCGTGAAGTTTTGAAAGTTCTTCTTGCGACAAAGGTGAGTGCGAAATACCGGGAAGGGAATGCGAGACGGTAGTCATTACGGCACCTCAAAATGCTAACCTCTATGATTACCCAGCAGGGTGCTTCCTGTCTCGACGGACAGAACAAAATTTGTGAAAAGAAGGATGCGAGTGGCAGATTGCGACGCGGCAGGCATGCCGTCGCAATCGTTAGTTGGTCAGTCTTCCTGGATTACGCTTCGAACTAGGGCTTTTTCGGAGTCAGCCCGCACGCTTTTCTGACTTCTTGCAAGTCAATTCCCGAGGGCGAAAATTCGGCAATTTCGGGACCGCCCGGGGTCTGGTATTCCACCCGGAAGAGGCGGGCGCCCATCATCTCGCGCGTAGTACCCTTGTCCATCGCGAGGAAGTGTCCCCGGATCCAATTCCAATTGTGAGTGCTGTGGGAATCGTCCACACGAACTAGGACGTGCATTTGCGGTTGTCCCCAGAAGCCGGGCCAGTTTGGCCGGGACAATCTCGCTCCGGGATGAAAATCAGCCAAAGTCAGCTTGCCGTCCGTGCAATAAAGGATGATTCTCGCCTGATCGTCACTGTTGGGCGCGCTGTTGGCAGAGAGTTCAAAGCGGGTACGATGGGCGGCAGTCATGCGGTCTTCGGAACTGTATTTGGTCCAGCTTCCGCCAGCATTCATGCCGTTACTGTTTTCGCCGTAGCCGCGCGGCTCTTCGGGCGGGTTCTGACCACGTAGGGCAGCCGCGCCGAACACAAGAAAGCAGACGAGCAGGAAGGCGCTCAACCAGCCAATGGTTGATAGCCAAGTCCGATTTGTACAGTTTGTTTTCATATCTGAAGTTTAGTTTTCAAGCCGTGTCAGAGAAACCCCCAACTGTGTGAATGAACCCAAGATGTAAAGGAAAGTTGCGCTCGCTAAGGGCTTCGACTTTACTTAGCGGTTCCGTCGTCATGCTGAGTATTGCGGAAGTAGTAAGATGGCGAGCTGCCTGGATTGCGGTCCCGGCTGCCAGTTGTGAATGGTTACTCGGCACGCGCCACGATCTGTAGAACATCCAACTGGGCTTGAAATTTTTGTTTTAAAAGGGGGCGATGCTGCAGATACGGTTCGGCGTTAAATGGCTGTTTTGCACTGCGATATGCGTGGCTTCCACGTACACGCATTCGCAAGCAAAACAGGATTGGCGGGTTTACGGCGGCAATGCCGAGAACACCCATTACTCGCCGCTAAAACAGATCGACAGATCCAACGTAAAGCAGCTTGAAGTTGCCTGGTCCTATGACTCCGGGGAAACCGGAGGTCTGCAGACCAGCCCTCTTGAGGTAGATGGTGTTCTCTATGGCATCTCGCCTTCGCAAAAGGTGTTCGCGCTTGACGCCGCAACCGGCAAACTCAAATGGAAATTCGATTCCGAGGTTGTCGGTACGCAGCCCGATCGAGGGCTCGCCTATTGGAGCAGTCCCGATAATAAGGACCGTCGCATTATCGTCGGGGTGATGAGTTTTGTTTACGCGCTTGACCCGGAAACCGGCCAGCCAATCGTCACCTTCGGCGATCACGGCCGGGTTGATCTGCGCGAGAATCTGGGGCGCGATGCTTCGACCGAGTTCATCGTTCTGACCAGCCCGGCCGTCGTTTACAAAGATCTCTTCATCGTTGGCGGCCGGCTACCCGAAACCTTGCCCGCGCTGCCTGGAGATATTCGCGCCTACGACGTTCGCACCGGCAAACTGCGCTGGAGCTTTCACACCATTCCCCACCCCGGAGAATTCGGTTATGAGACGTGGCCTAAAGATGCCTGGCAGCAAAGCGGCGCCGCAAACAACTGGGCGGGAATGGCAGTTGATCAGAAGACCGGCATTTTGTATGCGCCCACCGGATCGGCAAGTTTCGATTTTTACGGCGGTGATCGTCTCGGAGACGACCTTTTTGCTAACTGCGAACTGGCGCTGAATGCCGAAACGGGCGAACGCATCTGGCATTTCCAGGGCGTGCGGCACGATTTGTGGGACCGCGATTTTCCATCGCCTCCGACACTCGTCACGGTGACGCACGATGGCCAGCGTGTTGATGCGGTCGCGCAGACCACTAAGCAAGGCTTCGTCTATCTATTTGATCGAGCGAATGGAAAGCCATTGTTCCCGGTGGAGTATCACAAATACCCGCCGAGCGAACTGAAGGGCGAAGTCGCCGCCGATACACAGCCACTTCCCACAAAACCAGCACCCTATGCGCGCCAGCGCTTGACGGAAGACATGCTGACCAACCGCACGCCGGAGGCGCACCGGTGGGCGCTGGAACAGTTTCGGACCTATCGCAGCGAAGGACAATTCGTCCCACTGAGCACAGGAAAGAACACGATCATCTTTCCAGGGTTCGATGGCGGAGCTGAATGGGGTGGATCGGCGTTTGATCCGGAGACAGGGATCCTTTATGTCAATTCGAACGAAATGGCCTGGGCAGTCGAGCTCGCGGAGAACAGTGCCGATCCCTTGAGCGGCAAAGGAATTTATCAGAGCCAATGCACTATCTGCCATCGCGACGACATGAAAGGCTCGCCGCCGCTGTTTTCGTCACTGGTTGGTGTGCGTGATCGCATGACGCAAGAGCAGATCGCGGATCGCATTCGCAAAGGTGCTGGACGAATGCCCGGATTCCCAAATCTCAGCGCAGATGAAGTGAACGCACTCGTTAAGTTCGTCAGCGAAGGCGAGAATAGAGAACTGTCGTCGGGCCGGCCTGCTCCGCCGCTGATGCGCTACCGATTTTCCGGATACACCCGCTTTCATGATCCCGACGGTTACCCGGCGGTCGCTCCGCCGTGGGGCACGTTAAATGCCATCAACCTGAACACCGGCGAATATGCGTGGAAGGTTCCGTTGGGCGAATATCCCGAATTGGCCGCCAAGGGAATGAAGAATACCGGAAGTGAAAATTACGGCGGGCCGATTGTTACCGCCGGGGGGCTGCTTTTCATCGGGGCGACGAATTATGACAAGAAGTTTCGGGCGTTCGATAAGTCCACCGGAGAATTGCTGTGGGAGGCCACGCTTCCGTTTTCCGGCAACGCCACGCCCATCACCTACGAAGTCGATGGCCGGCAATATGTTGTGATCGCAGCGGGCGGAGGGAAAGATTTGAAATCGCCCTCCGGCGGCGTTTACGTCGCCTTTGCCCTGAAGGGTTCGAACGGAGTCGCCGGGAATCGAAAGAGGAGCACAGATGCCAATTGATGTCTCGACGCAACAACCAAAGCGGCGGCTGCGGCTCGGTATGGTGGGGGGCGGGCCGGGAGCTTTCATCGGCGCTGTGCACCGTATCGCCGCGCGCCTTGACGATCGCTACGAGCTGGTTGCGGCTGCGTTGAGCTCAGATGCGGAACGAAGTCTTTCCGGCGCGAAGGAACTGCAGATTCCGCGCGCTTACCGCGGCTTCGAAGAAATGGTTTCGGCAGAATCGAAGCGGGCCGATGGAATCGAAGCGGTCTCGATCGTAACGCCCAACAATTTGCATTACGCGCCGGCGAAGGCGTTTCTCGAAGCCGGAATTCATGTGATCTGTGATAAGCCTTTGACCACAACGCTTGGCGATGCATTGGATTTGGAGCAGATGGTGAAGCGAACGGGCCTGGTGTTCGGGTTGACTCACAATTACACCGGCTATCCCATGGTTCGGCAGGCACGCGAGATGGTGCGCGGCGGTGAGCTTGGGACCTTACGAATTGTGCAAGTTGAATATGTGCAGGATTGGCTCTCGACTCCGCTCGAACGAACTGGACAGAAGCAGGCGGAGTGGAGAACCGATCCGGCTCGAAGCGGGCCAGCTGGATCTCTAGGAGATATTGGAACGCACGCGTACAACCTCGCGTGCTTTGTGACCGGGTTAGCTTGCGAGCAAGTGGCGGCCGATGTGTCCACGTTCGTTCCGGGGAGGCGCCTCGATGATAACGTTCACATGATGCTGCGCTTTTCGAACGGAGCCAAAGGTGGGCTGTGGGCGAGCCAGGTTGCGCCGGGAAATGAAAACAATTTGCATTTGCGAGTGTATGGGGAAAAAGCCGGACTCGAATGGCGGCAGGAAGATCCGAACCAACTCATCTTCACCCCCCTCGGTCAACCGCATCGCACAATTCGCCGGGGCGGAGCTGGGACCGGGCCTGCTGCCGCCCACGCAACCCGCATTCCGAGCGGCCATCCTGAAGGGTATTTGGAGGCGTTCGCCCAGCTGTACACCGACCTGGCGGAACAGGTCACAGCCAAAATCGAGAAACGTCGGCCCAGGCCGGAGTCATTGCTGGTGCCAGGTGTTGAAGACGGAGTTGAAGGCGTGAGATTCATCAATGCCGTGCTGGACTCGTCTCGCAACCGGTCTGCATGGACCGTGATTCCGGCTCCGCGCTGATTGGCAACAGCCTTGACTTATCGCTCCATGGAGCGAAGCTTCAGATTCACGAACAGACGCGCCAGACCCAGATGATTAGAAATTTTCGACAGAGCGCCTGAAGGAAACTTTATGGGACCCACCATGTCGCACCTGAAACCATTCGCGGGCAGGCAGACTTTGAACCTGACTCATTACGGCCGCAAGACGGGGAAGCCGTACAACGTGACCATCTGGTTCATTGTGAATGGCGACAAAATCTATCTCGCAACCGCGAATAGAAATCGTCAATGGGTGCGCAACGTGCAAAAGACGCCGGAGATAAAGCTGTTAATCGGCGGGGAGACATTCGACGCCCAAGCACGTTTCATTACAGATCGTGCGGAACATGAACGGGTGCTGGCGATGGTTCACCGCAAATATTGGATGTTTTTGCCGATAATGCTCACCGGGCGAATTTTGATGAATCTCGGGCTTATCCCGAACAACACAGGGTCGTTCGAAGTGACTTTGAAAAACTAGACGAGCCAGGCCAAGCTGCCTCGTCAAGCTAACGATAAGCGGCCGCAGGCGGCTTCGCTACCGGCAGGGACGGGGCAGAGGTCAGGTTTGACCTGCCAAATTTAAAATGCAAAATGTAGGTCGTTAGCGAAGATAGCGGCGCTGCGAGTGCCGGAACTGTGAACGTCGTTGCTGGAGGCGGCAACTACAGTAATGGAGTGAACTTCACGGTCCTGCCGACGCCCACAATCACCAGCATGTCCCCAAATTCCGGGCCAATCGGAACCTGAGAGTTCGTCAATTGCTGGACGCCCATCAATGGCGAAGAAGAAAGCTGCGAATGCTCTCTCACGTTCGCCAGTGCCGAAAAAGAAAGCTAGCACGGCTGTCTCTACTCCATCAACGGCGAGGGAAAAAGTTGAGGCCATTCACGGGAAAGGCTTCCTGCTCTGCCTTGAGCTCTTGAAGACTAACCACGTCCGGCTCCGCTTTGGATAACCAAGCCAGGAGGTTGTCGAGCCGCTTATTGATGTTGTTAATGTTGAAGGTGGCGACTCTCACCAAGTCCCTTTCTGTGGTTCATCTTCTCTGCCACGTGGCTCCTAGCTGCGACGAAGGCTTCGATACCCACCCGGCGAGTCGTCGGACAAAGAGGCCTGTAAGGCCTACGAATAGATCCCCGGCGCCTCGTGTCCAAGCTTCTGTACGTACTCAACGTACGACCCAGGATAAACAGTGGGATGGAGGTCCGTGCCGCTCTCACCGCCCAGTTCCAGCACACGTGAGCCGAGTCCGCGAAGAAACATGCGGTCATGCGATACGAAGATCATGGTGCCTTCAAAATCCTTCAGGGCGTCCACCAGCATTTCCTTGGTCGCAAGATCCAGGTGATTCGTCGGTTCGTCGAGCACCAGGAAGTTCGGCGGGTTGTAGAGCATGCGTGCTATCGCCAGCCGCGATTTTTCTCCGCCAGAGAGTGCGCGGATCTTCTTGTCTACGTCGTCGCCGGAGAACTGAAATGCTCCCGCCAGGTTCCGCAATGACCCGAGACCGTCTTGGGGAAAATCTTGTTGCAACTGTTCGATGACGGTGAGATCGGAATTGAGCACGTCCAGGGATTGTTGCGCGAAGTAGCCCATATACAGGCTGGCGCCGAGCCGCACGCTTCCGGCATCGGGAACGCTGGCTCCGGCAATCATCTTGAGCAGCGTGGTCTTGCCCGCGCCGTTTCTCCCCATGACGGCCCAGCGTTCTCCGCGGCGGATGGTGAGATTGAACCCTTCGTAAATCACACGCGGGCCGTAACTCTTGTGCAGATTCTCAAGGACGGCCACCTGTTCGCCGGAACGTGGCGGGAGACGAAACTCAAACTTCACCACTTGGCGTTTCTTCGGTAGTTCGATCTTCTCGATCTTGTCCAAGGCCTTGATCCGGCTCTGCACCTGGGCCGCTTTGGCCGCGTGCGTCCTGAAACGATCAATGAAGCGCTGCTCTTTGGCAAGCATGGACTGCTGCCGGGCAAACGCTGCCTGCTGATTGCTCTCTCGCACCGCCCTTTCGCGCTCGTAGAAGTCGTAGTCACCCGAGTACGTGATGATTTCGCCGCCATCAATCTCTGCAATCTTTGAGACCAGACGATTCATGAACTCGCGGTCGTGCGAAGTCATGAGCAGCGCCCCAGGAAATGACTTGAGGAACTGTTCCAGCCAGATGATGGACTCGATGTCGAGGTGATTCGTCGGTTCGTCCATCAGCAATACATCCGGCATTCCGAGTAGCACCCTTGCGAGCGCAACCCGCATTTTCCATCCGCCCGAGAGGGTGCCCACGTCGCCGTCAATCTGATCGTCCTTGAATCCCAGACCGTGGAGCACTTCGCGGACCTGCGATTCGAGCGCGTAACCGCCTAAATGCTCGTACTCCTCCTGCACGTGACCGAAGCGATCAAGGATGCGGTCCATGTCATCAGCTTTGTCGGGATCGGACATTTCCCGCTGCAAGGCTTCGAGTTCGTGGTGTAGATCGCCGACGCGTCCGCTGCCTGCGATCGCTTCATCCAGAACCGAACGGCCGTGCATCTCCTCGACGTCCTGGCGAAAGTAGCCGATCGTCAACTTTTTGGGGACAGAGACCGCGCCTTCGTCGGGAGTTTCCTCGCCGACCACCATCCGGAAGAGCGTTGTCTTGCCCGCCCCATTGGGACCGACCAGTCCGACTTTTTCGCCGAGATTCAACTGAAACGAAGCATCCACGAAGAGCAACTGCTTGCCATACTGCTTATTGATGTTTGAGAAAGAGATCATTTTGAAGGAGCAACTCGCGGCACCGTGCCTCTTCCAGTGTAGCGTGGCCAGAAAATTGCCGGCCAGTGCTTGGCACATTGGGGATCAGTGAACAGAAATCAGGGATCGCAAAAGTCACACTTGACATTGACAGATAATCCACTACCATATGGTTGTGGATAAATTAGGTACAACGTTTGCGGCTTTGTCTGATCCAACCCGGCGGGCAATGATCGAACGACTCTCACATGGGCCTGCCTCTGTGCATGGACTGACGGAACCGTTTGCACTTTCGCAGCAGATGATTTCAAAACATATTGCCTACCTGGTGCGGGCGCGGATTGTGATCAAGACGAAGCGTGGACGAGAGAGTGTGTGCACGCTTAGGCCAGCGGCGATTAAAACAGTCCGCGACTGGGCGATTAGCTATCGCCGATTCTGGGAAGAGAGTTTCGACAAGCTGGATGTAGTTGTGGGCGAAATGAAAAAGAACGGAGGTCAGAGATGACAAAAAGCACGGTGAACGAGACAGAGCGGATGGTTGTCACAAGAGTTTTTGATGCCCCACGCGAGTTGGTTTGGAAGGCGTGGACAGACCCGAAATACGTGATGCAGTGGTGGGGGCCGAAGGGTTTTACTTCGCCTGTTTGCAAGATGGATTTTCGAGTGGGAGGAAAATTTCTCTGCTGCATGAGAACGCCGGATGGACAGGAGTTCTGGAATGCTGGTGAATACCACGAGATTATTCTGCACGAGAAGATCGTTTCCTCCATGTACTTTTCGGACTCGAAGGGAAACAAGATCGAGCCTGCGCAATTAGGAATAGAACATGAGGCTATAGACGGTGCGTACGACGTGACCATCTTTGAGGATCTCGGAAACGGCCAGACGAAACTCACCTTCATTGGAAATGAACCCATGGAGAGCGCGAAAAATAGCGGTCAAATGGAGGGCTGGAACCAGATACTCGATAAAGTTGCTGCGGTTATTGCGGGGCTAGTGCAGCCGAAATAAGAAGTTGGAGTTTTGATGATTGTCATGCGCGAGATCTGAACGTAACGCAACGCCGGTCCGTTCCGGAAACCTAAGGGTGGGCGGGGCGGGTGGCCCGGCTTTCAAACTGCAGAAACCACCACAGATGCGGGTGCCCCGTCCTTTGCGCAGTTTGCAAAGGGCGGGTACCACGAACGCATGCGCAACCGACTTTGTGGGGAAGAACAAGAGCTGCGTCGGCAGCATCGCCACCCACCCCTTCGACAAGCTCAGGGCAGGCTCTTGCAAAGAACGCAAGGATGGGGCACCCTCAGTGAGAATGATGTACACAGGAATCGTTGAAGGTAGGCCACCAGCCACGTCCTAACTGGTCGCTCAAATAATGAGGTCAATGTGAAAAGAGAACGCCTAACACAGATCGTCCTGGTGATCGTGGGGCTGTTGAATCTGGCGATGATTTATTTTCTATATACGGACCTGCGGCATTCCAGCTGGCTTTTGGAGCGGAAGAACGAGGTCGAGCCGATGTTTCTGAGCTTCTTCATTCCGGTCGGGGTCTTTCTACTCTTGGCCGCAAGGAGACCATCTGAGCATCGCTCGATGATTGCTCTAGCAGCTTGGTGGCACATCTCCCATGGCACGGTGATGGCTATTCAAACCGTGGAAGCGTGGAATCACGGCGTCCACAGGAACTTTGCTGATGTGATCATATTCCTTGTGATCGGAGTCGTCCTGTTAGTGCTTTTGCCAGCAAAACGAGAGGCAGTCGCGGCAGGAGTTGCCTGAACGAGCGCAGAACCCCCACACTCTACGCGGATAACGTTCCGCGTTCATTGGTTGCACCCACTGGATTCGCGCTACAAGGACGAAAGACTACGAGATGCGAAAAGGGTTTACGAGAAAACCACAAAGGGACGAGCCCGCGACGCCAGTCAAGAACTACATAACGCGGAGCGGGCTGCAGCGCCTCAAAGATGAGCACCGGTTTCTGCTCACCAGGGAACGCCCGGCCGTGGTGGAGGTGGTGGCGTGGGCCGCCGGCAACGGCGATCGCAGTGAAAACGCCGACTATCAGTACGGCAAGCGGCGGCTGCGGCAGATCGATGGGCGGATTCGCTTTCTTACGAAGCGAATCGAAGCCGCGGAAGTGGTGAACCCGGAAGCTCCGAGAGCGGGGCAAGCGGCGACGAGGGCGTTCTTCGGAGCGACCGTGCGCTATGCCAATGCCGCGGGAGCGGAGCGAGTGGTGAGCATCGTAGGCACCGACGAGGTCGATCTCAACCGCAACCACATCAGTTGGGTGTCGCCTCTGGGGCGCGCGTTGATGAAGTCGGCAGCCGGTGACAGCGTAGTCCTTCATTTGCCGGGCGGTACAGAACACCTGACCGTGCTGGAAGTGTGTTACGAGTGCATTTCTGTGGAACCGTTCCGTGAACCACCTGGATCCGAGGCGTCGGCAAAGAGACTCCCTCGCCGACGCTAATCCACCTGACGAAAAAGAGACGAAACGGCACAGGTGATGAAAGAGCGACGACCGTAATAGCGCGCTATCCGCTTTTGGCAAGCGACAGGAGATGCGTCCTCAGAAACGCTCTTGTGGTTACCGAACTGTCGAGGTCTATTGATTGGCCAGAAACGGGCTTCAGGGAGATGTCGGTCAGCGGAGTAGGACCATCGAGGCACATCGCCTCGAAGCCGACTGCTGACCCGGAATAATTTGGGATTGCCTGTCATCCGACCGGAACCAGTGCCTGCGACGGCCCCGAATCGCCGTAAGCTCCTATGGACAATGGACACCGCCTCATTAGAACCGCGGCGGAGATGCCGATCCGAATTGGCGGTGCCTTCCCCCCCGGTTTTGAAGATCACCTGAGGTGTTCTGATCGATACCTGATTCGTCAACCGCTTACCAGAAACGTATCGTGACGCGTTCTGATCAAATCTGATCCGTTCTGAACGTGGAACTATCACGTTTTTATCACAGCAGTTTCCAATTTCGGCTGTTCAGGAGAGTTTCGGCCAGCAAACAAACTCCCGGAGGCGAACTTCTGATAAACAACACGTTCCGGAACCATTACTAATGGGATTGGTCCGCCGCCGTTACCCAGCGAGCAGCTGGGATGTAAGCACGAACGGAGGAGGCGTCCCATGGAGCTACACACGATCGGTATTGATCTCGGCAAGACAGTCTTTCACTTGGTAGGGGTTAACCAGGACACGGAAACGGTCTCTGAAAGCTGATGTACCGCAACAATCTGGTCCTCCAATGGAAAACCGAAGTAATCTCCACAAGCACAGCCACCAGAGGTCAGAATGAGAGCATGGCCTGCGCCCTGCTCCAAATATGTGGTTTGAAAGTTCGATACGCACAGAACAGTGCTACATCCGTGTTAGCGCTAGACAATGTCAGCTTGTCCGTTTACCCCGGCGAAGTCATCGGCATTCTGGGCGAATCAGGATCGGGGAAGAGTACCTTGGCGGCGGCAGTTATGCGCTTGCTCCCTCAAACTAGTGAACACGACGGCGCAATCTTCTTAGAGGACAAGGAACTGCTGGAAATGGATGAGTCCGAGTTGCGCCGGATTCGCGGGAAATCCATATCGCTGATTCCACAAGACCCTGCGACTTCTCTCAATCCCGTAATTCGAGTCGGCACGCAAATCTCCGAGGTGCTGCGTGCTCACCAGCCGCTGAATCGCCGCGACCGAAAGAACCGAGTTCAGGAATTACTGCAGGAGGTGGGATTCGATGACCCGGAGCGGACTGCATCATCTTATCCGCACCAGCTGAGCGGAGGCCAGCGCCAGCGCGTCGCGATTGCGCAGGCAATTGCGTGCCGGCCTGCCCTAATCATCGCAGATGAACCCACTGGCAAGCTGGATTCTCCGCTGCAGATGCAGATTTTGACCCTCATGTCCGAAATCGTACGCAGGCATGGCACGGCACTGCTGTGGATCACACACGACCCAGCAACCCTTGTTGATTTTGCTGATCGAATCGCTGTTATGCATCAAGGCCGGATTGTCGAAGAGGACGAGACCGCAATCATCCTGCGCCAGCCCGTGCATTCGTATACCCAGACCCTCGTTCGGTTGTCACAAGACTTTGCGCTCGATTCATCTCGCGGTTTAGGACCGTTAGAATATGCCAGGTGATTCACAAATTCGGAGTCGCGATGGTGCTATCCCGCTCCGTGTTTGCGGATTGAACAAGCGATACCTGAGCCGTGCCCGCATTTGGCGAAAAGGCTCTGAGATATCAGCTGCAAACGACGTCAGCTTTGAAATTCAGGCGGGTAAAACGCTGGGCCTGGTGGGAAGCTCGGGATCAGGAAAGTCCACGGTGGCGCGGTGTGTGTCGCGACTCGAACGACCAGATGCAGGCGAGATCTGGCTGGGAGACACAAACATTGCGCCACTTCGCTCTAGCTCGGATCGAGAACTCTCGGCTGATTTCCCGCTTACGGTTCCATAGCAGACACTAGGTGCAGAATGAAGTGCAGTCCATCGACCGATAACCGTTGCTCCGAATAAATTGTTACGTGAGAAAGACTTAAGTGGAGTTCGACTGGCGGACGTTTTTGTTCGTTTGTTTTGCTTTGTAAACTTTTGATCTCAAAGCGAACAGTGGGACCAGCAGACACATTGCGCTCGAGAACCTCTTGCAATTGACTTGTTGCTTTCATTCAGGTGCGGGAAATAAGGTGCATAATTGGGTGCAGGCGACCCAACCGATGGACATTTGCCTCGAGTAAGCTCTTATGTGAGAATGATTTGGTTTGATTCGACGGGCAGACTTTTTCTCTCGATTAGATTTGCTTGTAAGTGATTTATTCTAAAGCGGAAGTGGTGGAATTGGCAGACACACCATCTTGAGGGGGTGGCGCCGAAAGGCATGGGGGTTCAAGTCCCCCCTTCCGCACCAAGAACTCTCGCCAAGGTAACGCCATCTCTCCCCTCGAGTCGCAGGCATAGTCTTTCTGTTTTATACTGAAAGCTCGGGTTGTCCCGAATTCGCTATGAATCTGCTAGTTACTATCGTTCACATTTTTGTTTGCTTTTTCTTGATCATCGTCGTCCTGCTGCAAAGTGGGCAGAGCGGCGACATTGCTGCCGCCTTCGGAGGCATGGGCAGCCAGACGGCCTTCGGGCCTCGTGGCGCCGCCACCGTCTTAACCAAGGCGACGACCTGGTGCGCCATTATTTTCATGATCACTTCTATCACCCTCTCGATCACCGCCTCACGACGGAGCGGAAATGGGTCGGTGTTGCAGAATTACAAGTCGCCGCAGACCCAGAGCCAGCCGGCAAAGCCCGCATCGCCGCAAAAGTGATGACCGGTCGTTAGCGATCGATTAAGCGAAGATTACAAGACTGGTTTTGCTGACGGCTGCCTTATGATCCACGAAATCCTTCCCGTTGGCCCGCTGCAATGCAACTGCTCGATTATTGGGGACGAGACTTCGCGCGAGGCGATGGTCATTGACCCAGGGGACGACATCGCGGACATTCTCGCGGTTATTCAGAAGCACAATCTTAACGTTAAGCAAATTGTTATCACGCACGCGCATATCGATCACGTGGGCGGGGCGATGAAGCTGCGCGCTGCGACGGGCGCTCCGATTCTGCTCAATCAGAATGATTTGGCGCTGCTAAAAATGCTTGATCTGCAGGCGGCCTGGATCGGAATGGCTTCGCCCGGGAAAGTGGATATTGATCACGGCATTGGGGAACTCGACAAAGTGCAAGCCGGGCCGCTTGTGGCGCAGGTGATGCATACGCCCGGGCATACTGAAGGCAGCGTGTGCCTCTACTTTCCCGCGCAGCAGAAATTGATTGCCGGCGACACACTCTTCGCCGGAAGCATTGGTCGCACTGACCTTCCTGGCGGTTCTTTCGAGAAGATCATTTCATCGCTGCATGAAAAAGTTCTCGCCTTGCCGGATGAAACTGTCGTGGTCCCGGGCCACGGCCCGCTCACTACTATTGGTGAGGAGCGCGAGAGCAATCCTTTTCTGCAGAAGTGAAAAGCTTAACCACAGAGGGCACAGAGTTTCACGGGGAAAAACACGAAGAATTCAGTATCCTCTTCTTCGCGGGGCAGCAAAAACCAAAAATGCCGTCCCTGGATTTTCCTCCCTGGTTCTTCCTCTGTGAAACTCTGTGTCCTCTGAGGTTAAGCTTTTAAAAAACTCAGAATCCGCGAAATGCCTTCCCTAAAAATCTGCCGCTCAGTAATTAGACTCAACACCAAATGTCCGTCGCTTGGAAAATCGTAGAAATGCCCGGGATGCCCGAGCACGGCGCATTCTCGTAGTAGCGTGATTGCCAGATCTTCATCTGATTGCGTCGCCGGAACGCGTAGTGCCGCGTACCATCCGCCTTCCACGTCGAGGCGACTGTGAGCCGGATTCGAGGAAAGCTGGCGGTCCAGTTCGCATAAATTTGCACGTAGACGGGACATCAACTGCGTCTGTATGGATTTTCTCTGGTCCAACAATGCGGGCGCGGCAAGTTGCACGGGAGCATTCACCGACAAGTAGGTATCCGCGATCACTTCCAGTCTTGCCATCGCCTCCCGCACGAGTTCTTGTGGTCCGGTGACCGCGATCCACGCCAGTTTCATTTGGGGCAGCGCCGAAATCTTGGACAAGCCACTTAGCGTAAACGTCAGAGCCTCAGCATTGTCCACAAAACTCCGCGGCGCCGAGCCATCGTGCGCGTAGTCGAGGAAAACTTCATCCACAATCAATGAAATTCCGTGTTCAGCGCATAGTTGGTTGAGTCGGGCTCGCTCCTGTGAGCTGACATACGAACCGGTGGGATTATTAGGATGCACTAGGACAATGGCAGCTGTTCTGGCGCTTACAGCCTGTTCCACGGAGTGCAGATCAATTTGCCATCGGTGATCATAAATAAGAGGGTAGGGAATTAATTTCACATCCTGCAGGTCGGCGAGAAAGTCGAACAGCGGATAGCTTGGCTTCGGCACCAGCACTTCGGCACCTAGGTCGGCGAGCAAGCGAAATACGTACGAGTATCCTTCGCTAGTGCTGGTGGTAAGTACCACATGTTCCGCTCCGACGCGCTCGCCGCGGTGCAGATAGTAAGACGCCACCGCTTCGCGGGCGCTCAACAAGCCTTTCGGCTGCGGGTCGTAATCCAGTGCCTTCTCGTTCCTCAAAGCGTCGAGGACAGCCGCGCGGTCGTAAAAAAGTCCGGTACGCGTCGGGTTCGAGATGGTCAGATCAAGAAATTCCTGCCCTGCATTCTGTGCTGCAAGCACCGCTTCCGTAAACCGGTTTGGCGCAAGACCCCATTCGGTTCGCCGTGAAAACATGCGGACAATGATAACGGAGTCCCGAGGTTGGATAGAGGAAACTCTGTAGTAATGCTGAAAGTGATTACTAACGTGGCATTGTGATGCTTTCACTGGGGAGATAGATTGTGAGCAACTGCTGTACGCGAGTATCGCGTCTAATCGCGTCCACTTCGCGCGCCCTCGTTAACCGATGGTGAACATGCCTCTGAAAATCAAAATTCCGGAATCTCGCAAGGAAAAGTGTGTAGATGCGCTTCTAATCTTCATGGTCCTTATTTCAGTGAGCGGGTTGGTTTATAGCCTGTGGCATTCATAAATTCTGGCAGGCCCTTAGTCACTGACGGGCGTGAGCTTGCGCCAGCCAAAATGCTAACAGCTAACCAGAAAAATCTTCTGGTTGCAGGCCTGCCTCAGGGAGATCGAGAAAAAAAGTCGTGACCTCTTCAAAACTTCAAAACGTCACGAAGAGTATGCCCTAAGCGCAGAGAGCGCGTTATCTTCGCGACTACAGGTCCTGCTCCATGCGATCGCATTGATCAGTGGCAATTTCCGCTGCCCGAATCGGTGAAGGTCTTTCCTTCCTGCGGAATGAATTGCCAGTCGTAACCCTTGGGATGCAACGTGAGTTTCAGCACGCCGAATGTGTCGGCGTTGTGCGCTTCGCTGTTCGGCTGTATCAGAGCAAACAACCGGTGTGAGTTCTTGCCGCCGCTGCCCACCACAAATTCGCGGATGCCGTGGTCGGGATCAGCTTTGCCGTCGGGATCCTGCGGCGCAAAGCGCTCGTAGTCGTGATCGTGCCCGTTGATCACCACGTCAGCGCCGGCATGATACAGAATCTCCCAAAGTGGTTTGAGCTCAGGATCAGCCCCATGAGCCAGGCCGGAACTGAATAGCGGCCGGTGAAAGTAAGCCAGGGTGCAGGCTGCAGGATGCTGCGCTAGGTCTTGCTGCAGCCATTTGCCCTGTTGGGATGAGGCGTCGCAGCCTCCGGCCTCGCGGCATTCGCTGTTCAGCGAGACAATGTGCCACTGCCCCAGATCGTAACTGTAATAGGCCTTCTTCGGATCGCCAGCGGCCGCGCCAAAGTAGTTTGTGTACCCCGACGCAACGCCACGGTGATATTCGTGATTTCCAGGAGCCGGGCGAGTGCGATCTTTGAAGCGGCCCCAGGTTGGGCCGTAGCATTTGGCGAACTGCTCGTCGCTGCCGTCGGGGTAAGCCAGATCGCCGACAGCGAAGACAGTGCCGGGAATTTTCTCGATCAGCTTGGCAGTAGCATAGGCGCCGGAAAGATCATCGCAGCTCGCAATGTCTCCGGCGCCTACGAAGACCGGGTCGGTGGCGGTATCTTTATCTTTCTTTTTCGTCTCTGCCTGACTGCTCACCAACAAAGCGATCAGGGTAACCAGCAGGCAGCGTGTCAGCATTGTCGGGATAAATTCCCATTCCTTAGCGCGGCTCGCCTCCCAGAGTCCACCTCAAGCCGGCTGAAATGGTGCGGCTGTAATACTCGCGCTGGATCGGAAACCGCTCCGCACCATTGTAGAACCCAAAGACCTCGTTGTTCAGGTTGAGGCCAGAGAGGATCACCTGCAGCCCGTGTCCGTGGGGCAACCACCAGCTTACCTGTGCATCCACCTGCGTGTGCGGGTAAAGGTAAGTATCGCCGCTTGGATCTTTCGCGTTGCTGCCATTATAGGACCAAAGGTTTGCGTCGTTGTGACTCAACCCCATTCGCGCTGAAACGCCCTTCTTGTCATAGGTGACATCGAAGTTCCAGTTATTAGGCGCGGTGCGAACCAGAGTCGGATGGTCGGTTCTGCCAAAGCCCACCGGGAAGGTCGCCTGCGAAGAGGTATATCCGTAATTCGCGCTCACACCCATTCCGTTCAAGGCGCCCGGCAGGAACCTCAAGCCTTGCTGCCATGCCATTTCAACGCCTGTGATGTGGGCGTTGGGACCGTTCTCCGGCAAACTCTCGTTTTTGCCGGCGAATTGCCCGGATGTAATCGGAATCTGCACAGACGGGTAAATTGGATTGGTGAGCGCTTTATAGAAGAAGCCGCCTTGGATCACGCCCAGCGGCTTGAAGTAATGCTCTACCAGAACGTCGAAATTCTGGGCGTGGGTGGGCTTCAGGTTGGGATTTCCAGCGCTTACCGGTACTGTGGGGTTCGCATTGGGATCGACACTTCGGAACGGTGCCTGGTCCCCGAAGTTCGGCCGCGCGATGCCCATGCCGTAAGACAGGCGCAGAGTCGTATCGGAATTAAACCTGTACTGCGCCTGCACGCTGGGGAAAGCGTTTATGTAGCTGCTGGTGGTCGCCAGTGGAACTGGTGGCGGAACAAAATTGCCGTTATTCAGATTGAGCAAGAACGCGTGTAGATCGTCCTGAGTCGATTCCACCCGAACCCCGGCCTGGAAGCGCCAGTTCCCAAAATTGATGCTGTCCAGCACATAACCAGCCCAAATCCGTTCGCTGATGTCGAACGTATTGCTGAAATTGTTGACTATATCGAAGTTCGTTCCCGCCGGCGCAAGAGCGGCTACCATCTTGGGAAATGAACTAGTCGGACCGTAAGAGTAATCCCCGAAGTAGTAATTGTGATCTACATAGCTGCTTAGGAAGGCGTTCAACGGCTGGTTGTTCACGCCATTGAAGTTCTCCCTATCGACCAAAGATGTCTTACGGGCGTCCCAACCTTTGAAGCCCACTTCGACGGTGCTGGAATGTCCGCCAACCGAGTATTGCCTTGCCAGCGAAATGTCTCCCACGATATCGCGTTCGAAAATGCCGTCCTTCTCGGTGTTGGCCCGGCTCATCGCATACTGCGTGGGGTCATAGATGTTGACTCCGTTCAGCACCGGAAACTTGGGAGTGAAGGGATCTTTAGTGTCCACACCAAAAGCCACACTATTGTCGGAAGAGCCGGGCCCGCTGAATCCCGCAGATGAGAAACCTCCGGTGAAACTGGATTCAGAAAGAGCCGCCTCATAAATCAGCAGCGTCTTTCCCATCGCATGCCGCGCCCCTGCCTGGACGCTGACGAGTTGCTGCGTTGGCTTGCGAAATACGTCGCTATAGGTCACGCCCCCGCAACCCTGAACCGCGCCGATGTTAGTAATTCCACACACATTGTTGGGGTCGCTCGCACTGGTGATGAAATTACCGACGAATGGTGAGTAGATCCAATCCTCGCCATTATCATTGAAGTGCGAGAAAAGTCCGCGGACGTAAACGGTGGACATTTCTCCGAGGCGATAGTCGAGCTCGCCATCGAAACCGTAGCGGCTGCGGTCGTAGTGATAGTTGCGAATGTCCTCAGTGTTCGGTCCCAAGAAGGTGTTGCCATTGGGCAATGAATTCACTGCTGGTCCCGGCTCCACGTCGTCAATTCCGCGGGCGTTGTAGTCGTAGCTGAATCCGAACAACGCCCCGAACTTTTTGTCGTGGCCGAAGCGCTGGCCCGCCGTTCCTGCTAACTGATGTTCCTCGCGTCCGCCGGTAATCGGCGTATAGCCGCCAATGCCCTCGAAGCTCAAGTAAGGCTGGAGGGTGGCGGTCCGGGTCACCAGGTTCACCGACCCCCCAATGGCATCCGCATCCTGGTTCGCGGATAGAGTTTTATTGATTTCGACTGACTCCACCAAATCAGCCGGAATCGCGTCCAGCTTCACGTTGCGCACGGTTTCGGACGATGGAAGGTGAATACCGTCAATGGTCACGTTGCTCAAGCGGGGTTCGGTGCCGCGAATCTGCACGTATTTGCCCTCGCCCTCGTCGCGCTCCAGAGAGACACTCGGCAGGCGGCCCAACGCGTCTGCAATATTGGTATTGGGCAGGCTGGTGATGACGTCCGCGGGCAACACCTGCACAATGTTATCTGCCGTGCGTTCTATGTCGAGGGCCTCGGCGACTCCACCTTCAGGATCGGCATGTACAGTGACCGCCTCATTGTGTGTGCCTAGTTGAAGTACGGCATCTACACGGATCGGTTCTTGTCCGCCCTTGACCACCACCCGGCTGGAGAAAATCGAAAAGCCGGTGTAAGAGACGGTTAGCGTGTATTCGCCGGTGGCCACGTCCGAAAGCCTAAAGTCTCCGGTTTGGTCAGTAGTGGCGCTGGCCCCACCCGGCTGCAGCTGTACCTTTGCATTCGGCACCACCGCGCCGCCGGAATCAGTGACATGGCCGCTGATTGCACCGCGGCTGGTTTGCGCGCTCGCAAACGTAAGCATGAACAACGTCAAAGCCAATATCGTGGAGAAGACGCGAACGACGTGGGAAAGCATAAAGCCTCCTAGGCCCCTGGGATTGCATTCCTGCACACGAGGTATGCGTCGCATTCTAGGGACTGAAAGATGAAAGGAGCGTTAAGAGTAGGTGAACAGATGTAAAAACTAACGTAATCGGATTCGAAGAATTTATCGGAATCGAAGGGAACCTAATGACGCTGCATGCGTATCAACCACTGGGGGAATCGATTTGAATGTTCGCAGGATGGCGGTCCAGTTTCTGCGCGCCGTGGGAATGTTGTTGCTCGCTTTGGGAGTAGTTCACCTGATCGCGACCCCACACATTCCGCTATTGCTGCGCGGCTCACCCCGTGCGGTGTACCAGTTGGCGGTAGGGCCGACGCTTCTGAATCATGTATTGGTGGGACTTCTGCTGCTGCCACTCGGCTATACGACCTGGCTGGCGGGAACTGCGGCTGAACGTGGCGAGGCGTGGGCCAAACGTGTCCTGGCTCTCAATACAGTCGTCGTGTTCGCGATGCCGATTCTGGTGGCTGTTTTTATGCGCCAGCCGCAGTACTACAGGGCACCACTTTTTCTAACTGGAGTGGGATTGGTCGCAACGATTTCGCTGCTGATGGGTATAGCCGTCTGTATTTTGGCCGCGCGGCCAGATGCAAGCCGCAAGTAAACGGCGTATCGATTTACGCCAGTGTGTATTTGCCTCGCTCAATCACCTTTTGCGCAATCTGCTGGCGAAGTTCAACAGTATTGTAGGGATCGTGCTTGGCCAGACGGCGCAGCACAGCGAGTTGAGTGCGAAGCATGTCGCCCTCAGCGACCGCGGCAATGATCTTGCGCGCGGCGGATTCGACCTTCTCCATCGCCTGCGCGAGATATACGCGAGTCATCGCGATGGGCAGTTCGGCGGCCGACTCGCCCTGAGCGCTTGCGATCTTCTGGGTACGCAGCAGGGCAGATTCCATCACGTAGATTTCGATAACCATGTCGGCAATGGCGCCCATGATTTCCTGCTGATCTTGAATTGCTTGCATATATTTCTGGGTCGCCGCACCCGCCGCGAATAGTCCCAGTTTCTTTGCCGAGGCCACAAGCTTTTGTTCCTCCGCGAGCGGGCCTTCAAGATCTTCGCCGAGCGAGGGCCCGGAAAGCACTTCATCCATGAGTTGTTTAATCGCCGGCATCAGCGCCAGTTGGCCCGACATGGCTCGCTTTAGCAAAAAGCCGGTGATGATGAGGCGATTGATTTCGTTCGTGCCTTCGAAGATGCGGTTGATACGGGCATCGCGATAAGCGCGCTCGGCGGGATACTCTTCAACGAACCCATAGCCGCCGTAGATTTGTACGGTTTCATCCACGACATAATCCACCATCTCCGAGGCCCAGACTTTGATGATCGAGCATTCGACGGCGTACTCTTCGATGGCCTTCAATGTCTGCTTCGACGCGTCGGGTGCAGATTTATCCACGGCAGAAAGCGCTGCGTCCATCATGCCGACCGTGCGATAGACCAGCGCCTCGCCAACATAGGTCAGCATCGCCATATTAGCCAGCTTCTCGCGCACCAGGCCGAAATCAGCGATCACTTTGCCAAAAGCCTTACGTTGCTTGGCGTAACCAACTGCATTGTCGAGAGAGCTACGAGCGCCGCCCACGCACATTGCTCCTAGCTTGAAACGTCCCACGTTGAGAATATTGAAGGCGATCACATGACCGCGTCCGACTTCGCCCAGCACATTCTCCATCGGAACCCGGCAATCATTCAGAATGATTGGGCAAGTTGACGACCCGCGTATACCCATCTTGTGCTCTTCCGCTCCGACGGAAAATCCTGGAAAGGTGCGCTCCACGAGAAACGCCGTGAATTTTTCACCATCAACTTTCGCGAACACCGTGTACAGGTCGGCAAAGCCGGCGTTGGTGATCCACATTTTTTCGCCGTTCAGGACGTAATGTTTTCCGTCGGCGGAAAGTGTGGCGCGCGCGCGGCAATTCAACGCATCGGATCCCGATGAGGCTTCGGATAGCGCGTATGCGCCGACGAGTTCTCCCGCGGCAAGGCGCGGCAGATATTTCTTCTTTTGCTCCTCGTTCCCGAAATAAACAAGCGGTAGCGTGCCGATCCCGGTGTGCCCGCCCCAGGTTGTCGCAAATCCCGCATACTTCGCGATGTGGTCGGCAATGACCGCGGCGGTGACCTTGTCCATATCGAGGCCGC
>Ga0209580_10000216_pt1 | contig 36883 bp, 23 predicted proteins | sample Coa_R1_5_FD_187153 | JGI IMG/M metagenome (GOLD analysis project Ga0209580, IMG submission 187153) | Surface soil microbial communities from Centralia Pennsylvania, which are recovering from an underground coalmine fire - Coalmine... | ecosystem: Environmental > Terrestrial > Soil >... | reverse complement strand
CTGGCGGACCAACCGAAAGCTGACCCTCAACCTGGGATTGCGCTGGGACGGTATCCCACACACCTATGAAGCAAATAACCGTATGGGGAACTTCTATCCATCCCTGTACGACCCCACGATGGCTGCCATCGTGCAACCCGATGGCACCATCAGTCCGAGCAGCCCGGGACTTGGCACCAGTCCGAATCCGATTCTCGCAGGCGTGCCGCTATACCTCAATGGCATTGGCACTCCCGGTAAGAATGGAATCCCCAAGGGTCTGGTAAACGATCATTGGGCAAACTTCGGACCTCGATTGGGCTTCGCGTATGACGTGACCGGACGCGGGAAGACCGTGGTGCGCGGAGGTTTCGGAATGATGTACGAACGCATTCAAGGAAACGATATGTACAACGCGGGCCCGAACATTCCATTCAGTCTGAATGTGACCAATAACAGCGTCACGCTGGAGAATCCGGGGATTCTGCTATCCAGCGGGACTGTTGCGCCTAAGGCTATCAATCCGGCGAGTATCACCGGGTTATCGGTCACTCAGTACAAAGAGCCAGCCAGCTACCAATACAGCTTCGGAGTCCAGCGGCAGTTGAACGCCAATTCGGTGTTGTCAATTGCCTATGTTGGAAATCAGAATCGATACCAGAATGACTATCGCGAAATCAATTTGCCAGGCGAGAGCTATCTGCCGGCGCTGATTGGAGGTGCGCAATACAATACCTCGCCGGGGTTGCCATATCCCGGGTTTCACTCCATCGTTCTTTCGACGAACGAAGCAAACTCTCATTACAACGGGTTGCAGATTGATTTGACCTCCCATATTCGGGACCTGACGCTGCGTGCGTACTACACACTGTCGCGCGCAATCGATCCGACCAGTGCGGGAAATGGCGGTGGCGATCTCGGCAACGTGTCGAATCCCTACCTGGGCTGGAAATACGATAACGGCCCGAGCGGGTTCGACCGTACTCACAACGCCGCAGTCAACTTTATCTATGACATTCCGTTCCTGAGGAACAGTTCGAACCGTTTCCTGAAATCTACGATCGGTGGCTGGGAGGTTTCTGGAATCGTAACGATCACTTCTGGAGTGCCGATCAATCCGCAGTTAACTGGCGGACAGAGCGGCAATGGCCTGAACCAGGCGACGAACCGTCCGGACCGGGTCAGCGGCGTTTCGTATCCGCACACGGCGGCGCAGTGGTTCAACAGGGCAGCGTTTGCGTTTCCGGCGCTGGGCGAATGGGGCACCGCGGGGCACAACTCCCTGCGCGGTCCCGGACGTGACAACTGGAATCTGTCGCTCTTCAAGAGCTTCGTCCTAAATGAAACTCGAGGCAGCCGGTTCGAACTTCGTGCGGAAAGCTTCAATACCTGGAACCACACGGAGTTCAATCAGGTCAGCAATGCGCTCGGTTCCAGCAACTTCGGGCAAGTGACCAGCGCTTTCGATCCGCGAGTGTTTCAGTTTGGAGCTAAGCTGTATTTCTAATCTCTCCTCTATATGGGGCGATGGTCAGCCGATTGTCCACTTGCCCCTTTTTTGAGAGAGTTTCAGATAGGTTTGGAAATGTATGTTATGCGTCCCTCACGATTGAGATGGTTAAGGGTTTCGCTTCTTTGCGGATTTGGTCTTGCGGTTTGCACGGGGCCCATGCTCAGTGTTCATGCGGAGGCGCCCCTTGCTGACAAGAGCGCCAATGCGCATCCGATTCTGGTGGAGTTATTCACGTCGGAAGGCTGTTCCAGTTGTCCACCGGCAGATGAGTTCGTGCAGAAACTCGATACGTTGCAGCCGGTGCCTGGCGCGCAACTGATCATCCTAAGCGAGCATGTCGATTATTGGGATCACGACGGGTGGAAGGATCCAAATTCTTCGCATGCCCTGACCGAACGGCAGGATTCCTATGTGCACGCGCTCCGGCAAAGCACGCCTTACACACCGGAGATCATTGTGGATGGTACGAAGGAACTGAAAATCTCTGATGCGCACGACGTTGAAACAGTTTTTCAGCAAGCCGCTGCAGCGGCGAAGATTCCGGTTCACATCACCGAGGTGGCCGTCAATAAAGACGCGCCGAACACGCTCAGAGCACACGTGGACGCGGATGCATCCGCCGACGAGCACAATGCGGATCTTTTTCTGGCAATTGCGCTTGACCATGTCGATTCGCAGGTTCTCCGGGGAGAGAACGGAGGCCGGCATTTAACCCACGTCGCCGTTGTACAGCAGATTGCGAAAATCGGAAAGCTTAGCAGAGGGAAGAGCTTGGCACAGGACGTCCAACTGAAGCTGAAACCTGGCATGAGTCTCGATCAGATCCGCGTGGTTGCTTTCGCACAGGAGCCGGGGCCTGGAAAGTTGCTCGGGGCAGCCATGTGGAAGTCTGGTCAGTAAGCGAAGACATTTTCTAAGGAATCTCGGCGCGCAATGCTCCCGCCGGGTGAATTGTTAAGTCCCGGGATCGTGGGTGCGATGGGTGAGGACGGACTGAGGTTGCCAGCCTCCGGGAAAGTTCCGCCCCTCGTTCCCTCGGTACGTTGTTTATCGGACGGGGATGCGTTCTAGATCGGTCTCTTGCGTCCACCACAACGACAAGTGGTTATGTTCCCCCCCCGCCGAAATGGTTGGCATGTTTCCCGAGTTGACAACGGTTACGCATAACCACTATGTTCGCTGGAAATGAAGAAGATTTCCTCCGGCGTGATGCCGATCATTCAGATCGATCGGCGGGCGCGAGAGTCTCTCCATCGGCAGATCTATAACTCTTATCGGACCGCCATCGTGGACGGTGCGTTGCGTCCGGGCGAGCGAATCCCCTCGACTCGAATCCTGGCTTCTGAGTTGGGACTCTCTCGGATTCCTGTCCTGAACGCGTACGCGCAACTTCTCGCGGAAGGTTATCTTGAAGCTCGAGTCGGTGCCGGAACCGTTATTTCAAGTACTCTGCCCGATCAAGTGACGCCACAACGTTCAGGAAGGCGTATTGAAGTCCGAAGAGGCCCACGGCCGATGCCGGTGAACGGCACACCTTTACCCTCGATCAAAGCAGCGTTGCCGTGGCTGAACCGGCGCTGGGGAGCGTTCAACCCCGGCCAGCCTGCACTGGATCACTTTCCTTATAAGGTCTGGTCGCGACTGATTGCCGACCGGTCCCGAAACCTGCGGATGGCGTCCATGCACTACGACGATCCGATGGGATCGAAACACTTGAGGAAGGTCATTGCTGCCTACCTCAGGACAGCCCGGGGAGTGCGTTGCGAAGCGGACAATATCATGATCGTCAGCGGATCGCAGCAGGCGCTCGAGATCTCCACCCGGGTATTGCTCGATCGCGGGAGCCGTGTCTGGATGGAAGATCCGGGATATCGATTCGCACGAAACGTTTTTCACTTGAATGGCTGCAAGGTTGTTCCCGTGCCTGTCGACGAAGAAGGAATGGACGTAGCCAGCGGAGTGAAGCGTTGCCGTAACGCCGAGGCAGCCCTGGTCACACCATCGCATCAGTATCCGCTGGGCTCGACCATGAGCGCATCCCGCCGGCTGCAACTTCTGGAGTGGGCGCATAGTTCGGGTTCCTGGATCATTGAAGACGATTACGACAGCGAATACCGGTATGAGAATCTGCCCATCGCTTCGTTGCAGGGGCTCGATCCGGGAGCGCACGTCGTGTACATCGGGACCTTCAGCAAGGTATTGTTCCCCTCGTTGCGGCTTGGCTACATCGCGATCCCTTCCGATCTGATCGAACGGTTCGTCACAGTTCGGCTGAACATGGACCTCGGCGCTCCTGGCTTTATGCAGATGGTACTGGCTGACTTCATCGAAGGAGGCCACTTCGCACGACACCTCAGAAGGATGCGACTGCTTTATCGCGAGCGTCGTAGTGTTTTGCTCGAAAGCCTGCGCAGTGAATTGCGTGACAACGTCGGCGTCTCCGGAGAACAGGCAGGCTTGCACGTATCGGTGACACTCCCGGCGGGATTCGATGACCACGAACTGTCGGAACGCGCCGCTCGCATCAAGCTGTGGCTGGTCCCGCTTTCCTCTTCCTACCTAAGGCGTCCGGCACCGAACGGATTCATCCTGGGATTCAGTAACACATCAACGAAGGAAATTCCGGACGCAGTCAGAAAGCTGAGAGGCATTATCCGATCGTCGCCCTGAAGACTACTGATATGTCGGTTCATGTGGATCGATTCGAAGACGCTCTGGACGACGAGCAACCCGGAAGGATGTGAAGCTGACCATTGCATGGAAGGCACGAGGAATAGCAGTTCGAGTGATGGCGCGGTAAACCTGAAACCACGCTCGCTTGGCGCGGGAGTGGCGTTATCGGTCGCTGCCCTGGGCCCTAAGAACTGAGCATTTAACCTGCAAGCCATGCGTCAAAATTGGCGCGAAGTCCGATGTGCATTTCGTTCGGCGGCCCAGAAGGGGACGCGCCGACCTGGCTCTGCAAAACTCCTCGTTCGCCGATCGAAGAGCTGATCCCTACCAGTCTGTTTTTACCTTAACGGATCGCACCTGGGCCTTGCAAAACTTCATGTCATTCATTCCAAAGTAGAAAAGGGACCCTAAGAGTGGGTCGCCCACTTCGCGTAACTCGTTTATTTTGAATAACATGGCGGAGAGAGTGGGATTCGAATTCAGCTTATAACGTAGTTTCAATAACATAGAGCGCACGGCGGGCACCGTAAAGCAGTGGAAGGCAGTAGCAAGCAGTGCTAACGGATCACAAACGGATCACGGCTCAGCATCACCCGAAACGCGCCAACGCAGGTTGGACGGAACGTTGACGCTCTACTGTGTCATCACCCAGTCGAGGCAGGTCCTGGAAACGACAGTAGTGGCAAAATCGCTGCGTGGCGAAGAGACTTTGGTTATTCCCTCATCAAGGGCTATTCGGAACTCACTCTGATCAAAACCTGTTACCTACCTGTATGACACCGTGAACTACTTGAAGAAACCAGAGCTCGCAGTGTAAGGCTCTTGGTGCGAAGGCTCGAACTTGTGGAGGTAGGCCGAAGACACCCCACTGAGGCTCGTCAAGCTCTCATCGTCTTATGTCTCTGTCGCCGCCCGTGGGCAAAGGGATGCGAATCGCATCAGCCGTGTCTGGCAATCTGTTAGGGGTATTCCGGGATGCAACACCTTACGCAAAGAACGACGATAAGACTTCTCATCGTAGATGACCATGCGGTTGTGCGTGAAGGATTCAGCTCCGTTCTTCGCATCCAAGACGGTCTGGAGGTCGTCGGCTCGATACATAGCGGCGAGAAGGCGTTGGCCTTCATTGAGGGCTGCCACGTAGATGTGTTGTTGCTGGATCTTCACATGCCGACAATGAGTGGCGTTGAGACACTGCTCACGCTCCGGAAGCATCATCGTCGACCTCACGTAATCATCCTCTCTAGCTTTGAGCCCGACGAAGAGATATGTAGGGCGGTCGAGGCGGGAGCCGATGGCTACCTCCGCAAAGACTCCTCTCGCAGCGAAATCCTCAAAGCTGTCTATGCCGTTCACTCGAGCGGCAGCTACCTTCCCCAATGGATCGGGACCCGAATTTCGGAGCGTAAATTTCAGTCGACTCTTACTCATCGTGAACTTGAGATTCTGGAGATGGTCTCAAAAGGACTGACTAATAAGGAGATCGGCCGCGCAATCCAAGTGAGTCCCTTCACCGTCCGCAACCACGTCAGGCACATTATCGCGAAGATGGACGTAGGCGACCGAACGGAGGCGGCCACGGTTGCGATTCAACAGGGTATTCTCATGGCCTGTCACGGCGCCCCATCCATGTCCCGGAATGTGGTTCTGGAGGCCAGCCTAAAAAAGGGCGAGGTCGTGCCGGACGTTCGGCGAGTGCACGGACATGTTCGGCCCATTCTCCTTATGCAATAGTCGCAATCAATCCCGGTGGTTTGTTTTTGTTGAGCGCGCCTAGAGTGCGGGTGTGACAAGCCGCGTTTACCAGAAGTAGGTAGCGACGACGCGAGGAGGTCCGGCCACCGAATCGGTCACTGAACTCTGAAGGACCACCTGCAGGTTCTTCTTTTGCCAGTCCGGGGGAGCGGAGCGGAAGGCCGCCTCCAAATAGTCTCGCCTGGAAATGAACTCGCCGGCCGCTTGCGTCCCATTTGCTCCGATACCCGCGGCTGCGATTAGCACTTGGCCGGTCTTCGCGTCCAACAATCTGGTAACGATGGCAAAGTCTTCGACGATTTCTCCATTGGGGCCCAGTACCCAGGACCGAGCTGTTCCCGAAGGGCCTTGCTCCTGAATCCTGAAGTTCCCGTCCTGTTCCACGAACGCGAAACGGAGGTTGGAAGTCATTTGCATCGTCCAGCGGTTGTTGAAGGCGCCAACCACTACCGCGGGAGAGTTGCGAAGGTCCTCGAAAGAATAGTTGGTGCCAATGCGGAGCTGGCTGGGCTTGTTGATGTGGTCGAACAGCGCCGAAAGCCTGGCTGCGACGTACACGTCCCCCATGGCGACGCCGTAGTCGGTGTAGGGACGCATGTCACCCCAAACCAACTTTTCCTTTGGATCTATCGGAAGCGGTTGATCGTATCTCTCCACTTCAGTCTGGAAGGTGCCAGGATGATCCTTGGAATATCTCCGGTAAAGCTCTAATGATGGCCGGTATAACACCGGCTTGGCCAGGCAAATCAGCACGGGCTGTGAAGTACCGAATATCGGTGACCAGAATTGCTCCAGGGCAGATTCCTTGTGCGCGCGGTTGGGGAATCTTGACGCGAAGGCTACGGTCAGCGCAAGACTAACAGCGAGCACACCAACCATCCAACGCAGCCACCGTTGCCTCGCAGTGGCGGGCGTTTCGGTCTCCAGCGGCGGCGCGGAAGAGAGCCAACGAAATTCAGGAGCATAGGAACCGAGGGGAAGCTCGATGTGAACCGGCGACGGACTTGGAGGCGTGTGGTAGTACCGTTCTAGCCTCCTCCGAACCTCGCCAGCCTGCACTCGAACTACGGAATCATCCGAGGTCGCGTAGTCCGCCTTGCGCAGGAAGACGTCTGTTCCAATGATCCGCTCCTTAAGGAACTCCTCGCGTCCTTCCAACTTGTGTTGCACGACATAGGAGAGGAATTGCTTGCTGCGAACGCTGTTTCGAAAAGGCGGACTGCTCAGAATATTTCTCAGTTCACCGAGAACCGCCGCTTTTTCAGCGTCCGTGAAGCAGATACTTTCCTGAGATCCCGTGATGATTGGTTCAGCTGTTGTCCCCATGCCGCTCACTCCCGGCTTCACGACTACTTGATTAGGGTTTGAAATCGTGGAACTAGTCGTGACCACCCACGTACTTTTGAGGTGAACGTTACCGCTAACTGAAAATGCTTGTCAAGGACTGTTCGTTAAGGGTGGTGGTGCTTCGCTCCAAGTCGCCAAAGAGGCCATGGTATCAACGATTTGCACAGAGAGACCTGCGGCGAGGTGAGAGTTGGGGTCGCGGTTGATCTGCTGGGCAACAAGGCTTTGCGGCCGGTCACGGTGCGTGCACTGAAATTGCCTTCCCCTCATAGTGAACAACTCTGTCTGGTTTGGCCTCGACAGTTTCTCCGACACCGTGGTTCGACGATACCCAGACCAGGTTGAACGCGACCTCCTTGGGCATACCTGAATACTGGCCCTGGCGGTCCCCTATCGTGAGTGTCTTATCCGTCTCCGACCAGCGCAGGGGGATAAGCGAATGAGACCCCTTTTCGTAATTGTAAGAATCGCCCTCATCTTCGTAGAGATCGAACTTACCATCAGATCCCCGGAAAATGCGCAGCTCAATGGGACTGGCGGGTTTCTGGTCAGCGTACTCGATCTCGGGTCCGAGCGGAACGATGGAGCCGGCGCGGACGAATAGCGGAATGCGGTCCAACGGAGCCTCCGCTTCCACTTCCTGACCCCCCTTTACGGATCCTCCCGACCAGAAGTCATACCACACAGGAGCATCTGGCAGGTAGACAGTGCGATGAGTCGCCTCCTGCTTCAGCACCGGGTTGACCAGAATTGCAGGCCCAAACATGAACTGATCTCCAATATTCCAAGTCCTGGGATCAGTGCGCCAATCCATGACCAGGGGCCTCTGGATCGTATAGTCCTGACTGGTAACCCGCCAGGCGAGGGAGTAGATGTACGGCATAAGCCGATAACGGAGCTTGTCGTAATTGAGAAGGATCGGTTCAACCTTGTCGTAAGTCCACAGCTCGTTGTGGTCCCGATGACCATGCGTACGGAAGATGGGACAGAAAATGCCGAACTCAAACCAGCGCGTATAGAGCTCCTCGTACACAGGGTCGGTCGGAGTTTGATCGCGCTGCAGCCAATACCCGCCAACGTCGGTTGTCCAGTAAGGATATCCAGAGAGCGCGAAGTTCAACCCTGCTGCCACTTGGTGGCTCAGTCCCCAATAACTACTGTAAACATCGCCCGACCAGACGGTGGCCCCCACACGTTGCTGGCCCAGAAAAGCGGACCGCGTCAGCAGGAAGACCCGCTTCTGGTCCGTCGTTGCCCTCCAGTGCTCCTGGACTCCGCTGGTGTGCATGAAAGGGAAAATGTTCGTATAGCGCGCGCCGCTGCCGATCGCCAATTGTTTATCACGGAGAATGGCGTCTCCCCAGTGTGGCCAGTATTCTTCCGGCTCCGCGCTGTCCAGCCAGAACGCATCCCAGCCTTGAGAGAAAAGCTTGCCCGCCAAATCGTCCCAATACACGTCCCGAGCTTTTGCATTCGTAGCGTCGTACACGTGCGTGTTGGGCACGTCTAAGTGTTGGGCCGAGAGCTTCTGAAAGGTTTCAGAGCTTACATCGAACAAGCCCCATACCGAGATCATGGCGTGGACGTGTTCGTTGTGCAGAGTCTTGAGTTCACCGGGAACATCAGTGAAATTGGAATTGAAGACGGGATCGCCTTCAGTCTTCCACCAGAACCAGTCTTGCACGATTGCGTCGAGCGGAATGTGTTGTTCGCGATAGTGATGAGCGATGCCGAGGATTTCTTCCTGCGAAATGTAGCGGTCTTTCGATTGGAAGAAACCGTAGGCCCACTTGGGCAGCATGGGCGTGTGGCCGGTCAGGTTGCGATATTCGTGGATGATCTGGTCCATCTCAGGCCCATAAATCAGGTAGTAGTCGACCGAATCGCCAGCCAACGAAGTAAGATTGAGCGCCAGTGGGAACCTGTTGTCTGCATACGTGAATGAAGCGGTGTTCCACAAAAGCGCATAGCCTTTACTCGAAACCAAAAGCGGAATGGCAACATCGGTGTTGTTTTGCCCAAGCTCGACCGTGCTTCCACGGTAATTGAACATTCCACTCTGATGCTGGCCCAAGCCATAAAACCCCTCGGTGGAGTCCGGGGAGAAGCGGTCCGTGATGCGGTATGTGCCTTCCCCATTAACCTGGCCGAACTCATACGTGCGAGGCACAGAGTCACTTTCCCCCAACAGTTCCTCGCCTCCAGTTTTGCCGAACTTCAGGTTGCCCCGCGTGAGCGAAAACTCCGCCTTCATCGTTGACGTGGTCAACGTGGCCATATCGCCAGATTGCGCGAATTGGAAATGCGTTCCCGGGCAAGTCAGCTTGGGATCAAGCATCCACGGCTGGTAGGGCCGAATGGAAGCAAGGGGCTTTGGGCTGGCGACAACATGGATTACAGAATCGCTGCAAACGGAGACCTCGAGACTCTCATCGCCAATCTTTGCCGTCAGGCCATCCCCGGTTTGGGCGACTGTGATTGGAGGCAAAGGGGGGAGCGCGCCGAGGAGTTGAGCCGTCAGCCTGGAGGGCTGCGCAATGAAGCATAGCAGCGCCATGGTTGTGGCCCACGAAATCCTGAGAAACCGAGGGGAACGGATAGTCGCCATTATTCCTTTCCTCATTCGAGTAGGTCCTCTGCAACCGCACCCAAGTAGACAATCCAAACGCGAAGACGCGATGAGGATCTTCGGATTGCGTCTAAAGAAATGCTCACACAGTAAGGCAAAACTAACCGGAAAACTAAATGGAGGCAGCCCTGGAGCGCGATTCTATAGCAACTGATTTGCGGCTCGTGACGATGACCGCTAGTTCCAGAGGAAAAAACAGCCGGATGGCTCTCGCTTCCATCCGGCTGGCTCTCTAGAATTTAAGCGTGAGCGCAAACTGAAGTTGCCGCGGGACATCGCCCAGCGCCATACCGGTGATCAGACCTGACCCCGCGCAGTCAATACAAGTGTTGCCCGGGTTTCCGGGATTGATGTGGTTGAAGACGTTGAACGCATCCATGCGGAATTGCAGCGCCACAGTTTCGCGAATTGGGATGGTCTTGAGCAGAGCCAGATCGTCATTGAAGAATCCCGGCCCAGTGAAGGCATTCCTTGGAGATGTGCCGGTCTGGTCGAGGTTCGGTCGGATAAAAGCGCTACCTAACCCGGGAGGAGTAAAGTAAGTGCGCGAGTGGGTCGTTGGATCGTAACCGGTTAGCTTCAGCGGAAAACTCCCGCTGCCCTTGTCAGGCCTGCACGGGCCGGAGGGCACATCGGCGCCACACTCGGCATAGCTTACGCTGAACGGCAGTCCGCTGGCCCAGTTCAGTGAGGTCGTGAGCGTGTATCCGCCGATGAGGTAATCAACCCAGGTCGGGACGTCGCTGGCAAATCTGGCTTTCTTCCCGAAGGGCAAGTCGTAATTACCGAAAAGCGTGAGCTGATTGTCGCGTAGGTCGTCCGTCCGTCCATGCTGGAACTTCTTGTAGACTTCGTTGCTGCCATAGTTGTATGCGCGCTGAAAAGCGTAGTTCGCCGTCATTTGCAGACCTTGCGAAAAGCGCTTCTCAACCGTCACCTGAAGAGCGTTGTAGTTGGTGTCAAAACCGTTGTGATAAAAGGTTAGATCCTGCGTCCATCCAAACTTCGAAAAATATGGCCGCAACTGGCTTGTATCGCTGGTTTCGGTCAAGCTGCCCGTAGGAGCATTTGGATTGAAGCAAAGGCCCTGACCGGTGATACTCTGCCATGCTGGAAGGCACGCCGCCGGCTCGTTTGGGTTCGTCGACTTGTCGTCACCCATAAAGGTATGGGTTCCCTTATTTCCTACATACGCAACCGTGATAGAGGTTTTATTGCTCAGCTGACGCTGCACCGCAATGTTCCAGGCATCGATCGTAGGAAAGACATTCGGATCGCTGCGGATTTTTGCATTATTTCCGACGCCGATTGGAATCGTGCCACTGGATGGAATCGTCGGAAAAACAAACGGGGCTGGTCCATTGGCAAGGTTGAACGCCTGCGTATTGGCGCCGGTATTTCCTATGAACTGGTTGACCAGAACCGGTAGATTCTGCGTCAGCATGTGTCCAAAAATCGACCCGAACACGCCGATATCGAAGCTGCGACCGTACCCAGCTCGAATCACGGTCTTGGGATCCAATTGGTAAGCAACTCCAAGGCGCGGCGCGAAGGTCTTCCATGTCTTGCTCACGTTGAGGGCAGTATCAAAGGGTCCATAGCCAGCAACCCGTATCTCGCCAGTGTTCAGATCAGGAAACCCGCCCTGCCCCTTGCCATTGACCGTTTCCGGAAAGTAGAGTTCCCAGCGCAACCCGTAGTTCAAGGTCAATTTAGGAGTGACCCGCCAGCTATCCTCAAGGTACGTGAAGAGCCTCTTCTGAGACTCCTTCGCATTGGTCGAGATCGACACATAGCGGTTGAAGCTGGTGACATCTCCAAGCAAAAAGCTCGCAAGTCCCATGCCGCCCGGAACAGACAGAGATGGGTTTTCTGTATCGGTGGCACTGAAAGAGAGTTCCCCTGCACGATTGCTGTCGCTGGGCACGCGCAAGTTCCTCGCATAGCGACCATCAACTCCAAATTTCAAGCTGTGTGTCCCGATGATTTTCGTCCAGTTATTCACAATCTGATACTGGTCTTCGGTCTCAAGCAACGGGCAGTTACACGCATCCACGCCAAGGGCAGAGCCAAAGTTTGATAGCCCATCTCCACTACTGCCACTCGCGTTGTTGATATAGAAGGCGGGAGGGCCTGACGTAAACGGCTGGCCGGGAATATTAAGCCCGGGAATCCCGACCTGCGACGCTAGATCTGCAGTACTGTACTTTGTTGTTTTGACATGGTAGCGGAGATAGCCAAGACGAAAGTCGGTTAGCAGCGTTGAACTCAGCGCAACGTCCATGCCGGCAACAGCACTTTGGCTCCGGCCAGCGGCGGTCCCCCCGAAGCTGTTGGTAGGAGACGAGAATCCGGTTCCGCCAGCCTTACCGAAGATCGTGTTCGATGAAATCCCGTTATTGAAGATACTGTAACGTCCAAAGAGATGGGTGCGCTGGCTGAGTTGGTCGTCAACGCGAATGTCGACCTCATCGTTATGCTGCTTTCCGCTACCGCTGCCCGCAAAGTTATTCCCCTGCCCAACGGGTACCTGGAGATTGGGGCCCGGTATCATCGCCAGCAGGGCCAGCGCCTGCGGCGAGAGATACTGCGCGGGAATGAAATTGTTGGCAAAAGCCGGCGTTCCCGGGAGACGCGGATTGTATACCTGCCCCTCCGAGGAGCCGAGAAACGCGAGGTAATCGCTAAGGTCGCACCCGCCCGTTCCGGCCGCAATATTGGCCGCAGCACAGGAACTCTGAACGAGTGCGGTTGGCACCGTCTCGCGTGCGGAGGACCCCAGAATTTGCCGGGTGCCCTGATAATCGACGAAGAAGAATGCCTTGTTCTTCACGATAGGTCCCCCGAGGGAACCGCCGAATTGGTTGTACTTCGCGGAGGGGATAAGACGGCCTGTGACCGCGTCTGGCGCCGTTTGCGTGAAAGGATTTCTGGCCTCAGTGGCATCGGTCTTCCGATACTCGAACAGGTCGCCATGGAAGCTGTTCGTGCCGGACTTGGTCTGAGCCGTAACTACCGCAGCCACGGCCTGACCGAATTGGGCGTCATAGTCTTGCGTCGTAATCTTGGCTTCGGTGACTGCATCGAGCGGAGGATTGATAACGATCTGACCAAGGATGGGATCTTGATTCGCCGCTCCGTCCAGTTCGTATCCAACTCCTGAAAAATGTTGCCCGTTAATCTGGACCGTCGGGCTGCCTTGAGGATCCTCGGCACTATTCTGTGACCAACCCATGACCTGCGTGCCCGGAATTAACAATTCGAGGCTGGCAAAGTTACGGCCGGAATTCGGCAAGTCCGAAACTGTCTTTTCGTCGAGCACCAGGGCCACATCTGCGCGATCCGTCTTGAGCTGCGGCGCCTCGGTAGTAACGGTCACGCTTTCGGATGCCTGACCCACGTTAAGCTTCAGATCCACCTTTGGAGACGTGTCGGCGGAAACGCGAATGCCCTTGCTGGACGCTCCACGGAACCCGGTTGCGGTGACCGTAACGTCGTACGTATCCGGAATAAGGTGCTGGACCGAGTACTCGCCGATGGAGCTTGTAGTTACCTGGACCGAAGTACCCTTTGTTACGTCCGTGACGGTAACTGTCGCGTTGGCGATCGCAGCTCCGGTACTATCAGTGATTTGCCCGTAGATCGATCCGTAGATGGCTTGTGCCCAAAGGTTTGGGGTAGAACCTGCCATAGCAACTGCGATCAGGATCATCACCGCGATCAGGTACTGGGAATTTGTTCTCGACCTGGAGTCCATCGTCTCTCCCCGCTACTTCATTCTTTGGAGCGTTTAGTCCTGCGAATCCCGCGTTTCGGAGCACCAATAAGGTGCGGCGTCGCAGCCTGCACACACTGAGGCCATCAAACACAACTGTTTTTAAGAAAGCCCACTACACCCGAAGAATGATCAGAACCCTAGATCACTGGTAGTGGATTCGCAATAGTCCAGGTGGACCATAGGTATCAGTTGGCGCCTCCTGCTATGCTGCGTTCATACGTGGGCATCTTCGCGGGTGACATACTCCCGATTGTGGTCAGTACTTCGTTCGGTCTGAGCCTATGCGCTTGATCTATTTCTTCTGCGTGGTCGCAGGTCTGTTCCTCCCGGCATGTGGACAATCTACAACCCCCGTTTCGGCATTGCGTCAGGCGGAAGTCTTAGTTGATGGAGGCCAGTTCGATCAAGCTTTGCTGAGACTAGATAGGTTGGCAGCTGAACAACCCGAACCCGCTGGTGTGGAATTTCTACGAGGCATGGTCTTTTACCAGCAAGGAAACATGTCGAAGGCAAGCGCGGCCTTCTCCAACGCTGTTGCGCAAAATCCGAAGGATCGCGAGGCCATGCAAATGGAGGGAGTGAGCCTCTATCGTGCGGGTAAGCCCGCCGAAGCGGTCCCATTACTCGAACAAGCTCACAGCGCTGTCCTGACTGCGAATGTCGATCCGCACTATGTATTGGGCCTCTGCTACATGGACACTCACCGCTACGATGATGCTCGCAAGACCTTTGCTGGCCAGTATGGTTTTGCTCCCGACTCCGCTCCCGCCTATCTGCTCGCTGGGCGCATGTTCCTGCGCCGTAACTTTTTTCCGATTGCCGAGGAGTCAGTGCGGAAGGCGATTGCACTCGATCCAACCCTTCCGCAGGCGCACCTTCTGCTGGGCGAGATCGCGCTCGCTCATGGGCAAGCGGCGGACGCGATCGCGGATTTTCAAGACGAAAGCAGTTTGAATCCTCTCGATGGCGCCGTGTATGAACGTTTGGGAGATGCATACATTCATGCCGGCGATTTTGACCACGCGCAACAGGCTCTGGATCGGGCCGTCCTGCTTGAACCAAACGTGAACATACCGTTCATTCTGCTCGGCAAGGTTTTGCTCAAGCAGCAGAACGCGCTGATGGCTAAGATGTATCTCGAACACGCGCTGGAAATCGACCCCAAGAATTACATGGCACATTATCTTTTAGGACAGGCCTATCGTGCCCTTGGACGGAGTGATGATGCCACACGTGAGTACCAGACGGCGGCAAAGATTCAGGATGCGAGCGCGCCGCATTTCGAATCTTCGCAGTAATACACCGCTATGAGAATCCTGTTTCGAGCTCTGGCTTGTCGATGCGCTGGCGTTCTGCTTTTGTCCGCCAGTCTTTGCTCAAGTGCGGCAGCCGCCGATAGCCGGCAACAACAGCTTCGATCGGCCGATGCAGCCTTCCGCGCGGGCTACACCGCGGAGCAAATCGGCGATCTTGCCTCCGCCAAAGGGCAGTTTGAGAAAGTCGTCCGGCTGGTTCCAGAGATAGCCGAGGGGCACAGTGCGTTGGGTTCCGTGCTACTGCAACTGGGCCAATTTAAGCCGGCGATTCGCGAACTCTCTCGGGCACTCACACTCAAAGCGGACGACCGCACAGCTCAAATGAATCTCGCCGTTGCCTACGAGCAATCGGGAGATCATGAAAAATCGTTGTCTCGATTTCGCTCTCTCGATCGCAATACCCCTTCTTCCCTGCCAGCGAGTGTCGTGATTTTCTACATCAGAGCGCTTGCTGCCACCCAGCAAACCGAACTTGCAATCGCGAAGACGAAAGAGGCATTGGTTGCTGCCCCGGAAAATCCGACACTGCACGACACCCTGGGCTCACTCGAAGCTCAGAAGCAGGACTGGAACGGTGCTGTCAGCCAGTTCCAGGAAGCGGTTCGACTCGATCCCAATTTCGAGGAAGCACATTTGCATCTCGGCCTCACGTTCATGATGCAGCAGCGAACCTCCGAAGCCCTGCGGGAGCTTACAACCGCTACTGAACTCTCCCCGCAGGACCATTTGGCACGACTTGAGCTCGGCAAGGCGATGATCGCAAACGGGGAGAACGAGAAGGCGGTTCCCGTTCTGCAGCGAGCTCTTGCGCTGGCTCCTGCTTCGCTCGATGCGAAGTACCAGCTTGCTCTCGCATTGCAGGCGAGCGGACAGGAGGAGCAAGCGATCCCAATCTTTCAGAAAGTGGTCGGTGCCGATCCCCACAATGCGCCGGCATTGACCAATCTTGCTCTCGCACTGGTTCAGACGGGCAACGCCAAGGAAGCCATTCCCCTCTACCAACGTGCCCTCAAGGAGGTTCCCAATGATCCTTTAGTACATCAGGATATCGGAGTCGCTTATCTTCAAGAAAGCGATCTCTCGGATGCGGCTGCGGAGTTCCGCGAGGGCTTAAAACTCGCACCTGAAGCTTATGAGTTGCATTACGATCTTGGCCTCGCGCTGAAGCTGAGGGACGATATGCAGGGGGCGGCCTCAGAATTAGAGTTGGCGGCGCGACTCAATCCCAGATCTCCAGACCCGCCGTATACGCTTGGTGTTTTGTATATGCAGACTGGCCGGTTCGATGATGCCGTGGAACAGCTCAAGACCGCTCTGGAGCTTCGCCCGGAGAACGGAGACGGCTGGGCCATCCTGGGGAGTGTGTATAAGCAACAGAATAAGCAGGCAGAAGCGATGGATGTGCTTCAAAAGGCAATCCAGGTGATGCCAAACCAGCCCGGACCACACGTCACCTTGGCGGGCATTCTAGCTCAGCAAGGCCGAACTGCGGAAGCGGCGATGGAACGCAAGAAGGCCGCGGACCTCTCGCGAATCGCCGTCGATCGGCAGCGGGCGACGTTTGCCGCCAACACCGGCCGGGCGCTTCTAATGAAGGGGCAAATCACCGACGCGATTGAGCGCTACCAAGAAGCGGTGTCGAGCGACCCGACATATGTCGAAGCTCATCGAGGACTTGCCGCTGCTCTGGAACGAGCAGGTCGAACCGCGGAGGCCGAAGTGGAAAGGCGCAAGGATGCCCAACTTGATCAAGTTCAACGCTGAGTTGAACGGGCACGCGCGTTAGTAAGAATGGCTGGGGATTGTTCCTGGCACTCTGCCAACAGAAACGAGGCGGCGCCTCGTCGAACGATCGCGCTGGCAATACTACATCCAGGTTTCAGTGCTTTTCTCTCTGGCCAGCCTTACTTCGTAGTTCGAAACGGGTAGGTGCCGTCCGACTTTTCGGTTGTTCGGTAGGCAGGAAAACCGGGTTAAGAAGATCTCCAAGGTTCTCGCCCCGCACGATGGCCGATCAGGTTCGGGAGTTTTTCATTGTCGCCGGGACCTCCCCCGATACTGGTTCGGTGCGCCGGGAGTGGAAGCATAGCCCGCGACCGGCGAAGCGATCGCATGGTCCCGAGTTAGTTCAGTTCTGAGAGTAAGGCCGGTGCCAGAGACCTGTACACCGATCCCATGCGCACTAGTAAGTGGGGACGTGACTGTGATCGTGGGAGCCCCAAACCTCCTTGTGGAAGCAACAACCGCAGTCTCGGAGTTCGCGCCGTCAGCAATAGTGACGGTCTCGCCTGTGTTGAAGCCAGTCACGCTGGCGACTGGAATGACAGTAGTTCCGGCTGCGGTGGCGGTGGTTACAGTTGAAGCACCAGCCGTGCCAACCGTCGTGATCACAGATGTTTCGACGTTCGCGCCTGAATCCACTCGGATGGTCTCGCCTGCCCCAAGACCTGTCACGCTGGTGACTTTAATATTGGTCGCGCCCGCGACTGAAGGGGCCGCCAAAGAGGTGGCCGGCTCCGTCACGAAGTCGGTGCAGTTGCTGTCGGTGTCGGCGCCATCTGGAAAGCGACCAGCGCTCGTATCGGCTCCGGAAGCGACCTCCCCGAATCCACCTTCCGGCCCCGGTGCCGTAACAAAGCAGCCCCCCTGCTCGAATCCCGAACTCGCCTGGTAACCTTCCGATGCCCACGGGTCGACGAGGCCGCCGTAGTTCAAGCTGTCGACAACAATTCCCGAAGCGTCACGCAGAACCATGCTGCCTTCCCTTACGACAATAGTTCTGCCGAAGAGGTCGTCCGTGGTGGTCAACTCTGGGCCTCCGAACCACTGATTCGGCGCAGGTGTGCCTTGATAACCTGCAGTGGTAACCGCGGTGTCGCGCACAACAGCGTTGACCTCGTGCGCCTTCCTTAGCGGTGCGTCTAGCGTAATGCCGATGCCGAGTGCCTGGATGGGCTCGTTGCTTAAGTGGGCAAAGGCTGTCGCGGGTTGAAAGCTGATCCCGGTTCCTCGGCTACTGAATGGGATGTTGGCCGCATGATTGAACTTCAACGGGGCAGCCAGCGCAAGGCCTGTACCCGGGTCGACTACGGTCTCGCTATCAATATGCGACTGGGCAAGGACAGGGCTGAAGTCTATCCCGCTGCCGGTCGGACCCGAAGTGCCGACCGCACTGACAGTAACTCCTTGCTTGTTCGCGGGTGTGCCAATATTTATCGTCGTTCCTACAGCGAACCCGTTTACGTTGCGGACCTTGATATTTGTCGCACCCGCGCCCGCACCGGCCGCCAGATTGGTGTGGTTTGCCTGCGTGCCGACGCTCGCGACTGTGACGGTTTCAATCCCGTGAGTGACACTGTCGATATCCAACCTGATCTGGTCACCGGCTGAGATGTTGGCAACGGACGTCACCTTGATATTGGTCGCGCCTGCGGCAGCGTCCGCCGCCAGATAAGCTTGCGTGCCCGGCTTGCCAACCGCGGTCACCGTTGCCACCTCGAATCGTTCAAACCCTCTTGCAACCGCAGGGTAGGTGGCGCCATAGCCGAGCGCGATCTTCTCGCCCACGACGAAGCCCGACGCGGTCGTGACAGGTACATTGGTGGAACCCGCAGGAATTGTGATTACTGGACCATCGGGTAGCGGTTGCCACAGCGTTGTGTGGTTGCTTGCCGCTGTCCCGATGCTTGCGACCTTGCGGTTCTCGACGTTGGAGCCGGTATCGATGCTGATCGTATCTCCGACCAACATGCCAGTGGTGCTTCTGACATGGATAGTCTTATCGCCTGCCCGCGCAGGAACCGCCAGTCCTGAATTAGAAAGACCAAGCAGGTAGAAACCGCCAGCCGCGAACTTCGTTCCGGCTGGGATTCTTACACTCGAGAAGATAGCTTGCCGGGCCGCGTGCTCGGTTAGGGTCCAGTTCGAGACGTCAACGCTTTGGGCACTGGCGTTGTAGAGCTCGATGAACGAGTCCGTTGAGTTGATGACAGGACCGGAACTGATGCGAAATTCATTGATCTTCACCGCGCTGGCGTTCCGCACTTTCTCGACCGCTGTTTCAGATTGCTTCTTGCCGCTGGTCTCGCTCCACGTGGCATGGCCGACCAAATCGCCGTTGAAGGCCATCCGTCCTGAGGTGACCTTAAAATTCGCGCTTACGCTGGCACCCGGTACAACCGCACCAGTAAACTTCCTCGAGGTCTCCGTGGTGCCCGAAACGACGGACGTCCACTGTCTGGGTACGGAAATGCTCAGCTGGACGTTAGTCGCGGGAGCACCTGTTGTATTTGTGAATGTGAGGGTGATCTCTTGCGAAGACCCCGGCGTCAACGTCTGAAGCCCTGGGGGAGTGGCGGCTGCCGATGGCGGCGCCATCCTCAGCCTGGGCACATCATACCGGGCAGCCACGATGTTCGCTTGCACTAGCTGGTCGGTGGCATCTGTTGGGAATGTGCCCGCGGCTGTCATCGCTCCTTCATAAAAGGTGCCTTGCGAGCCGACGCTGTTATCTCCGCCATTACCGAGGAGGATGGCTCCCTGTTTGCGCATCGGGTCATAGGTGGCATTCACTCGCGGTCCGTCGAACATCACCGACAACGGGCCCCCTTGTCCATCTCCAACCATCGAAGTCCAGTGATGCGGTTCACCTTTGGCAATACCGGTCACGAATCGCCACTTGATATTCGGCAGATTCGGGCAGAGCTTGGATCCGTCCGGATTGACACACCCGACCAAGTTGTTTTCCTGATCCGTCATTACCCAAGGTCCCGGAGGATTTCCGTGGTACCACCATGGAGCGTTTCCGTAGTAGGTCGTTTCCATCGTGCCATTGTCGTCGTCGCGGCTGTCGGTTTCCGCGTTACCGTAATCGAAACAGCAACCGGAGTTGTAGTGGTGGCCATTGACCACCCAGTACTGTCCCTCCGCTTGGTCGTCGACCGCAGTGCCCTTGGCGTTGTTCTGACGCAAACCCATGCCGGGAGCAATGAAAACGCCGTACACTTTGTGGCCCATGATCGTGAGAGGTGCCATGTCGGCGATCGGGATATTGTTAAACCCACCCACGGCCGGACCGCTGAACCCTCCGCGCGGCGCTTGAATTAAGTCGTTATGCTTGGGAGACTGGTCATAGATCTTGGTGATCCAACAGTAGGTGTTGGCACAGAATACGTCTTGCGCTGCCGCGTCGGCATAGCCGCCAGGGTCGGCGACAGGCGATACACCCGGCTGGACGACCCCTATGTTCAAGGTCTTGCCGTCCGACTGGCGCAGAACTTGATAAAGCGGACCGTTGTACGAGTAGTACAGGGCGCGCGTGGTGCTGTGGGCTGCCGCACAGGGATCGCCGGCAGCGGCGTAGATATCACAGGGGCCTTGCGGCCTTGATGAAGGAGTGTGTGGCTGGGTTTGCTGAGCCACAGCCAGGCTTACGCCAAGCGAACTGAGAAGCAGTACAAGCGCGAATGCGAGATTGATCGTCGTTCTCTCGATCATCCTGCCCGCCCTGCTGGATTCATTCCGATTCATGGATTCCTCGAGGAGCGGAATGCTAGAAAATCGTTTACCGACGATCCAGCAGTGTAGTCCCGTATGAGGTAGTGATGCAAAGCTCACTTTAAGTTCTCGTACTAATCCCTTCTCGACCCGGCTGTGAAACCTGGTCATCCTTCGCTGCCCGGAGGAGGAACCTGAGCTTCGTCCGTCATCGGCGATGATTGTTTCCGCCGCGCTCCCCGGTGCGAGTATGTGATTGCCATCTACCTCCCCGACGACTACGACCCCTGCGTCGCAACCGAAGCGATGGAACGCGACAATCGACGTGCTCAACGACGAAATGGTGGATGCCCGTGCCAGCGTTTTCGTAGGCGGTCTTTCCTCGCCTAGCAATGCCAGATCCCCTCCGGGCCCAGGGCGATGGCAAGGTACTCGTCACCGACGGCCCGTCCACCGAAGGCAAGGAACACATCATGGGTCTTTGGGTGCTGAAAGCCGCCAATCTGGATGAAGCACTCGCGTGGGCCCGCAAGGCTGCGTTGGCTAGTAGAGCGTCAGTCGAGGTGCGGCCGTTTGGGTATCCGAAGTAAGCAGCGGAACGGCTCTGGCCGCCCAACCATCACTTGTCGGACGCTGCGCGATCTAGGAACTAAGCGGCGAACCTGCAAGCCATGAGCCGCAATCGGCGGGAGGTCCGGTGTGGCTTTTTGTTCAGCGCTGCCGAAGCAGACGCATCGACCTGAGTCTGCAAAACTCCTCCTTCGCCGATCACAAAACTGATTCCAATGTTTCGGTTTTAGCCTTAACGGATCGCGCTTTGGCCTGCAAAACTGCATGTAACTCATTCCAAAAGACGAAAGAGATCTGAGAGTGGGTTTAAATTGATGGGTAACTTGTTTATTTTTAGTAACATGGCGGAGAGAGTGGGATTCGAACCCACGTTACCCTTTCGAGTAAACACGCTTTCCAAGCGTGCGCCTTCAGCCACTCGGCCATCTCTCCGGCGTGAATCGATTGGGAAGGAACGACTCCTCAAGGAGTCGTGACATCCGCGAAACAGCCGCGAATTCGATGCTTCTTTTCAATTCTATGGATAAAGTTGTGGTTGCTGCAACTCGAAAGGAGGTAGCCAACGCGGAAACTTAAGACGATTTCTCGGGAGAACTCGCCGCGACGGGCGGAACACTCGCCACCGAACTGCTCCCCGCAGATGCTCCGGCAGCAGCAGCGTTCGCTGCAGCATTGCCCGGCGCAGCGCTGGTCTGGGCGGCGCTCGGCAGCGCCGGCACTTTCGCATTATCGACCACGTGATGATTCAAACAATACAACGCCAGTTCCAGGCGATCGGCTACTCCCAATTTGTCGTATACCTTGCGCAGATAATTCTTTACAACTTGTTCCGTAGTCCCCACGCGCAGAGCAATTTCCTTATTCTTCATGCCTTGCGTTACGCATGAAACGATCAGAGTCTCTTTGGGCGTGAGTTGCACCTTCGGACGCGCTCCCGAGGCCCGGCTATTCTGGTTGCGATACGCTGCCATCACCCAATGGGTCGCCTGGGTGTCGAGCCAGGTGTCGCCCGCCACGACTTTGCGCAGGCAATCGACCATCAACTCCGGCTCCACTTCGCGTGAAACGATCCCGTGTGCGCCTCGGCGGAAGAGTTCGAGCGTCAACTCTTCATCCGGTCCAGGCGTCACGACCACAACTTTCAGCTTCGGGTTCTGCCGCAGCAACTCGACAACCGACTCTACTGGATTCGGTGCCAGCGCTGATTCAAAGATCAACACGTCGCTGGAAAACTTCGCGACTGCCGATTGCGTTTGCGCCAAGGTCTCGGCCTGCCCCACCACCCGAATGTCGTCTTCCAGCGCGAAGATCTTCCGCAAACCGGCGCGGAAAATGGCCTGCGTGTCGGCCACAATCACCCGGACGAACTGGCCCTGCCCAGCGTCCTCGCCTGCCCCGAAATTTTCTTCTACGCCAACCGGATTCGTAGCCATGAGTCCCTTGGTTTACGCCCGTTCAAAGTGATATTCGTCGATCACGACCCCGACCCCGCGCCGTCCGCGGTCATCGAAGCTGCGCACCACGCGGCCTCGGCAATCGATCTGCACGTTCTGCCGCGCGCCCACGACATCAGCCGGCAACAGAATCGTGAAATCCACAATCGACCCCACCGGCACATCCCGATCCATTGCGAAAAGCACGCCATTCGCCGAGATGTTTTCCGTCTGAGCGTGGTACGCGGTACCTTCCGTCTTCACCGACGCAGAAAGATGAAGGGGAAATCGCGGAGCGCTCTGCAAATCTTCATAACCTGCTGCATTCATCTGCGCGTCCATCATCGGGGCTGTGCCTTCGGCTGCCATCTTCAACTCAAGGGCAGCGTACACCTCGCCTTAGGCGAATCAAAGTTACCGAAGTCATGGAACAACCGGAGCTAACTGCTTTTCTTTGAAGGGATTAGACAAGAATCAGAGGTGCGGACTTGAGCCTGAAACAGGCCGATGAAAGCAGTCATTTAGGGGTGAAAACAGGAAGTATTCCGGCAACTCGCGGACAAGATGAATCGATGCAGAAAAGGGAACACAGGTCGATTAACCCGTCCTCAGGTAAGCGCAGCGAACTAACGGCTAGAGCTCGACCCCATGCATGGCCTCGCCGTCGCGAACCAACCCGTCATCGCCGAAGACCATGAACTCAACACAGCGCATTCGTCTTCCGTCAATCTCGGCGATATAGACGATACCGATGCGGTCTCCATCGCCGATCACATAGTCAAGTGTGAACTGGATCGTTTGAATCCGATCAATGGCTTTGGTCCAGTACTCCCGCAGACTGGACTTTCCTTCAACCCTCGATGAACCGACAACCGCTTTCGCGCGAGGCGACGTGAAAACCACGTTTTCGCTGAAACGGGACAGCACCGCCTCCACGTCTGTACGATTCCACTCTGAAATCCAGCGATCGGCGAAAGTCCGGGCATCAATTTTCGCACTCACGTTTGCCCCTCTGTCAGAACTTCGTCACTTCCGTGAAGTTGAATTCCTTCACCTTCATCGATGGCACCACCATGTCGAACGATTCCTCGCCGCACGACCGCACCGGCAGGCTCATCGCTTCGACATTGGAGAGCATACGAAGCAAGCTCTCATTAAACCGGAAGTTGCGCACCCCGCCCTGCAGGCGTCCGTTCTCCACAAGAAACGTGCCATCGCGAGTCATGCCGGTGAGAACTTTTTCAAACGGCTCAACCTCGCGGATGTACCACAGCCGCGTGACCAGGATTCCCCGCTCCGTCGACGCAATCATCTGCTCGACCGTTTGCGGATTCCCCGCCGGCGCGAACACAATATTCAGCGGCATCTCTCCCATCTCGTTAGGCAGTGGGAAACCGTGTCCGGTCGCCTCAATCGGACCGGCTTTGTCGTGATACTCCGACTTCTTCATTCTTCCCGCGGTCGCACGGGCATACACGACGCGTTTGATGATCCCATTCTCCACCAGCGGCATTGTTTTCCGGGTCATACCTTCTCCATCGAAGGGAGATCCAGATTGCAGAGGATGAGCTACGTCGTCAACGATCGTGATGTTGTCTCCAAACAGTCTCGTGCCGATTCGCCCCGTGAGAAACGACCGCTGATCGAGAATCGCCATCCCTGAATAGTCCCAGAACATGAATCCGACGATATCGAGCACTGCTGCCGGTTCCAGGATCACCGTGTACTTCCCCGCTGGAATCTCCCGTGGATGCGCGGTCTCAACGGCCTTCTGTGCGGCAGTCTCAGCTAATCTCAGCGGATCGAGATTCGCCACATCCGGCGAATTCGCCTTCTGCCACCCTGAGGAATCAGCCGCCAGCATGGTGATCGAAACTTCCGCTGAAGTCTGCGTGTGCCAACGGCTCAATCCGCGCGAATTGAAAATCCCTTCAAACCATTCGCCGTTAGAGAAGACCCCAGCCGAAGTGAGCTTGTGCCGATCCGCAACCCCGACAATTTTGCTCACACCCTCCGCCCGCAACTCAGGAGTAATCTCCGCAGTCCGTTCAAAATATCGGGAGGGCACGACCCGCGTAGGCGCCTCGCCTGTCAGGCCACGGCGAAGCCCGGCCGCTTCCTCTTCGGAAGGCATGGGTAAGAAGTCATGATCCGGATGCTGAACCTTGGCCAGATTCTCCGAAGATCGGACCACCTGCCGCAGACTCTCATCATCGAACTTGTTCGTAGTTGCCCGCGCCGTCCTTCCGCCAAACACTGTCCGCACCGACACCACATGATTTTCATCCGCCACATTCTGATGAATGATGTTATTGGCAAACCGAGTCAGCGCGAACCGCCCGCCTGAAAAGAGAACTTCCACCTCGTCCGCGCTCGAGAGCTTCCGGATGCGGTCGAAGACATCCCCAGCCTGTTCCTTAGTCAGCATGCAAACTTAAGTAGTTCTCTGTAGCTCTCTGACTCCGTGGTCAGTCTAGTTCCCCTTGAAAGCGCTCCCCACTTTAATCCCTCGAAACCTCGCCGGCGCCGCTCCATGCCCCGTTCCCATCACCTGCTGCGGCTGTCCCTTGCCGCAATTCGGCGTGCCCCACAGCGTCCACTCGTCGCGCGAGCAAACCGCGTCCAGCGAATTCCAGAACTCCGTCGTGATCCCCGAATACGACGGATTCTTCACCATCCGCGCGCGCTTCCCATTTTTGATTTCCCACCCAATCTCACAGCCGAACTGAAAGTTATAGCGCTTGTCATCGATCGACCACGATCGATTCGTCTGCATCAGAATCCCGTGATCTGTCGCCGCAATCAGTTGCTCCAGATTCAGCGGCTTCTGCCCCGGCAGCAAGCTTATATTCGTCATGCGGATCATCGGCAGCCGGTTCCATCCCTCCGCGCGGATCGTCCCGCCGGAACGAGTCTCCCCGATCGTATGCGCAGTCTCGCGTGAACTCAGATATCCAGTAAACAACCCGTTTGTGATGATCGGCGTGCACTGCGCCGCCACGCCTTCATCATCGAATCCAAATGTTCCCAGCCCCGGACCATGCTCCTGCCGCGCATCCGCAACCACGTTCACCAGATCACTGCCGTATCGCAGTGTGCGCAACTTATCCAGTGTCAAGAACGAAGTCCCGGCGAAGTTCGCCTCCATCCCCAGCACGCGATCCAGTTCGATCGGATGCCCCACTGATTCATGAATCTGCAACCCAAGCTGCGAGCTATCGAGAATGATGTCGAACTTTCCCTCCGGACAATGATCCGCATTGTGCAGCGCGACTGCCTCTTCCGCAATGCGCCGGGCGTTCTCCACCAGCTTTAATTCTTCGATCAGCTCATACCCCTTGTTCTGCCACTGCCCGCCAAACGAATTCGGATACGAGCGTTTCTGAATCTCGCTCCCTGCAAAGGCATAGGCCGCATAACCGGCGCCGGTAGAGAGTTTCGTCTGATGAATGTCCGCGCCTTCAGAAGACCCAAACCACTGCTCCTCCCGGCTGAAGTTCAGATTTGTTTCGGCCAGCGTAACCCCAGCCACCGCTCGCAACTCAGCATCGATTCTCAACAATAGGTCGATGTTCTGTTCCACCGAGATCGTAAACGGATCGATCTCGTAAGGCGTACTCCAGTCCGTGACCGCAGGCTTCTCCGGAGTCAGCCGAACATCTTCCTTCTTTACCCGTGCCGATGCCCTCGCGATCTCGATCGCCTGCGCCGCGGTGGCCTCCACCGACCCGCGCCCCAACTCTGCTGACGCTGCGAACCCCCACGCGCCATCGACAATCACGCGCACATTCATCCCCACTGATTCCGAATCCGATGCGCTCCCAACCTTCCCGTTCTTGGTGCTCAGCGCCCGGCTGCGCTGCGCAATCGCCCGAACATCGGCGTAGGTCGCCCCATGCGACGCCGCGACGTTCAAAGCCCAATTGCAAACGTGTTTCATGCGAAGAATTTCAATCTAACACATGCCCGCGCGACTCAACCGCGGCCGTCAGAAAGGCGCCGGTAGCCAAACCGTCGCCCCACACACACTCCCCTGTGATTCTGAGCACGGCTTACGAGACTCGCCTGCGATCCAATAGACGCGAATGCCGCTTCCCAAAGGGATTGCCCCTCCGTTGTCTGCACCAAGAAGGAGTTTGACGCCTATGAGTCTTTATTTTTCGGAGCCCAGCACCTCCTCGCCCACATCTGAAACCGACGACACGCCGACCGCAACCCCGTCCTATTCCGACACTCAGGCCAACAAACAAGCCGACTTGGCAGGCCCCGGCATCGGTGATTACGAGGAACTGGAGAAGATACTTCCCCAGGACTACCACACTTTTCTAGCTCCCAAAGAAACGCAAAAAGCGATTTTCCACTTGCGCCGTTATATCGAAGACAATCTTTCAAGAGAGCTCGGCCTGATGATGGTCCAGGTCCCGCTGATCGTCGACGTCGAAAGCGGCGTCAATGACATGCTCGATCGTGACGGCACTCGTGCGCCCGTCCAGTTCCACATCTCCAACGACCGGAACAAGAATCCCATTGACTCCCAGGTTGTTCAGGCCGCCACCAAGTGGAAGCGCGTTGCCCTCAAGCAGTTCAATTGCCGCCCCGGCGAAGGCATCTGCACCGACATGCGTGCGGTCCGCAAAGACTACTTCCTGGATCACGATCATTCTGCCTACGTCGATCAGTGGGATTGGGAACGCACTATCACCGCAGAGCAGCGCAATCTGGAATTTCTCAAATCCATTGTGCGGAAAATCTGGAAAGTCCTCGTCGACGCCGAAAAATTCGCGCAGGAAATGTTCTCCGAGCTCCGTAATCCTCGCTACCCCAATCTGCCGGAAGAGCTCACCTTCTTGCACGCCGAAGAACTGCTTGCCATGTACCCCGACCTGCCGCGCAAGCGCCGGGAAACCGTGGTTCTCCAAAAACACCCGGCGGTCTTCATCATCGGTATCGGCTGGCCGCTCAAAGACGGCTACCCGCACGAGATGCGTGCCGCCGACTACGACGACTGGATTACCGATACCAGCAATCAGACCAACCGCGATACCCATGGTCTCAACGGTGACATTCTGGTCTGGAACCATGTCACCCAGCGCCGCCACGAGCTGAGCTCTATGGGCATCCGCGTCAATGCCGAAACCCTGCGCAAGCAGCTCGAGATGTCCAACCTGCTTGACAATCTCAAATTCCCCTATCACCAGGGAATCATCAATGACCTGCTCCCGCTCTCGATCGGTGGTGGCATCGGCCAATCTCGCACTCTGATGCTCCTCCTGCGCAAAGCACACTTAGGAGAAGTCAGCGTCACCGTATGGCCAAAAATCTTGAAGGAGATGTGCGCCAAGAAGAATATCTTCGTGCTGGAGTAGCGCCGGCAGGTTTTGATTTCAACGCGGGCCCGGAACTCTGCAGGCTCACGGGAGGTGCTTCATGCCCCTTCGATCGAAGTTTGTCATCAGTCTTACTCTGCTGAGTTCGCTGGCTATCGTCCCTTTTTTGTCGTGTGGTTACAACGGCTGCGCCGACATCCCGGTTCTTGACTCGATTTTCCCCACGAGCGCATCTGCCGGAGGCCCGTCGTTTATCATGACCTTGACTGGCAGGCACTTTCACACCGACACAGTTTTCTTCTTTGGAGGAACCGAACTGGCCAGCACCACCGTCAGTGCCACGATAATGACTGCGAACATCGACAGCACTTACATATCGACTCCCGGCACGCTCGACGTTTGGGTGACCGGCATTCCTGGAGGAAACAACTTGGGAGGTCCCTGCGGCGGCGGCCTGTCGGCCAAACTACCGTTCACAATCCAGTGATCGAGGATCGGCGCTTAGTTCCACGCTCACAGTGCGCTGAGATCAAGGGTCGGAATCTGCGATCCACAGCGCTCAAGGAGCAGTGTGGGCAAGTTCCAGCGCCTTCTTGACCGCGAGCAATTCCTTCAAGACTCCCCGCAGCTTGGTCGACTCCAACGCATTCGCCCCATCCGACTTCGCTTCCTTCGGATTGTCATGCACTTCCATGAAGACGCCATCCACTCCAGCCGCCACCGCCGCCCTCGACAGCACCGGGATAAACTCCGGCTGTCCCCCACTCACCGCAGGGCCTTTGTCGTCCGCCTGCGAAGATGGCAACTGCACTGAGTGCGTCGCATCGAACACGACCGGCGCAAACTTCCGCATGATCGGCAGCGATCGCATATCAACCACCAGATTGTTGTAGCCGAAGCTCGCCCCGCGCTCGGTGAGAAAAACCTGCGCATTCCCCGCCTCGCGGCACTTCTCCACCGCATGCCGCATGTCCCACGGAGCCACAAACTGCCCCTTCTTGATGTTGACCACGCGCCCGCTCAACGCCGCTGCCACCACCAGATCCGTCTGCCGGCTGAGAAATGCAGGAATCTGCAGTACATCCACGACCTCGGCAACTTTCGCGACGTCTGCCGTCTCATGCACATCGGTCAACACCGGCAGGTTGAGCTCATCCTTGATCTTCTTCAGAATCCGCAGACCTTCCTTCAGCCCCGGCCCGCGAAAGCTTCGAATTGACGTTCGGTTCGCCTTGTCGTAGCTCGCTTTGAAGATGAATGGAAAGTCGAGCGACTTCGTCACTCCCTTGATGATCTCCGCCATCCGGATCGCGTGTTCTTCGCTCTCGATCACGCACGGTCCGGCGATCAGAAACAGATCACCCGACCCGATATGGATATCTCCGATTTGGAACGAAGTTGTCATCCCAAAAACTAAGGACACGCAAGAACACGACGCTCTGAGAAGCCTTCGTGTAACTTCGTGTCCTTCGTGGTTATTCTATCGCCCCGCGACTCGCTCCGGCCGGTGGAACATCTCCACCTCGACGGTTTCTTTCTCAGCTTTTCGCTTCTGCCCATATTCGTAAGCCGCTCCTACAAATGTATTAAATAAAGGATGCGGCTCGAGCGGCTTCGATTTGAATTCAGGATGGAACTGGCACCCGATAAAGTGGGGATGATCCGGCAACTCGATCATCTCCACGTAAGTCCCGTCCGGCGTTGACCCTGAAATTCGCAACCCGGCAGCCACTAATGGCTCCTCGTACTCGCGGTTGAATTCGTACCGATGCCGGTGCCGTTCACTGATTTCGAGCACACCATAGATCTTATGCGCCAGCGTATTCGGCTCGATCTTGCAAGTCCATGCGCCCAGCCGCATGGTTCCGCCCAGCTCCTCCACTCCGCGCAACTCGCGCAACTTGTAAATCACCCGATGCGGCGTTGCCGGGTCAAACTCGCTCGAGTTCGCCTCTTCCAGCCCGACCACATTCCGCGCGAACTCGATGCACGCCGTCTGCATCCCCAGGCAAATCCCAAAGTACGGAACCTTCTTCTCGCGCGCGTATCGGATTGCAGTCAGCATCCCTTCGATCCCGCGCTTCCCAAATCCACCCGGCACCAAAAGCCCGTCGTACCCCTCGAGTTGCGCCTCGTAACTCTTGTCGCCCGTCTCCAAACCCTCGGCTTCAATCCAGTTCAGCTGCAACTTCAGGTTGTGCGCCAGCGCGCCGTGCACCAGGGCCTCTTTCAGCGACTTGTACGAATCTTCGTACTCCACATACTTGCCCACGATCCCGATTGTCACCGTGTCCTTCGGGTTGTATACGCGGTGGACAATGTCTTCCCACTTCGCAAGGTCGCGGTCCTTCGCTTCCATGTGCAGATGTTTCAGCACCAGCGTGTCCACATTCTCATTCGCGAAAACGAGCGGAACTTCATAGACCGACGCCACATCCTTCGCCGTGATCACCGCCTCTTCCGGAACGTTGCAGAAGAGCGCGATCTTCGACTTCATCTCCTTCGCCAGGAAACGGTCCGTGCGGCAAAGCAAAATGTCCGGCTGAATTCCGATGCTCAACAACTCCTTCACTGAGTGCTGTGTCGGCTTGGTTTTCAACTCCTGCGCCGCCGCGATAAACGGCACCAGCGTCACGTGCACAAACAACGTATGCTCGCGTCCCAGCTCCTGCCGCATCTGCCGAATCGCTTCCATAAACGGCAACGACTCGATGTCGCCCACCGTGCCGCCAATCTCCACGATCGCAATATCCACTTCCTGCGCCACCTTCTTCATCGCCGCCTTGATCTCATTGGTGACGTGCGGAATCACCTGCACCGTCTTTCCCAGATAATCTCCGCGCCTCTCCTTGGCGATGATCTGCTCGTAAATCCGTCCCGTCGTCCAATTGTTGTCGCGAGAAAGTTTCGAGTGCGTAAAGCGCTCGTAGTGCCCCAGGTCCAGATCGGTCTCCGCACCGTCGTCGGTCACGAACACTTCGCCGTGTTGAAACGGCGACATCGTCCCCGGATCCACATTCAAATAAGGATCAAACTTCATCAGGTTGACTTTGATCCCGCGGCTCTCCAGCAGGCATCCGATCGAAGCCGCGGCAAGTCCCTTGCCGAGTGAAGACACAACTCCCCCAGTCACAAAGATGTACTTCGCTGGCATCTCTTCCTCGCTTTAAATTGTTTTTGGAAAATTGTGCAGGTGGCGTGCACAATCAATTATGGCAGAAAACCCCTGTGGAAGAAACGAAAGAAATAAAGAAAGAATGTGGGGACAGCCGCCCTCGGTTGTCCGGTCGAGCGAAGCTCGATGGCTGCTGCATCAGACCTTGGCAAACTGATTCAGTCTCACAGCTCCCGCGTTGACTATCTTTCCCTAAACGGCGAGAATAATTGAGGTCACCAGCACCCAAAGAGTAGTGTCCCCAAAAAGTGGGCCTGTGGCGCAGCTGGGAGCGCGCTTCCATGGCATGGAAGAGGTCGTCGGTTCGATCCCGACCAGGTCCACCAATCCTTAGATACGCGCTCCCACCTCGATCATGATGTGCCAGCGGTTTGCTACTGGTACGTCAGCGTCAAATTATCCAGATACGCGTTGTACGAATCCTGTTTATATTTCCCGTCCATCTGAAAGTTAATCGTGACCCCGTACCATCCCGGGCTCGCTCCTTTGTCAAACGTCCAGTTCAGGGTCGCCGTCTGGCCGTTGAGCATGATCGACTGATACGTCTCATGATTGTCCGACGTCCGCTGCACCTTCAGCGTCAGATGATTCCACTGACCGCTCTTCGGATAACAAGGCACTCCCGTTGGGATCCACTGCCCCTTAGAGTTGTCCCAGATGTCCCACTGGTTGCCGTTTGCGATCCGGCATTGATGGCCGAAGATAAAGCCCATACCCCCGAAGAATTGGTTGATGTCGAACTCCAGGGCCTCCGACAGTCCCAGGTTGTCCCTGTAGAAATCCACGTCGTACGTGAAGTCGTGCAGCGACGAGCTCACCGACTGGTCCGTGTCAAACAACCCCTGTGATGAGTCAGGACCAATCAGATGGTTGTTCCAAAGCGCATCGGAATACGGAGCCGTCCCGCCAACATTGAAGATCGTGGCTTGTCCGCTTAGCGAAGGCGAAGTCACTCCCTGCGTCATCGAGAACGAAATTCCGTCACAACGGGAAGGGGAGCAATCCACGAAATTCGGCGGCCCCTGCCCGTACTGTCCCCAGCCGCCAGCTTTCTGCAAGTTTGAGAAAGGCGTTCCTCCATTTCTGCTCGTTGGACTCGACGGTGGAGGCGTGGTCGGCGGCGGCGGTTGCGCGGGCGGCGGTGAAGGTGGGGGCGGCGCAGCTGCCTGCCCTACGCTGATCTGCAGACCTTTCTCTTGTAAAGATCCCTTCGCATCCGAAACTGTAACGCCAAAGTTAAAGCTTCCGAACGCCGTCGGTGTTCCCGAAGTACGATCCAGGTTCACTCCCTGCGGCATTTGCCCCGAAGTGACTGCAAAATTGTACGGAGACGTACCGCCGCTCGCGGTCACGCTTCCGCTGTACCCGGAACCTTCGGTTCCCGTCGGCAGACTAGCGGAAATCGTCAAGTTGCCGTTATTAATTGGGCTGAGATTGGCGGATTTTGAAGGACTCCCACAACGCTGAAAACGGAAATCGCGGACAAGGTCGCCATGAAAACCGCTCGGTTGGATGCAATGGCTCGGCAGGCGCGCTTCTTCGGCGCGGAATGATTGAAATAAAGAAACATCATCAACCTCTGAGGATTTTATTGGGCGGTATCCTGAGCGGAAGATTCCCTTGGCAACGGCCATCCGGGAAGACCCTGTGGCCGGCCACGGCCAGAAGAGGTGTTATAGGCTTGCTACACCTCAGTGCTGCAGACGTCCAGGCGCTTGCTTTTCTGTAACGTTTCCCAACAACATACCCGATCAAGTACCGGGAGTACAGTTTCTGGGATGGAGCTACAGAAAGCACAGGATAGCGATAGCCAAATCTGTATTCAAACGGAATTTAAGGCCCCTGGCCAGTTTTGTACTCGCGCACGATTCGGGGCGAATCTTGCGATCCCGTTTTGCGTTGCCGCGCGAACCACAAATAAACCGGCACGCCCAGCAGGATCACCACCACTCCCCCAATCGAATCCCGAAGATTGCTCGCGAACGTGTAGCACAGCAAGACGAAAGCCGTACAGATGAAGATCGCCGGCACAAGAGGATATCCGGCGGTACGGTATGGCCTCGCCACGTCCGGCTCTCGTTTGCGAAATACGAAAATCGTGCTGGCCGCCACCATGTAGAAGAGCCACTCCGCAAAAATGGCCAGCGAGAACAATTCGCGGAAAGCGCCCCCAACCACAATCAGCAGGACTGCCACCGCGCCCTGAATCACCAGCGCCAAAGCAGGCGTGTGAAATCTCGGATGAACCTCTCCCAGCGCTTTGAAAAAATATCCGTCGCGCGCAACCGCAAAGGGCACGCGCCCTCCGCTCATGACGGTGCCGTTCAGTGTCGCGAGCATTGAGACCATCATCCCGATCGAGACCAGCACAATTCCCAAATGCCCCAACGCCGCCTCGCTCGCCGCCGCAGCGGGCACCGCCGAATTTGCAATGGCCGCCGCCGGCAGAGCGTATTGAATCCCTGCGTTTAACCCCATGTAGAGTACGGCCACCACTCCAACACCAAGGACCAAAGCGAGAGGAATGTTCTTCTCCGGCCGCTGAATTTCTTCGCTCACCATGTTCAAATCGTTCCAGCCATCGTAAGCCCACAAAGCCGCGACCAGCGCAGCCATGAACCCGCTCACGCCCCCGATAGCTCCCGGAAAACTCGTTCCGAAGTTGCCCCACGACCCGGAAGCCGCAGTCAGTGCGATCACCGCAATTCCGACGATCATCCCCACCTTGAGCACCGTGAACGCCAACTGAAAGGCGCCAGCCTTGCGAATTCCGATGTAGTTGAGCCCCGTGATAAACACGTTCGCCGCAATCGCCACCAGATGACCGTACGTGATGACGAGCACACGACTCGATGTGACATGAAACGAGAAAAGCGTATCCGGCAGGAAATGAAATGCCGAAAATGTTCCCAACACCCGCACCAGTCCCGCAGTCACGCTCGCGATGGATGCCGGCTTCGCAATCAGAAACCAAGTCCAGCCGTAAAGAAACGCCGGCAACGGACCATACGCATCCCGCACATACACGTACTCACCGCCCGCGTAAGGCCGCACCGAGCCCAATTCGGCGTAAGTCAAAGCGCCGAAAAACGAGAGGAGCCCTCCAACGATCCAAGCCAGATACACCAGCCCCGCCGACCCGACCGCCTGCATCATCTCCGCCGGAACAAGAAAGATGCCGCTGCCAATAATTGTTCCGGCCACAATCGAGGTCGCATGCCACGCATTCAGCCCCCGAATCAACTCAGGAGCTCGTGGTTTCGTCAACGTTGCCGTAGATGGTGTCGACAGCGACATGTCAGATGCCCTTCATGTTACACGCACGAACGCAGGCGATAGCCCGTGCTCGTGTAGCGACGGACGCCCAAGTCCGTCCCGTAATCGACTCATGTGGCGACAGCCGCCTCGGCTGTCCCGCAAAGGCGAAGCCGAGCGTAATCTTTTCTTCTGCCCGAGGTCTTAGGGCCGAATCTCAATAGCCGTCCCATCCCTCACCGCCTTCCAAATCTCCTCAATGTCCTCGTCAGTTACGGCAATGCACCCATCAGTCCAATCCTTCGCCCGGTGTGAAGCGCCAACCCACCCGTATCCATTCGGCAGTCCATGCACAAACACATCACCTCCAGGAGAAACCCCTCGGGCTCGAGCCGCTGCGCGATCCCGCGCATTCGGATACGAAATGTGGATCGACTTGTGAAATTGACTGTGCGCATTCCGCGAATCGAGAACGTATATCCCCTCCGGAGTCTTGTGATCCCCTTGCCGCATCTTCGCCCCCACCGGATCTCCACCCAGCGCCACCCTATAAGATTTGATGACCTGCCCCCCGCTCAACAGCTGCAGCGTGTGATCCTTCTTCAGCACCACCACTCGATCCGCATGCAACGGCTTCGCCGCGGTCTGCGCCGCCACCATCCCGCACAGCATCCAAGCAGTAAGCACCCAGATTCGCATCCCCGGATTATAGCCACCGCAAATGCTACGCTGAAGCGATGTCTACCGAACTCACGTGGCGAAATCAACTCGTGTGGCGACAGCCGCCTCGGCTGTCCCGCAAAGGCGAAGCCGAGCGGCCCCGAGCACGAACTCAGCCCTTTTGTCTGGGTTTGACGTTGCTTGTTGTCAGCCTACCTCTACACGCAGCCCTCCCTTGGACCGTCCACTCCCAACCCACCCGCCTCCTCAACGGCGCCCCCGTCCTATTCCAGGTAAAAGCGCCGACGAAGCTAGATTCCCTAAGCGGCACCTGGCTAGGCCACGACCTGACTTTCAGCTACAGCGCCTCCACCAAAACCTGGTTCGCCCTCGCGGGCGTAGACATCGAAAGAACTCCCGGGAAGTACGCACTCGAGCTAACCGCTCAGAGCGCGACTTCAAAAGCTCCGCTGAAGTTCACCTACAGCTTTGCGGTCGCCCGCGCCCAATATCCGAAAATTAAAGTAAATCTCGCGGTAGAAAAGAAGTTCACCGAGCCGAGTCCCGAGCAGCAAGCCCAGATCGCTGAGTCTGTGAAGGTCAAACAGGACTATCTCGGCCGCGTCACCCCCGACCGTAAATGGAATGGAAACTTCTCCGCTCCCGTCGATGCCGCCACCTCAGACGTCTTCGGCTCCCAACGCATCTTCAATGGAGTCGCGCAGCGCCCCCATTTCGGCCTCGACTATCGCGTCCCCACCGGAACACCCGTCGCCGCCATGAACGACGGCACAATCCTGCTCGCCCGCTTTTTATATTTTGAAGGAAATTGTGTGGTGATCGATCACGGCCAGGGACTACTTACTTTGTACTTCCACATGTCCGAATTGAAAATGAAAGAAGGAGACCCTGTAAAACGCGGCCAACTGATTGGCCTCAGCGGAGGCACCGGCCGCGCCACTGGACCTCACCTCCACGTCGCCGTCCGCTGGCAAGCCACCTACCTCGACCCCGCCCGCCTATTGCAACTGCCTCTTCCGTAACCGCACCAGAACGCCTTGTCATCCTGAGCCGCGGCTTTTCGCGGCGAAGGACCTCTGCAACTCTCGCGAACTGCCGAGATGTCGCCAAGCCCTACGCCGCTCCCCCCGATACCCGTCCTCGCCCGCGCAGCGCCTGGTTCAATTCATCCTTCAATCCCAGATTCCGAATCAACCGGTGCAGATAATTCGGATGCACTCCCAGTATTCTCGCGGCCTCCACATAATTTCCGCCAGTCTGCTCCACCGCATCCAGAATCAATTGCTTCTTCAACTCCTTCACGCTGCCGTGATACTTCCCCTCGGTAATATCTTCCGGCGCATTCTGCTCCAGCAGCGATTCCGGCAGATCCTCCAACAAAACCATGTCCGACGATCCCATCACCAGCGATCGTTCAATCGCGTTTTCCAATTCGCGCACATTTCCCGGCCACTCGTAATGGACCAACGCTGCCATCGCCTCTCGTGAAATTGGTTTCGCCTTCACCCGGCAACGCATCGCATATTTCTGCAGGAAGTGCCGCGCCAGCATCGGAATGTCTTCCCGTCTCTCGCGCAGCGGAGGCATGGTCATCTTCACCACCGCCAGCCGGTAATAAAGATCCTGGCGGAATTCTCCCTTCCGCACCGCATCCTCCAGATCGCGATTAGTTGCCGCGATCAGCCGGATATTCACCTTGATCGGGTGCGTCCCGCCCACGCGCTCAAACTCCCGTTCCTGCAAAACTCGCAGCAGTTTCACCTGCAGCGCCGGAGCCAGTTCTCCAATCTCGTCCAGGAACACCACTCCGCCATCGGCAACTTCCAACCGTCCTTTTTTCAGCGCTGCTGCCCCGGTGAAGGCGCCCCGTTCATGCCCGAAAAGATCATCCTCCAGAAGTGTCTCGGGGATAGCCGCGCAGTTAATCGCCACGAATGACTTGGTCGCCCGCAGGCT
>Ga0209580_10000214_pt1 | contig 37075 bp, 30 predicted proteins | sample Coa_R1_5_FD_187153 | JGI IMG/M metagenome (GOLD analysis project Ga0209580, IMG submission 187153) | Surface soil microbial communities from Centralia Pennsylvania, which are recovering from an underground coalmine fire - Coalmine... | ecosystem: Environmental > Terrestrial > Soil >... | reverse complement strand
CCGGGAGTTCAGCAAATAGCATTGGTCGACACCGACACTGGTGAGTTTAAGGAAACTCGCCTGCAGCATCGCGAGCAAGCAGAGCAGTTCTATCGCGAGCTTGCCATGCGAGGAGTTCAGGTACGGCGAAGTTCGCCTTCCCATCAGCCCTGTGTCGAACTGGGCCCAAATAGCAGCGAAATCGACTTCCGGGTCCGCCGTGATCCAGTCCGCTTCGCCGTTTGGGCCTGCGATGTAACCGTCTAAGCTAGCAGCCACTCCATAACGAATTTTCCGCATAGAAGTACTCCCATGACCACAATGGTAGGTAGTGCTCAGTGTCGCACAGGCGAACGGCTATTGATAATCCCCATATCACTCATCATCCAATTTGAGCCGGATTCGACCCGCTGCCTATTCCTCGCACAGAACGGGGTAAACACCTTTGGGACCGAATCGGCTGTCGAGTTTAGGCTTATCGTTGAGCGAAACCCTTAAGACTTTGGGCTGTAAGTGTACGTAACATCTCGATCACGCTCAAAATTCCTCATCGACCTCTGAGCCGCAAAAAGCAGCCGCTGTTAACATACCTGGATGCAAACCGTCTTCGAGCGCGGCGTGAAGCTAAAGCATGTTCGGTTCGAGGAACTCTGCTGTGATTCGACAATTCGCCCTTCCGGAGTTGCAAGAACGAGCAAAGCACATCCCTGGGACGAACAGCCGAGCATGGAGGAATTCGAGAAACTGGTTGCGGAATCATTTAAAAGCGACCTGCTCCCGGCTGAATCATCGAAACCGCAAGAGGCACAATCCCCAACGTCCAGCGTCAGTCCGAGCCGGGGCAGATCGAAGCAAGCAAAACTGCCTGAAATCACAAAACAATTCAACAGCAGGTTCAAACCTTCATGGCAGTACCACTACCTGGCCCACCATGCCCAGATTGTCATGCAACGCGCAATGGTAATTGTACGTGCCCGGGCCAGTGAAAGTGACCCGGAAGTAGGTCGCGTTGAACGGGGCACCGATGGCATTGTCGGGATTTGAGTTCACCGGCATCCCGAACTGGTCCGGCAAAGCCTGCAGGATAAAACCCGAGTGCACGGTATCGCTAGGCGAATTCAAAGTAGCGCGCAAACCTCCATCCGCATCTATCGTTACGTTGCCGGATGGAGGAAAGGGATCTCCAGCCGGGTCCGGTCCGAAGGTGATCGTGTGAGGCTCCTCGGGATCGTGACTGCCCCATTCCACGGTATCGCCTACGTGAACGACAATCTTGCCGCTGACGAAACGCACCAGAGATGACGTCTGAACGCCGCCGGGTGTCGAATCAATCTCTCCTACGCCAACGGTGACGTGAGCGTTTGCCGGCAGGTTAGCTCCGGACGAGGCAGCCAATTTCTTGCTTCCATCCGAAAGCCGGCCTTTGGCAGCGAGAACGCGGACAGATAACATATTTGCCGAGTGCGACATGCTCATCCCAGGCGCGTCTTTGCTCATCGCATGGTCGTTGTCCTTGAGTAGATTGCGTTTTTCGTTTGCCGCTTCCTTGTCGTAGAAGGCCTGATCATGCGGCAGGGCAGCTGCGAGATCAAGAACGTGAACGACACCGTTCATCGTGTTGTGGACCAGGCATTGGACTTTGAAATTGCCGGCACTCGGGAAAGTCACAGTAAAGTTCGGGCTGCCTTTTATGGACGGGGGCGTAGTAACGCAGGTTGACCCATCAAAGGTCGCCGAGCCTACCGAAAATCCCGGGCAGCCCACCGGGAATGGTGGAAAGATTTGTCCAACCACCAGAAACGCTACCGTGTGGATGTCACCCGCGTTGAAGGTCCAGGTGACGCTGTCGCCGGCATGAATCCAGATTTCGTTAGGCAGAAAAGCTAGCGCCTGTCTTCCCATGTCCGGGGTTTCGGCACCGACTTTCGCATGCCAGTTTTGCTGTGCCGCAAGCGTCTGCGGCAGGCTTAAGACGGCCAGAGCGACTAGTCCAACTAAAACGTGAGGAAAGCGAATCGCATTGAAGTTCTTCATGTAATTCTCCTATTTCCGTCTCAATTGCGATCCAGCGATTTTCGAGGCCCACAACCGCACGGTTACGTAGTTTCGGCGAGGGGCGCGGAAAGCGGCGCGCAATAGAGCGATCGTATGGCCGAGAGGGAACGTGGTGCTGTGCAATTTTGCTCAGACTCGCTGTTCGATCCAGAGTAGCTTAGGAAAACCGAAGACTAAAGGCGGTTTTCCATGACCCCGCAAGCTACTGATTGGCGCGTACTCGTGGAGGAAGCGAGTACCGAAATGGGTCTCCTGCGCCTTGAATTGAGTCCCGTCCGAGTTGATGAACAAGCGGGGCCTTCGCCTCTCCGGTTCGCCATATTGCTCTGATCCGGATTGCAAGTATTGCAAGGAACTGCGGGATGCACAGAATAAATTAGCAACGCAAAAAACAATCGAGTGAGCGGAAATGACAGAGGTCATTACGTCGCATTTTCACTCCGGAACGTCTTGCCTTTCTCGCCTCAGCAGGGCGGCGGTTTTTTATGCTCACTGCGAAGAGAACTGGGTCTGTATCTCTGTTTTATGTGTTCTCGCTGATCATTCATCGCACGTAGGTTTTCGAGCACGCCGCGCCGCGTCGGTTATCAGATAGATTCCACGCCCAGGCCCCCGCCGTGGGTGAGAATAGTGCTGGCCCTTTAGAAATCTCATGAAGACATTCTGCTACAAACTTAAATCGGGACTCAAATACACTTCTGTCCTTATTGCGGCACCAAGTTGACAGCTCCGACCGTCTGATTAACTGTGGAAATCAAACTAACCCAGTACCGAAAATTCCGGAAAAATTGTGCGGGCAAGGGCCAAATATCTCGACCCGGGTGGTGGTTTTGCTCCTCCGCTGAATATTGTCCTTTTTGTAAGAAAGCGTCCGTCAAAATATGCTAACAACGATCGTACATACATAAAGCGCGAATCAAACTAAGAACTCCGGGCGGAATGGCTAACGAAATACCGCCCGGATTCCTCAATTATGCTTTACCGAGGCGAAAGTCGAGCTTCGACTCGGGCGACTTCCCCGGTGCCCCGTCTGCTCGCGAGTTCTCGTTCCAATTTTCCTGGAGTGAGAGTCTGTCCGGCGCCTTGTCTCCACACCCCGGCCAAAAAGTAATGCGGGCCATTGTGGTGGAAAATCGCGTAACTGCGAGAGCTTGCAGCCTTCTCGCTGTTGGTCGCCAACATCACGACTGGATTGATACTCCCGGAGCCTTCAAAACGAAGGATCATCGTGTCCTTCTCACGGTTGAGTTCGATAGTGTAATCCCCGGCAGGCAGATCGTGGGTTCCGGCAATGAACGAGAACGGCACTGTTACCGTCACTCGCTGCGCAGTCTGGGCCGAAGCGATCGCGGCCATCAGCAGTAGAGTAGATCCAAGCAGAATTCTAGTTTGCGTCGTCATACTTTCTCCTTTGATTTTTTGGCCACGGGTGTCGTGCTGGCCGCGCCTGTTTTTGTTGCCCTTCACCTCCTATAGCGAGAACTGCGGTGGAAACCCGTAACGGAGGAGGAAGCCTTCCTGCCCTCAGATCACAGGACCGAAACTGGCGAGTAGTGTGGTAACGTTGACGGCAACTGGCGGCCCTCTCCGGCGAAGAGGTTTTGGATGGATGAAGTCCTCGGGCACGAGATCACGCAGCTGCTTCAAGCATGGCGGCGGGGGGATGAACGTGCTCTGGAGAAGCTGACGCCTCAGGTCTACCGCGAGCTACACTTGGCAGCCAAGCACTGCATGGCCCGGGAACGCCAGGGTCATACTCTGCAAACGACGGCGCTGATCAGTGAGCTTTACCTCCGCCTCTCGGATCTGAAGCTGATTGACTGGCAGAACCGGGCGCATTTCTTCGCGTTGTGCGCACGACAGATGCGGCGCATTCTCACCGACCAAGCCCGGGCCAGGCAGTCGCATAAGCGCGGCGGAGGAGTGAAACCGGTGCTGTTTGATGAGGCCCTGATGGTCGCTCCCGAGACGAGTACCGATTTGCTTGCGGTAGATGATGCTCTCAATCGGCTGGCAAAAGTGGATGAGCGTAAGAGCCGGGTAGTCGAGATGCGATTTTTTGGCGGCTTGAGCGTGGAGGAAACCGCCGAAGTGCTGAAGGTGTCCCCCGAAACTGTAATGCGGGATTGGAGGTTGGCCAAGGCTTGGCTGCTGCGGGAACTGAGCGGAGAGAAACCCAATGGAGCGTGAGCCCTGGGGACAAGTAGAACAAATCTTTCATGCTGCGCTGCAGGTGGAAGAGAGCCGCCGAGGCGAGCTCGTCACGCAGTGGTGTGCCGGGGACGAGGATCTCCGCCGCGAGGTGGAATCGCTACTAGCGCATCACAATGAGGCCGGGAGCTTCATCGAGACACCAGCGTTTGAGCGCGAAGCCATCGCTGCAGGCGTGCGCGCGATACTTGCGCCCGCCAACCCGGGGCGTGACCTGAAAAAAACTCTGGTTGCACACTATCGTATTCTTGATGAGATCGGTATCGGCGGCATGGGTGTTGTTTACAAAGCCGAGGACACTAAACTCGGGCGTAGCGTGGCACTGAAATTCCTTCCCGATCATCTCGCCAAAGACCCAGCCGCGGTAGAACGCTTCCGTCGCGAAGCCCGTGCAGCCTCAGCCCTGAATCACAGCAGTATCTGCACCATTCACGACGTCGGAAATGAGGGCGGACGTTATTACATTGCGATGGAATTGCTCGAAGGGCAGACACTGAGAGAGGCGATCTTGCGCGGTCCCCTTGATTTGCAACGCGCCTTAGAAATCGCAATCCAGATTGCGGATGGTCTTGAGGCCTCACATCAAAAGGGAATTCTTCATCGCGACATCAAGCCAGCTAATCTGTTCCTCACCACCGAAGGCAAGACTAAGATTTTGGATTTTGGCGTTGCCAAAATGGCATTCAAAACGGCTGATAGAGCCTCGCCATCGGTCAGCACCGAACTGACCAGCGGCCATGCTGTGCTGGGAACGCTGCAATATATGTCACCGGAACAGGTCTTGGGCAAACCGCTAGACGCCCCGACAGATCTTTTTTCTCTGGGCGTAGTGCTGTATGAGATGACAACAGGACAACATCCCTTCACTGGAGAAACCAGCGGCGCCATCCAAAATGCGATTCTCCACAAGAAACCGCTGACTGCGGGGAAGTTGAACCCCGAGTTGCCGCCAGAGCTTGATCAGGTCATTAGCAAAGCCTTGGAAAAGGACCCCGAACTGCGCTATCAAAGTGCCGCGGAACTGCGCACTGACCTAAAACGGCTGCACCGCGACAGAACTTCTGTTGACCAATTGGACGTCCGTAAACATAAGCCAAAGTCTCGGGTTTATTTCTGGTCTAGTGCGACGGCAGTTTTCGCAGCCTTTGTGTTGCTCGGTCTGTATCTGATAATCCGGAGCGCAAACACTCCTGCTGAGAACGTAAACGTTGTGCCGCTCACGTCTTATCCTGGCGCGGAACAGTTTCCGACCTTCTCCCCGGATGGAAATGAGGTTGCATTTGCCTGGACTGGCGGCGAATACGGCCTCGACTTCGATCTCTATAGGAAACAGATCGGGAGCGAAAAAGCGGTTCGACTGACGACAACTCATGCCACGTCGTTGGCGCCGGCTTGGTCGCCGGATGGACGCTATATCGCATACATACGAGTCGGCACTGATTACTCCGGGCTCTACCTGGTTCCTGCTCTAGGCGGACCAGAACGCAAACTGAGTGATGTTTCAAATGCTGTCTGGCCGCTCCGTTTTCGAGTTGGTCGTCTGACAGTAAGTGGCTTGCTTTCCCCGGCCCCGAAAATTCTAGGAGTTCGACTGTGGTGCCCGGTGCACGTATCTACTTGCTCAACGTCGAGACACTCGAGTCACGGATCTTGCCTTACCCCTCATCCACCTGCGCGGTTGCTCTAGGACCTTCGTTTTCTCCTGCTGGCGATCAGATCGCCTCGTATTGTGCCGACCACTCCTTCAATGTCGGGGCCATTTATATACAATCCGCGCAGGGCGAGCTTGTTCGAAAGTTCCAACGTCTCGACGGAGAGTTTGAAGGCCTGACCTGGACCACAGACGGCAAATTCATTGTCTATAGCCTCAACAATTTTTTGTGGCGGGTACCGGCTGTGAGTGGATACCCGGAGAAGCTACTATTCGGTCGGAACGCCGTAGAGCCAGCGATCGCACGCATTGGACGCCGTTTAGCCTATGCCCAGAACTCGGAGGGAAACGAGCTGAATATCTGGCGTGTTGACCTCACGGCGCCGAACAAAGCAAAAGGTGCCCCAGTAAAGGTGGTCTCCTCCAGCTATGGCGCCGCCTCGCCGCGCATTTCTCCTGATGGCAAACGCATAGCGTTTGAGTCAGCACGTTCCGGCAATTTTGAGATATGGGTAGCTGATGCGCACGGGGGAAACCTCGTTCGGCTAACCTCTTTTGGAGGTCCCGTGACCGGCACTCCTCGCTGGTCGCCAGACAGCCGCCGCATTGTTTTTGATTCGCGCGCCAGTGGTCATGTGCAATTGTATCTGGTGGACGCAGATGGAGGCCCAACGCAGCGAGTGCAAACGGGCACGTCAGACGCTTCCGAGCCGTCCTGGTCACATGACGGACGCTGGATTTATTTCTTTGTCAGCGAGAACAAAGAAGGAATTTGGAAAGTACCGGCCGAAGGCGGCGCTGCCGTCCAGCTGACCGCAGATGGGGGAGATCTGCCACAAGAATCGTTTGACGGAAGCCGAGTTTTTTATGTTAAAAATTCGAAGCTAAGATCGGTATCAATCAATGGGGGCGATGAACAGGAGTATAGTGAGATCGGAGCAACGCCGGGATTATTGTTTCTGGACCGATGGACTCCCGGATCCAATGGCATTTACTTTCTGGACCCCAGTAAGACGCTGGCCACCCTTAATCTGCTGAACCTAAGAACACGGAAAATCTCGCGCGTCTGCGATATTTCTGGGCGTGTGACCGATTGGGGATCCGGGCCGAGTTTTTCCGCCGACGGCCGTACTCTGGTGTTCGCCACTGCCGACCGCATGGAAGGAGACCTCATGCTGGTCGAAGGCTTTCACTAGAGTCAGACGTTTGGAGAGCGCGGATAGCGAGAGCCATGGGCAGCTCGGGCATTCCGATCCATCGGAGCGCAGCACGTTGACGCGGCTGTTGTACCGCACCTGACACCCAACGCGAGATTTGTCGCCAACTGAGACCGCACGGTCGGTTCAAGTCCTCAGCGCAACTTTGCCGCCTTTCGGTGAGCACAAGATTTGCTTCCGTCTTTCCGCACCCAAATCGAGCGTGACCAGACCATTGACGTGCGCGTTGAAGTCATCTTGATCTGGAAAAAACCACACAACTTTTTGAGACCGCGATTACACTTAATCTCGACAGGACCGCGCTGGAGCAGTCACATCGAAATATTTTGCACAGAGCTGCGGCGGTGTTTGCGAGGTTCTAACCCGAGCCTTGTACTATCCCTGGATGCACGACTGCTCCGACGCGCACGTGATCGAGTTGTCTGAAGACGAAAAGCGAAACAATATCGACTTCATGACTCCGAGGAAGTAAGGCTTCAGTACCTATGGCGAGTTTTCGGGTCGGATTCAGCCAGGTTGGCCCAGATGAGTTTGTCTTCCGAGTCGGCGGCGATCTTTTGAAGGACCTTGGGTTAGCAAGGTGGAACGGTGCTGCCGCGAGCTACTTGGCAGGATGAACTTCGTTTGATCTTAGAGGCCATCGTAGCTGGTCAGTTCACCGAACACCTATCGCTCGACGCCACCGGCGCAGTCATTGCTTGGGATTCCAAACTGATCGTGGACGGCAAGGAAGTTGTCTTTCGAAATGGGCGCCGCAGAAAGTTGGGTGCTCATGGCGAACCACGGAGAGAGACGATTACTTACGAATCCTATGTTCTTGGCTAATGCCGCAAACAACGGTAGCTGGGCGCGGAACTTTACCAAATCATCTTCACCCTAGCCGGTGGGCAAGGTGTTACTTCAGCCACCAATGCGGACTCGCAAGCGTTGATTCTGCCTATCGGCGAACGACTGAGTGGATTCCGATAACCGGCGATACGGATTGGGGCCCTCGCGTGATGCAAAGCGATCTCACCGCAGATTCCTGGAAATGGAGAGAACAGCTTCGATGTTTATACGAAATCGGAATGCACCGCCTTGACGGGAGTCAAAAATGAAATATACCCGAATTGTTTTCTTCACAACTGCCTCAATTTAGTGCTGGTGGTTGCTGGTTGGTTGTTCATGGGATGGACCATCAGCCGGGCATTCCACCCAGCGATGAAAGAAGGTGGCAGTCTGCGACAGCTCGCCGATGTGCTAAAAGCATCCGTGGGCAGTGTGTTGGCTTCTACGGATGCCCGATCAAAGGAGGCGGGAAGGGTCGGTGAAGGCGCGTTAGATTATTACCAGAAGAACACACCGGTGCTCCAACGGGACAAGAAATACTTCAAGACATGGCACTCCGCCCTGGCTATCGCTGACACCGGGAGCAAAGGTGGACATCAGTTAGGTCGATGGAGCTGATGACCGTATACATTTCGCGAGGTTCAAGGTGTTTGAACCGGCTCCAGCGGAAATCGGCGTAGGGACGCTTCTTATTGTCCTTACCATCGGGAAAGAAGCACTTCGGCTTCGCGGTTTTGTCGCGGCCTATCGCGAGTTCGAGCGGCGGTCTCCAGCTCGTCGAGACGCTTCAGGAAAAGCAGGTAGGTGATCTGCTCAATGACTTCTAGGGGATTGGAGATTCCTCAGGACCAGAAGGCCTCCCAGATGCGGTCTATTTGGCTGCGAATTTCACCAGTAAGCATAAGAGAATCCAACAGGGGGGAAGAACTCAGAATATAAACCAAGAAAGCAGACCCTGATGACCCGAATCGCTATCCGAGAGCCTATTTGGGTACAATTTCATTGCGGGAAGTAAGTTGTTCCAGCCATATCCCTGCACCGCACTTGGGCAAACCTCAAGAGTGGGAATACTCAGACAGATATTGCAAGGAATTATTTGTGTTTGAAGGTCAGATTCAGAACCTTCGTTTGGCCATTCGTAAAAAGAAGGCCAAGATCGAAGAGATCAGACTAATCTACTCTCAACCTCCGCGTCCAGGTGCCAATCCTGGTTCGAGGCGTCGCCTGATAGAAGAACGGCTGCATCTCGAGGATGCGGTGGCGGAACTGGAAACCGAGTTGAAACGGTTGGAGTTCGAAGAGGCTGATCGGAATTTCAAGCTGGACAACCTTAATCAGCAACTCTTGTCCGCAAAGACAAACAAGATTGCCGAAGAGATGAGCAAACGCATCTCCGACGGAAGGCGCCGCATTGAATTTGAGGTGGCACAACTTGGAAACAGCGCAGCGTTTCCAGTTCGCTGGTTTGAATTCATGGTGCAGATTGCTGATGAAAGAACTCGAATGACCTACGAGGCATACCGTGAAACTTGGATTCAGCAGAATGGCGTAATTACGCCATCGTTCATTCGAGCGATTAGAGATCGGGTACTGGCGGATGGCTTCGCAGCGACAAAGTCCTCGGTTGCCCACGACATTGGAATTCGTGCCTGGCGTACTGGGAATCCGGCTAACTCAGGGGTATCGGGCCGTTGGACACGACAGATGGACCGCCTTGTGACACGTTGGAATCGAGATTTGGAAGCTGAGGCCATCGCAATTCGGTATGGTACTGCGATTCATTCCAAGCAAGGTGCTGTCCCGGTTTCCTTTGAAGAGTCTGATGAATCGTACCAGGAGGAAGGCTTAGAGGCAGAATCGGAAACCAGCCAGAAGTCCCTTTCAAGTGACGAGAATACCCAAACGAGAGACAAATCTGCTAATCCAGAAACACAACGCCGCGAGGCGATCATAAAGAAAGTTCAGAACCCGAATACTTACACAGTTCTCTCTGTCGAGGAAGCTGCGATCTATTTTGAAGTTCAACCGCGGACTATCCATCGGTGGAACAACTCCGGAAAATTGAGCCGTGGAGGCCGACGCGGCTCAATCACTATCTCCTCGGTCCTCCGATATGAGCGCAGGCGCTCCCGCAAGCGGCGGCAGCTCTAGCTCTCGCAACCAACTCCCGATTCCCCCTGAAAGTTTTGTGACATTCAAGGACATTTGCGGCGTCCCGCGCCATTGCGCATCAGAGCGGACCTCCTCCAAAGTAGCAACCAGATAAACAGCAAGGAGGGGTAGTGCAGACGGCTGATCACGACATTCTGACAGTTTCAGAACTCGCCGAACGCCTCAGGGTGCGCTCCAGCTGGGTGTACAGCCATGCTGATACGCTCGGGGCCTACCGCCTGGGCAAGTATCTTCGCTTTTCCTGGTGCAGGGTGCTGCAGCATCTACAGCAAGCGGGTTTGACCAAGGCGTTGGGGTCGCAGCCCAACGACCTCAAACAAAAGCCATGAGTTCAGAGGGTTGCAACGGGCATGGAACGACAAGGGAACAAAAATAGCTTGACGGATTCTATTGTCGTATATACAAATACTCCGTGCATGGGTCGACCACCCAAACCGGAAAGCGAGCGGCGCAGCAAGCTCTTCCCCCTTCGGCTTACGCCTGCCGAGTTGGCGGAATTGGAATCCGCTTCTCAGCGCCTAGGAGAGAGTGTTGCCGCCATTTTCCGCAAAGGTGCGAAGCTGTACGTCACGAGAGGCAAAGACGGGTCAAAACGAAAGGAGAAAAAGAATTGACTCGTCAATCGTATCAACAAGGCTACGTATCGAACCCGATCCGAACTCGTCGTGGCCTAATCTTTCGTATCCGTTACCGACTACGCAGCGCCGACGGGAAGTGGATACACAAGTCCGAAACGCTCGAAGGTCTCCCTGGTAAGAAGGCAGCCAGGGCAGTTCTTGACCAGAGAATCCGTGAAGCACAGAACCGACCGATCCAATCGGTCGATTTCACGGTTCAACATCTTGTCGATGCTCTCTGGAGGCCATACCTTGAGCGCAAGCTGGTAAAGCCCTCTACAAAGAGATCCTACAACTGCGAGCTTAACGCACACATTCTGCCAGCCCTTGGCAGTATGAGGATCTCGGATGTGTCACCTCTACACATCGAGAAAGTCCTGCAATCGAGGCTGGCAAGTGGTTCGTCTCCAAAAACGGTGCGGAACTTGGTTGGGCTGCTTCAAAGCATCTTTTCCCTCGCAGTGGACAATGACCTGATCACGAGGTCACCAGTGCGGGAGAGGCACAAACCCAAGGTGACCCGGTTTGAAAAACCGGTGTGGACTCCCGAACAGTTAAGGTTGATCGTGGATTCCGTACCGAAACAGCATCGGAGCCTTTTCCAATCTGCAATGCTGACTGCCGCACGGCTAGGAGAACTGCTGGGTATCCAGTGGAAGCATGTCGATCTTGAAACGCAAACACTGGAAATCAGGCAGGCCCTCTGGGAAGGCGAGTTGGTTTTGCCGAAAACGGAGGGGAGCATCCGGGTCATCTACTTCGGACCCTCGCTGCTTGGTGCGTTGCTTTTGCAAAAACAAAACTCCAACCACACTACTCCGGAGGATTTCGTCTTCTGTAAGGAAGACGGTTCGCCGCTTAACCCCGATGTTCTGAGGCGAGATGTCCTTTATCCAGTGTTGGATCGTCTCGGAATGCCTCGCAGTTCCAGAGCGGCGGGATTTCACACGTTCCGACACTCGGCAGCGACCATCGTCAACCAGAAGACAGGGAACCTGAAGCTCGTACAAAAGCTGCTCGGGCATTCCAACCTAGGCACGACGGCGGATGTCTACACGCATACATCTGCCGAGGCAAATCGCGGTGCCGCACTCGCCCTAGAACAGGCGATCTATGGCGATCTGTTCCAAGTTGTTCCACGTTTCGGAACATGGAACAATAACGCGGCTCCAAACTAGGAAAGCCATGCACGCCGCTCTACTCGCAAACGTAACGATCTGTGGGGCTTACTAGAAAGCACTTCGGAGGGTTTTGGTTGCGGGGGGTGGATTTGAACCACCGACCTTTGGGTTATGAGGTTCGTGGGAAACTGCAAATTCAAATACTGTGCGGCGCAGATGACAACCCACGACAACGCATGAATACTGGACGTTAAGAGATTCGTGACCCAGGTTTGACCCTTTTCTGGGATTTCAGGTGTTAGGCGAGCATCAGCCCTCACTTGACAATATCTCGGGCTGGCGAAGGGTCAGTGAGGCCGAAGTCTGCCGTCATGCTCTCCATGAGCTTGTGAAGGATCTCCATGTGAACTGAGAGCCTTCCTGGAATGCCGCTTTGGGCGTATTTGCTTGCTGCTTCAAATGGCCTGGTCAACTGTTTGTCCTCTTGCATGCGACCCTCAAGAATCTCAGCGAAAGGCACCTCCGTCAGTGTTTTCATCAGCCGTTCAAGGGTAGACACACTGAGGCTAACCAGCGGTGTGATTGTGTATTTCTTGTGCCTTTTTGACTCCTGCTTGAAGCGTTTGTTCAGATACGCATTCACCACCCAACTAGAACCAATATCGTCCTTGGTAACGATGACGGGGATGAACTTCCGAATGTCTGCAAGCCACGGGGGAAGAGCGGAAGGACGAACGCGTGTGATCCGGTCGAGGGTATGGGCAAGTTGCGCGACGCCAACACGGCGATTTGTTCCACAGACAAGCCGATCTTCCAAAAACGCTCTCATCTTCTTGTAGTCACCGGAATAGCGAATGTCTGCCCGGACTGTCGCCAGCTTCGCCTCAATGAGAATTGCTGTCGAGCCACATACGACGATTGCGTCGCAAATCTGCTGTGTCGGATCGTCGGCATATTTCGGAGCCGGGTGAATCATATTGAGACTGGAGGATGAGTAAGTTTCAAAGAGCCAACACACGTAGTCTTCAAAGACGCTGCCCCAAAAGCTGAGGTACGGCTCCTTCTGGCCCTGCTCTAGCTCTTTCATCACGCGCCAAAGCACACCGCTTTCAAGTTTTCCCATCGCGAATTCGTAGTCGAGGCAGAATATCTCTCCGTTTTGGAGAAAATAGGGGTGGTCGCGCAGGAACTCAAAGTCGGCATACCCCGTCGGCGATTTCTGAGCGCCAAGCGTGTCAAGGGAAAACGAGACCGTTTCGAACATCTTGCTGATCTCGTCGGCTGTTACTTTCATATTCTTGAAAGTCTCTATGCGAATGCCGCTATCTACGGCCGCTTCTATCGATTTCTTGCCGCGCTGGATCATGGCATGCATTGCGAAGCAAAAAATGAAATGTGCGTAGGTTTCGAGCGGGAATCCGAATTGCCTTTCAAAGAGCGCCGGGACGTCGAAGATCTTGAGTTCGTTGTGAAGGCGAGGAATGTTGATTGTCACAAAAATGTAGAACCGAAGGAAAGCTATGAACCCTTCGGTCGGGGAGTCCATCTCGTAAATCGGCAGAAATTGCGAGATGAGATTTGCCAACACGTCCAACTCATCCGTGGGTTTCGGGTGTTGCTCATATAAAAGCTCGCCAGCCCTGAGCATCAACTGCCCAAGCATAGTGTCAGGGACGGGGGCAAGGTCCTCGCTTCCGAACGGGTTCAGTCGAATGATTTCGGCCGCCAAATAGCGTAATTGTCCCTGGAAGAAAATCACGCGTCTACGCGAGAGGTGCGTCTTGATCTGGTCCAACAATGGTGCTGGAAACAGTAGAGGAGCCCACTTGGCCGTTGCTTCGTCGCTAGCCGTTGTGCCGGCATCAGGTCCGTAGTTGAAGAGCACGCTAAGACGGGCGCATGCGCGCAGAACCGAACTCCTAGGATAGTTGCGCAGAATACCGCGGAATTCCTCGACTGTTCCCCGCGGTCCACCCGCCAAGTCGGACCAAGGTACCCATGTTCTCATTTCGGGCGGTGGTGCCATTCCCGAATTGTAGGACACGTAATCGTCCCAGCTAAAATAGGTCTGTTATGCAGGGGCCATCACTGATTTTCGACAAGTCGTCGCTGGAAAGCGTCAATCTCGACGAGGCTGTCCTGATGGACAACTTCTATATGTCCACCATTACGCCGCTGTTCTACGTGGAATGCCTTGCCGATCTCGAAAAGAAGATCTCAAGTGATAGCACGCCGGAGCAACTGGTCGGATCGCTCGCGGATCGCACGCCCGATTCACAGGCCTACCCAAACGTGCATCACTTCCAAATCTTGAAGGCTGAACTCGCTCGGGAGTTCGACATGAAAACCGTTTACGGTCGAGTGATGATGGCAGGGGGTGAACCTGTTCAGCTTGGGGATAAGAAAGGCATCGTATATCGAAAAAGTCCAGAACAAGATGCGCTTGAGCGTTGGACAGCTCGGCATTTCCTCGATGTAGAGCGCAATATGGCGAAGGCATGGCGACGTGCCCTACAGCGCATTGACTTCGCAGCGATGGTGAAATCTGTCATGGGATTGATCGGCCCATGGCGAAAACCGAAATCCCTGGAGGACGCCAAAAAGATCGCCGATGCCATCATCGACTATATGGACCCGGAATGGCTCCTTCGGTTGGGACTTGATTTGCTGGGAGTGTCAGAAGCTACGGATTGGGTGATCGCGGACTGGATAGCGTGCCGCAGACCACCACTGCGTGACCACTTGCCCTATTTTGTCTTCCTGCTTACGATCAATCTGTTCTTTTGCCTCGTACTGCCGACGCAACTACTCAGGAACGTAAAACCAAGTCATCAGATCGACCTGGCCTATCTCTACTATCTACCGTTTTGCTCTGTGTTCACGTCCAAGGACAACTTTCACGCGCAGATTGTTCCATTGTTCTTGGAGCCATTTCAAACTTTTGTCAACGGTACGGAGTTTAAGGAAGAGCTGAAGCGCCTTGTTGAATATTACTCTGCATTGCCCGAGGACGAACGCAAGACTGGGCTGATTAACTTTGCAAAATCACCACCAGACGATCAGTCATTCCTGACCACGCGGCTTTGGGACAAGTATCTACCCCGATGGCGAGAGATCAAAGCGCAGCCGAAGGCACCGCGTGATCCAGAAGCCGACAAGAAACTTGTTGAAGAACTCAATCGCATGTCGGATTCGCCAGACCTGCGGCCGCACGATGAGCATGATGTGGACAAGCTCAGCTACGTGACGGTCATCAAAAATGTGCGTATGCGGAAGGGTAAATGGCAGCGCTTTTCAGAGGAGCAAGAGCAGCGAATGCGTGACCAAGGGTTAATCCGCTAGATTGTTGCGCCCTAGATATCAAGGCGACGGTCGACTCTAAACAGATGCCACCCTTTTCAGGGTCGGTACAACAAGTACTTCTAACAACTTACAAGGCTACGTGAGACTGCCAAGTACTTGTAAAGGCGAGGAGGACCAAACCGCTGCGGACTGAAATTACGGACTGAAATTCGATTCACCTCAGGTCCAGTGGAAATTCACGGGTTATTGAGATGAATTAATGTTGGTTCCGCTAAAGCCTTACACTGCAATGGCAGCGCGGTCCCCTGGAATAATCTGAACGTGCTTGTTACACAAACCCGCAAATTTGATCGCCATGCCAAGGAGCTTGTATTCGTCTTCGTTTAAGCTTGCTGCGAAGGCGTCTTGATGCATGAGGACAACATCGGCACCGGAGTTGCGGCACATCTCCACGAAGTCTGGAAGCTCTTGCTCTACGATGGAAATGAGATGAGATTCACGCCGGGCGAGCTCGGTCTGATCTGTCGTCATTAACGTTCCTCCACCGACAGAATGCTCCTCAGTTCATCGTACACCAGGCCGCGCTCCGCGTTTTATGCGAAAGACGAACCAAGAATGACAACAGCACGCCACTTTAACGTGATCTAGCCTTTTGAGAGGAGAGGCTTATGGACGACGAAAGTTTTATGAGAGTTGCGGCGGCAGAGCACGCTGGTCACCTGAGACTCGCGGTTCAAAAAAGAGCTGAGCGGATCAGGAATGGCACTCCGACGCTACGTGACCGAGTTCAAGATCTCGGTGACTGCACCGGCACTTATGTCGTAGGCTCTTCGAGCCTTCGCCGTTACAAAATTGGCTATGCCGCCTCTTTGCGCAATGGCATCGGTAGTCTGGATTCCTTCAGTGTTGAACTCGATTCGATCATGTGGTGCGAGACAACCGAAGGCAAGCAGATGGCTGAACGGCTGCGTGGTCGTTTCAGCACGAAATCTTGCCGAGTAGAGGACACTCCCGGCGAATGGTTCTCATTGGACGAGAACGACTGTGAAACCCTGAGAACCGAGTTTGGATTTACGACGGATCCAACCGCCGCTTCAGCGAACCCGCTCATTTTCAAACCGGAAAATTTTCGGACCTTTGACGATGGGACGCCATCTTCGCTCGATATTCGCACGGAGGATGGTTCGCCGCTCATCCTGATCAAAGGTACAGGTGAAGCAGTGTGGGCTAAAACGAGAGTTGAAAAGGATCAATTGATTAGCCGCTTTGATGAACAACATGATCTGCTCTTGTGGGGTTGGCAAGGTCAGTATCGAACTGACATTTTTAGGCTCATGCAAGCTGATCTCGACAAGCGCTACTCTCGGAAAGCGCAATCCTCGACTGCTTAAGCCTCTGCATCATCACTGCAAGTTCCGGTGAGTGAATTCCCGAATTATGGCTTTCACAGTAGGGGGTCAGAGTCAGCCCGAGCACCCCGTGGTGCTCCAGGAATGGAAGAGCCGGATCGTCGTCGGTCGGCAGATTTATCCCAGCGTCGTTTAAGCCGGCTGCCGCGATACCCTGTTCCCGAACTCGGGGGCGCGGAGCCGATTCCGTTGCTGTTCAATCATTTGAGTGGCGCTTCGACCGCCTCACTCTTGCTCGATCATTCCAGTTTTGAATGAATGTAAACCCTCGAAATGCAACTCTAGCCAGGTTGGCAGCTCAGATTATTCAGCTGGCCTTCTTAAAAAACACTGTGACGGTGTCGCGTTTTGCGGAAGGCCGAAATCCTCGACTGTTGCCAGAGTGAGACGTTTCGGTCATGACTTCCCAGCCGTCACTCAGCATACTTGCCATGTGCCGATCCATAGTTTGCCTCGTTGGTAAGAACCTTTGCCGGTAGTATTTCCCGGTCCAATTTTTCTCATAAGTAAAAAGACCTTTCATGGTTCACCATAACACTGTCTTCTCGGCTACGCGCTGCCAGTGAGCATTTCAATATGGCCTTGACAGCGCTGAATTGCGATGCGGGCCCGCTCCCCTCTGTCTCGCAGGTCACTCCTATCCACGAAAGAGAGAGGCAGCCAGGCAGCCACCTCTACGTTTCCTTGGTGCTTGGCTTCGCGTGTTTGATGGTTCTAACGCATTGTTGTCTGGGCGCTGCGCTTTGCGCAAGAGGTAGTAGCGGCAGGACTCGGTCGTATCATTCGGACTTGAAGTATGGGATTCATTTTGGAAAACCGGCGGAACCATCCTCAGACTCTTCCAGTTGTAAGGGAGCTGGCTGCCAAGACCCAATAAAACACCGCGTGACCACTCCGAAAATGGGTTACTGTCGGCACTCATCCGATAGAAAGAAAGAGTGGGAACTAAACCCAATCTTGTCAGTTAGGCTCGGCTACCAATAAGAGAGTGTGGACGGGGTGGAGTCTATTCGCAAGGAGTCTAGAACATAAGTACAACGGATGGGACCAAGTCTTTCGCATACGACCCCATTGTGCGCTCCAAGAACTTTAGGTATGTTGAGAATCGCATGAACTTCACCACTTCACCTCACTCACGCGAATTAGCATTCGAGTTTCGGCGGTCGGTGTAAGCGTTGCCGCCTTGGCTGGAGGGCTGCCGTGAGCTGAGTCAGAAGCAAGCGCTAAAGCTCCGAAACCCACCGCCAGCCGCTCACTGGCAGGTGGGTTTTGTTTTTTTGGCGACAAAACAGATTCACAGGAGATGCTGTTATGCCCAGTTTGAACTTACTGCATGATCGCACATTCGGGGGCAAACCCCTTCAGAGCTTGAGAGTCTACAACGACCCTTCCTTAACCGCTCTCGCCCTCACCAACCGCAATGACGTCCTTGCGGTTGCTCTCGGTTCGCCCGACACCCTCTGCGAGCCTGAGACGGATCTGCGTGCGAACCACACCTTTCAGCTCCAGGGATGGCCGCGAGTTCGGCTGAACGACGGGCGAGCTGATCCACGTCGTTCGCCGTCGATGGGTTGGATGCGTAACAACGATCATCGCATGTTTTCGTGCCCATACCGATAGCGTCGTATTTAGCGACCGACTAGGTCCATCGATGCATCGATGCGCCCGGCTGCTGGATAAAGGCAGCCGGGCAGACTGTTTTGTTAACGTCCTCGTCGCTCCACTGGCTTCGATCTCGGGCAAAGCAGTCTGGGCGACTATTGACAAACCTGCCCGAGCACGGCCTCGTTAGCGCCGATATCGAACCCGCCGTATGTGCCGTTAAAAATCACAGTCGGTATCGGGTTTCCATAAAAATCTCGTGTGCCGGGGTTGATTCCGAAGTCGCTGTTCAGGTCAAAGGCGCTGTCTATCGCGGGAGAGCTGTTGCTCTGACTGCTTCCTAATACCAGCTTGTAGGCGGTGAGACTAGTAAGTGGGCTCGGATAAACAGTTCCGCCCTGGCCAGCGTTGCAGAGCAAAGGGTTGGACGCGATGTACTGGTAGCCTCCGTAGAGCTGCTCTTCGCCGGTTGCTAAGGCCCAGTTGTGGATCGCGCTGCCGTCACCGGAATCGGTGTACGAAGTGCCATTCCACTGGACGTTATAGCCGGCACCTGAGTCATAGTACAGATTGCCGATGATCTTTAGCCCGCTAAGACCGCTCGTACTCGTTAGCAAGATCTGAGGCAATCGGTTGTTTGTGGCCAAAATATTGTTGTACAGTACAACGTTACTGATTGAGCCACCGTTAGGTATGACCGCCACCGCCGGGGAGGAAATGCCCGTCCCACTTATATAAACGGTGTTGTTGTAGATGTAGTTGCCGTTCATGCCTTGATTATCGTTGCAAGCCCCGATCAGCGAAATTCCGCCAAGGGTATTGTGACCTCCAAAGTTGTTTCTGCCGTCATTTTCGCTGATGTTATATCGGATAGTATTGTTCCCGTTAGGTACGTGTCCAGTTCCTCCTCCACCACACAGTACAAAACCCTCACCATCGTTGTCGTGGGAGTAGTTGTACTGCATCGTCGAGTTGGTAACGGCAGAGTCGAAATCGAGTCCTCCTCCATCCGTTTCGCCACTCGGTCCCGTGTGCTCGTTATAAACTTCGTTGAACTGGAACAAAATACCTGTTGATCCGGTGGCGCTAATGCCAGCCGGGCCGGCGAGGATTGCACTGTTTTGTTGCCCGCTATCATGGGTGGTTGTGTACTCGATTGTTCCGCCATTAACGCCATTGTAAAGAACGACGGGGTTCCCTGAACCGGCGGCCAGGCCGGAAATGCCAGGAATGTTATAGACGAGCGAATGCCCAATATAAACATTGGAGATGGAATAAGCTGGGGGCGTGGTCTGGCCACCAAGCTCGATGCCGGCATGGCCGCAATTGTAGACGACCACGGAGTTAATGCTGACGTCGGAGTAATAGGATTTTTGTCTGTTCCCCACGACTGATATACCGTCATAGCCGTATCCATTCACAGTGACGTTGTCCACGTGCGCATAATGCAGCGTGCTAGATAAGTTGCTCGCAAACGCCACACCGCCCAGAAAGCCAGATGTCGCTCCAAAGCTCGTTCCGGTGAAGTTGATATTGGTGATATGCACGCCAGCGACGTTGGAGAGAAAGATCCCATATTGGCTGTTGCCCGAACTTACGGTTGCGCGTCCAGTGCCGTAGGATTGGACTGTAATTGGATTGGCGGCGCGTTCCGCATCGGTTCCACCAACATTATTGTTATCGGTCCCCAAGTCGATTCCCCCTGGAAAAGTCTGGCCACCTTGGAAGCTAATGGTGTCCCCCGGTAGGTATTTGGAGACGGGCCCGGAATTTACCTTTGTGATCGTCTTCCATGGTGCATACGGTGAACAGGTACCAGCATTGTTGTCGTTGCCGACAACCGCGTCGACGCAATAATTAGCTGCGTGCAGAGTCGTGCAAGCGATCAATTGGAGAAACACAAGTAAAGCAACCCCCAACGGAGTCCAAGCTGAGAAAAAACGAGCTTTCATTGAGAATCCTCCTGGGATCGGAAGTTGAAGGTTTGCTGAAGTTTACCAGCCCTTCTGCATACTGTTATTAACACATTATATTAATTCTTGTCAACTCGTTTAATATTTATTTTTGGTATGGTTAAACGCCGGACCCACCTAACGTAATTCTTGACAATCGTTCATTTGTTTCGTTAACGTTACCGTCTCGTAGAAGGCGACTCGAGGAAAAATCAAATGACTTGCACGATGCGCCGGTTGCAGGTTGCTGGCCTTACAGCCTTTTCGTTAGCAGCGCTCTTCGACGTGCAGCTCATCGCCGAAAATAGACCTCGGTCCACAACGGGTTCGCCGCAAGATCGGAAACCGCTCTACTTATATGTCTCTCCTAAAGGCAACAACTCTTGGTCGGGCACATTGGCGGAAGTCAACGGAGCAAAGACAGATGGTCCGCTTGCCACCATCGAGGCCGCGCGAGACGCAATCCGACATTTGCGAGAAAGCGGATCTGTGTCTTCCGCTGTGACTGTCTATCTTCGCGGCGGCCAGTATCAGCTGAGCGAGCCCATCATTTTTGCTCCAGAAGATTCGGGGACACCGGAGGCACCGATCACCTATGCCGCGTATTCTAATGAGGCTGCTGTGGTCAACGGCGGCCGCGAGATTCACGGCTGGAAGAAATCCGCACGTGCGAATCTCTACGAAGCGAGAGTTCCTGGCGTAAAGGAAGGCAGGTGGTATTTTCACGAACTGTTCGTGAATGGCCACAGACGTCAGAGGGCGCGTTCTCCGAATAGTGGTTTCTATCACGTTGACGGTGATCTTAGCGAAGGCGAACACGCCCAATTCCGCTATCACAGCAACGAAATCCTTGCGGGATGGGACAAGTCTGGAGACGCCGAAGTCGTCATACTTCAATCCTGGACAGTCATTCGTGGCTTTGTGCGGCAAGTCAACGCAGACCGACACAGCGTTACCATCTCCCAGCGCCAAGTTGGAACGAGAGAGTGGGGCCGCGAACACAATGCGCGCTATTGGGTTGAAAATACGCTTGAGGCCCTCGACAGCCCAGGCGAGTGGTATCTAGACCGCCACAACGGAATGCTCTATTACTGGCCCATGCAAGATGAGGATCTCACGCATGACCAGGTCATCGTCCCTGCACTAAAGGAATTGGTTCGATTTCAAGCCGGAGTATGGGGAGACTCAGATCCGGGTACGAATGGATGGCCACTCTATCCAGTTCACGACATTCGCCTTGTCGGCCTGACATTTGAGTATGCTGACTGGTCCATTCCCCCAGATGGTCATACAGAAAAGCAGAGCGCATTCGACATACCAGCTGCCATAGAAGCAGTTGGCGCGAACTCGATCGAGCTAGAAAAAGACTCATTCAAAAACTTGGGCGCGTATGCCATCGAGTTCGGAAAAGGGTGTCATGAGAACCAAATCGTACGCAATGAGATGATGGATCTAGGTGCCGGAGGTGTGAAGCTTGGAGAACCAAAGGTTCCTAACACCCTTAATGAGAGCACAGCCAGAAACCGTGTCACCAATAACCGCATTCACGATATTGGGAAAGTCTTTCTCTCCGCTCCGGGAATCTGGGTAGGCCAGAGCAGCGACAACCTGATCGCCCACAACGAAATTTACAACACCTACCAGATCGGAATATCAGTGGGTTGGACCTGGGATTTTCTGCCGACTACAGCCACCAACAACACAGTAGAATTTAACAATCTCCACGACATCGGCCGCGGCATGTCGGGCGATCTTGGATGTATCTATACGGTTGGCGTCCAGGGGGCGGTGATTCGCAATAACATCTGTCATGACGTGAGCCGGTTTGAAGCCAGTTACGGAGGGTGGGGGCTTTACACGGACGAAGGGAGCACCGACGTGCTCCTGGAGAATAACCTCGTGTACAACACTCAAGATGCAGCATTTCACCAGAATCTGGCAAATCGCATTACGCTGCGCAACAATATCTTTGCCTTGGGAAAGACCGAACAAATCGCTCGGCAGATTCATTCTGGCTCCACTGATCGGGACTGGACGACGTTCGAGCACAACGTCGTGTATTGGAAAAATGGGGAACTGCTAAGCATGGACTGGGACGACAGCCGATTCAAGTTTGACGGTAACCTCTATTACAACCCAGATCCGTCTGCGGTGCGATTTGGGAAATTAAGCTTCGAACAGTGGCAGAAGCTCGGTCGAGATCAAAATTCGATCGTATCTGACCCTCGGTTTGTGGACGCAGGGCGGTTCGATTTCACCTTGACAGCGGAATCTCCGGCGAGGAAGGTTGGATTCAAGCCGATCGACTTCAGCTCAGTAGGTCCGACTGCCCACTAAGGACCAGGAAAAGCAGGAGGTGAGCTATGTCTGCGAATCTAAGAAGCAAGCGCCCTGTGAGTCTCAGGGGGATTACGTGGAATCACTCCCGGGGCTTTCTGCCCATGGTAGCGACCGCCCAGCGCTTTGGGGAGATGTGGCCCAATGTTGACATCCACTGGGAAAAGAGAAGCCTCCAGGATTTCGCAGATTTCGGACTGTCCAACCTCGCCGGGCAATTCGATCTGCTTGTAATTGATCACACCTTTCTCGGATGGGCCGCGCGAGAAGGCGCGATTCTCCCACTTGATCAACATCTTAGCGACGACTTTGTGAGCTCGCAGAACGCTAGCAGTGTTGGCCTGTCCTCCCCCGGCTACTCCTACGCTGGTCATCACTGGGCGGCAACGATCGATGCCGCCGCGCCGGTTAGTTCCTGGAGGCCCGATCTGTTAGAACGAGCCAAAGTCTCTGTGCCTAGGTCCTGGGAAGAGGTGCTGGATCTGGCTCAGTACGGGTTGGTTACTTTCTCGGCTGCGCCATTCGATGCCTTGATGAACTTCTATACGGTGTGCTGCGCCCTCGATCGGGAGCCATTTGCCGATGAAGGTCCGATGGTGGAAATCGAGGTAGCGGCTGAGGCGTTGACTATGTTGCGCGAGTTGTTGTCGTTGTGCTCGCGGGAGGTTCTCGGCCACAATCCCATCGTCACATACGAACTAATGTCGTCGAGCGATTCTATCGCCTTCTGTCCTTTTGCCTTTGGGTATTCCAATTTTGCGAGATCGGGATACGCGAAGAACCGTCTCCAGTTTGGCGATTTGTGCCAAATCGAGAGCTCGGTGAAGACGCGATCTCCTCTGGGCGGCACCGCTCTATCGGTCTCATCCCGGTGTCCACACAAGGAGATCGCGCTCGAGTACCTCAAATTTGTCTCCAGCGAAGAATGTCAGCGTGGCCTTTACTTCTACTGCGGTGGACAACCCGGTCACCGTGCCGCATGGACTGATCCCCAAACCAATTGGATCACGCAGAACTACTTCGAAGATACATTGCCAGTACTGGACCGGGCATCTCTACGCCCGCGCTATGACGGATACATCCCATTCCAGGATGTCGCTGCGCGACTGGTTCACACGTTTCTATCGGATGGCGGCGATCCGAGACTCACCGCCAAGACACTCCGAGCTGTGCACGACCAATCGAGGGTCTCGGGGAGGAGCGTCTGGAATCATGGCTAAACCGCCAAAACTTCGAGCAGGAGACCACCTATGGATACGTCCGAGGCAAGACTAGATACATCAACTGCCAAGCTTTCTGTCTTAGCCGACGATGCGAATATTTGCGGGGAGGCCCCCATCTGGGATGCGCAAACCGACTGCCTCTGGTGGTCTGACTGTGATGGCAGCAAGTTCTTCCGCTATGACTGGCGTTCTGCGCGCCACGAGTTGGTGAAGGAAGGCGTCCAGGTGAACGGCTGCGTTCTCAATGAGCCCGGCGGGTTTGTGATCACGAATAATTCTGGCGTATGGCTTTGGGATGCCTCTTCGCAGCCGAGGTTGGTCGCCGCAGAGGCGGATGGGTTTCCCTGTCAATTGAACGATTGCATCGCTGATCCCAAGGGTCGTTTAATCACGGGCTCATGGTTTTTCGAGACCGGAAAGGAACCGCAACCCATCGCGAAATTGTTTTGTGTCGAAACGAACGGCAGGGTACGCGTCCTCGACGAAGGCTTCTATCTTTCCAATGGCCTGGGTTTCTCTCTCGACAAACGAACGTTGTATTTTGCAGATTCGATCGCACGCTCGGTTTTTGCGTACGACTATGACACCGAGTGTGGCCAGGTCTCGAATCGGAGGGTCTTCGTTCAATTTCGGAAAGAATCGGGTGTCCCTGATGGGTTGACCGTCGACGGGGAGGATTTCGTGTGGATTGCCGAATGGTACGGGAGCCAAATTGTTCGATACGACCCCGACGGCAAACTCGAGCGCAGGCTCAACAGCCCCGCCAAGCAGACTTCTTCCCTGATCTTCGGCGGGCCTGATTTGACGGACATTTGCATCACATCGGCCGGCGTGTATCAGGAGCCTATTCCGTTAATGCCGCCCGGATATGATGTCGAGTCAGGCTATCGTGGCGGCGCTCTTTACCACATCAATCTGGGCATTCAAGGCAAGCCTGATTTCAAAACCAACATTGGGCTGTCTGTATAGAAGTTTGCGGAATCCGACGAGTTTTCGCTTCCCAAAAGTCCCTTGGAGGTGTGCTAATGAGACGCTCCGCAGTGGTCATCCTCTGTTCTCTAATCATCATTTCCGGATGTCTCGCGAAGGCTGCCGCGCAGTCAAGACCGCGTGTGATCATGGTCGTGGTAGCGCATCCCGATGACGAGACATTCTTCGGTCCCGTGCTCGCGCGCTACGCGCGCGAAGGTGTCAAGATTCATGTGGCGCTTGCCGCACGCGGTGATAAGGGTGTACGGCCCTTTGCCGGAACCAAGCCAGGCAACGAACTCGCTGAGATGCGCCGTAAAGAAATCCAGTGTTCATGCCAGCATCTGGGAATCGAGCCGCCGGTCGATTTCGGAGTCGGAGATGGCGAAATTGGCGCCCTCACATTGCCTGTCCTCGACCAGAATATCCAGATCGTCGTCCGGGGTGTAGAAAAGATGGTTCGGGAACTCAGTCCAGACGTCATTCTGACCTGGGGTCCAGAGGGTGGATACGGCCATGACGATCATCGCCTCGCCTCGAGTGCCGCGACACAAGTCGTGCAATCGATGCATCATCCCCCGCGTCTTTTTTATTTGGGTTTCAGTACTGAACAAGCCAAGATCATCAATGACAACGATTCAGGACCGTGGCATGGAGGCTCTGGCTGGCATGCTACCGACTCGGCATTTCTTCCGGTTCACGTAGCATTCACACGCGAGGACGAGCAGGCTTATCATCGCGCATTGGAATGTCACAAGACTCAATTCTCACCTCAAGAGATGCAGAATATAGAGAAGTGGTTCGGCACCGCATGGAACGGAAACATCTACTTTAGGCCCTGGTTTGGAAATCATCAGGCGACGGATTTGTTTGCAGTCGAATAGGACCTTCCCTGTTTCAAACGCATTTAGAAGACTCAGAGGCCCAAACAAATCATGACGGCGCAGTTTCCTAAAATGTTCGACATGCAGCGGCGATTCCAGGTCCCGCCTCCCTTTAATTTCCAGCAAGCCCTTGTTAGGCAGCTTACAGAAACGAATGTTCTGCTGCGATTGAAACCGGACGATCGGATAGCCCTTGCAGTCGGGAGCCGCGGCATCTCGAACCTCCGTGACATTGTGTCAATCGTGATTGAAGCAGTGAAAAGCAAGGGTGCAACGCCGTACATCGTTCCAGCAATGGGTAGTCATGGCGGGGCGACGCCACAGGGCCAAACCCATGTCTTGGCGGAATATGGAATTAGCCATGAGGCCTTGGGCGCCAGCATCGATGCGCGTATGGAGGCGCGATTCCTCGGGCACAGTGACAACGACGTCGAAGTCTACTTCGCCGAGGCAGCGCTGCAAGCGGACGGCATCATCGTAGTCAACCGCGTCAAGCCCCATACCAATTTCCAAGGGACGATCGGCAGCGGGATCATAAAAATGCTGGCTATCGGCCTAGGGAAACACAAAGGCGCAGAAGTCTGCCACTCCGCGGCGGCTAGGCTGGGGTACGAGCCAGTGCTTCGATCGGTGGCGCGTTTCCTGCTGGGCCGCGCCCCGATTCTTTTTGGCATCGCCATTATCGAAGATCAGAACCATCAGACCGCCGATGTTCGTGTGCTCTTGCCGGAGTCGATTGAGCAGGAAGAAGAGAAGCTCTTTGCCCAAGCAAGAGCCCTCATGCCCACGCTGCCATTCGACGATATTGACCTTCTGATTATCGATTTTCTCGGAAAGGACCTGAGTGGGGCAGGAATCGATCCGAACGTCATCGGGCGATCCGTCTTCGGCTATTCCACTGCGCCGGATGCAAATAGCAATTCTGCTCCGCGAGTGCAATACATCTTCGTACGTGATCTCTCACTGGCAACGGAGGGAAATGCGATAGGTATCGGATTAGCAGACTTCACGACCGCTCGAGCGGTCCAGAAAATCGACCTGAAATGCACCTACGCGAATGCACTGACGGCTTTGCTCGTGGGCACGGCTAAAATTCCAGTCTACTTCGACACCGACCGCGAAGCTCTCTCACGTGCCTTCACGTCGTTGGCCCTGCCCTCAGGAGCGACACCCAGAATCGTGCGGATCGAAAGCACTCTCGCACTCCATCGGTTTCAAGCCTCGGAAGCATACAATCGCGAGATTAGCTCGCGGGCGGACTTGACGGTCACCAAACCAGCTCACGACATGGAGTTCGATAGCGACGACAATTTACTGCCGATATAAGTTATCAAGGATGATTTGACTCCGGACTTGCCCCCAAACCGCCCATAAAACATTTCTCCTACTCCTTCTCTTCCTCTCTTCCGTCAAACGGGCCGGTTGAATCGAATCAACGCCTCGGCCGGTAAACAAATTACTGCCGGAGTCAGGTGCCTAACTGCCTAGCGCCGGTTTTGACCCGTCCACGAAAGCCGGCTTTGGCGTGACCACTGAGACTAGATACTGTGCGTCAAACGCGACTCTAGGTATTTTTCGCCACGAAAGCGCTCTAAGCGGTGCATGGAAATGTCTACCCGGGTTTCACCCCGATCCACAAGATCGGCAATAATTTCACCGACGACGCTCGAGAATTTGAATCCATGACCGGAACAGGGTGATCCCAGCACTACCCGATTCGTGTCTGGATGGAAATCGAGAATGAAATGCTCGTCCGGCGTGTTGGTGAACAAACAAGTACGAAGCGCAAGCGTGGGACCCGCGCCCGTCGGAAAATATTGCGCAGCGAAATCGCGGAGCAAACGCTCATCTTCGCTATCGGCTTCTCTCGACATCGTATCTGGGTCCACATTCTCATAGCGGTGGTGATAGCGACCGACCTTGAACCCAGGCACTCCAAACTCCGGAAAGCCATAGTAATGCCCTTCCTCGACGCGCAAGTTGAACACCGGAAATCTTGAACGGTGGAAAAGCACAGGCGATTTAGGCTGAAGCCACGCAATCACCTGCCGCTCAGGCACTGTGATTCCAGCGAGGGCTGGGACCATTTTGGATATCCAGGCCCCCGCTGTGATAACCAAATAGTCAGCTTCGTAGGTTGATTTGCTTGTTCGAACGCGCACACCATTTGTAGACTCTTCCCAACCAAGGACCGGTTCGCGTCCATGTACCTCCGCACCGAGTGTTGCGGCAAACATGAGGTGCGCCGAAATACATGCTTCGGCAAGTAGCAGCCCTCCCTCGGGTTGGAAAAGTCCCATAAACTGCGATGGCAACTGGTACGCTGGAAATCGTCGATTGATTTCGACCGCGGTCAGCACCTCGTGCGCAAGAGAATGAAGTTCACAGCTCCGAAGAGAGTCCTCGAACACCCCGCCGATATCGAGCGATCCCGTAGTCCATAACAGTTGCGAACCGGTATCACTTTGCAACTCATGCCACAGTTCGTAGGCACGTCTAAGCATTGGCACATAAGAAGGGTGTTCAAAGTATGCGAGGCGGATGATTCTGTTGACTCCGTGCGAGGATCCGCGGTCATGAGGGATATCGAATTGATCCAACCCGACAACTCTAAACCCTCGCTTCGCAAGATGATATATAGCCGCACTTCCCATTGCTCCTACGCCGATTACAATCGCGCTAGCCGATCTCGTCATGTGCACCTCCTTCATGCGGACCATGCGCATTGAACATGCATCCCTGCGTGATTGAAGTGCCTCCGTTCGCTGTACTCGGTTGATCTTCAGCTGAGATGAGGTCTGTAGCAGGGGATGGCGCTTGAACCCCCTGCTCCAGCATCCTACTAGCTTTCTTCATGCTCTGATCTCCGTTCTCGTTCGTGCAAATTCCGCTGGCAGATAGCTCCACGAATTGTGTGAGCGCTGCTTGAGTGGAAGTGTCCATCATTGTTTCCGCTTGGACACTATCAATGTCCTCTTAGCGACCATTGCTTCAATTACGTGGTAGGCGGATTCTAACGAATCTTCATCCTTTGGCATGCCGGTGGTGAACCTTCCCATGGGCCAGCCGCTATTTCACGAAAATGCTGCCGTTGTCCTGACCCGCAGCCTGCCATGGAGCCGTAGTGTAGGTGCTACAGTTTCCCTGCGGATCGCACCACGGAAAGTAAGTCCCTTGACTTGGATCGGGCAAGAAGTAGAGATTGTTGTAGTAATGTTCTGAGTCCAACGAGTAGTATCTCAGCCCGAAGCTGCCGATGATCTCGTCCAGTCCCCCCAACTGACCCGCCCTTCTCGAGGACCACATTGTTATGGAATCGATTGCCAAGTACTTCGTGGATTGGCCGATTCTCTGAATTGAGACCTGTGCAAAATAGCGAGCCATCGGGGTATTGATTGTTCGGAGGCGTGCCGCACCAGTCGATCCGGCCCAGTCCTGTGCCATTGGAATCAAAACTGGATGATGTCATGTCCACTCCGATGCCATTCAATCCGATCACCAGATTGCCGTAGGCGTCAACACCTGAAGACGCTGAAACAATGATTCCTGCTGCCAGCAGGAGACCGTCGTTCCCGAGTTTTGGATCCGGGTCATTATCGATGAATGTGTTATAGCGAATGATGGCCTTGTTACTGACCTCGTAAATGATTCCACCACCAAGGCCATCCCCGTTGAAAGGCGCGGTCTTCTGGAGAATGTTGTGGTTCAGAGTGTTGCACTCGAAGACTGCTTTAAAGCAGGTTATGTCACACCAGAGACCCGGACCGCGGTTGTCGTGAACGTAATTGCCTCTCACCAGCAAACCATAGGTAGCCGCCCATTTGCCTCCACCAGCTTCATCCTGGGCAGAAAAGTTCAGCGTGTTGTTGTGCGCGATCTCATTATTCAGAATCCTCACGTTGTGCGACGAGTTCGGGAAACAGGCGGTGAGATCGCTCGAAGGAGCGCAACTCCCTGATAAGCCCAGTTGACCATTGTGATGAATGTAATTGTCCTCAATGGTGGAACCATCGATCACAACGCCCGTTCCATGATTGAACCGTACTTCGTTGTTCTTGAACAACCAGCCCGCCGTGCCCTCTGCATCGACAGCTCCCCACCCCGAGGGGTTCGCCGCTTTCTGGACTACGAAACCTATGATTTCCACGTCGTTGCTGCAATGAGGATTTCCTGGTTGGCAGACCTGAATAATAAAGGGCGCGACGGCAACTTCCACGATGTGGCCGGCGGGGTCATCTCGCAGGTAGATCTGATTTGTCGCAGGGTCCTCATAGTACTTGCCATAATCCAACTGGCTCAGATCCAGCACTCGGAGAAACATTCGGTCATCAAAATAGAGGCTCTTGGAGAAGTTGCAGGAAGTATCGTAACTTTCGTAGTAAGTTTGGCAGACCGCCCGCGCCGCCGGATCGGGCACAGTGGAAATGAGCGAATCCGGCACAGCCACCACCCAGTTCTGTCCGGACACCACGAATCCCGAAACCCTGACCGAGCCGTCGAGGACCGCTTTGCCTTTCTCGATACTGATCAGAACCTGACGCTCTTTGGGGCTGATCGGATTGGCAAAATGACACTTTCCTGGCTCGAAACAAAACACGGTTCCTGGACCGTGAGCGTCAAGAATCCGCTGCACCTCGGTGTCATTGCCCGAAAGAACGATCACACCCGAACACCGAGCCTGAGCCTCATTCTCGAGGAATCCAAGTATTCCTATGCCAACGAGAAGCAGGTGGAGAGCATACTTACCACTATCTAGATGGATTGAGGGCCAACTCCTATATGTGAACATATCAGTTCCGGCTTGCTACTGCTTTTCAGTGCCCGTTTCTAGGAAGGCTTTCTCCAACTGATCTTTGACCTCTTGCAGCTCCTTGAACTTCGCCATTTCGCGATCTGCATCCTCCGTGCGCCCGAGAGCCCGGTAAGTAACTGCCAGACGATGGCATACCTCTGGGTCGAGCGGCGCAGTGCGCGCAGCCACTTCAAGGTATTCAAGCGCCTCAGTTATCTTTCCGGCTTCCATAAGCAAAGTCGACAGACCGACGCGCGCACAAGCCAAATCCGGGTTTACTCTGGCGGCCCTCTCATAATGGTCCGCTGCGGCCTTCGAATCAGATCTCCGCATGGCAATCTTCCCGAGTTCACATTCAGGCCGTGCATCAGCTGGATTCTGTGCGAGGGCAGTTTCAAACTCTTTCTCCGCCAATGACTGGCTCGCTTCAAGACGAGAGTCCTCGATCAAGGCTTGCCCATATTCAAAGTGCAGTGCCGGCGAGTTCGGGTTGATTTCTAGCGCTTTCCTGTACTCGCTTATGGCGTTTTCGATTCGGCCCTGATTCACCGCATGTTCCGCCAGCGCTCGATGTAGTTGAGCCGAATCGGGCGCCGCTAGCGCCAGCGAATTTACCGCTTTCATCGCCAAGTCGGAATTGATTCGGTAGGTCGCGTAAAGGATATCTGCGTTCGTGGGATCGAGTTCCTGCATCTCTGCCAAAATGCTCGCCGCCTTCTCCAACTCGCCCTTCTGGTGAAGTATGTCGACAAATGGCAAACCGGACTCGATCCGAAGCTTCGAGTCCTTTAAGTGAGGCAGAGCATGGGACATGAGTTGTGTGGCTTCTTGAACGTGCTCAAGATGCAGTTCACAAAGGCCCAAAAGGGCTTGTGCATTCCATAAGGAAGGTTGAACCTTCAGCGCCTTGCGAAAGCTATGTGCAGCTTTTGCCCAGTGTTGCTCGACCATGGCAACAATCCCAAGATTGACCCGAGCATCTAGGTTGGAAGGATCAATCTTTAAAATAGCCAGGTACGCTGCTTCGGCGTCGGATGACTGGTTCGCTCTTAGCGCACTTGCTGCTTCCGCCAAGTGCTTCTGGATCTCGGTGGATGGCGGCGTCTTGGTCTGGGCGGGAGAGTGTTCACAAAAAGCGATCAGGAAAAAGAACGACCAGATCTTTCGGAGCGGGAATCTGCTCATGACCAAACCCTATAACGGAATCGTCGGTGAGAGCGCACCAGTGGCGCGAAATAATGCTCTGAGCAGCAGCATACCACCCACCCGCTTTGCAACGAGGAAGGCTGGCGGAGCACAACGAGGCCTCGCCGAAAATGTCGATCGCGACTCCGGTGAGGCCGCATTGCTAGAAGGAGATCTTGCCACCAATTTGCATGGTGCGAGCAGTAGAGGTGGACGATATGACACCGCTGCTGCCCGCTAAATCGACAATTCCGCTCGGTATGCCAAGAACATGATGGTTAAAGGCATCTTGCACATCCCAGCGGAGTTGGAACGTTGCCCCTTCGCCGAGCTGAGGCACACGAAAGCTCTTTGCCAAAGAAAAGTCCGCCGATCTATACGCTGGTGCCCGCAAAGAGTTCCGCGTGTCCTGGCCAAAGGTTCCCGGAGCAGCGTGCTCAAAGGCGCACGGGTTGAACCAAGCCGCTGTTGTGCGAATCTTGGCAGGCGCTCGCCCCGGCGTTCCGTCAGGTAACGTTTGTCCCACCACTGCGTGACATGATTCATCGATGTTGGCCATGACCGGGCCTGCCACCCACGGACTTGCGATTTCATTGGGGTACCACACGGCCCCCCCGGAGGCCGACCCGCTCTGATTCCCAATTGCGGCGAGTGTTGGGCTAAAGGGGATCCCACCCGTCAAACTGAACAATGATGAAAGTTGCCAGCCGCCGACAAGATAGTCGCCAATACCCGACCACTTCAGGAAGTTCTTTCCTTTGCCAAAGGGTAGCTCGTAAACGACAGCTCCATTCACTACGTAAGGAACATCATACGAAGACACGGTATAGTTGGCTTTGATGTGATACGCGTCTTGATAGGTGTCGACTCCAGGATGGTCAGCGGATGCGCTGCCAGCGTCGTGCTCTTTGGATTGGGAATAATTCGTAATTAGCGTGAGCCCTGTCCTGAATTGCCGCTTTATGGTTACCTGCAGCGCGTTATACATAGAAATGCCATCATTTGTGACAGCACTTATGTCGAAGTACTGCGGGTAAGGACGAAATTGCTGCATGTCCACTAGGTTTGGATTCTGCAGTTTGTTTCCTGGCACCTGATTGATGTCTTTCGTGAATGGGAGATGCACACCACGGTCCCCCACATATGCTACATCAATCAGGAAGCCGCCTCGTATTTGATGTTGCACACCGACTTGCCACTGCTCGGCATAGCCCAAAGGCTGGAGGGGAGGAACGTAAGTTACAGACTGAGCATTCAACGCATCCGGAGTGCGGGTGGCGGCCGAAGGCGTTACGTAGCCGGGCACACCGGGCGTACCGCCAGGGGCGCCCGTAGACCAGTTAAATGCGGGAACAGAATTCGTGGGGTTAGGGCTGCTCGCGAATCCCTGGGGAACCCAGCCGGTACCGTAGTTCCCGTTGAATCCCGAGGAATTGCCTGCTTTCATTGCATAATAAATACCGTAGCCGCCACGAATAGCCCAGTTGCTCCTCGGCGACCAGGCAAAACCCAAACGGGGAGCGAATAGATTATGCTGCGTGGGCGGAACAACCCCATTGCCATACGCGATCGCTCCCAGAGTGCCAGCAGGTAGCGGGTTTCCAGTATCCGCTTGGAAGGGATTTGGATTCACAAGCATTGGCGAGAAGTTCGAGACTCTGCCTTCCACTTCAGTCCAGCCCGAGACCATTTCCCACCGCATGCCTATGTTCAGGGTGAGATTCTTTGTCACTTTGAAATCGTCCTGGGCGAATAACTGGGTATTCCATTGTCGCGCGCCAGTACTGATCGGGATTGCGCCACCTTGGGACCCCCAGACACCGAGATCACCCAACAGAAAGTCTGCGTATGGCACTCCCTGATAGGGCGCTTGATTGTTCGGGTTAGCTTGAATTCCACTCAAGTCTTGCGTGGCAATACCACTGAAGATGAAAATCTCGGGGTTCGTCCAAAATCCATCATCGTGGAACCGGTCGAATTCGCCGCCCAGGGTCAAAACGTGTTTACCCTTTATCCAGGTCACGATATCCGAGGGAACGAAAGATTCCTCCACGTGTCGCGACGCGAACTCCGGCCAACTACTGTTGAAGCCGAGTCCAAACACCCCTCCCGAAACGGAAATCCCCGGGAACAAAGGCGCAATATCGTTGGCCAGACCGACTTGGTGCATAAGGTCTTTTTTGAAGTCGAGGGGAAAGAAGTCGCCGTAAAAGCGATTGAAGGCAAAGCGGAACTCATTTACCAGACTAGGGCTGAATGTCCGGAAATCACTGACTTGTCCGGTGTACTGCCACAGGTTCTGCTGTAACTGGCCGTTTAGCGGAGCACCGGCATTAAACCCGAACGGGTATAGCTCTTTCGAAATTAAAACTGAGCCGTCCAAGCGGTGCTTATCGCTGAAGTTGTAATCAATCTTCGCGTCCTCCTGGGTAACGTTGTTGACGGTGACTCCGTTTGTAAACCAGTAGTTGTTCACGAAACAGACGGGCGGCAACGGCACCGTAGCCGCGTTACAGACCTGCGGGCTTTGACCAAGTTTCTGCATCGCGGGAGAAGCGTAATTGGGTAAGGGGAAGTACTTCTGAATAGCGGCCGCAATGGGATCGATTTGAGGCAACTTGTTTCCGGGAAAAGGAGATCTTGTCGCCCCTCCGGTGCTTGGGTCGTAGACTGTCTGTACGCCACTTCCATCCGGCAACGGATATTGACTGAAATCACCGTTCCGCATGGCCTGTGTAGGAAAACTGAACGCACCTTGCGCAAAAGTCTTTGTCGGGTTTCGTTCGAAGCTGAAGAAGAAAAAGGCCTTCTTTTTGATGATTGGTCCACCGACCGAACCGCCGAACAAATTCCATCGAAAAGGAGTAACGGGGTTAGGCGGTGCGGCCGCATTCATGAAATTCTGTTGAAAAAACTCGTAGGCGGAGCCGTGCCAGTTGTTGGTGCCGCTCTTGGTCGTGGCATTGAAGACAGACATGCCGTTGCCGTATTGCGCCCCGAAATTGTTCGTGAGATAACTGACGGTCTCCACGGCATCAAGAGGAGGCGTCGAAAGCCATACATGTTGGATCCCGGGAAGAGTCCTCATAGCCCCATCCAGCGTCCAAAGCACCTGCCCGGCTTGCTTGCCGCCGAGGGCAACGTAGTTATTCCCGTTGGTGCTTTGTTCGTTTGGAGAATTCACGTACGCAGCACCGTCTGGCTGAATGCCGGGGACAAGTTCTTCGAAGCCGAACTCACTGCGGCCTACGTTGGGAAGCTGATCAACCACTTTTGTACCCAGATCGGATCGAACCTCGGCACTCTCCGTCTGGATTTCTGTCGAAAGTGCGCTCACTTCGATCTGCTCCGTAGCCGTCCCTACGTTCAATGTGCCATTGACAGTAACCAGTTCGGCGCGCAGCAACAAGTCATCCGCCACAAAGCTTTTGAACCCTTCTTTCCGAAAAGTGATTCTGTACGTGCCCGGAACCAAAGATGGCGAGTCGTACACGCCATGTTCATTCGTTTTTGCCCGAGTTTCCACACCAGTCAAAACGTCAACAATTGAGACTTGGACGTCGGCGACTCGGGCGTCACTCTTATCTACCACGGTTCCGCGGATTTCGCCCAGAGTGCGGTTTTGCGCGTGTGCCGCCAAGGCCAAAAGTAGCACCACCCCCAAAGTGAGAGCGAAGTTCGATGCCAAAAGCATCGAATATTCAAACGACGTATTCTTTGCGCCAGTGTACATGACATCCTCCGAAGACTTGCAGCCAGACAAGTCAGACGTATTCTCAACAGAAAATGAAGACATAATCTGATAACTCTTATTAACATATGATGTCAAGAACAATTTTAGGACGGTTTTTAGATCATTCATGAATTTTCAGGCGAAAAAGCTGAGTATGTCGCTCGTTCTTCTTGTTCGTGGCTGTGACCTAATGGAATGGACCCATCCCGATGAAAGAATGAGCGCAGCAGCATTGTAGCTGCCATCGTTCACCACATCGAGAGGAGAAACATTCATGCAGGTTGCCGTTGTCGGGCTGGATATCGCTAAGCACGTCTTTCAACTTCACGGAATCGATACAAATGGGAAAGTCGTTTTACGGCGGAGGCTTCGCCGCCAGGAAGTCCTTCCGTTCTTCGCTAACCTCACGTCGTGCGTGGTGGGAGTGGAAGCATGTGGTGGAGCGCATTACTGGGCTCGGCGATTGAAGGCAGCCGGGCATAGCGTTCGGTTGATCGCGCCGCAATTCGTGAAACCATTCGTGAAGTCCAACAAGAACGATGCCAACGATGCGGAGGCCATCTGTGAGGCAGTCGGGCGACCCAACATGCGATTCGTCCCTGCGAAATCCGTTGAGCAGCAGGACATTCAGTCTCTTCATCGCGTGCGGAGCCGATTAGTCGGTTGTCGCACACAGCTCGTCAACCAAGTGCGCGGACTGCTGATGGAGTACGGGATCGTAATACCCCAGCACATTGGCCAGGTGCGACGCGGATTGCCAGAGGTCCTGGAAAATGAGAACAATGAGCTGACCTGTTTCAGCCGTCGCCTGTTGGGTAGCCTGTACGACGAACTGGTGGATCTGGATCACAAGGTCGCGCAGATCGAGAAGGAATTGCGCAGAGTCTATGAGGCCAGCGAACCATGTCAGCGGATCGCGGCGGTGGAAGGCATCGGGCTGCTCACCGCTACCGCAATCGTTGCTGCGATGAGTGATGGAAAAGTTTTCGAAAATGGTCGTCAGTTTGCTGCTTGGCTAGGATTAGTTCCGAAGCAACACTCTAGCGGCGGTAAACCTCGTCTGCTCGGAATCAGCAAGCGTGGAGACCCCTACTTGCGAACTCTGCTCATCCATGGAGCCCGAGCGGTCGTGTATCGGGCATGCCGTAAGAACGATGCCCGCAGCGTGTGGATCGCAGACAAGCAGCGCCGACTCGGAACAACGAGGGCCTGCGTAGCGGTAGCGAACAAGAACGCGCGCATCGTGTGGTCGCTGATCGCGCGTGGGGAGCACTATCGGAAGCCGTGCAATGGCGCACGCCCAGGCTTGGCTGCACTAGCGAACTGATCTTCAGGCCGTGGAAAAGACGCTTGCTGCGCAAGCTTGGAAAACGGCGTTGCGTTTCCCACTTTTTCACAGCCCGCGACGACGATTTTTCGGAAATCATTTCACCGAGATGCTCGAGCCGCCGAAGATGGCGCAATTGGTTGAGACCAGCTTCTTCAGAACCTGAGGGGGGGCAGGGCCGCATTGGGAGGCCGTTGACCTGATTAGGAGAGGAAGCGCAGATTCCATCAGGGCCCGAGGAGTAACCCACTCCTCACTTAGAGGCCGGATATATGCACGCGTCTCGTTTCCAAAAGCGCAATCCAGGAGGCTCTTGCAAACGGGATGGGTCCATATATGCTCCCCGAAATCCGCACACAACTGAGTATGATTTCAGATTACTGAACCGCTCCCATTTTCTGTCACAAGCGGCATTAGAGGTTTAGGGCAGTGTACGTCCTTTCTCTCGCTGTTGACGCGGTTTTCGCGCACTCCAGAGGCTCCATCAAGAGACTCTGGAGTGCGCGCT
>Ga0209580_10000213_pt1 | contig 37215 bp, 27 predicted proteins | sample Coa_R1_5_FD_187153 | JGI IMG/M metagenome (GOLD analysis project Ga0209580, IMG submission 187153) | Surface soil microbial communities from Centralia Pennsylvania, which are recovering from an underground coalmine fire - Coalmine... | ecosystem: Environmental > Terrestrial > Soil >... | reverse complement strand
TGGCGTAATGTCTCACTTCCAAGGCTCTCTGGGAAGCCGTGTGCGGGAAATCCGCACGCACGGTTTGAACGGGGGCCTTATTCCCACTCGCGCTCGTGGCGCGGGCCCAGATAAGGTCTACCAATGACGACCCATCTTCGCGTTCCCGCGTCCGGCGTCCTCGCCGTGCTTCTTGTCGCGGCTGGACTCACCATATCCGCGCAGACGCCGGCTCCACCAGCGGGGCGGGACTCGTCGGCCGCATCGGTCGCCGGCTATACGTTGTCGCAGCAGATGCCGATCGACCCTGAAGCGGTTACCGGGACGCTGCCGAACGGATTGCGGTACTACGTGCGGGCGAACAAGAAGCCCGGGGCTCGTGCCGAGCTGCGTCTGGTGGTCAAAGCCGGGTCCGTTCTCGAAGACGAGGACCAACAAGGCTTGGCGCATTTCGTCGAACACATGGAGTTCGAGGGCACCGAGCATTTTCCGAGGCAGAGCCTTCTCGCGTTCCTGTCCACGCTCGGTCTGAGCCTCGGGCCAGACGCGAACGCCGAGACCAGCTACGACGACACGCAATACACCCTGCGCGTGCCGACCGACGTCCCGGGCGCCCTCGATCGCGCCTTCCTCATCCTGGAAGACTGGACCCACGCGGCTTCCTTCGACCAGAGCGGCATCGACCACGAGCGCGGCATCGTCCTCTCGGAATGGCGGATGCACCTCGGTGCCGGCGAGCGCACCGAGGACAAGATTCTCCAGGTCCAGCTCCAAGGATCGCGGTACGCGGATCGGCCGCCCATCGGCAAGCCGGAAATCATCCAAAACGCCGGGCGGGATCCGCTGGTGCGTTTTTATCGCGATTGGTACCGGCCCGACCTGATGGCCGTCATTGCGGTCGGCGACTTCGACCGGGCCGCCGTTGAAGGCCTGATCAAGGCGCACTTCTCGGCCCTTCCCTCGGGATCGCCCGAGCGGCCCCGACCGGCCTATGACGTGCCTGACCATCCGGCCGCGCGCTACGCGATCGTCACTGACAAGGAGACGACGAAGACCACGATCGAGATCAGCGACCTCCTCCCGACGCGAAATCAATCGTCGGTCGGCGGTTATCGCGGCCAAATCCTCGATCAGTTGTTTGCGGACATGTTCGACGCGAGGCTCGACGAGACCAGCCAGAGCGCCAATGCGCCGTTCATCAAGGCGGCCGCGGATCGCGCGCTCTTCCCGACCCCCCGGACCAAAGATGAAACGGCCCTTCAAGCGCTCGTCGCCAATGACGGCGCGACGCGCGGCTTGGACGGTCTCGTGAGCGAGCTCGAGCGCGTGTCGCGCTTTGGCTTTACCGAGACGGAATTGGCACGCGCGAAGCAGGCGATGATGCTGACGTACGAGCGGCTGGTCACCGAGAGCCCCGACCGGGACTCCGACAGCCGCACCGACGAGTACACACGGAATTTTCTCGAGGACGAGGCCCTACCCACGATCTGGCAGGAGCTGGCGTTTCATCGTCGCTTCCTGCCCGGCATCACGTTGAACGAAGTGAACGCGCTCGCCAAAGAGTGGTTCCCCGAACGCAACCGGCTCGTCATCGTCTCGGCGCCGGACCAGTCTGGCGTCACGCTGCCGACCGACGCCCAGCTAGCAGCCGTGATCAAGGCGGCGTCGAGCAAGCCGCTCGCACCGTATGTGGACACCGTGGGCACGAGGCCACTCCTCGACACTTCGCCCACACCCGGCGCCATCGCGAAGACCACGATCAGAGCCGGCGCCGGGATCACTGAGTGGACGCTGTCGAACGGCGCGATGGTCGTGCTGAAGCCGACCACGCTCAATGAGGACCAGATCATGTTTCGCGCCACGGCGCCGGGCGGGACGTCCCTGGCCGACGATGCTGACTACATCCCGGCTCGCGTCGCCGATCTCGTCGTGCCCGCGGGCGGCGTCGGCAGCTTCAGTGCCGTGGCCCTGTCGAAGCTGCTCGACGGCAAGACGGCTGGGGCCAACCCGTTCATCGAAGACGTGGACGAGGGCCTGAACGGCGGCAGCACGCCGCAGGATCTCGAGACGATGTTTCAGCTGATCTACCTGCGGTTTACCGAGCCGCGCGCCGATCGGACCGCGTTCGGCGTCCTATCGGCACAAGTCAAGTCACTGCTCGCCAGTCAGCTGGCGAGTCCGGATGTCGTGTTCAACCAGACCGTCGAAGCCGCGGTCAGCCAGGACCATCCCAGACTGCGCCCGGAGACGCCCGCGAGCGTCGATCGGTGGAACCTCGACAAGTCGATGGCCTTCTACCGGGCGCGCTTCGCCGATGCGAGCAACTTCACGTTCGTGTTCGTCGGCAGCTTCACGCCGGAGTCCATCAAGCCGCTCGTCGAGAAGTACATCGGGAGTCTGCCGGCGACACACGCCCACGAGACCTGGCGGGATGTCGGCATCCGGCCGCCCACGGGCATCGTCCACAAGACGGTCGAGCAGGGCATCGCGCCGAAGAGCGAAGTGGCGATTGTCTTCAAGGGGCCATTCCAATTCGACGACGCGCACCGGCTCGCGATGCGGGCGATGGCGCTCGTCCTGCAATCGCGGCTCAACGATGCGATTCGGCAGGAACTCGGGGGCACCTACAGCATCACGGCCAGCCAGACCGTGGAGAAAGCGCCCCGACCGGAGTACACCGTACGGATTGACTGGACGTGCGACCCCACGCGCACCGGCGATCTCGTGCAGCGCGTGCTCCAGGAGATTGAGTTCGTCAAGGCCACGCCGCTCGAGCAGGGCCAGATGACGCTCGTCCGCGAAGCGCTCCGGCGGGAGTTCGAGGCCAACAGCCAGGACAACGGCTACCTCCTCAATCAGATCTCCGAACGCTACGCCGATGGCGACGCGGCGGGGGTCGCGACGATCTGGAACCTGCCGGACCGGCTCGGCCTGTTGACCGCCGGTGCCATCCAGGAGGCCGCGCAGCGGTCCTTGAACACCACGAACTACGTGATCGTCACGCAGGTGCCAGGGAAGGAGAAGAAGTAGGGGACTGAAGTTCGAGCCGGATGCGCGTTCCCCACGGATCGCGCGTCACACGTGTCAGTCCGCGGCCGGACGTGCCGGTCCGGTCAACGGGGTAGCCAGCACGCACGAGGTTCTCGGTTGCGGCTTCGAATGCCGGGGCGTCGGGCAGCTCGATCGTCCACTCCAGCAACTGCGCGTCCTCCGCGGAAGGTGGCGCCGCGCTTCTGCCCGCCCAGGTGTTGGTTCCGAGATGGTGGTGATAGCCGCCCGCGCCGAAGAAGAGGGCGCCCGGGTAGTGCCAGACGGTGCGGTCGAAGCCGAGAGCTTCTGAGAAGAAAGCCGACGCTTGCTCCAAGTCGCCGACACGCAGATGGACGTGGCCCATGACCGTGCCGGCGGGCAGCCCGCCCCCGGCGGTCGCGTCAGCGGCGCCCGCGAGGCCAGACAAATCCAACGGGTCGGTGGCCATGATCAACTCGCGTCCGGCTCGTTGCCAGGTGCCTCGTGGACGATCGGCGTAGATCTCGATGCCCAAGTTGTCGGGATCCTGGAGATACAGCGCCTCGCTGACGAGGTGGTCGGCGGAGCTGAACCTCGCATTGATCGCCCATAGGTGTCGCACCAAGCGGCCGAGCGATCCTCGGTCGGGTAAGAGCAACGCGAAATGGTAGAGCCCCGTGCGGGCACGGAGCGGGGCCTCACGCGCGCCCGGTCGCTCCTGAAGTTCGACCAGTGGCAATTCGCTCGCTTGGGCTGCAAGCACGGCGCGCGGGCCCTCCCGGTCGAGCACCCGCAGGCCGAGCGCGGCTTCATAGAACCTCAGAGAGCGGGCGAGGTCGGCGATTTGTAAGTGAACGGGCCCCAACCTCGTGGCGCCCGGGAGGCGGTACCCCTGCGGCGCTTGGCCATAGCTGCCTGGAGTGGCAGATCGAGCGTCACCGGAATCGCCGAGTCGGTCGTCAGTCGACGGGGCCACTCAACGCAGTTTAGTAGCGTTTGTCGATGCCCGCCAGGAGCTCCCGCGCCATTTGAAGGTCTGGGGCTTCCGAGAGCGCCGTTTGCAGGTGGCGCCGGGCCTCATCGGTCCTTCCCATCTTGATGAGCGCCGCGGCGAAATTCGTCTCGGCGCTGGGGAATCGCGGCCTCAGCCGGAGCGCCTCCGTGAACTCGGCGATGGCTCGATCGGACCGCCCTGTCTCGGCGAGCGCCGCACCGAGGCCATTGTGCCCATCGGCCGAAACCGGCTGCAGACGGATCGCCGTCGTGAAGGGCTCGGTCGCCTCACGCGCCCGTCCTTGCTGCAGAAGCACGTTGCCGAGGCCGACATAGGCCTCGGCGGCATCCGGCTCCAGCGTGAGGGCCGCCTTGAACTCGTCGATGGCTTCGGGCCAGCGGCCGCCTGTCGCCAAGGCATCGGCGAGGTTGATGTGTCCCGCGACGAGAGATGGATCAAGCGCCACTCCCGTCCTGTATTCGCGCACGGCCTCACCAGGACGCCGCAGACGATCGAGCACGAGCCCGAGGTCGTTGTGGATCACCGCGGCGTATTTCGGCGAGTCGGGCGGCGCGAGCGCCAGCGCCTTCTCATAGTCGAGCAGGGCTTCTTCCAACTCTCCGCGGTCCCGCTTGGCTTCGGCCAGTTTTTCGTACGCCTCGTAATTGTCCGACGTCTGGTCAATCGCATGCCGCCACAGCGTGACGCTGTCTGTCCACGTCGCCGTCTGGGCGCGGGCGCAGGGCACGCAAGCCGCGACGATGAGCGCGGCGGCGACTATCGACACGAGCGGCCCGGCTCTTAGAGCTTTCAGGAGATCGCGACCCCCACACACCAGGATGAGCGAAAGGCCGACGAGCGGGATGTACATGAATCGATCAGCCCGCGCTTGTTCGCCCGCTTGCAAGAGACCGATCACGGGAGCCAAGGCGACCAGGTACCAGCACCACCCCACGACGACGTACGGCCACCTCCGGTGACACAGCACCGCAGCGCCAGACACGCCAACGAGCGCCAGCGCAGCCAAGCCCACCAGCATCGGCTCGACAGGCCGTTGTGGATAGAACGCCGCGAGATGGGTCGGCCAGATCGCCTGGGCGGCGTAGGCGACGTACGACACAAGGGCATTAGACGCCCGTGTCGTGGCCGGTAGAGCCTGCAGGCTCGCCATGGCACCGACGCGTGACTGAAGGGCCACCGTCGCCAGGGCGTCTCCCAGGGCTATGACGAGCAGGGGCACCTTCTCGACGATGAGGCGACCCCATGTCGCGCGAAGCTGTCCCGCGGATCGGGTCCGGCCGAATGGCCAGTAGTCGAGCAGCAGGAGCAGCACGGGGAACGTCACCGCCATGGGTTTGGCCAACAAGGCCAGGGCGAAGCAAGCGGCGACGGCGCCATATCGAAGCGGCGAGGGTCGGGCGACGTATCGGGCGTAGGCCCAGAGGGCCGCGAGTATGAAAAGGGCGCTCAAGACGTCCTTGCGCTCGGCAATCCACGCGACGGACTCGACGTGGAGCGGGTGAACCGCAAAGATTGCAGCAATCGCGACGCTGGGTCCGACGGCGCCCATGATGCGGCGGAGAACCCAGAAGAGCAGCAGCGTGTTGGCGGTGTGGATGACGACGCTCGTGAGGTGATGGGCGCCGGCGTTCAGCCCGAAGAGGCTAACGTCCAGCATGTGCGAAATCCAGGTGAGCGGATGCCAATACGGCGAACCGCCGCTCGTGAGCGCCCACCACACGCCATGCCAGGTCAAGCCGCCGAGGACGGTCGCGTTCTCGGTGACGTAGTTCGGGTCATCCCAGTTCACGAACTGAAAGTGCCGCGCTTGGGCGTAGACAATCAGCGTGAGGCCGACCAGGCCGCACTCGAGCCACGGCGATCGCCAGACGGCATGGGACCGGGCGGATTCGGCTTGGCCGCGAGAGGCGGGGCTCGGTCGCGCGGCGGCTCTTCTCTTCTTGCGTGACATGCGAGCGGTGAGGACTCCGGACAGGACGGTCCTGTGCTCTCAAAGAGTGTAGTCCAGCGCCCGCAGGTGCACCACGGGCCGCCAGGGCTCCGGCCGCCGGTATAATTCCTGGTGGTGAAGTCGCACTCGAAGGCGCCTCGTGGTCTCGTCGCCCTCGGCGCCACCGCGGTGATCGCGATCTATGCCGCAGGCTTCGTGCGCACGCGCTCGGCCGCCGCCCGCTGGTCCCCCGATACGCCCAGCCTTCGTCGTCCGGCTGGGCCTTCGGTCGCGGGCGCGGTCGTCGCACCGGCGGCGCCGGTGAGCCTGCCCGTGACGCCGCGCGCGGAGACCTCGCCGTCGCGAACGAAGCCGGCGCGGACGGCCGTGAGGCAGCCGGCGCCACCGGCGGTGATCGCTCCACCTTCATCCTCTCTGACGGAGCTGTCAGCGGTACCAGCGCCACCCGCGCCGGCACCGGCCGCGTCCCAGAGTTCATCCGTATCCGACGCCGGGACGACAGAGATGGCTGCGAGGGCCGCGCAGATCAGTGATGCGGCGCCGGCGGCGGCCACGAAGTCCCCCTATCGGGACGGCAGTTACTCCGGATGGGGCAGCTCGCGTCACGGCGACATCGAGGCGACGGTCGTGATCGCGGACGGCCGCATCGCGTCAGCGGAAATCACCCGGTGTCTCACCCGCTACTCGTGCTCGTGGATTGCGCACCTGCCCGGTCAAGTCGTGAGCCGCCAAGGCGCCGACGTCGACTACGTCTCCGGCGCGACGCAGAGCACGGACGCCTTCTACTACGCCGTCCTCGACGCCCTCTCCAAGGCGAAGGGCCTGGAGAGGAATTAGGGTGGCGGGTTGATCGAGCGCGGCGTCAAGACCGTGCCTCTCATGGGCACGATCGTGACCATTCACGTCGTCGGGCACGACACAACCGCCGCCGAAATCACTGCGCGAGACGCGGCGATCGAGCGCGCGTTCGACTGGTTCCGCCAAGTCGAGGCGTGCTGCTCCAGGTTCGATCAGTCGAGCGAGCTCCGGCGAGTGGGCGCGCGCGCCGGGATTGCGATGCCCGTGAGCGAAATGCTGTTTCGCGCGGTGGAGTTTGCGTGTGCCCTGGCCGCGGAGACCGACGGCGCGTTCGATCCGACCGTCGGCGGCCGGATGGCCGCGCTCGGCTTCGATCGGCACTATCGCTCCGGCGAGCGGACGGCGCTCGCGGCGACCGCGGACGAAGAAGTCAGTTACCGCGACGTCGAGGTGGACGCGGAACGCCGGACGATTACCGTCTCCCGGCCATTGCAGCTCGATCTCGGGGCCATCGCCAAGGGGCTTGCGATCGATCTCGCGGCCCGCGAGCTCGCCCCCCTCGTCCACTACGCGATCGACGCTGGCGGCGATCTGTACCTGTCGGGCCGCAACGCACAGCAGGAGCCCTGGTCGGTCGGCATTCGCCATCCGCGTGAGCCGGGCTCACTCGTCGGCACGATTCGTACGACCGACCGCGCCGTCTGCACGTCAGGCGACTATGAGCGCGCGACCCCTGATGGCATGTCGCATCATTTGCTGCATCCTGCCACGGGGGCATCGGCTGGGGAGACCGCGAGCGTGACCGTCGTGGCGCCAACGGCGATGGTGGCCGACGGGCTCGGGACGGCGGCGTTCGTCCTTGGACCGGCGCGTGGTCTCGCGCTCCTCGACCGGGCCGGCGTGGATGGTCTCATCGTGTCCGCGGACCTCGCCCAGGCGGCGACCGCGGGGATGCGGGATGCGCTTTCTTCGCACTCCTAAAGGCCTGCTCCTCGTGGTTCTCGCCGGGCTCGCCGCGGTGGCGGCGCCGGTCGAAGGGCTGCGCGTGGTGGGCCCGGGCCTGATCGCGGCAGTCGTCGTCTCTGCGGCGATCGACGCCGTCATTCTCCGTTGGCGGGACGGGCGATGGTCGCTGCCAAGCGGTGCGATCCTCACGGCGCTCATCGTCGCGATGATCCTCACGTCACGCGAGCCGTGGTTTGTGATCGTGGCAACGGCCGCCGTTGGGGTCGTGAGCAAGTACATCGTTCGGGCCGGCGGTGCGAACGTGTTCAACCCGGCGGCGCTGGCGCTCGTCGCGACGTTCTATGTGTTCCATACAGGTCAGAGCTGGTGGGGCGCGCTGCCGGCGTTGCCGACCGCGTGGGTGGCGCTCGTCGTCGCGAGCGGCCTGTTCATCACCGACCGCGTGAACAAGGTGCCGCTCGTCCTCGCGTTCCTGGTCGTCTACTACCTGTGTTTTGCCGTGGCAGCTTTCGTCGGCCCGCCGCAGCACGTCGCCGAGATCTTTCGGGCGCCGGATCTACACGCGTCGCTGTACTTCGCCTTCTTCCTCATCACGGATCCGCCGACCTCTCCGATCCGTCATCGCGATCAGATCGTCTGCGGCGTCATTGCGGCTGTGGTCAGCTATGCGGTCTTCGAAGGTCTTGGCGCCGCCTACTACCTCCTCGCCGGGGCGCTCGCTGGAAACGTCTATGAGGCCGCGCGACGGTGGCACGCGCGGCGACAGCGCGTCGTCCGCCGACCGGTCGCCGTCGCGCACTGACCAGTCAGGCCACTAGGGCGTCTTCCACTTCCGTGGCGCGCGGCGGCGGGCTCAGGGAGCCGGGCCCCGGAAATCGTCCCTCCCTGCGCGCCGAGTTCGCACTTCCGCTCGCTAGAGTTCGATTCGTAGCACGCGGCCGAGCCCGAGGCCAAAGAGCACCGTCAGAGCTCCGTAGATCACGACCCAGGGCGTGCGCCAGCCGAGAATCGTCAGCTCTCGTGGGGGGTACCCGACCGTGATGGCCTCGACACGGCTGTCGGCCGGTAAGGGCGGCTCGGACGGGTACTCGATCTGGTCGAGCCAACTCGCCGCGGGCCGCACCGTCGACCGCCGTCGCACGGCGTCTGAAACGATGAGTGTCTTTGTGAGTGTGGCTGAGCCCTGATGAACACCGATGGCGTATTCGCCCTCGGCCTCAGGCACGACTCGCCAGACGACCTCGTTCGTCGACGGGAACCACATGGCCGGCGTCTCCGCGCGAATGGCCGACGGCGTCTCGAGCGTCAGGGACTCGGCACTGTTCGCGCCCGGGCGCACGTGCACGGTCACCAGGGCAGGTTCGTGCGGCGTCAGGCCTCGGTACGCGTAGTAGGACTCGAGTTGCCCGATGAGGAGGCCGAACGGCACGATCAGCCACAGGATCGGGACGAGCGACGCCCGCAAGTAGCGCGCGTTGTACCGGAGAACTTCGCCCTGGGCGCGCAGGATCGCTGCCAGGTCGTCGTTGAAGAGCCGCATCTCGAGGAGGGCGGCATACATGCCGTTCTTCGCGGCCCGCACGCGCCGCTGGTCGGACGTCCGCCTGACCACCCACAGCGCGAGGATCGCCGTGACGAGCGCGACCAGCGCCAGGCCCACGACGGGCGACAGCCACGCGAGCGGATAGAAGAGCACGTCGACGACAGCCGTCGCGGCGCGGTTGAGAATGGTCATGTCGGCCGGCGTCTGAGCGCGCTCAGGAAATGTACCCGAGGCCTTTCAGCTTCTTCTTGATCTCTTCCTCGGAGTCAGAGCCCTCGAGCTTAGCCAACTCCTTTTCGACCAGGTACCCGATGAACTCCTCGACCGACGAATAGCCCGCCAGGTCGGCGTACCGCTTCGCCCGGGCGACGAGCGCCTTGTCGAGCTTGAGTCCTCCTCTGAACATGTCGTCCTCCACGCGTCATTGCGTCCTTGCGTCAATGCGTCAATGCGTCAATGCGGAAAGCCGCGGATGCCCATTTGCTGCAGGATTGTCCCGGCCAGATTCTGGAGCGTGGCTGGGGCAGTCGTGAGCCGGCGATTCGACAGCAGGATCCCCGGCACCGACGGCGGATCCATTTCGTGATCGCCGCTCCAGGCACTCCGGTTGTCCGTGAGCACCTCCGGCCCCACCACACCGAGGGGCGAGTCGTCCGACACGCGCGTCCCCTTCGCGTAGCCGACGATGAGATCGGGCGCGAGGTCGTCGTAACCAGCCGAAGAATAGACCTCTTCGCGGCGGTACACATGGGCTATCGCGGCCGCGCCGGTCGCCGGGTCCTTCGTCTGGAGCAAGCGACGGCTGATCTCGGTGAGGAGCGCATCACGGTCCGCGGGCGCGACGATGCCGTAGGCCTCGCGGCCCTTCAGATTCACGTACAGTCCGTTCATTCCCAGACCGTACGCGCGCGAGCGCTTGAGGTCGATGTCGCCAATCACGCCGGTCTCGTCGGCGGAGGTGTGACTGGCCTCGACAAGGTACCCTTCGGTCTTCAGCCACGTGTTGAGGTTGAACGCCCGCCGCCAGGACGCGAAGCCGTGATCGGACAGGATCACGATCAAGTCGTCCGGCCGCAGGTGCTGCAGCGCCTCGCCGACGATCGCGTCGAAGTCGGTGTAGATCCCGGGAATCACGCCGGCGCGGGGCGCGTCGATGGCCGCCTGATAGGCCGGATGCCCCGGATCAAGGGTCCGCCAGAGCATGTGCGACACCTGGTCGGCATCGCCGAAGTAGTAGAAGAGGAAGCCGCCGTCGAACCGATCGAGCGTATAGCGGAACTGGCGGCGGTTCTCCTCGAACGCGATGCGCGACTGGGCGAGGAACTCGTCGACCGTCAGGAGGCCGGCCTTCAGGGCCTTCGTGTCGTCGGGCATCCCTTGGGTGTAGTAGCGGCCGGTGGCCTTCGCCAACTGGGCCGCGTAGTCCGACGGCGTGGAGATCGGCTCTGCTGGCGCCAGGGGGTCGAGATTGAGTGGGCTCACGTACATGACGAAGTACGGCGTGAGTTCCTTCACGAGCACGCGGCACTCCGCGGACAGCGTCTGCAGCGGGCTCACGTCGAATCGGAGCGGGACCCAATCGCTCCACTCGCCGACGCGAAGGACCCGCGTCGCGTTGCCGACCTGGAGTTTGGCGAACTGGCGCGTGCCGTCGACGGCGACGGCAAAGTCGAGGTGCATGGCCTGGGGCGTCCTCAGGAACGGCTGGTTGGGGCCATCGAAGTGCGCATGCACAACGCCGCTCGAGTCGTCGACGGACAGCACGGCGCCACCGCTCGGCGACTGCCCAACGAGCGCCGGATCGGACGTATAGATCGAGAACGTGCCGTACGTCCCGAGGATGTCGGGCGTGCCCATGCCGGACAGCTCGCGGGCGGCTTTGCCCGATGGGGGAAAATTCGCCGGCATCCGGATGATCGTGCTCGGGATGCCGTGGGCCTCGAGATCTTCCCAGAAGGCCACGCCGTGCCGCAGCAGCTCGACGCGGCCGGCGGTGAGCGGGAAGCGCCACGGGCCGACGGGCAGGTTGTGGCGGCCGGGGACCGTCCGCGTCGTCGACAGATACGGCACAAGGGTTTTCGGGTCGCGCTCGATGAAGTCGAAGATGCCGTGCACGCCGGGGTCGCGGCCCGTGATGAACGTAGACCACGCGACCGGGCTCTGGGCCGGAAGGGAGGTGCCGAGCGGTGCGAACATCCCCTGGGTGGCGACCTTCGAGAAATTCGGCAGCCGACCTTGCGCCATCAGGTCGCGGGTCAAGCCAAAGTCGAGTCCGTCGAAACCGAGGACGATGACTCGTGGTCCGGTAGTGGCCCTCGGGCCGGCGCACGAGACGGCGAACGCACACACTCCGAGGACGATGAGTGCCGTATACCGCCGGGAAGTGGACGCGCTCACGCCCACGTTCACGACAGCCCAGCTAGCGGTCGGCCGTCCATGTGCGGCGGCGGCTCGATGCCGAAGAGCCGCAAGGCGGTCGGCGCGATGTCGATGAGGGCGGGATCCTCGGCGGTCGTCCGTCGATTGCAGAAGAACACGCCCGGGACCAGCCGCGGGTCGATGCAGTGGTCGCCGCTCCATGGCCTCGCGTTGTCCTGAAACACCGGGCCCGCGACGACGCCCTGCGCGCACGCCCATGACGTCCGGTACCCGGCGTTATACCCGATGAGGAGATCGGGAGCGTTCTCGAGGTACGGGCCCGAATAGAGCGCGGCCGGGTCGAACGCCTCGCGAATACCGACCTCGCCTGTGTCAACGTCGCGGAGACCGTTCAACTTGCGCTGGATTTCCGCTTTGAGCGACGCGGCTTCCGCTCGTCGGACGATGCCCTCTTTCTCGCGGCCTGCGAGGTTGATGAACATGCCCGTGAGACCGAGGCAGTACGCCCGTGTCTTCGACCAGTCGACGTCGCGGAGCCACTCGGCGCGGCCGGTGGCGCCGGGCCGAAGGGCCAGAAGGCCCTCCTCGAGCAGCCAGCTATTGAGGTTGATGCCGCGGCGGAACGAACTGAACCCATGGTCGGAGATCACCATCAGCACGTCATCCTTGGTCAGGCGGTCGAGGAGGCGGCCGAGCAGCGCGTCGTTGCGCTCGTACTGCTCGCGAATCGCGTGGCGGTGGGGCGAGGCCTCACGGCCTCGGCCCGCCGGGTGACGGGGGTCGATGTCGCGCCAGAACATGTGCTGCACGCGGTCGGTCGCATCGAACACGCAGACGAGCGTGCCCCGCTTCAAGCGATCGAGCCCCGCGAGGAGCATCGCTTCGCGCTCGGCGTCGATGTCCCGGGTCTGCGTGAGAAACGTCCCGTCGTCGGTGACGCCGTCGTTCAAGGCCGACGTGTCTTCCGCGAGTCCGAGCGTGGCGAAGGGACCTACTCGCTTCGCGAGGTAGGTGGCATAAAAGGATGGATGCGAGATCGGCATCGCCGGCCGCTCGGGATCCAGATTGATCGGCGACAGATACAGCGAGACGTGCTCATCTAACTCCGTAACAAGCAGACGTGACAGGCCGTGAACCGTGATGCCAGGCGCCGCTCGGAAGGGCAGTGCGATCCACTCACTGAGGCGCCCCGGGACGAGGTCAACGGCGGTCTCACCAACTTCGATTCTCACCTGCCGTCGGGTCCGGTCGATCGTCAAGCGGATGGGAAGGGCCATGGAGGGCGCGCCCACGCGGTAGGGGTTCGACGGTCCAGGTACGGACGTCTCGATCTCGTCGCGCCCCGCTGGCAGAGCGATTCTGAGTCCGCTCTCGGCGTCACCCCCGGCGCCCACCGGTCGGGTCGTGAAGAGCACGAACGTACCCTGTGTGCCCAGCAGGTCCGGGACACCCATCGCGCTCAACTCCGCGCCGTAGAAGCGATCGGGGGGAAAGGTCACGGGCACACGAAGGATCGTGCTCCAGATGCGGTGCTCGCCGAGGATGGCCCAAAAGGGCTTCGATTTTCTGAGAAGCCTGAGGTCAGGCTTGCCGAGGGGGATCAAGAATCGGCCGATCTTGAGGACCCGGTCCACGGCGCCGATGCGAGCCGACGACAGCAGGGGTAGATAGGTCCGGCGATCCGGCTCGATGAAATCGAAGATGTTGTGCCGGGCCGGGTGGCATCCGGTGCTGAAGGACGACCAGGCAACGGGCGACACCGACGGAAACGTGGTCCGCAGCCGCCGATAGGATCCGCCCGAAGCGAGCCTCTTGAAGTTGGGCAGACGGCCCTCGGCGAGGAATCGATCGGTGAGGGCGGGATCCTGGCCGTCGAAGCCGACAATCACGAGACGGCGGATCGAGGCTGGCGGCGCGACGCGACCCGTCGCGAGCCGCCACAAGGCGCGTGCCGGCCACGCGAGGATGGACAGCAGGACCACGACAATGGTCGTGAACAGGACGAAGAAGGATGAAAGCAGGGCGAACCCCGCGCCCGGACCGACGTAGGCGTACGTCGTCGGCGCGAACCCGACGAGCGCCAGCGCGATGAGCGCGGCCACGATTCGGGTTCGTCCGGCGGCCCGCCTGGCGCGCGGTGATATCGTCACACGTCATCGTATGACGTCTCGCCGAGGTCCTGCCATCGTCGTCGTTTCGGGCCTCCCTCGGTCGGGCACGTCGATGGCGATGCGGATGCTCGAGGCGGGTGGGATGCCACTCGTCGCCGATGGCCTCCGAGCGGCTGACGACGACAATCCCCGGGGCTATTTCGAGTTCGAACCGGTCAAACATCTCCACACCGACCCACGCGGCGAGGCCGATCTGGCCTGGCTCGCCTCGGCGCGGGGCAAGGCCGTGAAGATCATCTCATTCCTTCTCACGTGGCTGCCCGAGACGTACGACTATCGTGTCCTCTTCATGCATCGCGATTTGACTGAGGTCGTCAGCTCGCAGGAGACGATGATCGCGCGGCGCGGCGAGTCGGCGGTGGGCACCGGCAAGAGCGTCGCGGAGACCATCAAGATCTATGAGGACCATCTCGCGCAGGTCGAGCGATTCCTCGCCCGGCGCCCGTGCTTCACGACGCTGGGCGTCGACTACGCAACCGTGCTTGCCAATCCCCTCGGCGAGGCCGCGCGGATTGGCGACTTCCTAGGGGGTCGGCTCGACGTCGCGGCGATGGCCGCGGCGGTCGAGCCGACCCTTCGGCGGCACCGCCACAACGGGTGTCCGCGCTGACTACTTGACCGGCGTCGAGGGGTAGTGAATCGTGACGCCGGGTTTGGTCTGCCCCATCTGCACGGTCTTCGGCGCCGGGCCGTCTGCTCGCTGGTAGGTCACGGCATACTGGCCGCTGAGGGCTGTCGCGATTCGGGGAAGCGCATCGCGGAGGGCCGACGGCACAGCGATCTGCAGGCGCAGGCCGCCGGTGCCCTGGGGAACGCTTTGGAGGACGAGATCGAGGTTCTGCCCGTTGTTGCCCGTCCCGACGCCGCCTTGGTTCGAGCCGCTCGATATCGCCCCGGCTCCGCCGCCGCCAGTGTTGCCCTGGAGCGCCTGCGTCGCCGTGTTCTGGTACGTCACCGCCCACACCGACGCGGCAGAGCTGACGACGGCCTGAATGATTTTCTGGCCAGGGGTCGTACTCGCTTCCGGCACGCCGTCCATGTTGACCATCACGATTGCGCGACGCATCGACGGCGCCTTGGCCAAGGCCTTCGACGCGTCCACCAGCCCCTCGAGCATCACCGTGTTTCCCGCGCGATCCGCGAAGGTTTTCGCGAGCACCTTCTCGACGTCGGCGAGTGTCTTCTTGTCGGTCGCTACCATGACGTCCGCGGCGGCGACGTCCATGATCGACATGGTCACCGGCGCGCCCCCGGCGAACAAGGTCTCGGCGAATGCCTGCAAACCGGCTCTGAGGTCAGCGATGGACGTTTGGCTGGTATTCGACGTGTCGATCATCAGGACGACGTCCAGCGGGTCGGTCGCGGGCTTCGCGTCGATCACGGTTCGATCGGTGCCGTCCTCGCGAACGGCCCACGTGTCCTTGGTCAGGCCCGGCACGGGCTTGTTGTCCGCGTCGAGCGCCGCTACGTACACCGTCTTGTTAGCGCCCGCCTGGCTCGGCGGCGCCGCGGCGGGCAGGATGGAGACCGTGCCGGCGATGGCGACGAAGACGGTCAAGGCGCAAACGCGACGTGAGTCTCGATACGAGATACGCATGGGCTCCTCCTGACCAGTGGCCGGCGCTGGCGAGCAGGCTACTTAATGGGTGTACTAGGGTAGATCACTTTCACCCCTTGGCGTGTGTCGCCCATCTGGACGACCTTCGGCATGGGGCCATCGGGCCGCGTATAGGTGACCGCGTACTGCCCGACGATGGCGGACGCGATGCCTGTCAGGGTGTCCGTCAGGGCCGACGGCGCGGAGAGCTGCGCCCGGAGGCCGCCCGTCCCCACCGGCACGCGTGTCAGCACGACGTCGCGGCTTCCGCCGATGTTGCCCTGGCCGACGCCGCCCTGCGGTTGACCGGTCGAGGGGGCGAACGCTCCGGCTCCCGGCTGCACGGACATCGCCTTGGTGCCGTTGTTCTGGTAGGTCACCACCCAGAGCGAGGCGCCCGACGTCAAGATGTTCCGGATGGCCGTCGGCGAATCGAGCGTGCTGGCCTCGGGCACGCCATCCATATTGACGACGACAATGGCGCGGCGGGGTGTCGGAGACTTCGCGAGCTTCTTCGAGGCTTCGCTCAACGCTTCGAGGAGGACCGTTTGCTGTGTCTGATCGGGAAAGGTCTTTCCGAGCGTCTTGTCGACCTCATCGGCAGACTTCTGGTCCTTCGCGACCATGACGGACGATCCGGCGACGTCGGTGATGGACATCGTCACGGGCGCGGAGCCGGCGAACAGGGTCTTCGCAAATGCCTGAAGACCAGCGCGCAGGTCGGTGATCGATGCGGAGGCCGCCTGCGACGTGTCGATGAGAAGAACGACGTCCAGCGGGTCGGTCGCGCGCTTGAGATCGACGATCGCTCGGTCGGTGCCGTCTTCCCTGATGGCCCACTCGTCTTTTCTCAGGTCCGTGACTAGTTTGCTGTCCGCATCAACGGCGATGGCGTAGACGGTCTTGTCGCCGCCTTTTTGCGGAACGGGGGCCGCGGCTCGGGTGGCAGGTGCGAGACTCACCGCGAGGAGGAGAGTGGCCACTACACAGAAACGGCACGACTCTCGTTCGAAGGACATGGGGGGACCTCCAAGAAGTCGGAGCAAGGCAGGCCTGGATCGGCGACCCGGCGCTCTCGTAAGCCACCACCTTACACGAAATTCGAAAGTCTTCGTATCGCGCTGGCGCGTCCATGATTTTGGATGATCTGTAATTTTGGATATTAGCGGTGTTAGAGCGAAGCGGGGCGACAGAGCCTTGACATTCCCCTTCGCGCAGAGGAGTATGTGCACTTGCAAGTCGGAGAATCGGATGGAGTCTCAGGGAGGATTGAATATGCGTTTTTTCCGGGGCATGCTGGCCACGGCGATCTTGACGGTCGCAGTGGCTGGGTCGGCGTACGCGCAGGCGATCGGTCAGATCCACGGCAAGGCGACCGATAGCACGGCGGCCGTTCTGCCGGGCGTGACCGTGACTGTAGCTGGTACTGGTCTGCAGCAGCCGCTCGTGGCTGTGACGTCGCAGAGCGGCACATATTCGTTTCCGGTCGTGCCGATTGGCACGTATTCGGTGACGTTTGAATTGAGCGGCTTCAAGAAGGTCACCCGCGAGGGTATCGTGCTCACGTCCGGCTTCGACGCGGCGGTCGACATGAAGATGGAGATCGGCAAGGTCGAAGAAGCCGTCACCGTCATTTCCGAGTCCCCGTTGGTCGACACGAAGAAGACGACGACCGGTGGCGACTTCACGGTTGATCAGATGTTGAAGGTCCCCACGGCGCGCGACCCGTGGCAGGTCATCAACATGGCGCCGTCCATCGTCCTCTCCGGCGTGAACGTCGGCGGGTCGGCCTCGGGTCAGCAGTTGGGCATCTCGGCCTTCGGGACGAGCGGCAGCGTTCAGTGGAACCTCGAGGGCGGCAACATCACGGACATGGCCTCGAACTCCTCGCCGAGCTACTTCAACTTCGATTCGTTCCAGGAAATCCAGGTCGTGACGTCGGGCGGGGACGTGTCGGTGCAGTCGTCCGGCGTGTTCATCAACCTCATCACGAAGAGCGGTAGCAACGTGCTCAAGGGGTCGGCGGACACGACTTTCGAGAACGCGTCGATGCAGGGCCAGAACGTGACCCAGGCGCAGTTCAATACCGCCATCGGTACGTCGGCGACCGGTCTGTCGGGCAACCCGCTGCACCGTGTGGCCAACTACGACGGCGATATCGGCGGGCCGATTATGAAGAACAAGTTGTGGTTCTGGGGGTCGACCGACTACCAGGACATCAACGTCGGCGTCGCGAACTTCTTCAACCTGAACCAGGCCGGCTGCAATCCGCCGCCGAGCACGTTTGCGCAGTTGAGCGCGGTGCAGGGCTGCCTGGAAAATGACAAGACGACGATCCAGGACTTCAACGGGAAGCTGAACTACCAGCTGAACACGACGAACAAGTTCCAGTTCCTGTTCCAAAGCGACCGCAAGCTCCGCAACAACCGCGGTGCGAGCAGCACCACGGCGCCGGAAGCGACGCAGAGCCAGTACAGCGCGGGCGGCCTCTGGCATTTCACCAACCCGACGTATCAGTTGACGCACACCTGGCTGCCGAGCGACAAGCTGGTGTTCGTGAACCAGATGACCTACGTGCAGGGCGGGTTCTTCCTGGACAACCACGACTACACGGGGGCGTGCGGCTCGTCCACCTACGCACGCGATCTCGCGGGCCAGGATCCGACCGATCCGGCGTGTCAGTGGAACATTCAGCAGCTCACGAATCGCACGTCGGGGCTGCGCACCCGCTCGCTCGCCAACACCTATCAGACGGCTCGGCCGTCGTGGGAAGTGAAGACGGACGACAACTACTTCCTCCCGCACGTCCTCGGCGGCGACCATGCGTTGAAGTTCGGCGTCGGCTGGCGCAAGAACCCGGTGGAGACCTTCGACCACTTCAACGGCGGCGCGAACGACACGGTGCAGTGTGTGAACAACCAGGCGTCACAGTGCGGCAACCTGACGGACGTGGCCGTGGGCTCAGGGCCTGGCCTCGTACCGCGGTCGGCCCTCATTCGACGCGACCAACTGACGAATCGGGACTGGTGGACCTATGACTCCTACATCCAGGACTCGTTCACGACGAAGCGGTTAACCGTAAGCGGCGGCGTGCGCCAGGACTACCAGGACTCGTTGTTCCTCGGCGGGTGCGTGTCGGCGAACGTGATCCTTCCGTTGCTCCTGCCACAGCAGTGCCAGGGCTCGGCCAGCCCGAACCACACGTTCAACAACTTCTCGCCGCGCGTGTCGGCCACGTATGATCTGACAGGCCACGGCACGACGGCGCTTCACGCCAGCTTCAACTACTACTACGATACCGAGATCACGCTTGCCGACGGCCTCGATAACCTGGGTAGGGTGAGCGCGACCTTCGGTTCGAACCTGAACAGCGGGGCGTGCAGCGCGGTCGCGGGCAGTTCGTGCTGGAACGACGCCAACCACGATGGCATCGTGCAGGCGAACGAGCTGATCGGGACGCCGAGCTTCTCGAGCTCCAGGTTCGTGAACGGCGTGTTGACCAACCTGGTGCCGAACGTCGACCCGAACCTGGAGATTGGCCGAACCCGCGAGGCGGTCATCGGCGGCGACCATCAGTTAGCGGCGAACCTCCACGTGTCGGTCGACTACACCTATCGTAAAATTGACCGCGGCTCGCAGAACTACATCCTCGGCACGCAGCCGGGTACTGCTGGCTTCCCGGTCGACAACCTCTGGGTGGGACCGTTCAACTACACCGATCCCGCGACGGGCATTACGGCGCCGTACTTCACCGCCTGCGCCGGGTGTGTGCTGCCGACCGGGAACACCATCGCGGTGACGTCGCCGCAGTACGAGACCTACAAGGGCGCGAGCGTGACGCTCACGAAGCGCCTCAGCAATCGGTGGCAGGGCAATATCTCGTACACGTGGAACGATTTCCGACAGTTCTTTCCGATTGGATCCTTCAACACGACGGGCGGGACCCCCGGCGACCCGACGGGCGAGGTGTTCCAGAACGGGTTCACGAACAACACGCCGCGCTACACGATCAAGGGCTACGCCAGCGTGGAGCTGCCGTGGTACGGCCTGTTGGCGGCGACGAACTGGAACCTCATCGACGGCAACGTTCGCTTCGAGTCCATCAACGGGCCCGGCACGTTCGCGAATTGTCCGCCGGGAACGCCGGCGGCTCAGTGCACCGCGGTGCCGCAAACCGACAACACCCTGAACTTCAACAACCAGGGCACGAATCGGTTTCCGGCTACCAACCTGATCGACGTGAGCGTCTCGAAGAACTTCGACTTCGGGCGCCAGAAGCTGACGGTGACGCTGAACTGCTTCAACATCCTGAACATCAACACCGTGCAGGGCTTCTCGAGCGACAACGCGAGCAACAACGGGTTGAATGGCGCGTCCAGCACCTTCCTCGCGATCAACAGCATCGTGCCGCCGCGGGTCTTCCGTATCGACTTGCGGTACGCGTTCTAGGCTGAGCTCGTCGTCTACACATCGGGCGGTCGGAGGCAACTCCGACCGCCCGTTTTTCTTTGTACGGCGATTGGGTGGAGTCTTGCCTCAGAGGGGCTGTCCGTTTACGGGCACCGGAAACCCTTGCCGTGGGATGACTTACGAGCCGCAGGCCGTAAGTGCAGGTGTACCTTGACATTGGGGTGACCGGGGCAGAACATGGGCGCTATTGGACAGGGGTTTCCCTGTCCGAGGGAGGTTGGTGTATGCGTGTGTTGCGGAGGATGCTGGCCACGGCGATCTTGACGGTCGCAGTGGCTGGACCGGTCTACGCGCAGGCGGTCGGTCAGATCCACGGGAAGGTGACCGATAACACAGCGGCCGTCATGCCGGGCGTGACGGTGACCGTCGCTGGTACGGGTCTGCAGCAGCCGCTCGTGGCTGTGACGTCGCAGAGCGGCACATATTCGTTTCCGGTCGTGCCGATTGGCACGTATTCGGTGACGTTCGAATTGAGCGGCTTCAAGAAGGCGATCCGTGAGGGTATCGTGCTCACCTCCAGCTTCGACGCGACGGTCGACATGAAGATGGAGATCGGCAAGGTCGAGGAAGCCGTCACGGTCGTTTCCGAGTCCCCGTTGGTCGACACGAAGAAGACGACGACGGGTGGCGACTTCACGGTTGATCAGATGTTGAAGGTCCCCACGGCGCGCGACCCGTGGCAGGTCATCAACATGGCGCCGTCCATCGTGCTCTCCGGCGTGAACGTCGGCGGGTCGGCCTCGGGCCAGCAGTTGGGCATCGCGGCCTTCGGGTCGGGCAACAGCGTCCAGTGGAACCTCGAGGGCGGCAACATCACGGACATGGCCTCGAACTCCTCGCCGATGTATTTCAACTTCGATTCGTTCCAGGAAATCCAGGTCGTGACGTCGGGCGGGGACGTGTCGGTGCAGTCGTCCGGCGTGTTCATCAACCTCATCACCAAGAGCGGCAGCAACGTGTTCAAGGGGTCGGCGGACACGACTTTCGAGAACGCGTCGATGCAGGGCCAGAACGTGACCCAGGCCCAGTTCAACACCGCCATTGGCTCAGCGGCCACCGGTCTTTCCGGCGCCCCGCTGCACCGCGTCGCCAACTACGACGGCGACATCGGCGGGCCGATCATGAAGAACAAGTTGTGGTTCTGGGGGTCGACCGACTACCAGGACATCAACAAGGGCGTGCCGGACTTTTTCGACACGTCGCTCGCCGGCTGCAACCCACCGCCGAGCACGTTTGCGCAGTTGAGCGCGGTGCAGGGCTGCCTGGCCAATGACAAGACGACGATCCAGGACTTCAACGGGAAGCTGAACTACCAGTTGAACACGACGAACAAGTTCCAGCTCCTGTTCCAGAGCGACCGGAAGCTCCGCAACAACCGCAGCGCGAGTTCCAACTCCGCGCCCGAGACGACGCGCAGCCAGTACAGCGCCGGCGGCATCTGGCACTTCCAGAACCCGACGATCCAGTTGACCCACACGTGGCTGCCGACCGACAAATTGGTGTTCGTGAACCAGGTGACCCATGTACAGGGCGGCTTCTTCCTGGACAACCACGACTACTCGGGGGCGTGCGGCTCGTCGACCTACGCACGCGACCTCGCGGGCCAGGATCCGACCAATCCGGCGTGCGCTTGGAACATCCAGGAGCTCAACAATGCCACGACGGGTTACCTAAGCCGTGGCGGCGCGTTTGGCGCCTCCTACCAGAGCGCGCGGCCGTCGTGGGAAGTGAAGACGGACGACAACTACTTCCTCCCGCACGTCCTCGGTGGCGACCACGCGCTCAAGTTCGGCGTGGGCTGGCGCAGGAACCCCGTGTTGTCGTTCACCCACATCGGCGGTGGCGCGCAGGCCACCATGGAGTGCGTCAATAACGACGCGACCGCGTGCGGCCCCACCGGCAACAATGGAGCAAACAACACGTTCGTTGCGCCGGGTTCGCCGGCTGGGCTCGTCCCGAACGCGGCCGACCTCTACCTGGACAACCTGATTAACAACAACTGGTGGACCTATGACTCCTACATCCAGGACTCGTACACGACGAAGCGGTTGACGATCAGCGGCGGGGTGCGCCAGGACTACCAGAACTCGCAGTTCCTCGGCGGGTGCGTCTCGGCGAACGTGATCAATCCGGCGATCCTGCCGAAGCAGTGCGAGAACGCCGCCAGTCCGAACCACTCGTTCAACAACTTCTCGCCGCGCGTGTCGGCCACCTACGATCTGACCGGGCATGGCACAACGGCCATTCACGCCAGTTACAACTACTACTACCAGACCAAGCTCGCGCTCGCGGACGGCCTCGACTTCCTCAATGGTCCTGCGGGCACCACAGGGTCGGTCGATCTCACGTGGGGGACGAACTTGGACAGCGGCGCGTGCGACCCGACTCCGGGCGCGACGTGCTGGACCGACGCCAACCATGACGGCATCATTCAAGCGAACGAACTCATCGGGACGCCGCAGTTTCCGTCGCAGTTCGTCAATGGCGTCTTGACCGGAAGTGTGCCGCAGGTTGACCCGAACCTGGAGCTCCTCCGCACGCGCGAGGCGGTCGTTGGCGCCGACCATCAGCTGGCGGGCAATCTCCATGTGACCGTCGACTACACCTACCGCTACATCGACCGGGGCTCCCAGAACTACGTGCTCGGTTTCCAGCCCGGAGCGGCGGGCTTCCCGGCGAGCAACCGGTGGGTGGGGCCGTTCAACTACACGGACCCCCGGACGGGCACCGTCGCGCCGTTCTTCACGCTGTGCGCCGGATGCACGCAGGTGAGCGGCACTCAGATCGCGGCCACGTCGGTGAACTACCAGACCTACAACGGCGTGAGCGCGACATTGACCAAGCGGCTGAGCAACCGGTGGCAGGGCAACATCTCCTACACGTGGAACGACTTCCGGGCCTTCACGCCTCCGGGGGGGTTCAGGTCCACGGGTTCGAATGTTGGCGACCCCACGGGCGTTCAGTTCACGAGCGGGTTCACGAACAACACGCCGGCCTACGTGGTGAAGGGCTTCGCGAGCGTCGAGCTGCCGTGGTACGGCCTCCTCGCCGCGACCAACTGGAATCTGATTCAGGGCAACGTCCGGTCTGAGACCATGCTCGGCACGCGGACCATTGCGAACTGTCCGCCGGGCACGCCGGCCGCCCAGTGCACCGGGGGAGTCGTGTCCTACAGCACCCTGTCGTTCCAAGACGCCGGCACGTCCCGGTTGCCCGCGACCGACTTGATTGACGTGAGCGTCTCGAAGAACTTCGACTTCGGGCGCCAGAAGCTGACGGTGACCCTGAACTGCTTCAACGTGCTGAACATCAACACGGTGCTGGGTTTCGCGAGCAACACCATCAGCAACAACGGCCTGAACGGCGCGGCCAACACGTTCAACTCAATTAACAACATCGTGCCGCCGCGCGTGTTCCGGATCGACCTGCGGTACGCGTTCTAGGCGAGTCCGAGCGTTGACATACCGGGCGGTCGGAGGCAACTCCGACCGCCCGTTTCTTTTCATGAGGCCATGCGTGAAGCGGCGTCACCCGGAATGGGGCAATGAGTGAATCCGCTGGACCGGGCTACTTCACGACGAGCGCGGGCAGAGGCGTCGCGACGTAGCCCGTCCGGGCCCGGATATGCAGGCCCGCCCGCTTGGTCTTGACGGCGATCTTCCTGAACTTGCCATCCATCGTGGCGTTCGTCGGGCGGTAGCCCACGACGTAATACGTGCTCGTGTCGTCGGCGATGGCGCTCAGCGAGTGCGCGATGTCGGTCGAGTGCCGGACCACGAAGGCGCCGGTCCCGTCGGCCAGCATGCCCGCACCATCGTCGGTCCGGTCAAGCTGCGCGAGGATGGGCCCCTCGGGCGTGAGGACGTCGGCCGATTCCGGAGGGCCGCCTGAAAGCCCGCGAGCGTCGATGGCGTAGATAGCCATCCCGGCGCGCGCCGCCATTCCGGCGAGCCGCTGCAGCTCGCTCGTCGATTCCGACGTGAAGAACCCGTCGCTCATGAACACGACGGTCTTTCGGCCCGGCACGGTGGCCAGCGCGCCGACGACGTGCTGTAACGACTGGAGCGTATAGCGAGTCGCGTCCCGGGCCTGGCCGATGTAGAGGCGCGCCTTCTGCTGGAGTCTGTTCTCGACGTTCAGTAGGCCGCCCTCGCTGCTGCACGAGATCGGATCGACCTGACAAGCCTCGGTGCCCAACTGGGTCGTCAGGAAGGGGTCGCCGGAAGCCAGGCGTTCGGCTTCGGCCTCGCCCGGAATTCGAGGGAACTGCCGGAACGGCAGCAGCCGCGTGTAGCGTGAGTCGAACGCGGGCTTCACCGCACGGACCGCGGAGAGGAGCGTCGAGCGGTCACGGGTCAACTTGCCTTGGTACAACTGACCGTCGACCACGATGCCGCCGAAGTCGCCCGGCTTGAACTGCTGCTTGAGGAAGTCGAGCGCGCCCTGCTTGATGTGGAGGAGCGCGCCCGTCTCGAGGTCCGCCTCATCGAAGACGAGGACGAAGAGGCGATGCGACTGCATGTCGTCCTCGGCGGCGAGGCTGCCGTCGATCGAGGTCACGCCGGTGCCGACGTCGGTCGACACGAGATAGCACTGCTCGATGACCTGCGGCTTGTCATCTTCGAGGACGTTCAGATCGTCAGCGGTCAATCCCATGACGAACTGGTTGTGATCGTCGCGGACCATCACGTCCACCTCGACGAGGCTGGTCGTCGAGCGGAACGTGGCCTGGCCGGGTGGGCTTTGCGTCTGGCCGGCCGGTCGCGTCGAGCCGAGCACGAGCACGGCTGCCACGACCGACGCCCAGGCGCCTGGGACAAGTCGAATATGCATTGCTCTGTAACCCCAGACCATTGTACGGGAGGCTCTTGGTCCTGGCGGAAGCTCCAGGGTCGAGTTACCCGCCGAGGAACCGCCGAACTTCCGCGATTTCCTTGGCAAATCGCTGGGGCGGCGCGGTGGCGACGTAGGTCTTCGCGTATGCGCGGGCTTCGTTGGTCTGGCCCGCGTCACTCAGATTCAGGATGAGGTTGTACATCGCGTCGAATTCCCGGCCGTCGAGCTGAACGGCGTGTCTCCAACTCTCGATCGCGACGGGTTTCCGACCGGTGGTCGCCTGAATCACGCCGAGCGTGTTGTAGGCATCGGCGAGGGCGGGATCGACCTCGAGCGCGTCGAGCACCGTGTGCTCGGCCTCCGCCAGACGCGGTTTCCGACGCGCGTCGTTCGGGTCGAGCGATTCGGCCTCACGGAGCTGGACCGACGCGATGTTCTCGAGCGCGAAGCCGTTGGTCGGGTCGAGTTTCACGATGCGCCGAAACGTCGCGATGGCATCGCCAAGCCGACCCGCATCCAAGTATGCGATGCCCAGCCCATTCAGCACATCGAGGTCGCTTGCCGGGAGGTGCTCCAGCAGCCGAATCGCGCGCTCCGGATCAGTCCCGCTCTCGGCCAGGTAAATGCCCAGTCGGATTGGCACATTGGTGTCCGTCACGTGATGGCTGATCGCGGTCTCGAGCGTCTTGATCGCCGCGGGCGCGTCACCGGAGTCCCATTGCGCGTATGCCAGGTACAAGTAGACATCGTCGAGGGTCGGGTGAGCCGCCAGGACACTGGCTAGTCGGCCCATGGCTTCGTCCACGCGGCCGTGCTCGTAGAGATCCTCTGCCGCGTGCACCGCGCGGTCGACAGGGACGAGCGTCTTCGGATCCTCTGCGTCGGTGTAGGTCGCGCGCGGGGCGGCTCGCGACGACACATAGCCGAGCGACCGCAGAGCGGCACTGACCTCGGCGGTTTCCGCCTGCGGCGCGTTCGGCACGCCGAGACTGAAGTTCCTCAGCGCGTCGCGCAGGGGCGGGAGGCGATCCGCCTCGCTCGGGGCGAGATTCGACTGCTCGGTCGGGTCGGCTGCCAAGTCGTACAACTCTGGAATCGGCAAGTCGATGTACTTGTCTCGGCCGACGAGCACGCCGCGCAACGGCGCCCAGCCGCGCGTGAGGTTGAACGTCATGGCCTCAAAGTAGCTCGGTCGAGCCGGCGCCCGGTTGGTCCGAATGACTTCACGCAGCGACAGCCCCTTGAGCGACGGGTCAGCCGGCAAGCCGACGACGTCAAGCATGGTCGGCAGAAGGTCGAGGTGCGTCACAGGCGCGTCGATCACGGCGCCCCTCGCGGTCGGACGCCGTCCACCCGCCGGGCCGATCATCGCGATGATGAGCGGCACGCGGAGGGTCGATTCGTACGCAAACATCCCGTGGGTGAGTTCGCCATGGTCACCGAGGCTCTCGCCGTGATCCGCGGTCACGATGATCAGGGTCGGTCTAGCCAACGTCCGGAGTTTGTCAAAGAGCGCGCCGAGGGCCTGATCGGCGAAGGCGATCTCGCCGTAGTACGGATGATCGGGGAACCGCGCCAAGAATGGCTGGGGCGGTGTGTACGGCGCGTGCGGGTCGAAGACGTGCACCCAGCCAAAGAACTTGCCGGTCTGGTTCCCGATCCACTCGACCGCCTTAGAGACGACGACATCGGCGCGTCGTTCGGGAATGGAGAACGTCGCGAGGCCGTGCTCTTCGGGGAGCCGGTCGTCGTAATCGTCGAAGCCAGGGCTGAGCCCAAAGCGCTTGGTCAGGGGATAGCCGCCGATGAAGGCTGCCGTGGAAAAGCCGTCGGCTCTCAACCGCGTCGCCGCGGTGGCCGTGCCGTCCGGCACGCGAAAGCCGCTGTTGTCCCGGACCCCGTGTTCGTACGGCAGGTGGCCCGTAAGGAGCGTCGTGTGTGACACGAGCGTCACGACGGCGTGGGCGTGCGCGAACGTGAAGCGGGCACCGTGCGCCGCCAGGGCGTCGAGGTTCGGCGTCGGCACCGGGCCCCCGTAGGAGGAGAGCATGTCGGCGCGGAGGGTGTCGATGGTGACGAGCACGACGTTCATGTCCTGATTGGGTGGCGGAAGAACGAACTTCGGCGGGCTGAACCACCACCATGTGGCCGCGGCTGCCACTGCCAGCACCGAAACCGCGACAGCGCCAATCAGCGCGACAGGTCTCCCCGCGCGTCGTGGTCGGGCGGCGCTCGAGTCTGGGGGACGGTGTCGTGGCTGAGCTTTGCGAGGCTGGCGGGGCATGTGCGGCTCTGACTAGTCTAAGGGCAGGCTTGAAGGCTTGACGGCAGGGAGGCTTGGCACAGCAAAGCCCGGAGCGATGGCGCAGTCGGCTGATCATCGGCGGCGGTGTCCTCCCGGGGCACGAACCCGCGCCGCTGCGACGGACGGGCGTGGGGATTCGCTTGCCGCGACCCGGCAGACCCGGGCGATTGCCGCCTTTCGCCGGGCGGCGGCTCTCGATCCGCACAACGGGCATTTTCAGGTGAACCTGGCGAGAGCGCTCCTCGACGACGGCGAAATCTCCGACGCTGTCGTTGAGGCACAACGGGCCGTGGCCCTCGCGCGCGACGACCCGGCTGCCTACGAAGTGCTCGGGCGGGCGCTGGCGTCTGCCGGACGGCTTGACGAGGCGCGTCGCGCGTTCGAAGCGTCCCTGCGGATCGACCCTTCCTACGTGCCGGCCCGCGAGGGTCTGAAGAGGATCGGAGGGGGATAGCGGCTGAAGGCTCGCAGGCTCGCAGGCTGGAAGGCTGGAAGGCTGGAAGGCTGGGAGGCGGGAAGGTCCATGCGCGGCGGCGATCGTCTTGTCGCGCGCGACGAGGCCGGCGGGGAGCGGCCAATCGAATCGACGTGCGGAACGTGCGTGCTAGACTCAGCCGCCGATGAGTGCGCCGAGTGCCAACGCCGCGGCCGTGGCTTCCGATCATCGACACGCCGTGGCCGCCAGTTTTCTTGGGTGGACGCTCGACGCCTTCGATTACTTTCTCGTGGTCTTCGCGCTCGGCGACATCGCGAAGGACTTCCGCGTCACGCGGGCCGAGATGGCGTTTGCCGTCTCGATGACGCTCTACATGCGGCCGGTCGGCGCATTCATCTTCGGCCTGGTGGCCGACCGGTACGGCCGCCGGCTGCCGCTCATCATCGATCTCATCTTCTTCTCCGTGGTCGAGGTCGTGTCCGGCCTCGCGCCGAACTACTGGACGTTCCTGATTCTGCGTGCGCTCTTTGGCATCGGCATGGGCGGGGAGTGGGGTGTCGGGGCATCGCTCGCGATGGAGAAGGCGCCGAAGGGCGCCCGGGGCGTGCTATCCGGGCTGTTGCAGGAAGGGTACGCGACCGGGTATCTGCTCGCAGCCGTGTGCTATCTCTTCGTCTTTCCGCATTTCGGATGGCGGCCGATGTTCTTCATCGGCGGCCTGCCGGCGCTCCTGGCCGTCTACGTGCGCGTGAACGTGCGCGAGTCCGAGGTCTGGGAGCGGACGAAGTCGGAGAGCTGGTCGACGCTGGGGCGTGCGCTCGCGTCGCACTGGAAGCTCTTTCTCTATCTCTTCGCGATGATGACGACGATGAACTTCGTCTCGCACGGGACGCAGGATTTCTATCCGACGTTCCTCAAGGACTATCGCGGCTTCACGCCGCAGCAAGCCTCCTACATCGCGATGGTCTACAACGTCGGCGCGATCCTCGGCGGTCTCGCGATGGGTTATTACTCCGATCGGGTCGGCCGCCGGCGCGCCATGGTGACGTCGCTCGCGCTCGCGATGGCGGCGATTCCGCTCTGGGCGTATGCGCCGACGACGTCGCTGCTCGTGCTCGGCGCGTTCGCGTTGCAGTTCATGGTGCAGGGGGCGTGGGGCGTCGTACCGGCCCACATCACGGAGCTGGCCCCGGACAACGTGCGCGGCTTCATGCCGGGGTTTGCCTACCAGTGCGGGGTCGCCGCGGCGGCGAGCATCGTGTATCTCCAGGCGGTCCTGGCGGATCACTTCTCGTTTCCCGCGACCATGGCGCTCACCGCCTTCATCGTCTTCGTGCTCGCGGCCATCGTCGTCGCCGCCGGCCGGGAGCACCGCGGGTTGGAGTTCGGGATCGTTGTGCCGGAGGGTGAGGCTGGAAGGCTGGAAGGCTGGGAGGCTGGAAGGCCGGGGAGGCTTGAAGGCATGAAGGCTGGGAAGAAGGGTCGGGGAGCGCATTGAAGGCCGTCAAGGATTCTGCTTCGGCGCCTGCGGACGCCGAGAGGCAACTGAAGGCGTTCATCGAGAGGTTTGGACCGAAGGACCAGAGGCTCATTCGTGCCGTCCGATCCGCGCTGCGCAAGAGGCTCCCGACGGCCACTGAGCTGGTCTACGACAACTACAACTTCTTCGTGATCGGCTACTCACCGACTGAGAGGCCGTCGGATGCCATCGTGTCGATTGCCGCCAGGGCCAACGGAGTCGGCCTGTGCTTCATCCACGGCGCCAAGCTTCCCGACCCGACCAGGATTCTTCTTGGTTCCGGCAAGCAGACCAGGTTCATTCGCCTCGAGTCAACCGGCGTGCTCGAGCGCTCGGACGTGGAAGCGCTGGTGGCCGCGGCGATCGCCCGGGCGACGACACCGTTCCCCCGGGCCGGGCGCGGTCGGCTCATCGTCCGGTCGGTGTCAGCCAAGCAGCGGCCGCGCCGCCGGTCTGCCGGTTGACGCGGGCCAGCGGGCGGCCGCCGGGGAGCGAACGTCGAAGCGCGAACGGAACGGAGGCCGCTAGCCGGAGTGCAGGGGTCCCCGGCGATCAAACAGTGGAGCGGGCTACGGGAATCGAACCCGTGTCCGAGGCTTGGGAAGCCTCTGTACTGCCATTGTACGAAGCCCGCTTCAGAGTGAGGATAGCAAAGAAGGCTTGGAGGCCTGAAGGCCGCGAGGTCTCACTCCTTCCGAATCGCCGCCAGCACCTCGTCCCGCTTCACGGCCATCAACTCCGGCGTTATCGCCTCGAGGTTCAAGCGGAGCAGGGGCTCGGTGTTCGACCCCCGGACGTTGAAGTGCCAATCGGGGAATTCGGCCGAGAAACCATCGAGTGTGTACGTATGGCCGTCCCGGTAGCGCGCCGCCAGGTCGGTCAGGCGCGCGTCGACCGCCTGCATATCGCCGACCTTCGTGTTGATTTCGCCTGAGATGAAGTATTTCTCGCGGAGGGGCTTCAGCAGGTCTCGCAGCGTCTGCCCCTTCTTCGACATCAGCTCCAACATCAGGAGCGCGGGGATGAACCCGTTGTCCGCGTAGAAAAAATCCCGAAAATAGTAGTGACCTGTGACCTCGCCGCCAAATACCGCGTCTTCTTCGCGCATGCGGCGCTTGATGAACGCGTGACCGACCCGATTCATCAACGCCCTTCCGTGGTACCGGACGACGGTGTCCTTCACGGCGTAGCTCGCCCGCAGGTCGTACACAATCGTCTGGCCGGGCGACCGCATGAGGAACGACTCGGCCAGCAGGGCGGTGACGAAGTCGCCAGCGATGAACTCGCCGGTACCATCGATGAAGAAGCAGCGATCGGCATCGCCGTCCCACGCGATGCCCACATCGGCCCGGCTCTTGACGACCCGTTCGACGATGTCACGGCGATTCTCTTCGATGAGCGGATTGGCCTCGTGTGTCGGAAACGTGCCGTCCGGCGTAAAGCACAATCTGGTCGTGCGGCACGCCAACCGGTCGAACAGCCGCGGCGCGACGAGGCCGCCCATGCCACAGCCCGCATCGAGGACGACCTTGAACGGCTCGATGGTCTTCGGATCGACGAACGAGAGGACCTTCTCGATGTAATCGTCGAGCAGCGATCCGGTTTCGTGCCGTCCCTCCGGACGGGTCGGCGTCGGAATGCGATCACCGGCGATCATGTCGCGGATGTCGCCGATCCCCGCGTCGCCCGACAGGGGCACCGCGTCGCGGCGGACCAGCTTGATCCCGTTGTAGGCCTTTGGGTTGTGGGAGGCGGTAATCTGGGCTCCGCCATCGAGGCCCTCGCGTGCGACGGCAAAGTACATCATGTCGGTCGCGCACATCCCGTAGTCGACGACGTCGGCGCCCTGGGCGCGCGCGCCTTCGATGAAGGCCGCCGCCAGATCCGGGGACGACACGCGCATGTCACGTGTGACCGCGATGCGCTTCGCATCGAGATAGGCGACGTAGGCGCGGCCAATCGCGCGGGCACCGCCCGCGTCGAGCTCGGTCGGAAAGACCCCGCGCACGTCGTACGCCTTGAAGATGTCAGTGGAGAGGTTCATCGGCCAACTCCCAGCTTCGAGTAGTCCGTAATCACTGACTTGTCGCCGAGAACGACGCCGTCGGCCACTTCCACGTTCCGGCCGAAGTGGCAATGGCGGCCCGCCAGAATGGCGCCGACGCGGGCCTCCCTGTCAACCCAGGTATTCGGCCACAGCACGGCGCCGGACACGACGGCGTCTTCCGCGACGTGGGTGTGCCGCCCCAACACCGAGTACGGACCGATGCGTGCGCCGCGCCGGACGACGACGTCCGCGTCGATAAAGCAGGGCGCCCCAATGGTCGCGCCCTCCTCGATGCGGGCTGTGGGCGAAATGACCGACTGGCCTGGTGCCGCCGCGAACGGCGGCGCCACGAAACGGCCATCCATGATGTCGCGATGCGCCTGGAGGTACTTGTCTGGCGCGCCGATGTCCAGCCAGTAGCCACTCGACACGTGCGCGACGAACGTCTCGCCATCGGCGATGAGCGACGGAAAGTAGCCACGCTCGATGGAGAAGGTCGTGTCACGCGGGATGCGCTCCAAGGTGTCGGGCTCCAGGACGTAGACACCGGCATTGATCGTGTTGCAGCGAATCTGGTCCTGGGCCGGCTTCTCGAGGAAGGCGCGCACGTTTCCGGCCTCGTCGGTCTCGACCAAGCCGTAGGCCGACGGGTTCTCGACCGGGGTCAGGACGATCGTGGCCTTCGCCCGTCGCTCCCGATGGAGGGCGATGACGGCGCGAAGATCGACCGACGTGAAGACGTCGCCATTGAAAACGAGGATCGGCTCCACACTTTCGCCGGCGGCAAACTTGATGGCGCCGCCCGTCCCGAGCGGCGAGGGCTCGACGACATAGCGCAGGTGGATGCCCAAGGCCTCGCCATCGCCGAACACCTCTTCGATCCGGCGGGGCTGGTAATTCAAGCTCAAGACGATCTCGTCGACCTCGGGCACCTGCCGGAGGAGGTCGATTTGATACTGCAGGAACGGCCGGTCGAAGATCGGAACGATCGGTTTGGGGGTGTGGAGGGTGAGGGGGCGCAGGCGCGTCCCCTTGCCCCCGGCAAGCAGAATGGCCCTCATGTCAAACAGCCATCATAGCAAGGATAGAATTGGGGCGAGCGACGCGTGAACCTCCCGAACTCCTTGACCGTCGGCCGGATCTTTCTGGTCCCCCTGCTCCTCGTGGTGCTGTTGACGAAGCCTGAGGGCTGGCGACTGTTCGACATCAGCAAGGAGGCCCTGGGCGCCGTGATCTTCGGGGTCGCGTCGCTGACCGACTGGCTCGACGGGTACGTCGCGCGACGCCGCAAGCAGGTAACGGGTCTCGGGCAATGGATGGATCCGCTGGCCGACAAGCTCCTCGTGACGGCCGCGCTGCTCTCCTTGCTGAAGATGAATCTGGCCCCGGCCTGGATGGTTGCCGTGATCCTCGGTCGCGAGTTCTTCGTCACGGTGCTTCGGAGCATCGTGCACGCGCGTGGTCAGGCCTTACCCGCGTCCCCGATCGGCAAGATCAAACTCGGTGCGCAGGTCATCGCGATCCTGGTCCTCATTCTGGGCCGGGGTCCGCTCCAGGAAATCCTCGTCCTCGGCCAGGCCGCGCTGTGGGTCGCCACGCTAGCGGCCATCGTCTCCGCGATGGACTACTGGCGTCGGTTCAACCGGCTACCAGCCGTGCGGCCGGCCGGCGTCGCCGGCTCGGACGTCCCGCGCGGCCGCGTCAGCGCTTGAGTGCGGCGATGCGCTTCTTCGAGGCTTCGGCGTACTTGCTGTTCGGAAACTCCGTGACGACCTTCTGATAGTACGGCAGCGCGGCGGGTTCGAGCTTCACCGCCATGAGCGACTCTGCCAGGTAATAGTAGACGACGTCCCGATTCGTGTAGCCCGGATCGTGGGCCAGCAGATAATTGAATCGATCGGTGGCCCCACCGAATCCCTTCAGGCGGAAGTAGAAGAGACCCACCCGCAGTTCGTGGTCCGACAGCCGGTCCTGGGCCGCGCGCTTCAGCTTCTCCACGTCCGGCCGAAAGGGGCTCGCTGGATATCGATCGAGGAACAGATCGTCCTGCTTGATCGCCTCGGTGGTGGCGGTCTGGTCGCGCTCGGCTGAGAGGATCTGGCGGGCTTGCGCGATGCAGATCTTGTACTGCGCGTAGTCGTCCTTCGGGTGCGTGGGAAAGAACTGGATGAACTCGCGGTACTCGTTGATGGCCAGGATGTCGGAGTCGATCCGATTCTCGGCCACATACGAGTCGCCCATGCCCAGCTTGGCCTCGGCACGCCGGGGACTCTGGGGGTAGCCGTCGACAATCTTGCGGAAGTACTCGCGCGCTTCGAGGTAATGCTTCTGCGTCATGGCGGCCGTTCCGCGATCGAACAGGAACTGGTCGGGGTTGACGGTGCCCGGGGGCGGCAGCGTGGGATCGGCGTTGGAGCTGTGGCACGCCGCGGACAGGAACGCCAAGCCAGCGAGGCAGACGACGGGCAGTCGGATCCGGGTCAACGTGGTCAATTATCTCAGTCTCAACGCCGGGACGCGGCTAGCAAGGGCGTCAGCCAGGCCGCTTCGGCGGCCAGGCCGTCGGCCAGCGCGACCGTTGGGGCGAAGCCAATGTCGGCTCGTGCGCGACTCGTGTCGGCAAACGTATCGCGCATGTCGCCCTTCTGGGACGGCGCGCGGTCCACTTGCAGGGAGCGCCCGGTGACGCGCTCCACGAGACGCAGCACGTCGTTCACGGACACCCGGCTCCCGCCTCCGATGTTATAGACGGCGCCCGGCCGCCCGCGGTCGCTTGCGGCGATCGTGGCGGCGACCACGTCGGCGACGAACGTAAAGTCCCGGGTCTGGGCGCCGTCGCCGTACAGGACCACTGGACGGCCCGTGAGCGCCGCCGTGATGAACCGGTGGAAGGCCATGTCCGGCCGCTGCCGCGGACCGTACACCGTGAAATACCGGAGGGAAACGGTGGGCACGGCATAGTTCACGGCATAGAGATGGCACAGGTGTTCCGCGGCCAGTTTCGTGACGCCGTACGGCGACACTGGCGCCACGCGGGCGTCCTCCCGCATGGGGATCGTCACGTCGTCCCCGTACACCGACGAACTGGAGGCATAGACCAGACGTTCGATTGGCCGGCCCTTGACGGCCTCGAGCAGGTGCTGGGTCGCCTCGATGTTGTCGGACGTGTACGACGCGAAGTCCCGGCCCCAGCTCTTTCGAACGCCTGGCTGGCCGGCCAAGTGGAAGACGTGGCTCACGCCCTCGAGGGCGCGAAGGAGGTCCGTGCTCTGGAGCGCGCCTTCGATGAAGTGAAAGCGAGGGGCTGCACGTAGCGGGGCGAGGTTGGCCTCTTTGATCTCGCGCGCGTAGTAGTCCGTGAAGGCGTCGATGCCGACGACCTCACGGCCCTGCGCCAGCAATGCCGTGGCCAGGTGAGAACCGACGAAGCCGGCGACGCCCGTGACGAAGGTCTTCATGCGAAGGCCTCGACGACCCGTTCCGGCAGGCGTTTCGGCCGGCCCCCCGCATCCGTCGCCGCATGGACGGTCCGTCCGACGGCGGCCACCTGGTTCGACGCCTGAAGGACGATTTCGTAGCTGAACTCCACCCGGACGCGCGACGCGAGCCGGCCTTCGGTTCGAATCGTCAGGTCGTCATCGTAGCGCGCCCCGAGTCGATACTCGCAATGGGCCTCGATCACCGGAAGGAAGACGCCCGTGGCCTCCATCTCGCGATAGGTCCAGCCCAGGGTGCGCAGCAGGTCCGTCCGCGCGACCTCGAACCAGACCAGATAGTTGGCGTAGTAGACGACGCCCATCTGATCGGTCTCCGCATACCGCACCCGGACACAGGTGGACGAGGAGGGCACGGTCTAGCGACCTCCTTCCGCAGCGCGGCGCAGCGCGTGCACGGCGGCTGCCGGATCGGGTTGGCCGAAAATCGACGCGCCGGCGACCAGAATCGACGCGCCGGCCGCGACGAGCGCCGCGGCGTTGGCGGGCTCGACGCCGCCGTCCACCTCAATCGCGGCGCGATCGCCGGATCCGAGGAGCTGACGCGCCGCCGTGATTTTCGCGAACGTGTGAGGGATGAACTTCTGTCCGCCAAAACCTGGATTCACGGACATCACGAGCACGTGGTCGATTTCGGCGACCACGTCCGACAGGACGCCAACCGGCGTCGAGGGATTCAGCGCCACGCCGGCCTTGACGCCAAGATGTCGGATGTGGGTCAAGGTTCGGTGCAGGTGCGGCAGGACCTCGGCGTGGACCGTGATCATGGCGGCGCCCGCGCCCGCGAACGCATCCAGGTACCGATCCGGGTCCGAGATCATCAAATGAACGTCGAGCGGCAGCTTCGTGACCCGATTCAGGGCGGCGACGACCGGGATGCCAATCGTGATGTTGGGCACGAAATGGCCATCCATCACGTCGACGTGGATCAGGTCGGCGCCGGCATCCTCGACGCGCGCGACCGCGTCGGCGAGGCGTGCGAAATCCGCGGACAGGATTGAGGGCGCCACGCGCACGGTCATCGACTCACCTCGAGCACGATCAACTCGTCCTGCGCCGTGCGGTAGCCCGCTTGCGGCGTTTGTCGCACGACCACACCGGGCGGCAGGCCCGGATAGGCGACCACGGCCAGCGGGGCGACCCGAAAGCTATGGCTCCGCAGCACATCCGCGGTTCGGGCGCCGATCGTGCCGATGAGGTCCGGCATGACGAAAGTCTGGTCGGGCAGTCCGCGATTGACGAGCAGCGTCACCACTTGCGCCCGGCCCCTGGCCGGCGGGTCCTGCGCGACCACCGCGCCGACCGGGCTGTCGGCATTGCGGACGTCAATGCGCGCGGCGACCGTAATCCCACTCTGGGCCAAAATCGCCGTCGCGGCCTGGTCGGCCTGGCCGATAACAGAGGGCACCTCAGGATCCCGCTGGCCATCGCTGACGCGAATCACGACCGGGCGTTGTCGCCGCAGCGTGTTGCCGGGGTCGGGCTCCTGCGCGAGGACGTGGTCGGCGGGAACCGTAGCGTCGGCTCGCCGAACCGGGTCGACCGCAGCCGCCAACCCGACTGCCGCCAGCGCCGCGGTGGCATCGGTCAGGCTCTTTCCGCGGACATCGGGAACTCGGACCTCACGCGCCCGTTTCGCCACGGCGAACGACGTGAGGAAGAAGACACCAAAGGTCAGGCCAAGGCCTCCGGCCAAGAGGAGAATCCGGCCGGCGGTCCAGACGCGCTGGCGCACCGCGTTCGGCTGGCGTCCGCGGGCCGCTTCCCGCGGTGCGCTCGGCGGCGCCGCCAACTCTGGCGGCGCCGACCTCGCCTCGGCGGTCCCGCTCGCGCCTTCTTCCTCTGCCCCCGTCTGGGGCGTGTTCTCGGCCATTTGCAACAGAAAATTGTACTACGCGCTTCCAGACCGGACCAACACGGCCGCGAAGAACGCGTCGAGGCCGTCTCGAAAGGGCAGGGTCCGGAAGAATCCCGTTTCATCCACGAAGTGCGTAACGGCCTCGTGCGCTCCAACCGTGGCCGCCGACCGGGCGACGAACCGCCGATCGGACTCGAGGAAGGCCTCGACGACCGCCTCATTCTCCTCCGGCTCGCTCGAGCAGGTCGCATAGACGAGAAGGCCCCCTCGGCGAACGGCGTCTCCAGCGTGTCTCAGCATCAGACGCTCGGTCAGCGCAAAGCCAGCGAGGTCCGCCGCTTTTCTCCGCCACTTGAGGTCCGGATCTCGCCGAATCGTGCCCAGGCCCGAACAGGGCGCGTCGACCAGGACGCGGTCGAACACGGCGTCGAACGGCAGCGGCTGGGTCGCGTCGAGCGCGACGATGCGCTCCGGCACTCCGGACCGGCGCAGCGTCGTTCGGAGAAGCCGAACGCGACCCGGTCGCCGGTCGGAGGCGATGAGCACGCCCACCTCGCGCATGTCACGCCAGATCACGTCTGTCTTGCCTCCTGGCGCCGCGCACACGTCGAGGCATCGCATCCCAGGTTGCGCGCCGACGACGTGGGCCACGAGCTGCGAGGCCTCGTCGTGAACGACAAGCCGGTCGCGCAGCGGAGCGGGGAGGCGACCCAGGGCTCCGGGCGGCAGCGTCATCGCGTCCTCGGCCCACGCGGCGATCGTTGCACCGACATGGGCTGCCTCGAGTGCCTCGAGCACCTGTGCCGTGTCCGGCGCCGAGGCGGCGCGCACGGTCATGCTCG
>Ga0209580_10000212_pt1 | contig 37486 bp, 37 predicted proteins | sample Coa_R1_5_FD_187153 | JGI IMG/M metagenome (GOLD analysis project Ga0209580, IMG submission 187153) | Surface soil microbial communities from Centralia Pennsylvania, which are recovering from an underground coalmine fire - Coalmine... | ecosystem: Environmental > Terrestrial > Soil >... | reverse complement strand
GTCCTGGGCTCTCACTGCAGTGAGGCTGGCAGCAAGAATGAAACCGATCACCGCACTCAGGCAATGCACTCGCTCGATGGTAGTCATAATTTTTCGTCCTCAAAACGATTCGCGGTGCGACAGAAGGTACCCGCGGTTTCATCCTTATTAGAAATCGAAGTCAAACCCGGTCAGCAATTCGTTGGTGTTGATGTTGGAACTGCTCAGGCCGATCAGCGGTCCGGTTCCATCCTGATGCAGCCAGTTGAACTCGTTATGCCACGCGAAACCGGCGCGACTGGTCATAAACGGGTTGTAGCGCATGCCCACCGTGTAGGTGGCAATATTGCCGAAGCTGGAAGGCGAGGGAAAGCCGGTGCCCCCGCAAGCGATGCAACCCGATCCATTCGCCTGCCGCGACATCTTGATCGTCTCGTAACGTGCGAGGAAGATCAGCTGCGAACTGTACACGTAGTGCGGCTCGATCAAAACCCCGTTCCAGGTTGGCGCCTGGGAGCCGGCCGGCAAAAACGTCCCAGGAAGGTTGTTGTTCGAGGCTGCCCCATTGATCAAGTCTCCGTAGCCCTGACCAAACCAGGCGTTATCCCAACCATGCTGGGTCACAACCTGCACGTCCACGTGCTGGCCGAAGTAGAACAGGCCAAACACGCCCTCCCGGTGGAATGACTTGTTGCTGAGTCCCGTACCTGCGAGCACGTTAGTAGGGCCACCGGAGGTCCGGTAATAGGTGGGGGCTTCGCCCACCATCGCATAACCGCCGATGCGGTCCACGCCTAGCTTGCCCGTGTCGAAGGCCTGACTGAAGGTGAAGAAGCCGGTGTACGCGTTGCCATAAGGCAGACCGACGTTGCCGTCGACCGAACTCAGCAGTGCAGCGGAGTAGCGGGTGCGATCGTCAAACGAATGCCCCATCAACTCGACGCCCAGTTGGTTGTCGCCCATCTGACCAAAAATGTTCCCGTCGCTAACTGGTCGGAAGTGATAGAGCTGATAAATCCCACCATTTGCCGTCAGAGTTAGAATTCGCTTCTCCGAGAGCATGTTGTCGAGCTCGAATTTGCCCAGTTTCAGGTTGAGCCAGGGGCTGCCAAACAAGTTATCCAGCCGGGCCATGACCGTCTCGAAGTGGAACGACGCGTGGTTATCGGAGGAAGGGAGCACATAAAACGAGATGTTCTTCTCCAGCGTGCCGCCGGTATGAAAGTCCAGTCCGCTCAAGTCGAAACCTGAGGTCGTAATGCGCGTGACTCCAGTGGCCGCCTGGTCGACCGGAACGTGGTCGGTGCTCACCCGGTGCCAGATCGGGGTGATCCGAAACGTCACCGGCCAGTACCCCGGGTTCTGCCAGATGGGGGAGTCTTTGTCATTCATCAACTGGTAGCCGTTGTCTTTGAATTTCTGGCCGAAGTAATTGAGCATGGGCCAGGATTCGTGACAGGCGGAACAACGAAGCCCATATTTGCGGGCGAAGGCCGGAAGGGCATTCGCGGACTGGCTACCGCTCAGGATTAGAAAAGCTAGAATTAACGCCGAGGTTGCAAGAGATTGAATCAAGCGAACGTCAGACCGTGTCCCGACACGCATTCCGAACTCCTCATCCGATCTTGGATTTGACCGATCTTGAGTTTCTGAATTCCCGGGCAATGACCCATCACGCAAGAAAACGCCACCCTTGCAGCAGCCTCTGCCCAAAGCTGCCCGGCCCGATGTGGACCGGTCAAAGGCCACCGGCTAGCGCTATTTCATTCACTGCTGCGCAGAGGGATTGTAGTTAGTCGGGCCCGTGCGATACTTGGCAAACTGCAACGGACTTGTAAAAGGTTTGCAAAATTGTGAGAACGTCACAAAGCGAGACGGGATCGACCATGGTGTGACGCCATCAGGGGGACGTGTTTGTGCTAGCGAGTGCAGGCCCTTCGGACGTAAGAGCGTGCATCCTCAGGATGATAGGAGTAGGGACCATCGTTACTAGAAGGGGGTTCCGTTGGCGGACATCCGCGGCTATAATTAGTCAGCGATGTTGACCGCGAACTATGCTACGCAAGAATGCCAATTCGCGCGTTCCCTTTGCCCAAGCGGGCGAGTGCTGGCTGCACTCGTTGGTGTGTCCGCGGCGGTACCGGGCTAACCTGCCTTCGCGGCTCCGTCCCTCACTCTTCGGTAGTGACTAGGTTCCTTCCTTCGACGGACTGTCTCGGCTTCGTCTCAATTTGCGTGCCGAGGTCCAATTCCATAGTCCAATGGCCTGATGCGGGTGCCCCCAGAGGCGAAAGCCCACACCATAAAGCGGCCCTGGACGGCGCGACTGAAGCCGCGCCCTTTCAAAAATGATGATGGATTGCGCGACTGACGTCGTGCCCTTTCAAGAATCGGTTAAACGGCGCGACTTAGAGGCGTGCCGACCCGAACGGAGGAATATCATGACTGCCATGACTGCTACGATTGGTCCCAAGATCAAGACCGCTCTGCCCGGGCCGAACGCCAGGCGCGTGCTTGAGGGCGATGAGCAATACATTTCGCCGTCCTATACCCGGTCGTATCCGCTGGTGGCCAAGAGCGGACGCGGGATTGTCGTCACCGATGTCGACGGCAATGAGTTCTTCGATTTTTCTGCCGGCATTGCCGTGACTTCCACGGGGCATTGCCATCCAGACGTGGTCGCCGCCATTCAGCGCCAAGCGGGCGAACTCATTCACATGTCGGGCACCGATTTCTATTACGAGAACATGGTGCAGTTGGCGTCGCGGCTGTCGAAGATTGCGCCGATGAAGGGGCCGCACCGCATTTATTACGGCAACTCAGGCGCGGAGGCGATTGAGTGCGCGCTGAAGCTGGCGCGGTATCACACCAAGCGGCAGAACGCGATTGCGTTCTACGGAGCGTTCCATGGGCGCACGATGGGCGCTTTGTCGCTGACTGCGTCGAAGCCGCAGCAACGGCGCCGATTCGCCCCGCTGGTGCCGGGCGTGACGCACGTGCGCTATCCGGATGTGTACCGCGGATGTGTAGGCGGGAAGCAGGAAGCGGAGCAGTTTGCCTTCGGATGCGCGCGATTTATCGAAGAGAAGCTGTTCAAGACCACGCTGCCTCCTGAGGAAGTGGCGGCGATCTTTGTAGAGCCGGTGCAAGGCGAGGGCGGATACGTGGTCGCTCCGAACAACTTCATGCAGGAGTTGCGGCGGATCTGTGACCGGCACGGCATTCTGCTGGTTGTCGACGAGGTGCAGAGCGGTGTGGGTCGCACCGGCAAGTGGTGGGCGGTGGAGCACACCGGCGTCGAGCCGGACATCATTTGCATGGCGAAGGGTATTGCATCGGGCATGCCGCTAGGCATCACAATGAGCCGCGCGGAGGTCATGGACTGGGTTCCGGGATCGCATGCTTCAACGTTCGGCGGGAATCCGGTCGCGATCGCTGCGGCGCTGGCCACGCTGGAGGTGATCGAGAAGGAACAGCTGCTCGAAAACTCGGCGAAAGTTGGGAAGCACATTCTGGCACGCATGGCGGATTGGCCTTCGCGGTTGAAACTGGTGGGAGATGTGCGCGGGCGCGGGTTGATGATCGGCGTCGAAATCGTAAAGGACAAAGTCGCGAAGGAATATGGTGCCGCAGAGCGCGATCGCATCGTCGAGATGGCGTTCGAGAAGGGAATCCTGTTCCTCGGTTGCGGGCCTAGCACGATCCGGCTGTGCCCGGCGCTCGTCGTTACCAAGGAAGAGGCTGATGTTGCCGTCGATGTGCTGGAGGAGTGCATTTTGGCAGTCGGGAAGAACTCGTAGATTTCGGGTAGTACGAAGCTAAGGGCATTCACCACAGAGGGCGCTGAGGTACACGGAGTAAACCTGGAGTTTTTTCGTGTACCTTCGTGTCCTTTGTGGTCATTGCTTTTGGCTTTACTTCACTACCACGTCGACTTCGCCGAGCTTCTCTACTACTTGGATTCGGACAGGGCCGGAATCGCGTTCCAGGAAGAGGCTGACGCGGCAGTCTTCAATGCGCAGGTCGCGGATCGAGAGCTGCGGGATGCCCTGCGGTAGGTAGGGGCGATCAAAAATCACGCTCCGCTTTTTGGCATCGACCGTGATGCCGAGGCACGCCTGCAGGAGCATAAAGACTGCACCTGCCGCCCACGCCTGCGGTGAACAGGCTACCGGATAGAGTGTCGGGCCTTGTCCGGGGCGACGGTCGACTCCGCAGAACAATTCGGGCAAGCGCTGCAGTTCGACGGAGCTGCTGAGATCGAGCAGACTCATGAGAATGCGGCCGGCAAACTCTCGGAGGTCGTAACGGGCCATTCCTGCGGCGATGATCGCATTGTCATGAGGCCAGATGGAACCGTTGTGGTACGAGAGCGGGTTGTAGCGGGCCTCGTGGCAGCCGACGGTGCGAATCCCCCATCCGCTGAAAAAGTCTTTGCTGACCATGGTGTGGGCGACCAGGTTCGCCCTCTCGCTGCTGGCGATGCCGGAGAAGAGGCAGTGTCCGGGATTCGATGTACGCACGCGGCATGGTTGCTTGTGGCCGTCGAGGGCTAACGCATAGGTGGAGATTTCGTCGCACCAGAAGGCTTCCTCGAAGTGGTGCCGAAGTTCCCCGGCTTCACTCTCAAGCGATCGTTGGCGTTCCGTATCGTTCCAGGCTCCGTAGATTTTCGCGGCGGCCATCTTGGCGGCGTAGACGTAGCCTTGCACTTCGCAGAGCGCGATGGGCGGATCGGCAATCGTTCCGTCGACGTGAAAGACGGAGTCATTGGAATCTTTCCATCCCTGCTGGACCAGGCCTTTTTCGCCATGGGGTGCGTATTCTACGAAGCCGTCACCATCGACGTCGCCGTAGCGATCGATCCAGTCGAGGGCCATGTCGATGTGGGGGCGCAGGTGTTCGAGGAATTTTGCGTCTCCGGTGTAATCGAAGTAGCATCCGGCAAGAATCAGGAATAGCGGCGTGCTGTCGATGCTGCCGTAGTAGCGGCCGAAGGGAACTTCGCCCAGGTTGGACATTTCGCCACGACGGGTTTCGTGGATGATCTTGCCGGGCTGTGCTTCGTTCTTCAAGTCGATTTCCGTGGCTTGGGTCGAGGCGAGGAACAGCAGAACGCCCTTGGCAATGTGCGGAGCGATCCACAGCATCTGCAGGGCAGTAATGATGCCGTCGCGGCCGAAGACCGTGCTGAACCAGGGCACTCCGGCATAGGGATAATTCGTCTCTGGATTCCCCAGGGTCATCATTTCGACGTCGGCGAGGGAGCGGCGGAACCAACTGGTCAGGCGGTCATTGGAACTGGAGATTCTACACAGACTGGACGACGCAGCCTTGAGTTCAGTCTCGGCTCCAGCCATGGCGCGGGCATATCCGATCGAGCGATGCCGGGTTTCGGGATTACAGTCAACGGAGAGATGAAACGTCGCAGACTTGCCCGGGCCGAGTGAAGCCTCAAACTGGAAGTCGTTAGAAGTGATCGCGACCGGTGCGGGTTCGGCTTGGATGCAGGTGCGGCGGAATTCGTGGTCGAGACCTTCGTAGGTCATCAGGATCGAGGTGGCGGTGATCTCGTCGTCGAGGCGGCGTCCGCGGCGTTCGCGGCGCATCCCGCGGACTTCGAAGATGTCAGCGTAGTCGGCGGCGAACGCAATCTGAATTGGCACGTATAGCGACGACAGGCCATAGTTGACGATGTGGAGTTCTTCATGGGCGACGTCGCGCCACAGGAAGCGCGAGCGGACCAGGTGCAGCGTGCCGCGCGGAACCACGATGCTTTGATTTTCCGCGATGTCGACATTGGCCAAATCTGCGACGAATGCAAAATTGTCAGCTTTGACGTTCGAACTCAGCAACAGCGGGCGCGCATCCCATAGGCCGAGCACGAACTCGGAGAGATGGCGGCAGCCGCGGAAGAAGATGCCATGCTCTCCGAGGCCGAGAGGTTCGATATCGCCGTAGCGATTGAAGACGGCGAAGCAATTTCCGTATTTCAGTACTCGCGTCCGGTCCTCGGAAGGAGACGATCCGGCGGCTATGTAGTACTGCTGGGTGGTGCCAATTTCGTCCAACTGAGATCTCCGTCAGTGAGAGCGATGGATTCGGGTTCTCGTTTGATGATGCGGTCGTAGATGGTCAGGTATTCCTGGGCCATGCGCTTTGCGGAAAAGCGGTCCTCGAAAGCGCGGCGGCATTTGCGGCGGTCGATAGCAGAAAGATTTTTCGCGGCGCCGATGGCCTCATCGATATTATTTACCAGAAATCCAGACAGGCCGTCCTCGATGATTTCCGGGACAGAGCCCAGCGGGTAGGCGATGACGGGAAGACCACAAGCCATGGCTTCGATCAGCACGATCCCGAAGGGTTCCGACCAATCGATGGGGAACAGGAGCGCGGCCGCATTTCCGAGGAACTCGTTCTTTTCCAGGTCGCTGATTTCTCCGATAAATTCGATGAGCTTGTGATCGAGCAGCGGTTTTACTTGAGACTCGAAGTAGTTCCTGTCGGCCCGATCGACCTTGGCGGCGATCTTCAGGGGGATACCCGCTCGTTTTGCGATTTCGATGGCCTGATCGACGCCCTTTTCCGGAGAGATGCGGCCCAGGAACGCAAGATAATTTCCGGCATCAAAGCGAGGCGCGAAAGTGTCTTCCGGAATGCCGTGGTGGACTGTGCCTTGCCAATTGATCCACGGTAAAGGCTGGCGCTGAGCATCGGAAATCGAGACCACAGGCATCTCGAAAAATTCGCGGAACAGAGGGACCAGATCAGGAATATCCAGGCGTCCGTGGAGCGTGGTGAGTTGCGAAAGATCCTCGCGGCGACTCATGGAGAAGTGCAGGTAATCGATATGGAAGTGGACGATATCGAAATCATCTTTTCGTTGCTGGACTTGTTCGACTAGACAGAAGTGGTGAGCTAGAGGATCGCAGCAATCGGGGTCAAGGCGCAAAGCTTGCCCGCAGACGGGAACCAAGTGGGCGTTGGTGAGGGAATCGCCGCTGGCAAACAGCGTTACCTCGTGGCCTCGGCGGACCAACTCCTCCGTCAGCCAAGACACAACTCGTTCCGTGCCTCCATAAAGACGGGGCGGCACGCTTTCGTACAGTGGCGACACCTGAGCAATTCGCATTCGTACCTCGGGGGATCGATTTATCGTGCAGTAGCGCTAACCCCTCCCTGTTCCAAAGTGAGGCTGGGAGCGGTAGTGTCTGCATCCTCAACCAAGTCGCATTCGTCTTTCGGTCCTGCACGTAGAGACTCGCGGAACTATCAGCATAAGTGGCGCTCTCGGTGCAAACAATAAGGTGTTCCCTGCAAGGAGGAGTAGTGGCGATGGCTGGTGAGAAATGAGCTGTGCGCAATTACCAGGTTCTGCCGATCGCTCACAACTCCCAACGGTGGAACCGAGTGCAGGATTTGGCCTGGGTTTTCCCCCTGTTTTCCCTTTTCAGAGCTGCTGCGGCGTTTCGTTTTTACCGCTGTGCGGCTCGTCACAGCCGCTAAGCTGTGGGTGCCGTAACCTGCGAAGGTATGTTTGTGGGACGCGGAACTCGGGCGGTGGTGCGGTTGCTGGATTTTATAAGAGATCATTTTTCCGCTGGTCAAGCATCCCCTGAACACTTGCGAATTGGTGGACGAGGAGAGGATGAAGCTTACTTCCAGTTGCGACGAGTGGGTTATGTGATCGTGGCGCGTAACTTTCGTTCGCCACGCTGCCATGGAGAGATCGACTTGATTGGATGGGAGGGCGATATCCTCTGTTTTATAGAGGTTAAGACGCGGACATCACACAATGTGAAGACTGCTGAGGCCGCGGTGGACCGGCATAAGAGACGGGAAGTGGCGGAGGTGGTGCGGGAATATCTGAAGCGGCTACCCGTTTCGTGCCAGTGGCGCTTCGATATCGTGAGCGTATACTATGTCGGTCGTAGTTCCCGCCCCCAGATCGAAATCTTTCGAAACACCTCATTGGCGGCGTAAAATGTAAGGTTTGCGCAATAATCCAGGAAAGGATGTAGGAGTGCCGGAGCTTAGAAAAGATCCTATCGTTGGCCGCTGGGTAATTATTTCGACCGACCGGGCGAAGCGCCCCACCGATTTTGCTCGGGAGAATATGAAGATCAAGGGGGGATTCTGTCCCTTCTGCTACGGGAATGAGAGCAAGACGCCTCCCGAGATTCAGGCCTATCGTCCGAACCCGAACGGTGGACCTGCGCCGCAGCGGGACATGCCGGGATGGACGGTGCGTGTCGTTCCCAATAAGTTCCCCGCGCTCGGCATCGAGGGCACTCTGAACCGGCAGGCCGAAGGGATGTTCGATCGCATGAACGGCATCGGAGCGCACGAGGTGATTGTCGAGACTCCGGATCACGCGGCGAGCCTCGCGAGTTTGCCTCCGAAGCGAATTGAAGATGTTTTGTGGACTTTTCGCGATCGCATTCTTGATCTGAAGAAAGACCGGCGGTTTAAGTACATTTTGATTTTCAAGAATCATGGCGAAGCGGCGGGAGCATCCCTGGAGCACTCGCACTCGCAATTGATCGCGCTGCCGATTCTTCCCATCAACGTCACTCAGGAACTGGAGGGAGCGAAGCAGTACTTCCTTTACAAGGAAAGGTGTGTGTTCTGCGACATCATCGCGCAGGAGATGGATGGGGGTACGCGTGTGGTGGCAGAGAATGACAAGTTCCTGACGCTTGCGCCATACGCGCCGCGGTTTCCGTTTGAAACCTGGATTTTGCCGAAGCAGCACGAGTCGGCGTTCGAGAACTCGTCGTCGGCCATGTTTGAGAATCTGGCGCGCGCGATGAAGAACCTGCTGATGCGGGCGGACCGGGTGCTCGACAATCCGCCGTACAATTTGGTGATTCATACTTCGCCGGCGCAGGATCCGACGAACGATCACTATCACTGGCACATTGAGTTCATGCCGAAGTTGACCAAGACGGCGGGATTCGAGTGGGGCACGGGTTTCTATATCAACCCGACGCCGCCGGAGGAAGCTGCGAAGTTTCTGCGAGAAGCGAACGTCGAGGAGGCAGCGGCAGTTCCCATCGGCTGAGCGGATTTAGCCAAGAAAAAAGGGCACGGCATTTGGCCGTGCCCTTTCCATTTGGCCGGAGAGAGAGGGGCTTTGTAAGCCCGAATTGAGTAAAGGATAGGCTGGTGGGCCGAGGACGTTGTCATGGGAATGTAAAAATTTTGTATGATGCTGGCGCACTGCGAAAGGCAGGTTTGCATGAAATTCTGCTGGATTCCCTTACTGCTGGCGAGTTGGGCGGCTGCTGCGATCACTCCTTCCAATCTGATTGCAGACATTCCGGGACGGACCACGGTAAGTCTGGACGGGGCGTGGCACGTGATTGTGGATCCGTTCGAGAACGGCAAGGAGAGGTTCTTTCGCGATGCCAAGCCTAAGGATAAGAGCGATCTAGTTGAGTACAGCTTCGATCTGTCGCCTGTGTTGAATGTACCCGGAGATTGGAATACGCAGCGCGAGGCGCTGATGTTTTATGAAGGGCCGGTCTGGTACCGGCGGGAATTCAGTTATCACAAGCGAGAAGGTACGCGGGTATTCGTGTATTTTGGCGCGGCGAACTATCGGACGGCGGTTTATCTGAATGGTGAGAAGTTGGGCGAGCACGAAGGAGGTTTTACGCCCTTCAACTTCGAGGTTACGTCGTCTGTGCGGGAGGGTGGAAACTTCCTGATTGTGGAGGTGAACAACACGCGACGGCAGGACGGCGTGCCGGGAATGCGGTTCGATTGGTGGAGCTATGGCGGGATCACGCGGGACGTGACGCTGGTGGAGGTACCGGAGACTTTTATCCAGGATTATTGGGTGCAACTGGCGCGCGGATCGCAGAACGAGATTTCAGGCTGGGTGCAGTTGAGTGGAGCGCAGGTGCGGCAGCAGGTCACGCTGGAAATACCGGAGGCGCATGTGCGCGAGGTTCTGAAGCCGGACTTTGGCGGGCTCGCAACCTTTCGTATCGCGGCGAAACTGGAGCTCTGGTCACCGGAGCATCCCAAGCTCTATCCCATAATCCTAAGCAGTGGTAGCGATACGATTCACGATGAGATTGGCTTTCGGACGATTGAGGTTCAGGGCGCGAAGATTCTGTTGAACGGAAAGCCGATTTTCCTGCGCGGGGTTTCGATGCATGAAGAAGCACCGTTTCGCGAAGGGCGCGCCTTCAGCGTCGAAGATGCGCAAACGCTGCTGGGATGGGTGAAGCAGTTGGGCTGTAATTTCGTGCGGTTCGCGCATTATCCGCACAACGAGAATGAGATTCGTCTGGCGGACCACATGGGGTTGCTGGTGTGGTCGGAGATTCCGGTGTATTGGGACATCGACTGGTCGAATCCGGTGACACTCGCGAACGCGCAGGCGCAGCTTCGCGACATGATTGCGCGCGATCATAACCGGGCAGCGGTGGTGCTGTGGTCACTCTCGAATGAGACTCCGGTGAAAGCGGAACGGCTTACCTTCCTAACGGAGCTGGCGCAGGACGCGCGGGAGATGGATCCGACGCGGCTGATCACATCGGCCCTGAACCACACCGACAATACGGGTGCGGATGAGCGCACGCTGAGCGATCCTCTGGGAGAGGTGCTGGATGTGCTCGGGCTGAACGAGTATTTGGGGTGGTACGGCGGACGTCCGGAGGATGCGGACAAGTTGCAGTGGAAATTGACGTGGAACAAGCCTCTCATCGTCAGCGAATTCGGCGGCGGGGCGCCATACGGGCGGCACGGCGACGCAGATGAGCGGTGGACCGAGGAGTATCAAGAAAACCTGTATCAGCACCAGCTTGGGATGGTGGAGCGGATGCCGAATTTGGCGGGGATGAGTCCTTGGGTGCTGATGGATTTTCGCTCGCCGCTTCGGATGTTGCCCGGAGTGCAGGATTATCACAATCGCAAGGGATTGATTTCGAATCGGGGGCAACGGAAGCTGGCGTTCTATACGCTGCAGAAGTTCTACGCGAAGATGGCAGTGGGAAGTAACTCTCCGTCACGAAAATGAATTATTGGTGTTCTTGACTACAAAAACCTATGCCGCACTTACGCGCGGCGGACAGCCGAGGGCGGCTGTCCCCACATGGGCTAGGCTTGCGTGCGGTCCTGGTACTCTTCGTGCCACGCCATCTGTATGGCTTCCAGCTTGCCTTCGTTGGAGGCTTTGGGGTCGCCGCCGAAGCCTGGTAGTTCGGTGACGTAGCGGTGCAGGTCGGTAAAGCGGACGGTGAGCGGATCGAGATCCGGGTGAGTTTCGGAAAGCTGGATGCCGAGGTCTTCGGCGTCGTCCCAGGTCAGTTGCTTAGCCATGCTCAGTGCTCCTCAGAGACGTAGTTGCGATTCCATGCTGGAATTTCCACGATCACTTTGCCGGGCTTCGTGATCTGCGCCTGGCAGCCGAGGCGCGAGTTTAGCTGGAGATCGGCAGCCATGTCCAGGCGGTCGGCTTCGTCGTCGTCCATCGCAGAGAGATGTTCGGCGCCTTCCTTCACCCACACGTGACAGGTGGTGCAGGCGCAGTTGCCGCCGCAGGCGTGGTCGAGCGGAATGCCGAAGTTCAGCGCGATGTCGAGGATGGACTCCTCCTTGCCGTGATCTTCATAGGGCAACTTGCCATGCTCGAAGGTGACAGTCTTGCCTTCGGGGAGGAAAGTGATCTGAACCGTGTTTTCGCCGGGTGCTTCTTCGGTGGCGGCTCCGGTGCCTTGGGATTTTTCGTTTGCCATGCTGCTCCTGGTCTTTCTGCAACTTTCCTCTGCGCTTCTGTGGAGCGGTCTCAAAATCCTCCACCACCGAGGACACAGAGGTGCACAGAGTTACTTGAATTCTGCTTTCGCCATGGGATGAGGCGCGGTGGGGCCCTCGCCCAGGTCGGTCTCGTCCATGGTCTTGCCTTTCAGAGCGCTTGAGACTGCTGTGTCCATCATGAGCTCTGCCAAGCGCGTTGTGCCCTGATTCAGGGCGTCGATTGCTTTGCGGATCGCCTGGTAATCGTCTTCATTGTTGGCCGCAGCTAGCGCTTTTTCCATCTTGGCGATCTGCTTCTTCTCGTCGCTTGTGAGATGTCCCCATGCCGGACTCTTCTTGCCTTTTTGGAGCGCGGTGAGGATTATCTCGGTTTCGTTGCGGGCTTCGATCAGCTGGCGCTTGCGGAAATCTTCTTCAGCATTGTCGAAGGAGTCGAGAATCATGCCTTCGACCTGCTCGTCGGTCAGGCCGTAGCTCGGCTGGACCTGAATCTCGGCTTGCTTGCCGCTGCGCTGCTCGCGAGCGGAGACGTTGAGGATGCCGTTGGCGTCGATCAGGAATTTGACTTCGACGCGCGGGATGCCGGCGGCCATCGGAGGAATGCCTTTGAGATCGAATCGGGCGAGGGAGCGGCAATCTTTCGCGAGTTCGCGCTCGCCTTGCAGGACGTGAATCGCGACATTTGCCTGGCCGTCGATCTGCGTCGTATAGAACTGCGTGGCGCTCGCGGGGATCGTTGAGTTGCGCAGAATGATCTTATCGGTGACGCCTCCGGCGACCTCGATACCCAGCGAGAGCGGCGTGACGTCGAGCAGAAGCATGTTCGCGGTGGCTTCGGAACCGCCGGCGAGAATGTTGGCCTGAACCGCGGCGCCGAGAGCGACGACTTCGTCGGGATTGAGATCGGTGTGTGGCTCGCGGCGGAACATTTCTCTTACCAGCGCGCGAACTTTCGGGATACGCGTGGACCCGCCGACCAGGACGACTTCATCGATCTGTTCGGGCTTGAGGTTGGCATCTTTCATCGCCTGCTTGCAAGGGCCGACGGTGCGATCGATGATGGGTTGAATCAGATGCTCGAACTGGTTGCGGTTGATTTCGCGCCGGTAACGCTTGCCTTGCGGGAGTTCGATGTCGAGCTTGACTGACGGCTGAGATGACAACGCAATCTTGGCTTCGATTACCGCTTTGCGGATGGTTTGCACGGCTTCCGCGTTGCGGCGGACGTCGAAACCGAGATCGCCGCGAATGTCATCAAGGGCGATGGTGATGAGCAGGTTGTCGATATCATCGCCGCCGAGATGGGTGTCGCCGTTGGTGGCGATGACTTCGAAGATGCCGTCGTGCAGCTTGAGGATCGAGATATCGAAGGTGCCGCCGCCGAGGTCATACACGACTACGATGCCGTTCTGCTTCTTGTCGAGGCCGTAGGCGAGAGACGCTGCCGTGGGCTCGTTGACGAGGCGGAGGACTTCAAGGCCTGCGATGCGTCCGGCATCCTTGGTAGCCTGGCGCTGGGCGTCGTTGAAATAGGCCGGTACCGTGATCACCGCCTTGGTGACCGGGGCGCCGAAGTAGCGTTCGGCATTGCGCTTGAGCTGGCGGAGAATCAGGGCCGAGATTTCGGGCGGCGTTGATGTGTGACTACCGAGTTTGATGCGGAGCACTTCTCCGGGTTGAAGATCTTCGGCGAGGTGGAAGGGGAAGAGCTTCAGTTCGTCCTGGATGTCTTCGACGCCGCGTCCCATGAGGCGTTTGATGGAGTAGACGGCGCGTTCGGGGGTTTCAATCAGATATCGGCGAGCAGAGTTTCCGATGATTGCTTGATTGTTTTCGTCGAGGGCGACAACCGAGGGAACCAGGTTGGAGCCGTCGTCGCCGGGGATCACGACAGGCGTTTCCCCTTGCATGAACGCCACGAGCGAGTTCGTGGTGCCGAGGTCGATGCCGACGATGTAATCTGATGCCATCGTTTAATTGTGTAATTCAGTAATAGGGCAATTGAAAACTTTCACGACTTCGAATTACCCAATTACTCAATTTCCCGATTTCTCAATCTTCCAGTGCCGCATTCACATCCCTGACCAGATTGCGGATGTAGTTGCGGCGGTTCAGCACGTCTACCATCTTTGCGGTGATGGTGGCGCGTTCATCGGCTGGGGCCTTTGATCCGTGATTGCGCTCGATAAGGCTATCCCAGTCGGTCCAATATTTCTCCAATTCCTTCAACAGCGCATCGTGCTTGGCTTCCAGGGCGATCTTGTGGGCGCCGATTTCGTTGGCCAGATTGGGATCGTCTTCTCCCATCTTCTTGTTCATGCGAAGTTCTTCGAGTTGCATGTTGAGTTCGAAGACTTCTTCGAGAAGGTCGGGAGGAACGATCTGCTTTTTTACTTCTCCGGTGACGCGGGCTTGCTCGGTCGCGGTCTTCGACTGCTCCTCCAGTTCAATGCCTTCCAAGCGAAGCAGATACTGCGTTCGTTTGATGGGATCGCGCAGAGTGCGGTACGCGTCGTTCAGAAGCGAACTCTGCTCGAGGCTCCATTCCTGTTCCTGACTACCGGCACGCGCATTCAGGTCGGGATGGAGTTTGCGGCTGAGCTCGTAGAAATCTTTTTCGAGCGCTGCAGCGTTGATGTTCAGCTTCGGAGGCAGGCCGAAGAACGTGAAATAGTCCACCGGGGCGGGTGGCTGCACCTTTCCGCAAGAGGCGCAGAAGTGCGCGGCGCGCATCGCCCCGCACGACCAGCACGAATGCGTGTCGTCGGGTAGCGGCTTGGAGCCAATCGCGGTCAGGGTCGATTTGGTGGTCACGTTCTAATTCCCTTCACAACCGACTGCATCCTTGTTCCCGGGGTTTTCCGGTGGCGCATGCTTTCGCGGGCGAGGGGCCCGCGCCACACGGGAGCAGGCATCAGGCGGAGAAAGATGTTCCGCAGCCGCAGGATTTTGTCGCCTGCGGATTCACGAAGACAAAGCCCTGCTGCATCAGCGTTTCCTGATAGTCCAGAATCATGCCGTGCAAGTAGATGAACGACTTCGGATCCACAAACACCCGGACATCGTCGAACTGGAAGATGCGGTCGCGCTCGCGCGGCTGCGTGTCGAAGCGGATGTTATAGCTCAAGCCGGAACATCCGCCACCCTGGACACCGAGGCGCAGGCCGCCCTGTTCGGGCGAGATGCCTTCCTTGGCCATCGCGGTGCGGATCTTCGCGATCGCCTTTTCGGTGACCGTGACACCTTTGGTGGTGGTTTGCGGGGTCGCGTTTTCGGTTGCAGTCGTCAACGTCTACCTCAGCGGCTAAAGCCGCCATGAAATTGGGCGCGTCTGGCGCGGCTTGAAGCCGCGCCCCTTCAAAGCAGCACCAGCCTACTTCGCTTCGGCGGCCACCGGCTTGCCGGTTTCCTGTTTCTTCTTCCAGTCGCCGATGGCGGCGCGGATGGCGTCTTCCGCCAACACCGAACAGTGGATTTTAACCGGAGGAAGCGAGAGTTCCTTCACGATATCCATGTTCTTGATGGCGAGGGCCTCGTCCACCGTCTTGCCCTTCACCCACTCGGTCGCCAGCGACGAAGAGGCAATCGCGGAGCCGCAGCCGAAGGTCTTGAACTTGGCGTCTTCAATGACGTTAGTCTGCGGGTTCACCTTGATCTGCAACTTCATGACGTCGCCGCACTCGGGTGCGCCGACCAGGCCGGTGCCCACGTCGGTGCTGCTCTTGTCCATCGAGCCGACGTTGCGGGGATGGTTGTAGTGGTCGATCACTTTGTCGCTATATGACATTTGCTTCTCCTAAACTTGAGTGTGCCGTCCCTCACGGGACTCGTGCCATCTCTTAACTTCTCCCGGCACTGCCGTGCCGGGCCTTTACATGTCGCCGCTACGCGGCTGAAACCCTTGTGACTAGTGCGCTTCTCCGGCCCACTTTACGTCTTTCAGGTTGATACCTTCCTTCGCCATCTCGTAGAGCGGAGAAAGTTCGCGCAGGCGTTCAACCGTCTCGATGACGCGGTCGGCTACGTAGTCGACTTCGGCTTCGGTGTTGAAGCGGCCGATGCCGAAGCGGATCGAGCTGTGGGCCAAATCGTCACCCGTGCCAAGAGCCTTCAATACATAAGATGGCTCAAGTGTCGCGGAGGTGCATGCCGATCCGCTGGAAACCGCGATATCGTTGATTCCCATCAGAAGGGACTCGCCTTCCACGTAGGCAAAGCTGATGTTCAGGTTGCCGGGAAGGCGGTGGTCCATAGAGCCGTTGATGTATACCTCATCGAGCTTGCCCATGATGCGGTCGCGCAGGCGGTTGCGAAGGCCCGCCAAGCGACAGGATTCCTGCGGCATTTCTTCCTGGGCGATGGCGCAGGCCTTGCCTAAGCCGACGATGCTCGGTACGTTCAAAGTTCCAGAGCGCATGCCACGCTCGTGGCCGCCGCCGTCGATGATCGCGGAAACCTGCACGCGCGGATTCTTGCGGCGTACGTACAATGCACCGACGCCCTTGGGGCCGTACATCTTGTGGCCCGAGATGGATGCCAGGTCGATGTTTTGCTTGACCACGTCGACGGGAACTTTACCGATCGCCTGCGTCGCGTCGGTGTGGAAGATCACGCCGCGTTCGTGGCAGAGCTTGCCAATCTCAACAACCGGCTGGATCACGCCAATCTCGTTGTTGGCGTACATGATCGTGACCAGGATGGTCTTGTCGTCCATGGCGCGCCTCAGGTCATCGAGATCGATCAAGCCATCTTTCTGCACGGGCATATAGGTGACGCGATACCCATACTTTTCAAGACGCTTGCAGGTGTCGAGCACGGCCTTGTGCTCGGTGACCGCGGTGATGATGTGGTTGCCCTTCTCACGGTACATCTCGGCCACACCTTTGATGGCGAGGTTATCGCTCTCGGTGGCGCCGGAAGTGAAGATGATCTCTTTTGTGGTTGCGCCGACCAGCTTGGCGATACGCTCACGCGCGGTCTCGACGCCTTCTTCCGCCGCCCATCCGAAGGAGTGATTGCGGCTGGCGGCGTTGCCGAACTTTTCCATGAAGTAGGGCAGCATCTCTTCGAGGACACGCGGGTCCATCGGTGTGGTGGCGTGGTTGTCCATGTAGATGGGCAGTTTCACACCTTTGCCATTGCTGCCGTGCGCCTGCGTGTCGACCTGGGGGATCTTTACATCCGTGCTCATTGATGGCTCTCCTGCTCTTTAGCGTCGTTTCTTTGGTTTGATGACTTCAAATTCCTAGGGGCTCAGGTGATCGTGACCAATTCCTTGGTCTTCGGGACCACTGAGCCAACATCTTCCGGTTCCTCTCGCATGTGCGAGATCTTGATTCGCTTCAGCACCGCTTCGATACTCTCGTTTACCTTGCGCAGCGGCTCGCGGATATTGCACCGATCGGTCTGGTCGCACTCCCCGCGCGTGGTGACGCAGGAGGTGATGAACAGCGGGCCATCAATCGCCTGGATGACCTCAAACGCCGAAATCGTGTGCGCCGGACGGGCCAGGGTATATCCGCCGTTGGTGCCGTGCTGCGACTGCAACAGACCCGCCTTGGTCAACCGTTGCAGAATCTTGGCCAACGCCTCGGGAGGGATGCCATAAGCATCGGATACGTCCTTGGCGCTGCGGGAACCCTCGCTGGCGCGCTCGGCTAGATGCTTCATCGCCATGAGCGCGTAGTCGGCCTTTTTTGTCAGCTTCAGCAGAGGCAGCTCCCTTGTTATACCCGACCGGTATAGTCGGAGATAAATCCGACTCTTTCCGTCGCCATTCATTGTACGTTACTTGGGAATCTGGGAGCAAGTCGAAGCAGGGAACGGCCGGGAAGGGGAGTTTAATGGTAAGTACTTTTGGCTGAATGGGTTGAATAATACGACGAAAACAGTCGGAAATTGTGGTGGAAGGCATTTCCACCCAAGCGGGGTACCCTGTTACGAATTCACAACAGGCCGACAGAAGAGGGCTTGACAAGGCATCAGGCCGTTCTACAATACCCAAAATTCCGGCGCAATATTGCCCCTGAACGAAGTACACCTTCGGGACTATCCGGATAACATGACCGCCAAGTCGCCTGTCCCTCCTTCGAACGTAAGCACAAAGCAGCCCTGCAAGCACCCACGTGTGCAGATTGTGAGCCGCGACGAGGAATCGGAATTCGTGGAGTGCAAAGAATGCGGCGAGATCTTCGAGTCCAGCGAATTCAAGGACATGAACATTGAGGACCGCATTCAGGATCCTGAGATCTGAACTTTTTGGCGCGGTGACTCATGTAACGTTCCCTCCGGGTTTCCTGTTGTCCTTGCCGAAGTGTACCTGATACTTTCGCGAAAAGGAGTGCGCTGGGACTGGTCCGCCCTTTTTCTCGTAACCTATGCCTAAAGTCGCCCTCGTCGTCGACGACTCCATGCTGATTCGATACAGCATCTGCCGCTTTCTCGAAGCGCGGGGCTTTGAGGTGGAGGCGGCGGTGAATGGTGTTGAGGCCGTGGAAGTGCTCGCACGCGTGCGGGCCGATCTGATCGTAACGGATATGCGGATGCCGAAGATGTCGGGCGGCGAGTTCATCACAGCGCTGAAGTGCAAAGCGGAGACAGCGCGAATTCCGGTGATTGTCGTGACCAGCAAAGCCACTGGTTCCTGCGGCCCGGATGAGCGCGCGGACTTTGTGATCTATAAGGATATTGACGTGGAAACGCAGCTGGATGCGGCGCTGGAGGTGGTGATGGAAAGCAAAAGCCGCGGACAGGCAAACGGGAAGTAAGGCATCGAGTCTGGCTTGGACTACTTCAAAACCATTCCTGCCTCCGCTGAAAAGTCCATCGGGGCAAAAACTCTCGCCAAAAATTTCGGATAGGCTGCGGCGGCGATCATGGCCGCGTTGTCGGTTGAGAGCGGACGCGACGGAAAGAAAACCGGCAGACCCTGCTTGGCTCCCTCCTGCTCGAAGGTCCTTCGCAGTTCCTGATTCGCGGCAACTCCACCGGTGACGAAGAGCGTGGCAATGTCGTAGGCTTCGGCGGCCGCCAGCGTCTTTCCCACCAAATCTTCAATCATGGCACGCTGGAATGAGGCGACGAGATCGAGGGTCAGTTTGTCGCATTGGGCAAGATAATCTTCAAGCTTCGGCTTGGGAATGCGCACCAAAGCCTTGCGACGCTCTTCTACGGCGGCGTGCATCTGATGCGACTCCACGTAGCGAAGCATGGCGGTTTTGATTCCGCTATAAGAAAAATCAAAACGCGGGCGGTCGTCGTCTGCGTTAAGGCCACGCCCGTCGGTTCGGCCGCGACGGTCGCGGTGCTTGATCTGCGCCGGGGGAAACTTCACGGCATGAGGATCGCCATGCGGGGCGAGGCGGTCGATGGCAGGGCCGCCGGGGTATCCGAGGCCGAGCAGCTTGGCCACTTTGTCGAAGGCTTCACCGGCGGCGTCGTCGCGAGTGTGGCCGATGTTCTCGTACGTCCAGGCGTCGCCCTTCTGGGCGGCGAGATAGAGATGCGTGTGACCTCCGGAGACCACCAACGCGAGAACGGGGAATTGCAGTTCGCGGTTGCCCTTCTGGCGCTGTTCTAACAGCACGGCATGAATGTGGCCCTCGAGGTGGTTGACGGCGATCAGCGGTTTTTCCAGAGCGAACGCCAAGGCCTTCGCGTAGCTGATGCCGACCAGTAAGGCTCCGGCGAGGCCCGGCCCCTGCGTTACAGCGATTGCATCGACGGAGGCGTAGGTGTGTTTGGCGTCAGCCAGCGCCTGGCGAACTACCGGCACGATGGCCCGGAGATGCTCGCGGGAAGCCAGTTCCGGGACGACTCCGCCGTACGGTTGGTGGGTGGAGATCTGGGAAGCAACTACGTTGGAGATGAGTTGCTCGCCCGAGCGCACGACGGCGGCGGCCGTTTCGTCACAGGAACTCTCGATGCCGAGGATGTAGGCGTCGGGCATGTGCGTCATTTCAAATATAACTGCTCTTGGCGTGTGAGGGTGGGCGGGTTCAGTAGTCGTTGAGGTTACCCACAAGGCAGAGTGTGCCGTTCCTCCGGGACTCGTTATTTCGTTTTCGCGGTCACCCGGGACTTCCGTCCCGGGCTTTCACATGCCGCGGCTTCGCGGTTAATGTGAATTCGGTTGAGGCGATATCATAAACAGAGATGCTGAAACACTTCCCGACATCGATGGTTCGGATTCTGCGCCAGAGTGGATTTCAAGCCTATCTGGTCGGGGGATGCGTGCGCGATCTGCTGCTGGGGCGGGAACCGAAGGACTATGACGTGGCCACCGACGCCACTCCGAAGCAGGTGATGGGTATTTTTCCCGAGACATACGCAGTGGGAGTGCAGTTCGGGGTGGTTCTGGTTCCGGCGCATGAGGAGCTACGCACGAGGATTGCAGACGAAGGCCCCGCAAAATCGAGCGCTGTCGAAGTGGCGACCTTCCGCAGCGATATTGGGTATTCCGACGGCAGGCATCCGGATGAGGTTCGATTCAGCAAGAGTCCGCAGGAGGATGTTGCCCGGCGGGACTTTACCATCAACGGAATGCTGCTGGATCCGATCAGCGGCGAAGTTCTTGATTTTGTGGGCGGGCGCAAAGACCTTGATGCCGGAATTATTCGGACGATCGGTGATCCGGAGAAGCGCTTCGGCGAAGACAAACTGCGCATGCTGCGTGCGCTGCGGTTTGCGGCGAGATTCGAGTATCAGATCGAGCCCGCAACGTTTGCCGCGATCCGGGATATGGCGGAGCAGGTTCGAGTGGTCTCGCGGGAACGGGTGCGCGAGGAACTCACGCGCATGTTGACGGAAGGCCACGCCCGGCGGGCCTTCCTGCTGCTGGATGAGTCGGGCTTGCTGCGGCAGGTTCTGCCGGAAATTTCGGCGATGAAGGGAGTGGAGCAGCCTCCAGAGTTCCATCCGGAGGGAGACGTGTTCGTCCACACGCTGCTTTTGCTGGACAATTTGCCGCAACCTTGTCCGATGACGCTAGCCTGGGGGGCTCTGCTGCACGACGTGGGGAAGCCTCCAACCTTTCGCGTGGCGGAGCGGATTCGCTTCGACGGGCACGTGGAAATAGGTGTGAAGATGGCAGAGAAGATTTGTGCGCGGCTCCGTTTTTCAAACGACGAGACCGAGCAGATTCTGGCGCTGGTGGACAACCACATGCGGTTCGGGCAGGCGACCGGCATGAAGGAATCGACTCTGAAGAAGTTTATACGCATGCCTCGCTTTGATGAGCACCTGGCGCTGCATCGGGCCGACTGCTTGGCGAGCCATCGGAATCTGGCGACGTATGAGTTCGTGCGGCAGAAGAAGGAGGAGATTCCGCCGGAGAAGATGCGTCCCGTGCCCTTGGTGACGGGAGACGATCTGATTGCCGAGGGGCATCGTCCCGGGCCAAAGTTTCGCAAGATCCTGACAGCGGTGGAAGACGCGCAACTGGAAGGCCGGTTGGGCTCGCGCGATGCCGCGCTGGAGTTTGTGCGACGTGAATTTCCGGCCTGAATCGAGGCCCGCAGACGATGTTAAAATCAACCTTCCCTTGAGGGAACGAGGAGTCATCGTTGGAGCACGCTGGATCAGACCTGGAGAGAATCGTTGCGCGATCCTTGCGGCAGGCGCCTCCGGCCCAGGCACCGCTCATGGCGTGGCCGGTGGTGTGTGGTTCGGCTGTCGCCGAGCGCACTCGCGCCCTGAGTTTTCTGGACGGTGTGCTGCGAGTGGCAGTTGCGGATCCGGGGTGGAAGTTTGAATTACAGGGTCTCGCTCCCCGATACCTGGCGTCGATCAACCGCTACACGGTGGAAGCGGTTCGCAAGATTGAATTTGTCGTGATGCATCTCGAGACACCGGAGCAAGTCCCCCGCTAGTCGTTCTTAACATCTTATGAAAGTCACCGAGAAAGACGTAGCGTACGTTGCCGATCTCGCGAATCTGGAATTGACAGAGGACGAGCGCCGGGGGATGCTGCGCGATCTGAATTCAATCTTGGATTACGTCGACCGACTGAACGAACTCGACACGTCGGATGTGCCCCCGATGGCGCAGGTATCGGATCGCTACGGTGTCGACCAGGCCAAGCAGGGTAGCGAGCGATTTGCCTATGCCTCGCGCGAAGATATTCTCGAAGGACTCCGCAAGTCCCTGCCACATGACGAGGCGCTGGCGAATGCGCCGGATGCGGACGAACATTTCTTCCGAGTGCCCAAAGTGATTGAACGATAGCCGGAAAAGACTCACGATCAATGTATCCCATCTCGCTGACAATTGACGCGGCCCGCTCGGCCATTCAGGAAAGAAAGACGACGGCGATGGCACTCGCCGAGGCGCATTACGCGCGTATTCAAAAAGAGGATGGGCAGATTGGGGCGTTCCTTACGCTCTCGAAAGAGCGCGCGCTGGAGCAGGCCGATCGCATCGATCGCATGGCGGCTGAAGGGAGACCGCTTCCGCCGCTCGCCGGCGTTCCCGTGGGGATTAAGGACGTGATGAGCACGCGGGGTGTGCGCACGACGGCGGGGTCAAAGATTCTTGAGAAATATGTTCCGCCTTATGACTGCACCGCGGTGACGCGGTTGGAGACCGCGGGTGCGGTAGTGCTTGGAAAGATGAATTGCGATGAGTTCGCGATGGGCTCATCGAATGAAAATTCGGGATACGGTCCAGTGCGAAATCCGCGGGATCTGACTCGAGTTCCGGGCGGCTCGTCGGGTGGATCGGCGGCGGCCGTAGCGGCGGACATGGCGGTTTTTACGCTTGGTTCCGATACCGGAGGATCGATCCGGCAGCCGGCATCTTTCTGCGGTGTTGTCGGCCTGATGCCTACGTACGGTCGCGTATCGCGTTACGGTCTGATTGCGTTTGCGTCCTCGCTCGATCACATCGGGCCACTGACCAAGACGGTAAAAGATGCGGCAACCGTATTGCGGACGATTGCCGGGCGTGATCCGATGGATTCGACTTCGGCCGAGGTTCCCGTTCCGGATTACGCGGCCGAACTCGACAGGCCTGTGCGCGGTGTGAAACTGGGCGTCGCGAAGGAGTATCTCGGGGAAGGCTTGGACGATGAGGTTCGCCAGGCGGTTGAAGGCGCGATCGAAAAGCTGAAGGGATTGGGATGCGAGATCGTTCCGATATCACTTCCACACACACCGTACGCGATTCCGACCTATTACCTGATCGCGACCGCAGAGGCTTCGTCGAATCTGGCCCGCTATGACGGTGTGCGGTACAGCCATCGAGCGCGCGGGGTAAGGACTTTGTCGGAGATGTACCGGCGGAGCCGCGATGAAGGCTTTGGGCCGGAGGTGAAGCGGCGCATCATGCTCGGTACGTACGCGCTCAGCGCCGGGTACTACGACGCATATTACTTGAAAGCGCAAAAGGTGCGAACGCTGCTGACGCGCGATTTTGAAGAGGCGTTCCGCAAGGTGGATGCGATTGTGACGCCGACCAGTCCGACGGCGGCGTTCCGGCTGGGCGAGAAGTCGAATGATCCGCTGGCGATGTACCTCGCGGACATCTACACCGTAACTGCGGATCTGGCGGGCATTCCCGGCATTTCAGTTCCATGCGGAGAGACGCGGGAGAAGTTGCCGATCGGGCTGCAGATTCTCGGGAAGCATTTCGATGAGGCTACGATTCTGCGGGTGGCTCACGCTTATGAGCAGGCGGCGTAGGTTCGCGGCGCCGCCGGCTACGCATGGGCCCTTCCCCTTCGACAAGCTCAGGGTCAGGAGGACAATAGGCTGGGGCGCTGGAAATAGCAGGGCGTTACAGAGGTTCGTAATAGGACTCGCCGGCACACGAGCGGCATAGTACCTTGCCTTCGCGTCGGACCTCTCTTCGAAAATTAATTCCTTCGCCGCACGCGGCGCATGTGATCCGATCGCCTTTGTATCCGGGAAAATCTTCCGGAGAAAGCTCAACTTTTACCCATTGCATGGCGAACAGGTCGTCGACTGACATCTCGCGATAGGCGAGCATCTGCTGTTCGTTCTTGCTTTCGATCTCGGGATGTAACCGGCGGGCTAGGGCTTTGGACGATTCTTTCGCGGCGATGCGGATGGCTTTGCCGTTCACTATATCCACGAACGTGGCGGCGACCTTTCCCCAGTCACGGAATTTCAGTGCGCGCTTGCCCAATCGGCATCCGGTGACCACGCCTACAGCGTCGGTGGCACAGCGGTCGATCTCGACGAAGGTTACGAGGCGCTTGCGGTCTTTGCCGTGGGGATCGTCGATGCCGAGTTTCTGAAGGCCCAGCATCGCCAGGCGCACGCCAAGTATCTGTCCGGCACAGAGGTGGCCGTGGGCCTGTTCGGCGTCGCGGAGGTATTCGTCGAAAGATTTCACAAGAAAGCTGTCAGCTTTCAGATTAACACCGCGTTGGAGGCCGCGCCCTTTCAAGCCGCGTCTTCAAAACCATGCGAGGCGGGTCTACTTTCTTCTCCAGCGAATTCCATCCTTCGTGATTTCGACCAGGATGCCCGCTTCGGCTATTTCGGTGCGGATTGTGTCTGACTTTTTGAAATCGCGGGCGGCGCGGGCGGCCTTCATCTCGGCAATCTTCGCTTCGATATCAGCATGCGAAAGTTCCGCGGACTGCAATGCGTCGCGCAATTCCTGGCTGATATCTTTCTCGCGTCCTTCAGCTTGGGCCCACTGTAGAACCTGCTTCATCTTCGGGAGATCGTCGCCGTGTAGGACCGCGAATACTTCGTCGAACTTTTCTAAACCGGCCAGCAGCGGCGGAACGTCGTATTTCATGACGCCACCAGTATCGAAAGCAGTGTTGGCCTGACGCACCATCTCAAAAATCACGGCCTGCGCCTGGGCGGTATTGAGGTCATCGTCGAGCGCGGCGCGCATGCGGTGACCTGCTTCAGTCGCCAGTGCTTGCATTTGCGGATTCGAACCATCCGCAAAATTTCCGGCAGTGAGACGAAGCCGGAAATTTCGCAGGCGTTCGACGGACACCGCGGCCTGCTTGAGTCCGTCAAAGGTGAAGTTCAATTGATTGCGATATGGAACCGACGCCAGCAGGTAACGGATGGAAGACGGCTTGTGTCCTTTGAGGACCAGATCGCGTGGGGTGAAGAAGTTCCCCAGGCTCTTCGACATCTTCTCGCCTTCAACCAGGAGAAAGCGCGCATGAAACCAGAAATGGGCGAAAGGCTTTCCGGTGAGGGACTCCGACTGGGCGATTTCGTTTTCGTGATGCGGAAAGATGAGATCTTCACCACCGGCATGGAGGTCGAAGCTCTCGCCCAACTCCTCCATGGACATGACGGAGCACTCGAGATGCCAGCCGGGACGGCCGGGGCCGATGACAGTGTCCCACGAGGCCTCACCGGGCTTGGGCGCTTTCCAGAGTGCGAAGTCGCGGGCGCTGTCTTTGTCGTATTCGTCGACGTCGACGCGCGCGCCATCGAGCATGCTGCTGAAATCTTTTTTCGAAAGCTTGCCGTAGTGAGGGAACTTAGCGATGCGGAAATAATAGGAGCCGTCGTCGGCGCGGTATGCGAGCCCTTTCTCCACCAACTTCGCAACGAACTGGGCCATCTCGGGAATGTGCTCGGTGGCGCGAACCAGCGTAGGCTGCTCGATGCCGAGCATGGCGGCATCTTCGAGGAAAGCCTTCTCGTACTTCGCCGTGTATTGCTGCACGGTGACGCCATCGCGGGCGGAGTTGCGAATGATCTTGTCGTCCACGTCGGTGATGTTCATGACGTGCTGGATCTTGTAGCCGCTCTGCCGCAGAAAGCGGCGCAGAATATCGATGGCGACAAACGTGCGGAAATTGCCGATGTGTCCGTAGTCGTAGACAGTGGGCCCACAAGCATACATGCGGACCTCGGAGTCGCGGAGCGGGCTGAACTCCTCAACTTGCGACGACATCGTATTAAAAAGGCTAAGGGGCATATGAGTTGGAGCTTTGGCGAACGAACTTAAGATTCTAGGGGGCTCGGGAAATAGCGGTCAAATCGGGCTTTAAGAGACTCGAGTCGGTGCGGGAGGCAGGGCGTGCGTATGTTCGCGTAGACGACGCTGCACGAGAATCACATAGTGCAACGCCGAAATGATCGTAAAGAAGAACGTTGCGCGAAGAAAGACGGTGCGGGCGATCCATATCCAACGCACCGGCTTCACTTCAAGCAGAAGGACGAAAAAAACAGCGCCGATCTGAGAAACGGTATTGGCCTTGCCGAAGATGCTGGGGCGGAAATCCCGCAGCCCGGCAATCGCAAACAGGACGGCGCTGGCGGCGAGAATCGATATGTCGCGGCTGAAAACCACAACCGTGAACTTCCAGGGAATCTTGTGAAGGATGGACAGCACTAAAAACAGCGTGCTCAGCAGAAGTTTGTCGGCGATGGGATCGAGGTACTGGCCGAGGAGCGTTTGCTGATGAAGCCGGCGAGCGAGCAGGCCATCGAGGCCATCGCTGAAGCCTGCGACGACAAAGAGGACGAGGGCCCAGAGGTAGTGTCCGTCGACAAGATGGATCACGATGAACGGGACGAACACCATCCGCAGCAGCGTGAGTTGATTGGGAGCGGTGAAGACTTGCGAGAGCTTCACGCGGGCTCCTTCGCGTGGTGCAAATTGGGCTCCTGACGAGGAGCGAGGGCGGTGGACGGCTCCAGGCCGGTCTTGGCCAGGAAACGTTGAGAGAGCGAGGGCAGGTTGCCATCGGGCGAGTCGAGTTCGACCCGCTCGATGCGGTGCATGGGGAAGAAAACGACGGCTGCAGTGAAAGGCTCGCCGTCTCTGACCATGACCGTGAGGTCTTCGAACGAGGCCAATTCAACTCCGCTCAAGCTCAGGCCTTCGGGAGCCAGGGCGAGAATCATTCCCCAGAATTTTTCGCGGGGATTGCTGAGGGTTGCGATCACCAGCGCGCCGCTAGTAAAGGGCTCGCCGCGAACCGGAGTGGATGCGCTCTTCTCCATGGCACGATTGTCGCTGGGAGCGGCGTGCATTGCAAATCCGACGTGCAGGCAAATGCGACGCTGGGTTGGTGCGCGCATCGAAGTTCTGTATGCTGAGCGCAGCTTAGGCTGGGGATTGCAACTCTCGTGATCGAATTCCGCGACGTTTCCTATAGCGTGAATGGAATTCAGGTGCTCGGCGGCCTCAACTTGCGGGTCGCGCACGGGGAAATCCTCGTGCTTCTGGGGCGCAGCGGGTCGGGCAAAACGACAACTCTGAAATTGGTGAACCGGCTGGTCTCGCCGACGTCAGGGCAAGTTCTCGTCAACGGCAAGGCCAACGATCAGGTTGACGTGATCCAGTTGCGGCGCGACATTGGGTACGTGATCCAGGAGGCGGGCCTGTTTCCGCATTTCACTGTGGAGCGGAACATCGGGCTGGTGCCGAAGATCGAGGGCTGGCCGGAGGAGCGCATTCGCGCGCGTGTGCAGGAGATGCTGCAACTGGTGGGGCTGAGTGCGGATCTGGCTTCGCGTTATCCGCACCAATTGTCGGGCGGACAGCGGCAGAGGGTAGGAGTGGCTCGCGCGCTTGCGGCTGATCCCGCAATACTGCTGATGGATGAGCCTTTCGGCGCGCTGGATCCGCTGACCCGCGATGAACTTCAGCGGGAATTTCTGTTGCTGCAGCAACGAGTACACAAAACGGTGGTGTTTGTGACTCATGATCTTCGTGAGGCGCTGCGGTTGGCATCGAGGATCGCGCTGATGGAAGCGGGGAAACTCGTCACCGTCCTTACGCCAGCTGAATTCCTGACGTCTTCCGACCCGTGGGCGTCGGCGTATGTGAGAGCATTCGGCGACGGATTGGAATCGGCGGCGAATCGAGGAACATCATGAATCTGCTTCGGTTCTTCGTCCAGAACCATACCCAGGTACTGGAACTCACCGGGGAGCACCTGTGGCTTGTGGGGTGGTCGACGGTTTTTGCCATGCTGATTGGGATTCCGCTCGGCATTTTGATTGCGCACCGAACGCAACTTGGCCGACCAGTTCTCGCCACGGCAAATATCATTCAGACGATTCCCAGTCTCGCCTTGTTTGGATTTCTGCTGCCGGTGCCATGGCTGGGGGATCGCGCGGAGCGGCTGGCGATTCTGGCCCTGACGCTTTATGCGCTGTTGCCCATCATTCGCAACACCTACGATGGAATTCGGGGGGTTGATACGACGGTGGTGGAAGCAGGGCGGGGCATGGGCCTGACGGAATCGCAACTGCTGTTTCAGGTCGAGTTGCCGCTGGCTTTGAGCGTGATCATTTCCGGAGTGCGGATCGCGGTGGTGATCTCGGTCGGGCTGGCCACGATTGCGGCTGCGATCGGCGCCGGGGGCTTGGGGGAGTTTATTTTTCGTGGGTTGGCAATGGTCGACAATCGGGTCATTCTCGCCGGAGCGATTCCGGCGGCGGTTCTGGCCCTGCTCGCGGACTTCGGCATAGGACGGATTGAGAAGCGGCTGAGGCCCCGATGATTCGCCTTCGAGCGAGCCTCGGCTTTTTGGTGGTCTGCAGTGTTGCTCTCCTTTCGTGTTCGTCGTCGCATTCCGATCGCATTGTCGTCGGTTCGAAGAACTTTACCGAATCCTTCATTCTGGGCGAACTGATCGCACAACAGATTGAATCGCACACGAGCCTGAAAGTGGAGCGGCGCTTCTATCTGGCTGGAACCTATATCTGCCAGCAGGCAATGCTTGCGGGACGAATCGATATATATCCGGAGTACACCGGGACGGCACTCACGGCGATACTCAAGCAAGGCATTTCCCGCGACAAGCAGGACGTGTATCAGCGCGTCAAGAGTGAATATGAGCGGCGACTCGGACTTACACTCGGTCCAGCTTTCGGGTTCAACGATACCTTTGCGATGGAAATACGGGGTGAAGATGCGCGTCGCTTGAACGTCAGAACTCTATCGCAGGCGGCACGGTTTACTCCGCAGTGGCATGCTGGATTCGGATATGAATTCATGGAGCGTCCCGATGGATATCGCGGGTTGGTTGCGACGTACGGACTGCACTTTGCCGAGCAGCCACGCATCATGGATCTGGGGCTGTTGGCGCGGGCGTTGAAGGATCGGCGGATTGACTTCGCCGGGGGCAATGCCACTGATGGCCTGATTCCGGCGCTTGATCTGGTGGCGCTCGAAGATGATCGTCATTATTTCCCGCCGTATGAGGCTGTGCCTGTCATTCGTCAGCAGACGCTGCAGTTGTATCCGGAGATCGCGCGCGTGCTGGCTGATCTTGGTGGGAAGATCTCCAATGTGGAGATGCAGAAGATGAATTACGCAGTGGACGCCCAGCATCGGGATACGCAGGATGTGGTGCGCGAGTTTCTGAAGTCGAAGGGACTCGTGCCCTGACGCGGCATTCAGATCGACAGCGATCCTTCCAAAGTCAATACGGCCTTGCCTTTCAGAAGCACGCGATCTCCAGTTAGTTCACACCAGAGTTCCCCTCCGCGCTCGGACAGTTGGCGGGCGTGAAGTTTGGACTTCCCGAGGCGCGTGGCCCAGTACGGTGCCAAGATGCAGTGCGCCGATCCGGTGACCGGGTCTTCGGGAATGCCATAGCTAGGGGCGAAATAGCGTGAGACAAAATCTACGTCGTCCCCGCGTGCAGTTACCGCAACTACATATGGATGAAGACTCTGCAGCAGCGCAAAGTTGGGGTGAACATGGCAGACAGTTTCCGGCCGGTCGACTACTAGGATGTATGTTTCATCGGCTTCGACAACTTCCGACGGCGGCGATTGGAGCGCCAAAGCGTCTCGCCAGATGTCAGGCGGGTTCGCACACGGCTGGGGAAAGATCGCGGGAAAATCCATCGCAAGAAATTCGCCGCCTTTCTTGACGGCCAGGGTTCCGTGGAATCTCGTCTCAAAACGCACGGAATCAAGCTGAGGCTGCCGTAAGTTGAGCAGGATGTGCGCCGATGCAAGCGTGGCATGGCCGCAGAGCCTGACTTCGCAACTCGGGCTGAACCACCGCAACTCGTATCCGGCCTGGGTGGGCACCAAAAATGCGGTCTCAGAAAGATTATTTTCGGCAGCGACTTTGCGGAGCCGACCCTCATCTAACCATGAGTCTAAAAAGCAGACTGCCGCGGGATTGCCGCGGAATGGCTGTTCGGTGAAGGCGTCGACATGGAAAAGAGGGATGCGCACCCATTTGATTTTAATCGTGGCGTAACCGTTTGCAATTTCTTGCAGCAGCACGAAGCTGGTTGCGAGCCATGGGTGAGCCATGTATAGTCTGAAGACCCTGGGGCCTAAATGTGCCGTTCTGCGCGGCATTCGGGGCACGTCGCGGCGCCGCCGGTTAGTCACTTCGTTGTTCGATCCACGTTTGGGGATACCACCTAGTTTCTGATCACTCGACCTGTCTGGAGGGCTGAATGCCAACCGCTCAGAGAGAATCCGTTGCCGAAGGCACACTGCTCGAAAGAATCTCCGATGCCCGGCGCAGAAGTGATGCGTTGTTTCAGACTGTGCAGTCGGAGGCGATGTATGATCGCCCGATCCCTGAGCGTCACCGGATTATCTTCTATGTCGGACATCTGGAGGCGTTTGACTGGAATCTTCTGCACGAGAACGTATTTGGCCTGAGAAGTTTCCATCCCGAGTTCGATCGACTCTTTGCCTTTGGTATCGACCCAGTCGGGGGAGGGTTGCCGACCGATCAGGCTTCTGACTGGCCTTCTCTCGATGATGTTCGCGAGTACGTTCGAAGTATCCGCAATTCCCTAGACGACAAGCTACTGAGTAAAACAGATGGTCAGCGCGATGGCTTTGCGCTCGACACATTGCTGAATGCTGCGATTGAGCATCGTCTGATGCATGTGGAGACGCTAGCGTACATGCTGCACCAGTTGCCTCTGGACAGAAAAATCCCGCAAGCCGCGTCCTCTCCTGTTCTTGCTTCCCCCATCACGCATTCCATGATCGAGATTCCTGCCGGAACCGCGCAGCTTGGCCTGAAGCGCGCCAGCGGCGGGTTTGGATGGGACAACGAGTTCGAAGGTTATACCGTCGATGTTCCCGCGTTCGAGGTCGATCGATACATGGTCACGAACGGGCAGTTCCGCGAGTTCCTGGACGATGGTGGCTACGAGAAGGGTGAGTTATGGGGCGCCGCGGATTGGGAGTGGAGGACTGCCGGCGACATTTCTTCCCCGGTGGTCTGGCGTAAGGATGATGGCGCCTGGCTCTACCGCACGATGTTCGACGAGATCCCATTGCCGCTGGACTGGCCCGCTTATGTCAGCCACGCCGAAGCCTCCGCGTACGCGCGATGGGCAGGCAAGGCGCTGCCGACTGAAGAGCAATGGCATCGCGCTGCCTACGGCTCTTCCGATGGCGAAGAGCGGTCTTACCCCTGGGGAAACGAACGTCCAAGTCCAAACCGCGGAAATTTTGATTTCGAAAATTGGGATCCCGTGCCGGTGAACGCGCATCCGCGCGGCCAGAGCGCATTCGGTGTGGAAGGAATGTCGGGCAACGGCTGGGAGTGGACTTCCACCGTCTTCGGACCTTTCGCGGGATTCGAGCCCTTCCCGTTCTATCGCGGTTACTCCGCTGATTTCTTCGATGGAAAGCACTTCGTCATGAAAGGCGGCTCCGCACGCACCGCCGCGTGCATGCTGCGGCCCTCGTTCCGCAACTGGTTCCAACGACATTACCAGTACGTGTATGCGGGCTTTCGCTGTGTGAACGTCTAAATTGAGGAGTGATTCATGCTGGTTCACGCGATCCCTACCAACGTCAACTATGAGTTTGCAGCCGAAGTGCGCGATGGCCTTACTCGCGAAGAGCAGAAGGAACTCCCGTCGAAGTATCTCTACGACGACGTGGGATCGGCGCTCTTCGAAGTGATCAGCCATCTTCCGGAGTACGGTCTGACGCGGGCCGATGAGCGATTGCTGCGTCGACATGCAAGCGAAATTGTGGACCGTGTCCAGGGCCCCGTATCTGTCGCTGAGCTCGGCAGCGGGAGCGGACGCAAGACTCGGTGGCTACTGGAGGCGTTCTGCCGGAAGCAGCGCACTTCGTACTATCCGGTCGAGATTTCGCATTCGGCGCTGGTAATGTGCGAGCGGGCGCTTAGCGACATCGACTCGATCAGCATCGTGGGGTTCGAGCGCGAGTATCTTGACGGATTGCTGGAAGTGGCCGCCTATCGCAGTCCAGGGCAGCATCTGTGCGTTCTTTTCCTGGGCAGCACGATCGGGAACTTCGATCGAGCAGCCGGCGTGAATTTCCTGTCGCAAGTCAGGTGCGTCCTTCAGCCCGGAGACTCATTGCTCCTCGGCACGGATTTGGAGAAATCTCATTCACAACTGATCAGGGCCTACGACGACGATCTTGGGGTGACGGCGGCATTCAATCTGAATCTGCTGGGACGAATCAATCGGGAGTTGGGAGCTGATTTCAACCTCGGTGAATTCGAGCATGTGGCACGGATTAATGTAGAACAGCGTAGCGTGGAAATGCATCTGCTTTCGAAGCGCCGGCAGGTTGTGAGTGTTCCGGCGGCGGAGGTGGTGGTTGAGTTCCGGGAGGGTGAGACCATCTGGACGGAGAGCAGCCACAAGTATTCCATCGATGAGATATGCGAAACGGCGCGAAAGGCGGGTTTCCGCTGCGAAGTGCAATGGGTAGATGAGGAGTGGCCTTTCGCGGAGAACCTGCTCGTGGCTGAGTGAGATCCGGTTCCAGCTGCCCAAAAGCATTAACCACTAAGGACACGAAGGAAAATCCTTCAAGCTAATTGTCGATCAGCAGGACCTTGACCTGCGCCAGGCGTGGAGATTGATTGCGCTCACGACCATGCAGAAGATGTTTGCGGGAATGAAGCCCAACTGTTCGGTGCGGAATCCGATGATGCACATGATCACGCTATTGACTCCGGCCAGAGCCCAGCCTTCCCAACACCGCCGCCCTACCAGGATCGTGGAGGCGACGGTTAAGATACAAGAAAGATAATCAAGACGAAGCACGAATGAATGACCTCCAACCTCATTGTGAGTGAAAGACGCGCGGTTGTGGCATGATTGTGGCCTTTCGTCACATGACTGTGGTCACTTGACCAGTGGTAGAGATCATTCTGGAGGAGCCATGAAGAATCAATGCTCGCATCTCGACCAGATCAAAATTCAGAACACCGACATACATGTTTGCGAAGAGTGCGTCAAGATGGGCGATACCTGGGTTCATCTGCGGCTGTGTTTGACGTGCGGTCATGTGGGGTGTTGTGATTCATCCAAGAACAAGCATGCGACCAAGCACTTCCGCAAGGTGCAGCATCCGCTCATTCGCTCGATTGAACCAGGTGAGTCGTGGGTCTGGTGTTATATAGATGAGATGGAAGCTGGGGAAATCCGGGCTTAGCACCTGCCTTTCTGGAGCGGTAGCGGCTGGAGGATGAGCTGCGCGGGGCAGCAACTTTGCGCGACCAAATCGTCCCGTCGCGTATCTAACGACAATCCAGGTTGCAGGTGTGTTCGAGAGGCTGGGTAGTCATGGCAAAACCCATTTTGCTGACGGTCGATGATGATCCTGATGTGCTGCGGGCGATCGAGAGGGATTTGCGAACGCAATATGGCGCTGAATATCGCGTGATCAGCAGCGATTCTCCCTTGGGAGCCCTCGATTTGCTGAAGGGGCTCAAGGTCCGCAACGATGGAGTTGCCTTGTTGCTGGCGGATCAGCGCATGCCCCACATGGACGGCGTGGGCTTTCTACAAGCTGCCCGGCAGATGTTTCCCAATGCCAAGCGAGCTTTGCTTACAGCCTACGCCGACACGAATGCGGCGATCAGTGCCATCAACCAGGCGAATATCGACTATTTCTTCATGAAGCCGTGGGATCCTCCGGCAGAGCATCTTTATCCGCAGCTCGACGATTTGCTGGATGACTGGCAGGCTTCTTATCGGCCGGCATTTCAAGGAATTCGTGTGCTGGGGACGCGGTGGTCTCCGCGATCCTATGAATTACGCGATTTTCTGGCGCGAAGTCACGTTCCATACCAATGGATCGATGTCGAGCTGTCGGCAAATGACCCCGAAACCAAGCTTCTGCTGGAAGCGCTTGGACCGGATGCGACCGAGCTCCCCATCGTTTTGTTTCCGGATGGGGCAAAATTGCTGAACAGTGCTCCGGCTGAAGTGGCGCAGAAGGTGGGATTGCGGACGCGCGCGGAAACGAGTTTCTATGATCTCGCCATTGTGGGCGGCGGGCCGGCGGGACTCGCGGCCGCTGTGTATGGGGCGTCTGAAGGACTGCACACTGTAATCGTTGAGCGGGAAGCTCCGGGAGGACAGGCGGGGATGAGCTCGCGGATTGAGAACTACCTCGGATTTCCCAGTGGACTCAGCGGAGGCGATCTGGCGCGACGCGCGGTCGTGCAGGCGCGGCGTTTCGGTGTGGAGATTCTTGCGCCGCAGACAGTCGTGAATATGCGAACGGAGGGATCGTACCGCATCATCAAGCTCGCCGACGACAGCGAGATTTCCTGCCATGCGTTGATGATCGCCACCGGAGTGCAGTGGCGCCGACTGGAGGCTCCGGGAATTGATCGACTGCAGGGCGCGGGTGTGTATTACGGTGGCGGCACAACGGAAGCTCTGTCATGCAAGGGAGAGATGGTGTACGTGGTGGGAGGGGCGAATTCCGCCGGGCAGGCGGCCATGAATTTCTCGAAATATGCCGAGCGGGTGATCATCCTTGTTCGAGGCGAGTCGCTCTCGAGCACCATGTCTCAATATCTAATCGATCAAATCAAAGAGACTCCCAATATTCAGCTGTGGACGCATGCCGCTGTTGCGGAGGTGCATGGCGACACGCATCTGGAAGAGGTCTCAGTGCTTTGTTCGGACACGAACAAAGTCGAACGAGTTCCGGCCAGTTCCATGTTCATCTTCATCGGAGCCTTGCCACGAACGGATTGGCTTGGCGACGCAATTGAACGCGACGACCGCGGGTTTATTCTTACCGGGCCGGACCTGATGCAAGGCGGAGACCGTCCGAAGAAGTGGACGCTCGATCGCGATCCATTCCTGCTCGAGACGAACGTTCCCGGTGTTTTCGCTGTAGGCGACGTAAGACATGGGTCGGTGAAGCGAGTGGCGTCCGGTGTTGGCGAAGGATCTGTGGCGGTTCAATTCATCCATCAGTATCTGAGCAAGGTCTAATGGCCGAAACACTCGAACTGCTGCGGCAGAGTCCGGTGTTTGCCGATCTGCCCGAAGATCAAATGGACTGGTTCCTGAGCCAGTCGCAGGAAGTCCAACTCAAGGCAGGAGGAGTTTACGCGCGGCAGGGAGATCCGGCCGACGCCATGTTTGTCCTGCTCGAGGGAGAGTTCCAGTGGCGCGGCGAATTTTCGGGCGAGACGTTCGTGCGCGATCTGCACGCGGGCGAGGTGACCGGCGTTCTTCCCTTTTCCCGGATGAAGCACTACACCCTGAGCGGGAGAGCAACCAGTGACGCCCGCGTTCTGCGATTTCCCCGATCGTTGTTCCCACAGCTGGTGCAGAAAATGCCGGAGTTGGCGACGCGGCTCGTGGGGCTCATGTCCGATCGAATCCGTGAGGCTACACGGTTCGAGCAGCAACGGGACCGGCTTGCGGCTCTGGGCAAGCTTTCGGCCGGGCTGGCGCATGAGTTGAACAATCCGGCATCGGCAGCGAAACGCGCGACCAGCCAGCTTCGAGACCTGTTGAAAAGAATTCGCGATGCCAGCCTTGAACTGGGGAGGCGCGATCTTACCGCAGCGCAAAAGGCAGAAATCGAGAAGCTGGAATCGTCGCTCATGCAAACGGATGGGCATCCGCCGGATCCGCTAACAACCAGCGACCTTGAAGACCAGCTTGATTCATTACTGCGCAGCCATGGGCAGAATGATCTATGGCAGCTCGCCGCCGATCTTGCGCGCAGGAATTTCAAGCCCGAGTCACTGGAACATCTTTTTGAGGCTCTCGATGCCAGTACGGCGCGCGCAGCTTTAGTACGAATTTCTACTTCGGTTGAAATCGCTGGACTTCTCGATGAAATTGAGAGCAGTACCTCGAGAATTTCCGATCTGGTGAAGGCCATCAAGGAATACACCTTCATGGACCAGTCGCCGGTGCAGAACGTGGACATCGTGAAGACACTGGAAAACACGCTGACGATTCTGAATCACAAACTCAAAAAGGGCGTGTCGGTGCAGCGTGATTATCAGAAGGTGCCGCTGCTGGTGAATTCATTCGGGAGCGAACTCAGCCAGGTCTGGACCAATATCATCGACAATGCAATCGACGCCATGGGCGGGAAGGGCGAGCTTCGAGTACGCACCTATCGGCAGGATGAGTGCGTCGTGGTCGAGATCGGCGACAATGGGCCGGGAATCCCTCCGGAAGTCGAGCCGCGGATTTTCGAGCCATTCTTCACCACGAAAGGCGTGGGTGAGGGAACTGGCTTGGGCCTCGATACAGTGCAGCGGATCGTGAAGAAACATCGCGGCAGCATTCAGGTTCATTCCAAGCCCGGCGACACGCGATTCCAAGTGTGGCTGCCGCTGGCGAACTCCAACTAGTTCGAGCAGTTGCGTTCCGGGCCCGGTTTCGACCGCTTAATGGATCTGGAGGAGTTCGATGAACTCAACCACACTCTTACTCGCGTTTGGAATTGGCGTTGTAGCAGGATTACGCTCTCTCACCGCTCCCGCAGTAGTGGCGTGGGCCGCCCGCCTGGGTTGGATCAATCTTTATAACTCTCCGCTCGCTTTTATGGGTTCGAAGTGGACGGTGATCGTTTTCACCGTCCTCGCCGTGGTGGAATTCATCGGAGATCAGCTTCCTTCCACTCCGCCTCGAACCGGTGCCGTAGGTTTGTCGGCGAGGATCGTAACCGGCGCGCTGACCGGGGCGTGTCTTGCCGTGGCGGGAAATGCGGGCCTCTTGCTGGGAGCCATCACTGGCCTCGTGGGAGCGCTCGCGGGAGCGTACGGCGGCTATCATGCACGAGTGGGGCTGGTTCGGTCGTTGCGGGTTCCCGATTTCGTCATCGCGATTCCTGAGGACGCGATTGCGATTGGGTTAGGACTGTTTCTGGCCTCCCGGTTATAGGTGCTGATCCTTCCAGCATCGACTCCAATTTGAGAACCGTTGATGAATGCATCGCACTACGACGCAATTGTGATCGGCTCAGGACAAGGCGGCACGCCGCTTTCGATGGCGCTTGCGAAGGCGGGGATGCGCACTGCCCTGATCGAGCGAAAGCACGTGGGCGGCACCTGTATCAATGAAGGGTGCACACCGACGAAGACGATGGTGGCAAGTGGACGAGTGGCTTACCTGGCGCGGCGCGCCGCGGATTATGGCGTGCACACCGGGCCGATCTCGATCGACATGGAGAAGGTTCGGCAGCGCAAGCGGGACATCGTAGCGAAGTTTCGAAGTGGAAACGAAAGCCGCATTGGCAAGACGCAGAACCTCGAACTGATCATGGGTGAGGCATGTTTTAGCGGAGCAAAGTCTCTCGTAGTTCGAACGAGGGATGCAGGACAGCGAACCATTTCCGCGGATCGCATCTTCATCAACGTCGGCACCAGGGCGTCCCGGCCAAGGCTGGAGGGGCTCGATCAAGTTCGGTTCCTCGATAACGAATCGATCATGGAACTCAGCGCGATTCCTGAATACCTTCTGATCCTTGGCGGCGGGTACATCGGTCTAGAGTTTGGACAACTCTTTCGCCGTTTTGGGAGC
>Ga0209580_10000210_pt1 | contig 37755 bp, 35 predicted proteins | sample Coa_R1_5_FD_187153 | JGI IMG/M metagenome (GOLD analysis project Ga0209580, IMG submission 187153) | Surface soil microbial communities from Centralia Pennsylvania, which are recovering from an underground coalmine fire - Coalmine... | ecosystem: Environmental > Terrestrial > Soil >... | reverse complement strand
TTCTTTTTACTTCTTACCAATAAGGTTTACGGAAATCTTGCCGACAAGCAGCTGGTGCTGACCGGAAAGCGCTATTGCGCGCTGGCCAACAAGGGCGTCAACGAGCGCCAGCCTCTGGATCTGTTTTCTCCTTACGGCTGCTCGAAGGGCACCGCCGATCAGTACGTGCATGACTACAGCCGCATGTTTGCGCTGCCGACGGTCGTATTCCGTATGTCGTGCATTGCCGGCCCACGCCAGTTTGGCAACGAAGACCAGGGCTGGGTGGCGCACTTCCTTTATTCCGCGCTGGACGGGAAGCGAGTCACGATTTATGGCGATGGCAGGCAGGTTCGAGACGTGCTCTGCGTGCATGATTTGGTGGGGGCGTTCGAAAAAGTGCGCTCGCAAATGGAAAAGACTGCGGGTCAGATCTACAACGTGGGCGGAGGAATTGAAAATTCAGTCTCTCTGCGTGATGTAATTGATGAAATCCAGGCGGTCACCGGCAAGCGGCTTCGCTTTGAAACCCAGCGGCCCCGGCCCGGAGACCAACTTTTCTACGTCACTGATTTCGATAAACTCCACCAGCATACTGGCTGGAAGCCCCGGCACAATGTACGGCAAACGATTGAAGCGATCCACGCCTGGTGGAAAGAGCAACGCCAGTTCACCGAGCCACTGGTTCTTCCTCCTCTGGCGCAGCCGGTGCTGGCTCATGTTCCTGAGGCGGCGTCATGAAATTTGCCTTGGTGAATCCGGCATGGACTTACGAAGGGTCGACCTACTTCGGCTGTCAGGATCCACACTATCCGCTGGAGTTGCTATTTGCATTCCAGCAGATTAAGGCCGCTGGACACGAGCCGTTGCTGGTGGATGCTCACGTGGACGGATTGAGCACGCCGCAGGTCAAGGTGGAGCTCGACGAATTTCATCCGGATTTTCTTGTGATCCCCACGGCGCCTTCGTATCTTTTTTGGCGCTGTCCGCCACCGGAGTTGCGCGTCCCGCAGAAATGGTTTGCGGAACTGGGGAGCAAAGCCGTGAAGGTGGCGATCGGGCCCCATCCCTCTGCCACTCCCGGTGCAACGTTACGAAAATTGAACTGTGATGTGGCTATGCGGGGCGAGCCTGACCAAACGCTTTCGCAACTCGCGTCGCGCGCGTGGGCGGAAATTGATGGCTGCTGTTGGCGCGACGAGTCCGGAATTCATTTGTCCCCGGGTCTCGGTGTGACCGACATGAAAAAGCTGGGAGCGCTCAGTTTCGAGAACTACAACGTGGAAGCCCACTCACATCGACATCATGTTTTTCGTGACTCCGGGCGTGGGGCGGAACTGGAATTTGCTCGCGGCTGTCCCTGGGCGTGCAGCTTCTGCAATAAAACTCTCTTCCGAAATAAATTTCGGGAGCGGGAATTAGGGGCGGTTCTGCAGGAAATTGACACGCTGATTTCCCGCGGCGTGGACTACATCTATTGGATCGACGAGATCTTCGGTGTGGGCAAAACCGTCCGTGAACTGTTACGCGAATTGAGCACGCGAAATATTAGTGTCGGCCTGCAAACCCGCATCGATCTGTGGGATGAAGAATCGCTCGACCTGCTCGGCGCCGCGCACTGTATCTCGATGGAATGCGGCATCGAGTCCATCACTGACGCGGGCCGCGATGAACTGAACAAGAACTGCCGCATTTCGACGGATCGCATCAGCGAACTCCTAATCTACGCGCGTAAGCGTGTGCCATGGGTACAGGCGAATTTAATTCTCACAGAACATGACGAACGGGGCGAGGTGCGCCAGTTCCGGGAGGATTTGCGCAAGAACGGCGTCTGGGTCAGCGAGCCGGTGCCGATGTTTGCATTCCCGGGAACGCCGGATTATCTGCAGCGATTCGGGCCGCCCGATGATTACGCCTGGGAACGTGCCCATCAGCACTATCTGCACGCATTTCGTGGAAAGGGCTTCAGCGACATTCAAGACCAGCAGCCTGCGCCCATAGAGGACCTGGAATGCACTTACTGATCACCTCCGACACCGTCGGCGGGGTCTGGACCTACACGCAAGAACTTGTCACCGGCCTCGCCTGCGCCGGGCACCGCGTCACGCTGGTGAGCTTCGGCAAGCTTCCGGCTCCGCATCAGACCGCGTGGATGCAAACGTTGCCGGGCGTGGATTACCGCCCGACCGAGTACCGCCTGGAATGGATGGAAGTTGCCGAGCGGGACATTGAGGAATCACGTCACTATCTGCAGTTGCTCGTCGAAGAAGTGCAGCCGGACGTACTTCACCTAAGCCAGTACTGCTACGGAGATATTCCGGTTGATGTTCCCAAGGTCGTAGTCGCTCACAGTGATGTAGTGAGTTGGTGGGTCGCTGTCCATGGCACAGAGCCGGACGAAACGCCTTGGATTCGCCGATATCGTCGGCATGTGACTAACGGTCTGCGTGGCGCAGACGTGGTGGTGGCACCGTCGCAATGGATGCTGAATGCAGTGGCTGCGCATTACTTCCAACCAGCGCACAGTGCGGTGATTCACAACGGCAGGACACCTGTGCTGTTCGATCCCGAGATCCCGAAAGAAGAATTTGTTCTTAGCGTCGGGCGTATCTGGGATGCAGCGAAGAACGTTCAACTGCTGCTGAAAGCACCGCAAAACGCACGCGTCAGCGTTGTGGGTTGGGAGCAGGAGCCTGGACGGGAAAGGAAAGAAGCCTTACTCAGCGGACGAGAGAACGTCGAACTGCTCGGTCCGAAGTCGCAATTGGAGTTGCAAGATCTTTATTCTAGAGCGGCAGTTTACGCCGCGACCTCGCGATATGAGCCCTTTGGACTGTCGCCACTCGAGGCGGCTTTCTCGCGATGCGCTTTGGTGATGAACGATAACCCCGTCTTTCATGAACTGTGGGGCGATGCTGCAATTTACTTCCGAAAAGACGATCCGGACGATCTAGCGCGGGCTCTAGAGGCAGTGCGAGGCAATCCTGGTCTGCGACAGGAATATGGTGCTCGCGCTTACGATACAGCCTGCGCGAAGTTCACCGCGTCGAGAATGGTTCAATGGTACGAAAAGATTTACGACGATGTTTGTTCTCCAGCGAGGGTCGCGTGACCGGCAGACTGAGCTTCTGCATTTTTGCCCACTCGTGGATCTCCGACTGGAACCACGGGAACGCGCATTTCTTGCGCGGGCTCGCCAGCGAACTGGTCAAGGCTGGCCACCAGGTTCGGTGCTACGAAGAGCGCAACGGGTGGTCGATGCGAAATTTGGCCGAAGAAGGTTCGAGTGCCGCAGGTGATGCGTTAGCCAGTTTTCGGAAAGCTTTTCCTGAACTCGATGTTCGGCTTTACAGCCAGAACAACGGATTAAACGAATTCCTCGCCACTGAACTTGCGGGCGCCAACGTTGTTCTCGTCCACGAATGGAATTCGCCCGAAGTAGTTGCCGCCATCCTCCCGCTCAAGACGAAGCTCAAATTCCGGGCGTTGTTTCACGACACACATCACCGGGCCTATACCAATCCGGCGGAAATCCTTCGCATGCCGTTGGATCAGTTCGATGGAGTGCTGGCCTTCGGGAACGCGATTCGCCGCATTTACAGCGAGGGCTTCGGCATCAAGCGTGCGTGGACTTTCCATGAAGCCGCGGACACGGCCCACTTTTATCCAACCGAAGCCGCGAAAGATACAGACGTGGTCTGGATCGGCAACTGGGGAGACGAAGAGCGCACGCGCGAATTGCAGGAATTCCTGATCACACCAGCCGCGGCAATGCCCGACTACAAATTTGCCGTGCACGGCGTTCGCTACCCGAAACAAGCTCTGGAGCAGTTAGCGACTTCAAAGATTGAGTTTCGCGGTTACCTGCCGAATCTGCGCGCGCCGGAAACGTATTCTCGGAGCAAAATCAGCTTGCACGTGCCGCGCAGGTTTTACGCCAATGGCCTGAGCGGAATTCCCACAATACGAGTGTTTGAGGCACTGGCGTCCGGTTTGCCGCTGGTGTGTGCTCCCTGGAATGACAGTGAAGGGCTGTTCCATCCCGGCGAAGATTACATTTGTGTGCGGGATTCTAAGCGAATGATCTCCGAACTCAGGCACTTGCTGCGCGACGACCGAGCGCGGCAGCAGCTCGCTACGAAGGGCCTTGACACGATTCGCGCTCGTCACACCTGCGCACATCGTGCACAGCAGTTGGTTGAGATTTGCGATGAACTGGAAGCGCCATTCGGTGCGAGCCGCTCATTCGTGGGTTCAGCCAACGACGAAAGACCGCCGGCCAACGACGGGGTTTCTGCATGAGAATTTACGTGTTCGGTTCCAGTCTTACCTCGTGCTATTGGAACGGAGCGGCCACCTATTACCGCGGAATCTATAAGAACCTGCACCGGCTGGGACATGAGATCACATTCGCCGAGCCGAATATCTATAACCGCCAACAGAACCGCGACTGCACCACGATCGAATATGCGAATGTCCGAGTGTATGAAACACCGCGCGATCTGAAGACGGTCTTATCTGAAGCTTGCGATGCCGATCTGATCATCAAGCACAGCGGCGTCGGCGCCGACGACGAATGGCTTGAGGCCGAAGTCCTGAATTGTGGTTCTGCCCGGACCCGCACTGCATTTTGGGATGTGGATGCGCCCGCAACTTTGGCCCGCGTAGAAGAAAATCCCAATGATCCGTTTCGCCGATTGATTCCACGTTACGATTTTATTTTCACTTACGGCGGCGGAGATCCCGTCATCGAGCACTACTTGAGATTGGGCGCGAAGAACTGCAGTCCAATTTACAACGCCATCGATCCGGACACGCACCATCCCGTGCCGCCGGAGCCGAGCCTCGCATGCGATCTTGTTTTTGTCGGCAATCGCCTGCCGGACAGAGAGGCGCGGGTTGAGCAGTTCCTTTTGCGGGCCGCCGAGCTCGCGCCGGAGTTTCAGTTCGTCCTCGGAGGCGAAGGTTGGGGCAGCAAGCGGTTGCCGAAGAACGTCCGATACATCGGTCATGTGGGCACTGCGAACCACAATGTCATTAATTGTTCAGCGCGCATGGTGCTGAATATCAATCGTGAATCCATGGCGAGGGTCGGTTTCTCTCCGCCCACAAGAGTGTTCGAGGCAGCAGGAGCAGGTGCTTGCCTGATCACAGATTCATGGCTGGGAGTCGAACAATTTTTTGAGCCTGACCGGGAGATTCTGGTGGCGTCCAGCGCAGAGCAGGTCGTCAGACACTTACGGCAAACTTCGACTGGTCAGGCCAGGCTGATCGGAACTGCGATGCGAGAAAGAGCCTTACTCGACCACACCTATCAAATGAGAGCGCGGCAGGTGAACCAAGGGCTTCGAGATTCGGTTTCGGTTCAGTTTGAGGCCGAGGCATCTCGCACGACGAGCGACGCTCTGGTATTCGAGGACTAAAAGTGAAGATCGTCATTTGCGGCCTTGCCATTACTTCCTCTTGGGGCAACGGGCACGCGACCACATATCGGGCCTTAGTACGCGCTCTGGATGCTCGCGGGCATAAGGTCGTCTTCTTCGAGCACGATCTGGAATGGTATGCGTCCAACCGCGATATGCCCGAGCCGCCGTTTTGCCGTGTGCATATTTACGATCGATGGGAGGACGTTCGCCCCTTGCTGCGGCGCGAGCTGGCGGATGCTGATGTGGCGATGGTGGGGTCTTACTTTCCTGATGGAACCGCTGCCGTAACCGAGGTGCTGGACTCGTCCGCGTCACTCAAAGCTTTTTACGACATTGACACGCCCATCACGGTTTCGAAGCTCCAGGCTGGCGACGAAGAATATCTCCGGCGCGAACAGGTGCCAGGATTCGACATTTATTTCAGCTTCACCGGAGGACCGGTGCTACGCGATATCGAGAGCAAGTTCGGCGCTCGCCGTGCTGTTCCTCTTTATTGTTCGTTTGATCCCAGCCGCTATCGTCTTTGCGAGACGGACCCAAAATACAAATGTGATCTGAGCTACATGGGGACCTATGCGCCGGATCGCCAGGAAAAACTAATGCAGTTGCTGTGCGAGCCAGCAAGGCGCCTGCCTGAGAAGAATTTCATTGTGGCCGGACCACAGTATCCTCGTGACACGCGTTGGCCCATCAACGTGCAACACATCATCCATCTCGAACCGAAATTCCACCCGCCGTTCTATTGTTCTTCACGTTTTACACTAAACCTCACTCGTAACCAAATGGTGCATATGGGATATTCTCCTTCAGTCCGACTGTTCGAAGCCGCGGGCTGTCGTGCCGCGATCATTTCGGATTCGTGGGCTGGCCTGGAATCATTCTTTGTTCCGGGGGAAGAGATTCTGCTGGCGGGGTCAAGCGAGGAAGTGTTTCGATACTTGCGTGAAATCTCCGAGCACGACGCCCGCGAAATCGGAGGTCGCGCCCAGGAGCGGGTGCTGGCAGAACACAGTGCGGAAAAACGCGCCATCCAGTTCGAAGAGTATGTCGGGGCCAAGAGCCTGGCCAGCCAATACGTCTAGGCAAAAGAAAAAAGCCAAGCCTGAAGGCCTGGCTCGCGAATAGGGATCAATTTATTGTGCCGTGGTCGCGGGCGTGCGCAAGCTGCCTTGTTCACGCGCCTGACCCGCGTATTTCCGCACGGCGGCAAGGAAAGGCTCGCTGCCATATGGCGGGTTGACTCTGCCGCTCAAGATGGTCGCGAACGGAATCATTTTTCCATACAGAATTCGCGTCTCATCCTGGTCCTGCGAAATCTTTGCGCCACTAATGTCAATTCCGGCGAAGATTCCCCGTGCCCGCGAATAAGTCAGGACTTCCGCCTTCATCTTCCAATCCGTGCTGGCTTCGCCCTGGCGGCCAACCGGACCGGCGGCCGCGGAGGCGTCAGCGCCCACCTTGAACTTGCTTGAAAGCAGCGCGTCCATGCCTTTTTGGTTCATGACCAGCATCACTAAGTCGATAGCCTGTCCACCAATCTGCAATCCCCAGCTTCCACCGGTAATCGAGAACGGAGCAGGAGCGCTCCAGCCGGTTGCCGTGCGGCAAGTGGCCACACCCTTACCGTGATTGCCACCAAAGCCGATCGCAATTTTTACCATTGAAGGGACCACAGCTACGCACTTGGCATCGCCCATAATTTTGTCGGGGATGGCTTTGTCCTTCTCGGCCATAACCTCGTTCAGCACGGTCGCGGCATTCTCGATCCGCTTTTGAATATCGGATTCGTCCTTTTTCCCGGTCGTCTGGTCGGTCATTTGATCGCTGCTCTGAGCCGCCAGCCAGCCTGTGCTGACCAGCAGCAACAACGCTGTGCTCAGTAAAAGAAGAAGCCTGCTTTTTGCCCCTAATTTCTGGTTCATTTTCCTCTCTCCCGTGCCCCCAAAAGGGACACTCTCGTCAGACTCTGCCTCGACCATCTTAGGAACCCTTAGTACGCATTTCCTATCAGTTCGATGCTGTAGTTGGGCGGGGAACGGCCTTTACAGGAGCAAGGGATGCAGGTGAGCCATAGTCGCTCCAAGCGCCGCCTTTCCGCACTTACACTCGTCGAACGAGATCGGCCTTATGTCGCGGCGCTATTACCTTCGTTATCTGTTGCTGAACACTAACGTGACGCACAATTCCTCTGGATGCACTCCTGCCGCACCAAATCACTGATTTTTGTTGCTTTGCTCATGTTCATGCCGTGTCTCGTTCATGCAAAGCAGCTGGCAGTGGTAACCGACACGTCAAATCCAACCACGAACCTGAGCAGCGCCGATCTGCTGAAAATCTTCAACCTGCGCATGCGCGCGTGGACCGATGGCAAACCCGTCATCGTCGTGGTCCGCGATCCGTCCACCAGCGACATGCAATTGCTGTTGCGCAAAGTCTTGAATATGAGTCCCGATCAGGCGCATGCGTTTATCCAAACTCACAAGGGTTCGATCGTAGTGGCGGAATCTGACGACGCTGTGATCCGTTTTGTTTCATCGAATCGGGGCGCCATAGGCGTAATTGACCTCTATTCGCTCACCAAAGATGTGAACGTTGTGAAGATTGACAGCAAGCTGCCCGTCGAACAGGGCTATCTTCTGAGAGGCAACGAACCATGATTTCTAAACTGCTTTCATATGTCCTGATGATTTCGCTGTTGTTCAGCATTGCGGCGGCCCAAACGGCCCCGCAGTCCGATGCTCTTCCGCTGAGCACAAACTCGGCGAAGACGCTGCGTTTGATGGACAAGGTTTGGGACCTGGAAGCCGACCAGGTTGAGCAAGCAAAGGCCTGCGTCGTGCTTAGAAAGGTCGTCCGTATTGATCCTAACTTTGCGGTAGCTCACGAAATCCTGGCTCAGTTCAGCCTTGATCCCGCCGAACAGGTCGTGGAGCAGAAGAAGGCGTTCGCCACAAAGAGCCATGCCACTCCCGCCGAGCAGAGCTTGGTGGTGTGGTTTCAAAGCGCTGCGGATCATGAATTGATTCCCGCCATCACCAGCATGAATCAGGTGGTGAAGCAGTATCCGCATGATAAGTGGGTGGTATTGTTGGCGAATTATTGGCTCATGAACGAGCAGCAGTACGATCGGGCTGCCGAAGTGTACGAGCGTTCGGGGATCATGAACTCTCCTGGCCTGGACAACAACGCGGCTTATACCTATGCCAACATGCGGCAGTTCGATAAAGCTTTCACGCTGATGGAGAAGTACGTTGCTGCGATGCCGAAGGACGCGAATCCACAAGATTCCTACGCAGAGATTCTGCGCATGGCTGGCCACTTTAACCAGTCGATCGCGCACTATCGCGCGGCCCTGGCTATCAATCCACGCTTCTACTCCTCCCAATTCGGAATCGCTGACACCTACCTGCTCATGGGTAACGAGAGCCGTGCGCGCGAGGAATATGAACTCGGATTTCGTAAGTTTCCCATTCCGGCGTTGCACCAAGTCCAATGGAAGAACCGCGAAGCTCTTACCTATGTTCAGGAAGGCGACCTAGCGGGTGCTGACAAGGCGTTTCAAGCTCTTGCCAACTACGCGCACGCAAATAAGATGGGGCAGGTGGAAGCTGATACTTACCGCCAGATGGCGTTGTACCAGTCCGATCCAAAACAATCGGTAGCTCTCCTGGACAAGGCAGAGGCCGTGATCCGGGCGCACCAGAATACGATGGCTTTTGCCGTCCAGCAGGAGCTTGCGCAAATCCTGCGCGCACGCGTCGAACTGGCGGTAAAGCAAGGGGACAAGTCGTCCGCGGATTCGACTCTGGAGAAGCTCGCGGCGATGTCGGACAGTTCCGACGACAAGGTGATTGAGGTGGCTTATCACGGAGCCGCAGGCGCCGCGCTCTTCGCCGAGCGCAAGTACAAGGAAGCCATATCGCACCTGGATGAGGACATCGACAACCCGCTTTCTTTGCGACTGCTGGCTATCGCCTATCGCAGAACCGGCGACGTGCAGAGCGCTAAGCATGCCGGCGAAGTTCTGGCCAGTGTCAATAATCCGACACTGGAGCAGGCGCTGATCGTTCCTCCGTTCCGGCAGTGCATCCAGAACCCGAACTGCGATGCCGGTATGAAGAACGCTTCGCTGCAGTAGCGCCCAAAGCTCTATTCTTCGTTTTGAGCATGCTCCGGCTCGCGCGGCGGCAAGTCGAGCCGGATTTCCGCCAATCCGGCTGAGTGCAACTGCAGGTTCAACTTGCGAAGCCGGCTGCTCTTAAACTCTTCCCACGCTTTCAGACTCTTCCCGAGCTTGCCGTCGAGGCTTCTGAACGCATCAACCTGCGCGGTGGTGGGCTCGGAATCGGCCTTCTCCACTTCCTTGTAAAGCGCAATGGCGTCGGCGTTGACGCTGCTGAGGCCGGGCTTGGACTCCGGCGAAGATTCTTTCGAACCGTCCAGCAACTCAGAAATGTTTTCGCTAAGAGTCTTGATGGGTCCCTTGAGTGAGGCAGGAGCGGTGCCCGCGAGATCTTGCAGCTGCTCGCGTACCGATATTGCCTGGTTGACTGCCAGCGAGCTCTCCGTGACGGCGGAAGCGAGTTTCAGGTCCAGCTCAAACTTACTTTGCAAGCCGGCTTGCGAGATTTTGACGCGTGGATCCGTCTTCACCGTGAGCGGGGCAGAGACGCTGCTGCCATTCGCCGTCAGCCGAACCGTGTAGTTTCCGGGCACCACAAGCGGTCCTAGCGGGTATCTTGGAGTGTTATGGGGCACTGCCGCGATCGGGTACTCGTGGGAAGCCGCAACCGGCGGCGGGTAGCGCAGGTCCCAAATCCCGCGATGCAAGCCGGCGTCCGTGGAAAGAGCTCTGAACGGCTTGAGCCAATATTGCGGAATCATCTCTTTCTGCAGTTCTGCCGGAGAACGGTCAGGCTGGTCGGTGCTCGAATACCGCCGGACCAGCTTGCCCTGTGCGTCCAGTACCTCAAGCGTCAGCGGTCCAGTTACCGGCTTGAGGAGCGAATAGTCGATAATCGCGCCATCGGGAGGGTTCTCGCCCGCAGGCTCATCAGCGGGGAGAGGCGTGTCGGTATAGGTGTCGCGGCGCATTCGGTAGGCCGGAGCGGGATCGAAAAGATGAAGATCAGCCTTCGAAACGTTTGCATCCAGTTGTCGCAGTGGCATGATGTCGTCGAGTATCCAGAATGATCGGCCGTGGGTCGCCACAATCAGATCATTTTCGTGAATCCATAAGTCGCGCATTGACGTGTGCGGTAGATTCAGCTGCAGCGACTTCCAATGATCGCCCTCGTCAAACGAGATCCATACCGAAGTTTCGGTTAAAGCGAAAAGCAGATTCTTCTGAACAGGGTCTTCGCGAACTGTATCCACCGGCGCATTCTGCGGCAGTGCATTCGCGATTTCCTGCCAGGTCTTCCCGCCGTCGCGAGTGCGGTAGATGTAAGGGCGAAGGTCGTCAATACGAAACCGGCTGACCGAAATGTATGCCGTGTCCTCATCGAAGTGCGAGGCGCTGATTTGAGTAACCTTGCTCCAGGCAGTCAGCGCTTGCGGCGTGATGTTCTTCCAGTTCTTGCCGCCATCGCGCGTTATCCAGACGAGGCCATCATCGGTTCCGGCCCAGATCGTATTCGTATCGTGGAATGATGTCGCCAGCGCATAAATGACGCCGCGCTGGTTCTCTCCCTTCGAATTGAGTCCGGCCTGATCGCCGACACTGGGCGGAATTCCGGGATGTTCACGGGTGAGGTCAGGACTGATCGCATGCCAATTGCGTCCACCGTCGTTGGTCTCAAACAGCACGTTGCTTGCGGTATAGAGCACGTGCGGATCGACCGGCGAAAACATAATCGGCTCAGTGCGGTCCACGCGGTAATTGTCCGTCGCTTTGCCGGTGTAGTCGGCGGTCGAAGTGCCCAGAGGAATTGGCGTAACGTTTTCCACCTGGCCCGTGCTCCAGTGAAAACGCGAAACCTCGCTACGTCCCGCGCCGTAAATGACATCGGGATCGAGCGGATCAGGGGCGACATAGCCATACTCAATCACGCCTACGGGCCGCCAATCGCGAAAGGTGATCTCGCCATCGTTGCCGCGGCTGGTGGTGCATACGGACCCGCTCTCCTGCTGCGCGCCACAGACCTGGTACGGAAACGAATTGGTCGTGATCACGTGATAGAACTGCGCGGTGGGCTGGTTGTACCAGGAACTCCAGGTCTCGCCACGGTTGACCGAAACCAGCGCTCCTTGATCGGAGACGAGCAGAATAATCTTCGGATTTTCCGGATTGATCCAGATGTTCTGATAGTCATCTCCGCCCGGCGCGCCGCGAATGCTCTCCCAGGTCTTGCCGCCGTCTTCTGAACGCACCGTGACAATGCTGGTGCTATAGACTACGTCCGCGTTCTTGGGATCCACTCTTACCACTGGCAAATCGCCTCCGCCGATTTTCATCGCTGGCCGGGGATCGGCCGTGATGCGGACCCAGTTTTCGCCAGCATCGTCGGATCGAAAAAATCCCATGCCTTTGTCGGTTTGATATTCGTTCGGGGTGGTAGTCGAGGCGACCGCGTAGATCCGGCTCGGCTGACTGGGCGCGATTGCAACATTGATCTGCACCAAATCGTCGGGCAAACCCTTGCTGAGCTTTCGCCACGTGTTACCGCCATCGCTGGACTTGAACAGGCCGCCGTTTTTTCCTGCGAAGTCATTTTTGTCCTCTGAAGGGCCAAGCCGCGACTGCCACAGCGATGCGTAAACCACCTCGGGATTCGACGGGTCGATCTCCACGTCCGAGCCGCCGGTGTTTTCGTCTTTGTAAAGCACCTTTTCCCAAGTCGCTCCGCCGTCGGCCGAACGAAAAATCCCGCGCTCTGAGTTCGGGCCGTACGGATGGCCGAGGACGGCTGCGAACAGACGATCAGGATTTCGCGGATCCACGGCCAGCGCGGGAATTTGTTGGCCATCGCGCAATCCAAGATGCGTCCATGTCTTGCCGGCGTCCGTGGATTTATAAATTCCATCGCCTACGGAAAGATCGGGCCGGTGCAAACCTTCGCCGCTGCCCACGTACACGATTTCCGGATTTGAGGGAGCTACAGCGATGGCGCCGATGGATTGCGTCGGTTGGCCGTCAAATACCGGGTTCCATGTGCGGCCGTAGTCATCGCTCTTCCAAACTCCGCCGTCCACCGCTCCGATGTAAAAGACATTCGGCTGGCTGGGCACACCAGCAACGGCGCGAGTGCGCCCGCCTCGAAACGGGCCAATCATGCGCCAGCGCATGTCCATGTGTTCCGGCAACTGCTGTCCGCAAAGTGGCTGGAAAAGGCCGAGAAGACCGCAGCCTATCGTGGTGAACAAAAGCAAGCGGATTCGCATTAGGGGGAGGCTCCTTGCCGCCGGTTCCTTGGAGAAGAATCGCGTCGCTACCGGCCCGCTGCATTATAGAACTGTGGGGATCCTTGCTTACGCCTGTTCCGTAGGGCAGTGTCAGGAGGGCACACCCTGGCCTGTCAATAAGCGCCATCTGATAGCATCAACCTACTGCAATCAACAGCTAAACTGCTTGGCTGAACCGATGCGCGTTATCAAGATGATTGTTGGATCTGTTGCAATTCTTCTTGTTGCTGGCGGATTGTTCTTATGGTTTGCAAGACGACCACATGCGAAGCATGGCGGATTGCCAGCGGCCGGCAATAACCGTTTTGAGACCTGGCACGCCCTCCGTGACGCGAAGAATCCGCCGGGACTGACCATGACGCTCGATACGGCGGACGGCAAGCGTACTTATCCCGAAAGCCAGTACATTCCACTCGTTATCAAGTACTCCAGCAGCATGTTCCGAAAGTACAATGTTGAAACCGGTGCTGGCTCGAGCGCAGCAGGGCAGAGTCAGCGGTTACATGCGGATGGAATACGGTTCCTTTCCCAGCTCTGGGGCTTTGCTTGCTGCGCGAGTCGTCCGCGAATTCTCGATTCAACGCCTTACGTGTTCACTCCCCCCATGAGGCTTCGACTCCTGCCCGGAAAGCATGAACTTTATATAACGGCAAGCCAGGTGTCCCTGAGGGAGCCGGGAGCGCGGATAGAGTCGGGGACAACATCGACCATATTGTGGCTAGAGATTACGTCTGATCCAGGTTGGCAACAGCGCGACCTTACGAACCTTCACGGGGAATACGGTTCGCAGAAACGGGTACAGAACTCAAATTGCTACGAGCTTTCATCCCTGGATATTCCCGAGGCGACGACGGAAAAGCTCAAGGTGGCAGAGACGGACCGTTGTCCCATGGCTTTGACCTTTCGGCCGTCGGAGTACGCTTTTGCGGTGCCGAGAATTGAGCAGTGGATCCGAAAGCCTGATCATGCAGTCACTAGGACGGAATTTGAAGCGATCGCAACTTCAAGACTGAGTAAGTATCCGGAACTTGCGGATTCGGATAATCCCGACAAAGATTACGGGAGCTTCTGGACGACCGCCACCAACACTGTTTACTCAGCTGTCGCACACAACGTTTGCCGCCTACCTCGAAAGACCGCTGCGGCGCAGAGATCAACGAATGCGACAGTTTGCAACTTTTTCGCTGGGCTCGTAAGTGACGAATCATGGAAGGGCACGAATTGCAGTTGTCCAGCCAAGCCCAAAATTCGGTAGTTGACGATAAAGCGATTTCACTCAAAATCCCTGCGCTATCGCCTGACGGCAGACGTTTCCCGCCCTAGACTGCGCTCCACTACCAGATTTTTCGCCCCTGCTACTCGCTTTAGCGGAGGCGAGACCGCCAACCAATCGGGTGCCGTTTTAACTTGCGTCCCGGCGAGCAAAACCCCTCTCTCGCCCAGTAAACACGCGGGTTTCGAGACGTGACCAAAGTCATCTCCAAGCCACACCTATGTTCCACCTATAATCTGGGAAGGCCAGTCTAGCGCTGGTTTCGCCACCAATATGCCCGAATCCCGTGTCGAAGAGACGATACGCAGCGCCGTGGAAAAGGTGCTGCAGCGCCAAATGGCATCGCTACGCGAGAGTGTGGTGCAGGAGGTGCTGCGCGAGCTTGCCCCTGTGGGGGCGGACCAATCCGAGCGTAGCCCCGGCGGCACTGCGGCCCTGCAGAAAGCAGTTTCGGCGGTCCAGGCGGGAACCAATCAAAAGGAAATCCTCCGTGCTCTGCTGGAGAACACGGTTCTCTACAGCGGTCGGGCAGCGCTCTTTGTCGTCAAAAATGGTACAGCGACGGGCTGGCAAGGGGTCGCTTTTTCAAACAATGATTCCATCAAAGATTTTTCGCTTGATATTTCGTCCGGACTACCTGCCGCAGTGATGCAGTCGCGTTCCGCGGAGAGTGGCGAAGTTTCGGAATTCGATCCTCGCTTCATCCAGCAGTTCGGCGCTCCCAGCGATGGACAGGCGGTCGTCCTGCCGCTGCTATTAAAAGACAAAATCTCCGCTCTGGTCTATGCAGATGAGGGAGCGAACAGCGGAAATCTTGATATTGCGGCATTGGATGTGCTGGTGCGCGCAACCAGCGCGTGGCTGGAAGTGATCTCGCAGCGCAAACAGGCACAAAAAGAAGGGGCATCAGAAACCCAGGAACTTTCGCATTCCGGCCCGAGCAACGACCCTTTTGCGTCGCACGCGCCCCTTCACTCGGGCAAGGCCCAGCAGGGAATTGAAGTCGCACAGGCGATGTCAGCGGCAGCTGCATGGGGCGGGTCAACCACCGTGCCCTCAGGCGAGGACGGCGAAATCCACCGTAAAGCGCAGCGTTTCGCTCGGCTGCTGATGGACGAGATCAAGCTTTACAATCAGGCTAAGGTTGTCGAAGGCCGCAAACACAGGGACCTCTACGACAGGCTAAAAGAGGACATCGAGAAAAGCCGGGTTACGTACCAAAAGCGCTATGGCAATACGGCTGCCGGTGGCGCAGACTATTTTAATCAGGAACTGATACGGAGCCTGGCGGAAGACGACGTTTCTCTCCTGGGCAACAATTTTCGGCGATAATTAGAAGGGCGTGGTGGGGTTTCGCAAGTTTTTTTGTTTCGCATTGCTATTGGGAGTATTTGTGTGCGCGGCCACAGTCGCTGCACAAACTCCTAGCTCGACGCCCGCTTCCGGTTCAAGTTCCACTCCCAAAAAGAAATCATCGAAACCGGCCACCTCGAAGAAAAAGCCTGCCCGGGCGACGTCTAAGTCCCGGCGCAGCTCACCGCGATTCCGTCGAATGCATCAGGCCTTCATCGCCTCGACAACGCTGAAGCCGATGGCGCAACAGCTCCTGCAGAACCGGACGCCGACAGCTTATGCGGGCGTCGAAGCCTTCGCGCGCAAACACAGCGCTGAAGACGCAGGATCGCTGGCGTGGCTCGCGGTCGGCTATGCGCATTTTCTCGACCACGATTACGCGAAGGCCATCGAGCCGTTGAATCGCGCCAAGCCGCACGCCGGCGAAATTGGCGATTACGTCGCTTACTATGTCGCCGCCAGTTATCTGCAGTCAGGACGGATGGCTGAAGGCATGGCAAGTCTCGGCACGTTTGACAAGAATTTCCCGGGATCACTGCTGATACGCGATGTGCATGTGCTCTATGCCAACGCACTTATAACTGACAATCGCGCAAAAGAAGCCTTTGCTCTGTTGGAGAACGACCGGGAGCCGATCAGGGCCGATCTCGAGCTCGCTCTCGGCCGGGCCTATGCCGCTGCGGGCGATCCTGCCAAAGCCGTTGCCGTGCTCCGGCACCTCTATTACACTTTGCCCCTCAGCTTTGAAGCCGGTGTAGCAGACGGCGAGTTGCAGAAGCTTGCGGCAACGCCGGGCATTTCTCCTCCGAGTTTTGGCGATCGCAAGAACCGCGCCGACATGCTCGCCCACTCTAAACGGTATCCGGAAGCGGTTGACGCCTATCGCGGGTTGTTGAATGAAGCGACTCCAACCGATCGGCCCTCGATTCAACTTTCTCTCGCCGATGCTTTTCGCCATTCGGGACAGGAGCGCGACGCGCGGCGGCTTCTGGATTCCATTTCAGTCACGACGGCCGAAGCCGCAGCTCAACGACTGTACTTCATTGGCGAAATGCAGCGTACAGCGAATGATGATGATGCCTACTTGAAAACGGTCGCCGATATTCGGGCGGCGGCTCCGACGAGTCCGTGGCTTGATCAGGCGTTGCTGAACGCTGCAAATATTTATCTGCTGCGCAAGGACTATGACAAGACCATTGATAGCTTTCGCGAGCTTGCACAGCGGTTCCCCGGAAGCCCGCGCGCGCCTTACGCACACTGGAAGGTTGCGTGGTTGAGCCTGCGCCAGGGACGCACCGCGGAGGCCAAGCAAGAATTCGAGCAGCAGATCGCACTGTACCCGGACTCTTCCGAAGTTCCTGCAGCGCTCTACTGGCGCGCGCGCCTTGCTGAAGAAGATGGCGATGCAGCCATGGCCAGCGCCTATTATCAGAAAATCTCCGAGCGCTTCCGAAATTTTTATTACGGCCCCTTGGCGCGCGAGAGGATAAGCAAGCTGAGCCCTCCCAACACCAACGGAGGCGGTTCGGGATCCCCGGCTGATCCCCAGCACTACGCGATCCTCGACCACATTCCGCCGATCAGTTCGCTTCCGGCGATCAGCGATGCCACGGCTCCGGACGACAATCTCCGCATCGAGAAAGCACGGTTGCTTGAGAACGGCGGCCTGCTCGATTTTTCTCTACGTGAGCTCAAGGCGGCAGCTGAAGAGACCAAAGGCGAATGGTTGCCCGCTGAGACCGCGCGTATGTATGAGGATGCCGGCCGCTACGATCTTGCGGTCGAAACCCTGAAGCGAGCCATACCAAATTACTTCGCGCTTGACCTGCCCGCGCTGCCACGTGCGTGCTGGGAAGGGTTGTTCCCCCGGCCTTATTGGAACGACCTCAAACGTTTCGCCTCCGCGAATGCTCTCGATCCCTACATGGTCGCTTCGCTGATTCGGCAGGAGTCGGAATTCAACCCCAACGCGGTGTCGAATAAGAACGCCCTCGGCCTGATGCAGTTGCTTCCCAAGGTCGGCAAAGGAGTAGCGAAGCAGCAAAAGCTCAAGCACTTTTCAGCGCCCCAGCTCTTCACGCCAGCCGTCAACCTGCAGCTGGGCACAAAATACTTCCGCTCCATGATCGATGAGTTTGGCGGATTCGAGTACGCGCTGGCCGCCTATAATGCCGGAGACGACCGCGTCCACGATTGGCAGTCGCAAGGCAAGTATCGCGACGTTCAGGAATTTGTGGAGTCGATTCCGTTCACGCAAACGCGGGAATACGTCCAAGCCATTATGCGGAACGCGAATGTGTACCGTCAGCTGTATGGGACGCCATAGTTTTGAACGAGTGAACGTGGAGGCAGGAAATGCCTACGAAGGCTGACAAGCCGCGCTGGATGATGCACGGCATCACGTCCGAACCTGTTGAGCATTATCTGTACTCTCTGCTTCCGCCCCGTGATGAAGTCCTCGCCGCCATGGAGGCCGAAGCAGACAAGCGGGACATTCCTATCGTTGGTCCGCTAGTCGGGCGTCTGCTGCACCAACTGGCGCTGATGCACGGTGCGAAGATGGTTTTCGAACTGGGATCTGCGATTGGCTATTCAACGATTTGGTGGGCGCGCGCCGTCGGCGAGAACGGAAAGGTAATTTACACCGACGGCGACCGTAAAAACGCCGACGAAGCTCGCGGCCACTTCGAGCGGGCAGGTCTCGCCGATCGAATCACAATCAAAGTTGGCGATGCGCTCGAATTGCTCTCTGAGCAGAAGCAAACCTTCGACATCATCTTCTGTGACGTGGACAAAGAGGACTATCCGCGAGCGTTTCGTTTGGCGGTCTCGCGCTTGCGAAAGGGCGGATTATTGGTTGCCGACAACGTGCTCTGGAGCGGTAAAGTCGCGGAGAAAAATCCGGCGGAGGCTACGACTAAAGCGATTTTGGAATTCAATCGCCTTCTGTACAGCTCTTCGGAACTGGTCAGCACGATCCTTCCGATCAGAGATGGAATCGCAATAGCAGTGAAGAAGTGACCCTTTGCCGTTGGGATGCGTGTTTTAGTGAGCAGCCAATGTTGGGGGTTCCATCAGAACGCGCGCCCACCTTGGGGGGAGAGGACAGTGCCCGATCACTCCCGAGTTACTGAATTCGTAATTCGTCCCCGTTAGTCTTTGTTGAAGAGTGGGATAGGCCTCGAGGAACTCTCGTGGAGTTTCCTGCGCCAGATCAATGCTTGTTCCATCTTGAAAGCTCAATACGAAATTGTGCTCAATAACTCGGCGCACATAACAACCCGTCCGAATTGAACGGATATCCGGCCAGTTGAACTGTTTGGCTTGCGATGAAAGCATCGGCTGGTAGGTCACACCTCGCGGGGTGAGGAACCAAACATTTCTTGCTCCCAAAAAAGAGAACGTCAGGGCAACAATCGCGAGCGGGATTAGGAGTTTCAGCAGGCCCTGATTCGACGACCTGAAATCTGTGCCTGGGAACTCTTTATCTTCACGTTCCAACGTGGTGCGGGCGGGCCGTATACACCAGATGATCAGGTTGGCGGCGATCAGGCCGATTGCGATTGACGGGAACCCTGGTGACACATACATCAAAATGTTTCCGAATCGTGTGCCGCTGCTCAGGAAAGCGTCAGCGGGAACCAGGGAGCGTCGATATTCCCCAAACAGCAGCGCGAGAAATATCCAGCTTGCTCCAATACCTAAAACTGCAAACGCAAGCAGGAGGAGATTCCAGGGACTCTTACGTCGCGCTGCCCGTTTGCGCAATGCGTCAAGTTCGGGATTCGACGATTCCGTCGCGGTTCCAGTCGAAGAACTCATATCGATTTCACCGGGATTGCCGTCAAATCGTCCACCAGCCCGACTTCCTTCTGCAGAAATGGCTCAGCGTAAGTTACGCCTGCGAGCATTCCGTAGAAGCGCGCCATCCCTTCGATTCGCGCGCGGATTTCGGCGCGGGCAGGGAAGATGTCCTTGCCCGCTTCCTGATCGCTGAATTGTGATTTATAAGCTATTAGCGCTTCGAAGCGCGCCTCGAATTGGTCTGTGATATCGACCACGAATGTCGGGCGAATATCGTAATAAAGTGTCGCGTAGACGATTTTGAAAGGCCGATGCGGAGCAAGCGCTGTGTGCTGCTTCTGATCCTCCCGCGCCACTACGCTCGCAACCGCGGACGCGATTTGGCTGAATGCCGAATGATCCCTGAAGCCGCGTTCGATGTCCAGCTTTGCGAGGCCCGCCAGAAAGCATGCTTCATATCCCAATTTCGAAGCAATGTAATGATCGGGATGGCGTCCCTTCCAGTAGGGAAGAATGACCACGCGAGGTCGCGTTTGCCGAATGATTTGCGCAACCTTTAATCGATTCTCCCAGGTATTCTCGACGCGGCCATCCGGAATATCGAGCGCCTGCCGCCAGGAAACACGCATAAGTTTGGCGGCCTGCTCCGCCTCACAAGCGCGGTCTTCGGCCGTTCCCCGCGTACCCATTTCACCCTGGGTCAGATCGAGTATTCCGGTGCGGTGTCCAAGCTCGGCCATCTTGAGCAGCGTCCCACCGCAGGTTTGTTCCACGTCATCGCGGTGTGCAGCAATGGCCAGAATGTCGAGGTTGGTCATGGGAGTGCTTTTTAAATATACCTGACCAGCGTTGCCACTCTCGATGGCAGGCTCGCACAACAGTTTTGCAAAAGTGGAAGGATTTTCCTCGTGAGATAATCGCCAAAGAAAAAGTCTAGTCTCACCCGTCAGCAATGACTCTAACGATTAACGGCGAAAACCGCGAGTTCAAGTCAATCGCAACGTTATCTGATCTTGTCAATCATCTCGGCATGAAGCCTGACCGTGTGGCCATCGAGCTCAATCGTGAGCTTGTTCCGCGTGATCGCTGGGCGGCAACGCAGCTTTCCACCGGAGACAAGCTGGAGATCGTCCATTTCGTCGGAGGCGGACGTTAACGACACTGGCACGGGCATCCTCACGGCTGGGGCATGCCAAACTTCGTGCAAGCCATAGTAGCTGCTTAGTTACTCCCGATACATCATTCCTTGGTCATTTTGACGCAATTTCGCCCTACAATGTTTCAAACATTTTGTGAGTAGAACGTTTAAAACATCAGCAGGCTGAAATGCAAGGATCGTTCACATCGCAAGACGTGGTTCGGCTGACCGGGATCACTGCGCGGCAATTGCAGTGGTGGGACGAGCGCGGCATCGTGATTCCGGCGCGCCAGGGCCATCGTCGCGTGTATTCGTTCGAAGATCTCACCGAAGTTGCGGTGATCTGCGAGCTGCGCCGCAAAGGCTTCTCTTTGCAGCGTGTGCGCAAAGTGGTGCGCTTCCTGCAAAAGGAATTCAGCAAGCGTCTGGCGGAAACGGTGAGCGGCACATCGAACCACCACCTGCTTACTGACGGTCGCACGCTCTATCTCGAAACCTCACCGCAGCAAATCGTGGACATCCTGACAAATTCGCGGCAGCCCATGTTTGCCATATGCCTCAGCGACACCGTGCGCCAGGTGAGGGCGATTGTAAGCGGACGCAAGCGTCCAGGCCGTTGCGCTCCCGAGAAGGTTCGTTCAATTCGCAAGCTGAAATTGGGTTCCTAGCAGTGGGTTCGCCCACGAGGAGGATATATGGTTGCTGAACTCGAAATCTTGAGCGAATGGATCCCGGAGCAAATGCAGCCCGGCACAATTTTCGTGTTGGAAAACGCCGGCCGCATCGGCGAAAGGGAGGACCCCTACTGGGCCGTGCTCTCCTGCCCAAACTGTGGCACTCTCGGCCTGATCACGCGCAAGCAGATTGCAGGATTGATCGCTGTCATCTGCGGGTCAAGGAAGTGTTCTGCGCAGTTTTTTATCCGCGACAGCGAGATTCAGATAAGAAAGCCGTTTTAGCCCAAAGGGCCGCCAGAAGAGTTAAAAATTATCGGAGTTTTGAATTTGCGAGTTCTTGAATCTCGCTCGAACATCCACGGGCAAGAAATTCGTCAATCCAACTTTACGACAATTCGGTAATTCTCATATTCATCAGACCAGTTTCCTGGGGCTAAGCGCGACCGGCACATTTTCCACGACTTCAATCTCGAATCCTTCCAGAGCCGCCAGCCTTCGCGGATGGTTCGTGAGCAGGCGAATCCTGCGCAGGTTCAGGTCGGAGAGAATCTGCGCACCCAGCCCGATGTCGCGCTGGGTTTGGCGCTGACTCTCGGGGAGGGAAGGCGAGGTCCGGTCCTTGTGAAACGAGATGGCGGTCTGGTCTCCGATCTTTTCTACAGAAAACCCCTTCGCAGACTGATGCAGGTAGATCAGCGCACCCCGTCCTTCACGGGCGATCGCTTCCAGCGCGCCCGCGAGCGTTGCCCGGCAATCGCAACCTGACGATCCGAACACGTCGCCGATCAGGCAATGGGCATGCATTCGCACCAGCACCGCTTCGTCGCCCTTGCCGATTTCACCCCGAACCAGAGCCAGATGCGAGTCGCCGCCGTCCACTTCACTTTCGTACACAATCACGCGGAACTCGCCGTAGCGCGTGTTCACCAACGCCTCGCCCACACGATGTACATAGCGCTCGTGCTGCATGCGGTAGCGAATGACTTCGGCCACGGTCAGCATCTTCATCCCGTGCTGATTGCAGAACTCGATCAGATCGGGCACGCGAGCCATGGTGCCGTCCTCGCGCATGATCTCGCAGATGATGCCTGCAGGAACCAGGTCCGCCATGCGGGTCAAGTCCACCGATGCCTCCGTTTGGCCGGCGCGGACCAGCACTCCGCCTTTGCGTGCGCGTAATGGAAACACATGGCCGGGGCGGGCCAGGTCGGACGGGCGAGTCGCAGGGTCAATTGCGACCAGGATGGTTCGGGCGCGGTCGTAAGCAGAAATTCCGGTGGTCACCCCGAAGCGGGCATCAATGGCTTCGCAAAAGGCTGTCCCGTAATTCGACGTGTTCTCCGCACTCATCGGCCCGATGCGCAGATGGTCAAGCCGCTCCTCGGTGAGCGTAAGGCAAATCAGACCGCGCCCATGCTTTGCCATGAAATTAATGGCCTCAGGCGTGACTTTCTCGGCGGCCAGCATGAGGTCGCCTTCATTCTCGCGGTCTTCGTCATCGACAATGACGATCATGCGCCCGGAGCGAACTTCTTCGATCGCGGTGGGCACGTCGGTAAATGGGGGATCAGACCTCATGGAAGAATTGTATCAACCCAGCCCCGAAGAGGAATTCATCTACAGCCTTACCATCGGCTGATTCCATAAGGCCGGTCGAATGCAGTTCCGTTATGCCCCTGGATTGAACAGCCGCAAGGCCCAGAAAACTGCGGCTGCAACCGCCGCCGCGGCGGGAATAGTCAGAACCCATGCCCAGACGATGCGCCGCGCTACGCCCCATCGAACGGCGGAAAGCCGATGCACAGCGCCTACTCCGACAATTGCACCGGTGATGGTGTGAGTGGTACTCACGGGAATGCCCGCCGCAGCTGTTCCAAACAATGTCAGTGCACCCGCGGCTTCAGCGCAAAACCCGCCAAACGGCTTCAGCTTCGTAATCTTCGACCCCATAGTGTGCACAATGCGCCAGCCGCCAAAATATGTGCCCGCAGCGATCGCGCCGTTCGCACCGATAATGATCCAGAAGTGAAACCGCCCCCAATTGCCGGCCATTTCGGCCTTGGACATTAATCCGGCTGTGTAGAGCGCGCCGGCGACAATTCCCATGGTCTTTTGCGCGTCATTGCCGCCGTGTCCCAGGCTGTAAGCGGCAGCAGAAAGAAGCTGCAGCTTGCGGAACCATTTGTCCACGCCGCTCGGAGTCTTGTTTCGCAGCAGCCAATATCCGGCGAGGCTGAAGATCAGTGCGAGCACTAGACCGATTATTGGCGCGACGACAATGAAGATCAAAGTTTTGGTCCAGCCATGCGGGAGAATAACGCCGTAAGCGCTGCCGATTCCGCGATTCAGCGCCGCCCGTACCATGGCCGCACCCGCATAGCCGCCTATTAGCGCATGCGAAGATGACGTCGGCAGACCCCACCACCAGGTCAGCAAATCCCAGACGATGGCACCCATAAGCCCGGCGATAACCACATACTGCGTGACGTCTTCCAGACGGATCATACCCGCGCCGATGGTCTTCGCAACCGCAGTTCCCAGTACGAATGCCGCTACAAAATTAAAAAAAGCTGCCCACGCAACCGCGAGTTTTGGCGAAAGCACGCGCGTAGACACGACGGTTGCAATGCTATTGGCGGCATCGTGAAAGCCATTCAGGAAATCAAAAATCAGGGCCGTGCAGATGGTGATAGCGAGCAGCCACAGTCCTATGGTCACGCGGGGGAACACCTCGGATGAAATGTGAACATCAAGATGCAGCTCACGTACTTTTCAAAACCACCGCTTCGAGCACATTGGCGGCATCTTCAGCCTTGTCAGTTGCAGTTTCGAGGACTTCGTAGAGCTCTTTGATCTTAATAAGCTGGATGGGGTCCTTTTCCCGGTCGAACAACTCAGCAATGGCGCGACGACTAATGCGGTCGGCCTCGTTTTCCAGTCGGTTCACTTCTGTGCAGTGGTCCAGCACCTTCTGATTGGTCCCCAGCAGAGAAACGCCTTTCGAAAGCTCCTCGGCCTGGGCCACGATCAGGCCTGCAAGATCCGCTGCGACGGGCGGTGGCGCGGTGATCCGGTACAAACTCATCCTCACCGCGGCGGCGTTAACAAAATCCAGCACGTCATCCAAAGATGACGTGAGGCGATGGATATCCTCGCGGTCGAAGGGAGTGATGAAGGTCTTGTTGAGCATGCGAATAATGTCATGCGTCATTTCATCGCCACGATGCTCTACCTCCTGCAGTCTGGCAATTCGCGGAGCTAGATCGACCGGGTTCTTTAGCATATCGTGCAGCAGACGCGCTCCCTCGGTGAGGTTCTGGGAAACATCGGCAAACATCTCAAAGAATTTTCTCTCCCGCGGCATCAGTCGCATGAAAAGGATGGCCCCTGTTCGGAATTTAACTTCCGAAAACGCCCTACTATCTCATGTGAGTGCAGGAGCGTCAAACAATCGGCATTTTGCGGCCTTCGGTATCGTTTTACGAGATCGGGTCGTTTAGATCGAATCGCGCGTGCGAATCTCCGGAGGCGGGCCTAAATCCATGAAGCGCGCGTCGCGCGCCTCCTGCCGTACCGAACTGAGCGCCACCATCACTTCGCGGATGTAATAAACGGTTCCCAGGAAGAGGCAGATCAATGCCAGCACGAAAACCATAACGGCTGCTACTGCTGCCTGTATCCAGTAGATTCCTACGCCCAGCAGCAAGCAGGAGGCGATCGAGCCTGCCAGCGAGACGAGAACCAGTAGAAAGCATCGCCGGATAATCTCGGCGCGTCTTTCGATCGAGCTGATCTGCTCGGTATAAGCCTCCGCTTCTTGCAAGCGCTCGTTTTTTGCTGCGTCGTGCTTGGCGTGAACATACTGTCGCAGCCGGCTCACCATGCCCATCAGCCGCACGTTGATGGACAAAATCAGCAGACTGGTTGCGGAAACAAAAATAGCGGGCGCGAGGAAAGCCTGAAAAAGCCGTGCGATGTCATTCATGGAGGCCCGTCTCGCCGCAGTTTCGATTCCAGCTGCGCCTTTACCTGCGGCCATTCCGTATCCAGAATGCTGAAATACACCGAATCGCGCTGCCGGCCATTCCAGGTGAGCAGGTGCTTTCGCAACGTGCCCTCTTCTTTTGCGCCCAGGCGGAGAATTGCATTTCGCGACCGCTGATTGAGCGCATCCGTTTTTAGTTCTACCCGCATACAATTCCACACCTCGAAGGCATGGCGCAGCATCAGATATTTGGCCTCCGTGTTGATAGCCGTGCGCTGCCATTGAGGCGCGATCCAAGTCGATCCGATCTCGACTTTTCGATTCGCCAGATCCATATTCATGTACCGGGTGGTGCCGACGATCTGGTTAGGCTCGCGCTGAAATGTGGCGAATGGGGATGACAGCCCGCGCGCCTGCTCGTCGAGAACTCGGGCGTTGTACTCCTGGAACTCGGCGAGTGACTCAAGTTTGTAAGGAATCCAGCGAAACAGGTCGCCGAGGTGATCCTTGGCAATCTCCCAGAGCATGGGCGCATGGTCGGGCCGGAGCGGTTCCAAGCGAACGTGAGCGCCTTCCAAGGTGAATAGTGAAACAGCAGAACTTGTAGCCAAAGTGTAAACTCCCGATAGGATCGCGCGTCTATTATCTTGACACTATTATCTTTGCATCCTGACGCAGGTTTCGTCATCTCATCGAAAGAGTTGCTGGGGGACTTTGCTTGCTCCGCAGCGACTAAGACCGAGGACGCGTGAATTCCCACTGTTTTCCATTTCGACAAGTCCCGCACACCACACGCCTCTTTCTCGATTATCTGGAGCACACACCTTCCGCCCAACAATTCTTTCCCCGCTCGCCACGTTTTCACGAATGGGCGCGCGACGAGAGTGCCCGGATTGAATACCCGGCGGAACGCCGAGACCAGCTTGGGCGGATATTAGAGAGACAAAACAAGAATTTTGGGGCTTCTACGAGAACGTTGGAAAACGTTGCTGCGTTTGCGTCGGGCGCGTTGGTAGTCGTGACTGGGCAACAGGTGGGACTTTTCGGTGGACCTGCATTCTCAATTTACAAAGCGTTGAGTGCAATCAGTCTGGCCAATGCGGCGCAAAAGCTGGGAATGAAGTGCGTCCCGATCTTTTGGCTTGCCACCGAAGACCACGACTTACAAGAAGTCAGCCAGATCAAGGTTCCTGCTGCCGACGCGACTTTCGAGATCCTTGCGACCACCGCGCACGCCGCCGAAGACGCTCCTGTGGGCACTATCAGTTTTGGGGCCGACATCTCAGATCTGGCACTACGTGTGGAAAATCTTTTGGGCGAATCCGAAACTACCAAACTGATCACGGAATGTTATCGTCCAGGTGAAACTTTCGGAACTGCCTTCGCTAAACTTTTCGTTCAAATCTTTGCCGACTTTGGTGTCATCCTGCTCGACGGCTCCGACCCTGAGCTTGATCACATTGCGTCCCCGCTTTACCGCCAGGTGATCGAACGGGCGCCGGAACTCAACCGCGCTCTGCTGAAACGTGACGAACAGCTGCAGGCCGCCGGTTACCATCAGCAGGTCCGAATCACTAACTCCTCGACGCCTTTATTCGTAATCCGGAACGGCTCGCGAATTCCCATTCATGCGGCGGATGGGAAGTTTCTGATCGCTGACGAAGAAGTAACGAAGCAAGAACTGCTCCAGGTTGCGACCTCATCGCCGCAAGCTTTTAGTCCAAACGTGCTTCTGCGGCCGGTCGTGCAAGATTATCTGCTGCCCACGCTGGCCTACGTTGGAGGATCAGCAGAGGTCGCTTATTTTGCCCAGTTAGGGACGCTATACGAGTCTCTTCTGGGCAGAGTCACGCCTATTGTGCCGCGTTTTTCGGCCACATTGGTCGAGACGAAACCTCAAGCATTACTTGAACGTTATAAATTAGCGTTTTCGGATTTGTTTCACGGGCCGGAAGCCTTGCGTGAAAAGCTCGGAGCGCACCTGCTGGGGCCTAATCTGCAAAATTCTTTCCAGCAGGCAAAAGCAGCGGTGGAACGCACGATGGGTGGCGTAAGCGAAGCGCTTGCGCATCTGGACAAAACCCTGGTGGAATCGGCCCAGAATGCCGAGTCGAAAATGCAATATCAGATCACAAATCTGCAAGCGCGCGCTGCTCGCGCCGAGTTACGGCACAGCGAAGTGGCCGACCGCCACGCGCGGTTCCTGAGCAATACTCTGTATCCTGACAAGACTCTGCAGGAGCGCGAATTCGCCGGTATTTATTTTCTGGCTAAACACGGCAGGGAACTGCTGAACGGATTGCTGCACGTAATTAATCCCGATTGCGTGGACCACCAGCTGGTGACGTTCTAGGAAACTCTGTCATCTCAAGCGCAGGATAATAATTCGCTTGCGAATTATTGTCCGGAGTCGAGAGACCTGTTTTTCTGCAGAGCAGAGAATCTGATTAGGTCGCCGGCTGCTGTTGCGTCATGCAGTGGATCGCGCCAAATCCCCAGATCAGATCGCCGCAATAGATTCCGACGACTTCCCGGTCAGGAAAAACATCCGCAAGAATGTCGAGCGCTACACGATCATTGGGATCGTTAAACACCGGTACCAGCACAATCCCATTCGCGATATAGAAATTGGCATAGCTCGCTGGCAGCCTGCGGCCTTCAAAGTACACCGGCGCCGGCATGGGCAGATCAATCGTTGCCAGCGGCTTTCCATCTGCAGTTGTGGCATCACGTAAGCGGTGAATATTCTCGCGCAGCGCCTCGTAATTTTCGCTGGCAGGATCATCATCAACACAGGTCACCACCGTGTCCGGCGAAACGAAGCGCGTTATGTCGTCCACGTGGCCATGTGTGTCGTCGCCCACAATTCCCGATCCAAGCCAAATCACATTTGTTGCGCCCAGGTACTCGGCGAATACCTGTTCATAGTCTCGCTTCTTCATTCCGGGATTGCGCTGCTGTACGCGGCTGAGCAGGCATTCTTCGGTGGTGATCAGCGTTCCGCAGCCGTTAAGGTCAATCGAGCCCCCTTCGAGCACGATGCGCTTTTGAGCGAACATCGGCTGAATTTCCTGGGCATCGGCAGCTTGTGCCATCAGGCTGCCAATCTTTTCGTCATGCTGCCAATTGGGATATTTCGCCCAGGCATTAAACCGCCATTTGATGGCGGATAAGCGAGGCGAATTTGGAGGCACGGGCGTCCTCGCCCGTGTAGAAACCCGTGTAGAAAAAGGTTGCCCCACCCTTGTCGCGCTGTTTGCGACAGGGTGGGGATTTTGATTTTCCGCCGGGACTTCAGCACCGGAGGTCTCGCGGGCGAGGGCGCCTGCGCCACATGGAATCACGAACGCACATCCAGAATCCCGGGTCCACACCCGATTGGTCGGCCAGCGATGAAACCGAACATTCTCGTTCAGAGCATGCGCTTGTTTGAGCGTCTTGCGCGCCAGCTTCTCTTGGGCGGCATCTTTGACGATCAATTCAACGCGCTCATGCCGGCTCAGATACCGAATGATTTCGGCATAAACCCACGGAATCGGCTCAAACTTTCCCGGCCAATCGAGCTTGTAATGAGGCCACGCCAGCCATGTAGCGGCATGCGGCTCCCACTCGGCCGGCATGCGGAGAGTCTGACGCTCAAGCATGGGTGACGGAATCACGCCTCGTCGAAAACTCTCTTTAGGCACACGTGTCCTCTGCCCGGCTTGCCTCTGCGAGTGAATGGGACGGGAGGGGACGTCCGTAAACCTGAGAGGCCAACAGTGTTCCGCAGGAATACGAGACTGCGCGAATGAAAGGTATCGTGAATGCGAAGAAATCACGGCAGGCCTTTAGATCAAGATTGCTACAGGTCATGCCAGAAAAATGTGCCCAGCTAGTGTCCCGCAAAACGCTCTGAGAATAGGATGTTCTGAACGCGAACACTCCGAGCGCAAACCAGATGCCTGGTAATATCCAGACCCATTTCGCTGTGGCGTTCCTCCACGATTTGTATAGAAAAAACGCCGTGAGTGTTGCACAGACGATGCTAAAGCCCCACGTTCTAAGAACTATCGTAGTGCCCTGGTGTAAGCGAAATATTTTGTCAAATGGCGATTCGACAACTGCGGGGCCAATCACCGCGAACAGAGTTTCGAGTACAAACATTCCTAAGTTACGGAACATACCATTTATTTTCATCTCAACTCAATCAATCAATCAATCTGCTGGTAATTGCCCCATACGCATCAATTCGCCGGTCGCGCAGAAACGGCCAGTTGCGACGCGTATCTTCCAGCAGGCGCAGATCAACTTCAGCAATCAGGATTTCTTCCTTGTCGTGAGAAGCTTTTGCGATCACCCGGCCAAAAGGATCAGCAATGAACGATCCGCCCCAGAACTCCAAACCTTTGCCGGAAGCTTTGTTTCCGCGAATATCGCCTTGTTCGAATCCGACGCGATTTACCACTGCAACATAAACTCCGTTGGCAATTGCATGGGCTCGCTGAATTGTCTGCCAGGCGTCGTATTGTGCCTCGCCGAATTTTTCTTTCTCGTCAGGATGCCAGCCAATCGCCGTCGGATAGAAAATCACCTGCGCACCTTGCAAAGCCGTCAGCCGTGCCCCTTCGGGATACCACTGGTCCCAACATACTAGCGTCCCCACACGTCCAACTTGCGTGTCGAACGCCTTGAAGCCGAGATCGCCCGGAGTGAAATAAAATTTTTCGTAATAGAGCGGATCGTCCGGGATATGCATCTTGCGATAAATCCCACGCAAGCTGCCGTCGGCGTCAATCATCACTGCCGTATTGTGGTAAACACCCGGCGCGCGTTTCTCAAAGAGCGATCCGATCACAACGATATTCAAGGTCTTGGCGGCTTCCGCGAGTCTCGCCGTTGCTGGCCCGGGAATCGGCTCCGCCAGATCGAAAAGCGCCGCGTCTTCCCGCTGACAGAAATATTGCGTTTGAAACAGCTCGGGCAGACAGACGATCTGCGCTCCCTTTGCGGCCGCCTGCTGCAGCCGATCAATCGCTCGCTGCAGGTTTTTGCCCGGATCGGGCGTCGCCGACATCTGGACCAGGCCCATGCGAAATTTTTCCGCCAAGCACCCTCCTTGCGAAAAACTAGCATAACAACAGCTGCCAGCTACTAGCTAGTTTCCAAATTGCTGAAATTACGAATTGTCGAATTGACGAATTCAATGCTCCCAATTCGACATTTCGAAAATTCGTCAATTCAGAAATTGGTCTCGGGCTAGCCCCCGCCCTCTGCCGTCTAGTAAAGTAATTCTTCACTCCGATTCGAGGGATCCCATGAAGCAGAACAACCATGACGGCGCCGGCATCGACCGCAAGCTGCACAATCCCATTGAAGACCAATTGATTCCACTCGAGCCGCTGGATCTCAGCCGGGTGCGGTCGATTGACGATCTGGTGCGTGCGATGTCGAAGACTGCCTTTACCGGGCGTCAAATCGGCGAAGCCGCCGATGTGCTCGAAGCTATGGCGCGAGATAAAGACTGCTTCGTGGTGATGACCCTTGCGGGCGCAATGACCGTAGCCAAGCAGGGACTGATCATCGCCGACCTGATCGACCGCGGCATCGTTAATGCCATCGTTTCCACCGGCGCGCTTATGGCACATGGCTTGGTCGAAGCCACTGGCCGCTCTCATTTCCGCTACAACCCCGATGTTCCGGACACCGAGCTCTATGAGCAGGGCTACAACCGCGTCTATGACACGCTTGAGCCCGAGCAGAACCTCGATGACGTAGAGCGGGTAATGGCGGACGTGTTGGACAGCTGGGACCACTCCGAGGTGATGTGCTCCTACAAGTTGAATCGAGCCATTGGTGAGTATTTGGCGAAGCGCTCGAAAGAGCAGCGTGGAATCCTGAAGTCAGCTTACGAAAAAGGTGTGCCGGTCTTCGTACCGGCCTTCACCGATTCGGAGCTCGGTCTGGACGTCGCCCTGCATAACCGTATGCGTGAGAGCTCCGGCCGTCATAAGATTCGCTTCGATCCGTTTGAAGATCTGGAGCACTTCGCCTCAACCCTGCTTCGCCAAACCCGCCTCGGCATTTTCACCATTGGTGGAGGTGTTCCCCGCAACTGGTCGCAGCAGTTCGGTCCATTCATCGAATTGCGCCATCGCCGCCTGGGCGAAAATCTTCCCCTGAAGCGTTATCACTACGGCGTCCGGATTTGTCCTGAGCCGGTCTATTGGGGCGGATTGTCAGGTAGTCCCTACAGCGAGGCGATCTCCTGGGGAAAATTCGTTCCTCCGGCCGAAGGTGGCCGTTTCGGCGAAGTGTTCGTGGATGCAACCGTTGGCTTGCCGTTGACAGTGGCGGCGGTGTTGGAGCGGCTGGGGAGACAAAAGAGCGCCAATGGCAAAGCGAAACGCGAAAAAGCGAGAGCTAGAAAATAAGACTTCAATCGAATATGAAAATCGCCGCCGCAATCACCGTCGTCCACAATCCCCGCTTATCTCCCACGGCTGATTGCGTAACGTTGGCGGTGCGCACGATCTTGTTCGAGATGCGATAAATCTCTTTCTTCTCATCCCACGACCGGTCGGGATCGAACTCTACGTTCAAGGTTGTCGCCAGCATTTCAGCCGCGAGTTCCTCCGCGTAATCGCCAGCAGCATCTTCGGTTTCCCCGAAGGAATGATGTTCGCTCAAATAGCCGTAGGTGTTTCGGTCGGCGGGAATAGCCACCCCGATGCTTGCCGCCAGCAGTCGATGAGGCTCATGGGTTGAGTTCTCAGCCACCACGGCAAACACCACCTCGCCGGGATCCAGGTAGGGAAGTCCCTGAGCACGTGAGATCAATTTGCATTGTGGCGGAAAAATGGAAGAAACCCGGACCAGATTTTGCGCCGCGATTCCGGCATCGCGCAGCGCCAGCTCAAACGACGTCAGGCGCTCTTTGTGTTTGCCGTTCCCCTTGGTGAAGAAGATACGCTTGGGGACCATGTCTTTGGACAATTCAGAAATCCTCCAGATTTTTCGGTGCGCGAATCGTTAAATCTAACATAGCGTGCCCTCGATGCAATATGAAAAGTGCGATAAAAAATAAAAAACGGGCCAACTTGGCCCGTCGCTAATCGGAGCAGAAACTCGCCTACTTCGCCGCCATGACCTTGCCGACCTGGATCGTGTCCCCGCTGGCGGTGCCGGTCACTTTGGCCTTCTCTCCCGCCAGCTTATCCAGTTTGTCCTTCGTGGCCTGGTCGGAACTCTGCAGGGTGTAAACCTTGTCGCCAATGACCAAAGCATAGTTTGAGCCCTTCTTTACGCATGCACGGGTGCAAGCGGCTTTGTCGGTCATGCCATGTTTCGCTCCACACATGGCATCGCTCACCTCTCCTGTGAATGTTTCGGCCTTTGCTGCATACGCGGTAATTACCGCCACCAAAATCGCGGTAAGAAGTAAACCCGTGTTTCGAACCGAAGACTTCATTGAGAATTTCCTCCTAGGAGATATTCACTTCTACTTCGATAGAGTCACAACCTCTAACCTTGGTTACGGATTTGGACCTCTTTCCTCGAATTTACCGAAACAATATCTAGCCCTTGGGCATAAAATGCAGTGCGACTGAAACCGTTTTGTCCTGCTGGTTTACCGACTCCTTCCGGACTACGTTGTAGGGACGGCTCAAGCCCACATCGCGGTACATGATGCTGAAAAACTTGGCCAAATAGCTGCTGTCGTAGGGGTCTCCCTTCTTCATCTGCCACTGAGCAGCCATCTGTTTAGACGCATTCGGGTCCAGCCCATCCAGCTCGAGATCGCCCATGCGATACAAGTCGCCTTCGGTCACATTCAATTGATACTTGACCGTCGAGTTCGTGTCATCCATTTCGGGCGCGATGTCCACGCGTGCGAACAGGTATCCCTTCGTCCCGTAAAGCTTTTTTACGGCTTCAATATCGTCGGTTAATTGGACGGCGTTGGCGGACTCGCCAGCCTTCAGGTGGACCAATTCCTGCAACTTTTCTGCCGGAAAAACTGCATTGCCCTGCCATTGAATGCCGCTGAGTTGATACTGCTTGCCCGGCGCCACTGGGAAACTGACATCTACCAAAGTTCGAGGTCCATCCTCGGCAATCTTTGCTTGCGCCTCAGAAAAGCTCGCCTTCAAATACCCTCGTGCGAGATATACGGGAAGCAAGTTGGACTTCTCCTGCGGACCCATCTTCGTGCGCAGAAATTCCTGTCCGGAGAGTTGCTTTACGGCAGCGCTTAACGCTGGCAGTTCGGCCGTCTCCGCACCAGGGAAGTCCGCATTTCTGACAAGTACCGGATGAAAGTTAATCTTGTAGATGTAGGAATCGATCGGCCCATCCATCTTTGCAGCGCGGAGGTATCCAGCTTTGCCTGCGATCTTTCGCTGGACTAGGATCGCATTCAGGGAGTCCGCAACTTGATCGGCCAGGTTGCCGGCAACCGGTAGCCGCCCGTTGAACAGAGGAACCCTTCCGTGAAGCTGCGAAATTAGATCGTCGTCCGAAAACCAGACAAGATTGTCGAAAATAATTGGGACCAGTTCGGCGTTCTCCGCAACCTGAAACTCCACGTCGCAGCCGTCGGGAGAGTAGTGGTAACTGTAGGTCAGATTGGTGAAAAGCCCTGTGTCCCCCAGCTTCTGCATAGCCTGCTGAAAATCGCGTTCCACGGCGAATTGTCCTATTTTCAGGCCCGAGGCGGTAATGACCTGATCTTCCTTAAGCCGGGCAGCTCCGGTCACGCGAATCGAGAGAATTTTGTAACTCAGCTTGGGCTTACTATTTTTTTGACCGGACACGACGAGGCATGAAAGGAGAATTAAGCAGAGGGGAACAAACCTGGGTAGAGGATTTGATCTCATAGGATTCGAAGAAAGCGCATGGCATCGTCCAATCGCGGGAACTGGCGCTCTTCGGCTTTGAACTCCGCCGAATGTACGCAGCGACGGCTGCCTCGCAACGTGACTGGATGCTTCAGGTGCAGCATCTCGTGATAGACGATGTATTCGACCGCGTAGCGCGGCACCCGCAGATGATCAAACACACGGCTCACGACAATGGCATTGTGGGCGGGATCATAGTGGCCCAGCCGGTTTCGAGCCCGGTCACTGCTCCAGGTCATCAACGGACGCGCCAGCAGCCCGTGAAAAAACCTGGTATTCAGCTCTTCAAAAATGATGTCGAGATCGTAGGTGTGTCCTCGCGCTGAAACGATGCGCTTTCTTCCTCGCATCTGCCGAACAAGATGCGCCTTTCGCGACATGTGCTGAGTCGAGACATACCGGCGATAGCGCAGGGCGTGCGCGCGATCGATAGGCTTGCGGTACATTTTTGCCAGCAGTATGTGCGCCAACGCCCGTAAAACGTAATCCGGCGCTCCTTCCAGCAGATCAGACAGCCTCACCTGGAGCCTGCCTTCCCGCAGCCGGATAGTGTTGTTGATGTTGGCGAAACCGAAGAATTCGACCCGCAGCTCAGGGACAGCGGAGCGCGGCCGCAGCTCGCGGTGCGTTTCTTCAAATAATTGTAAGAGTCGCTGGGACACGGCAGTTGACCGCAGCTTACCACGCGCGGGCAGCTGGACCTGCTGCAAAGTCGTATTCCTGTGGAGGCTACGGCGCTGAGCAGAACTGGCCGGAAGTAATCGGCGATTACTCCGACTGCGCGCCTTTGTGCCCCTTGTCCTTCTTATGCTTCAAGGTTTCTTCCTGCTCCGCCAGAAGCTCGCGGTGGTCTTTGGCGCCGCTGTCCACGGCTTCAAGAGCACTGCCTAAAAGGAAATCGTACTTGTTTGCTTCCTCGCGCGAACTCGCCAGTGAGGATTTGAATGCCCGCAACTTGGCGCCAAATTCCGTGTCCGCTTCGATCACCGGTTTCAGCGCCTTCCGAAGATCATTGCCGCGGTCCGCGAAGGTATCCACGTTTACATTCAATTCGTCGTAGACGTCCATGAAATCCTGCAGGGCGGCGCGGGTTTGCTCATCCTTATCAGTGACCTTCGGGTCAGAGCGAGCTTGCTGCAGCTTGTCGAGCCGTGCGCGAGCGAATTCCACGTACAGTTTCAGACGGACTTCCGGCTCCATGGCCGAGTCGCGAATCTTGTCAACCTCGAGTGGCGTGAGCGGATCGCGATCGTGCCTCTGAGCTCCAGCGCCCGCGGCCAGAAGCAATACGGTGCATGCCGCCAATTTCCGCTTAGTCATTGCTCTTGGATCCAAACATGCTATGCAGCAACTCGGTACGAAACCCCTCCAGCCGGTCGATTGCGGCCTGCACTCCGGGTTGATCGTCGATATCCACGTTCAGCTTCAGATCGCGCAGCTTGGTTGAGATTGCGCGGATTTTTATTTCTGTGTGCTTGAGGCGCTTATTGGAATGCATTGCCGTCGAATGGGCGCTGTCGGAATACTTCACAATCCCTTGCAGCGCGCCTCGGAACTGCTCCCGCTGACTGGTCTTATACGCATCGTTCGCCAATTTCAGTTCACGCTCTGCGATCTCTACAAAAAGATCAGGCTGCTGATCGGGCCGGGCAGCCTGGGCGCGAGCAATCAATTGCTCCAGCGTCTCGTCTTTGCGCCCGAAAGAAAAGACAGCGGCAGCCAAAATGCAAACTAGAATCGCCCCAATACGTTTTCTCATTCCCCACGCTCTACTTCTTGGGTTCAATGGCTATCAGGCGATGCCTAGCCTGCCACTCCTGATCGGGATACTTACCGCCAGCCACGTCCAGGAATTGATGATAATACGCCGCCGCTTTCTTCGGGTCGCGCAGGTGATCATACGCGGTCGCCCGCAGGAAAAAACTCATCGGAGTATCCGGCAAATACTTCGCGCGTGTATCCACTGCCTGGATGGCAACTGGATAATCTTTGTTCTCGTCTGCCGCAATCGCAAGGTCTCCGTAGGCCGTGCCCAGGTCGGGTTTGAGCTGTACCGTCTTCATCAACTCTTGCTCGGCCTCAGCGAATTTCTTTTGTTTCAGCAGCGCGCGGCCGTATCCATAATGCAGGTCCGCGTCTTTGGGATAAGAGGCCAGCAGGGCACTGTAGGTTTTTTGTGCTTGATCGTACTTTCCAGAATCTACATATAAATCCGCCAAATCTCGTTGCGCCTTGCTGTCGGCAGGATCGAGTTTCAGTCCCGCCTCCAGCTCCGCTAGGGCTTGATCATTCTTGCCCGCAATCGCGAGCATCCGCCCAAGCTGAAAATGTACGCCGGCATCATTCGGATGAGCGGCGAGCAATTTCCGTAGCACAGGTTCCGCTTCGGCGAACCGCCGTTCTCGCATATATAAATTTGCCAGCGCAGTGTTGCCGTCTGTGGAACTGGGATCTATTGCGAGCGCCTGCTGGTATTCCTTTTCGGCTTCGGCGGGATGTTGCTTCTCCAGGAGTGAGCCCGCGGCCAGGTGCGGCTCGGGATCTTGAGGATCGGCAATGCCCGCCTGCCGAAATGCGTCCAGCGCATCCTGAGGTTTGCTCGCTTCCAGAAAATGTCCGAGAGACATCCATGCACGCTTCCGCCCCTGCGTCGCGTCTGACATGGGCTGTAATTTTGTCGCTGAGCGCAGATATTGCTCGGCGTCAGGTTGATCCGCGTCGGCGAGAGCCAGTCCCAGGTTCAGGTTGGACTCAAACACGTCGGGCTTAGCTTCGATAGATTTGCGGTACGCCGCGATGGAATCATCACGACGCCCCAGCGCGTGATACACAAAGCCCAGGTCATACCACGCTGCATAATTCTCCGCATGCGCCGCGATGATCTGCTTTAGCAGCGGCTCTGCGCTCGCATAGTCCTGTTTGCCGATATCGGTTTCAGCTTCAGTGAGCTTGGACGCGTCCGGATTCTCTTCAACGCGATGGTGGCGGACAGTCGGCCGGCTCGATTGCGATCGAGCCACTGCGGGCAAACAGATCGCGAGAAGGGCCGCCTGCAAAAATCTATTTGTTCCCATTCGAGCGCGAAGTCCCATTTCCGTTCAGCACGCTCGCCAAGAACTGTCCCGTATAGGACTCAGCAATCTTGGCGATTTTTTCCGGAGGCCCTTCTCCCACCAGATATCCGCCTCGCTCTCCCCCCTCAGGCCCGAGGTCAATCACCCAATCAGCCGTTTTGATCACTTCAAGATTGTGCTCGATCAGCAGGATTGAGCCCCCTGCATCAATTAGACGCCGGAAGGCTGAGAGTAGTTTACTGATGTCGTCAAAGTGCAGCCCGGTGGTGGGCTCATCGAAAATGTAAAGCATTCGCGGCCGCCGCGCACCGTTGCGCGCACGGGCCGCTGCAGTCGCGGGCTGCAAGTGCGCTGCCAGTTTCACGCGCTGTGCCTCACCGCCGGAAAGGGTGGTGGCTGATTGTCCCAGCCGCAAGTAGCCCAGCCCAACTTCATCAAGAACTCTGAGCTTGTCCGCGACCTTCGGCGCGTTGGCGAAGTGCTGCATGGCCTCGTGCACCGTCATATTGAGCACTTCGTGAATGTTCTTGCCGCGATATTTGACTTCGAGCACCTCCGGCTTAAATCGCGCCCCTTTACATTCCTCGCAGATTAGCTCCACATCGGCAAGAAACTGCATTTCGACCACAACAGTTCCGTCACCCTGGCACGTCTCGCAACGCCCGCCTGGCACGTTGAACGAAAAATGTCCGGCAGCGAATCCGCGTTTGTGTGCTTCTGGAGTTCCGGCAAACAGGTCACGAATTCCATCGAATGCCTTGAT
>Ga0209580_10000208_pt1 | contig 37849 bp, 26 predicted proteins | sample Coa_R1_5_FD_187153 | JGI IMG/M metagenome (GOLD analysis project Ga0209580, IMG submission 187153) | Surface soil microbial communities from Centralia Pennsylvania, which are recovering from an underground coalmine fire - Coalmine... | ecosystem: Environmental > Terrestrial > Soil >... | reverse complement strand
AGGATGGCAATGATCTGTTCTTCGCTGAATCGACTCTTGCGCACGACTCCTCCTCTGACCCTGGGTGGGTCATCGTAAATTGGAGAAGTCACATTTCCAATGGACTAGTTTCCGGGGGGCAGGTCAAGGTCACTATTATGGCCGCTACCGGTCAGTTATCAACGCCGGGCAACAAAAAATGTTTTATCTGACCCTCACTCTATGTGCTTTCCAAACAGGCACGGTTGGCTGTTCTCAAGGTGCTCCCCTGATATTCGGTGTTATAGGAACGCAGGGGCTTCAGTGATCGTGCACCTATGCGCTGCACCGGGCGACGTGCTTTCTCTGCGTCACGTGTATGTGGATTAAATATTTGAGCTTTTCTCCAACGGTACAGCGCAACTCTACATGTATCAGTACAACACTTACCTACTTGCCTCATCTTGAGAGCACCACAATTAGGACAAGCTAAGTAATCCAAAACTCTAACGTTCAAAAGCGTTACAGGTTCCAATTCCACACCTCTACCTACCCGGTACTCTGTAGCATGTGCATTGCCACTTATAAAATGCGTTAAAAACATTGAGGCTTGGGGCCGGGTACCGGCGCGAAAGGGTAATAAGATACCACTGCGATGGAAAAACTTGACTCACAACTGCGTTCGGAGTTCGGAGCTCCCTATAGTAATTCCGAATACCGAACGAACGATGGGAGACTAAGGTCTCTCCATCGTGTTCGCGAGTTCGACGTTCGGAGTTCGTTCGCGAATCGAATTCCGAATACCGAACGTGGGTAAACAAAGCCAGCAACCTTGCCCCAGCTTCCCAAATGCGATTTTAGCGCCTTATTTTCAACAATTTACATGATTGGCGGCAAATTCTTTATTTTTAGCTACTTAGATCGTATCATTGACCACGTTATTACCGACTTGAAACAACCATCCTATCCAAAATCCGGTGTCACACCCCATCAACTCAATTAGTTGCGTTGTTTTTGGTCTGATAAGCTATCGGACCGTCCCAAATGTGACCAAGGTGAACAAGCAGATTGCCGGGCATTGGCCGACACCACAATTCACGTGAATTCACATCTTTTGTGAAACTTGAGTGACGGTTTGCATAACCGGCATACGTTTGTAAGTGATTGTGTGTGTTATGGTTGCAATGCCTGTTGTCCACTCTGTTGCCTAATAACAAAATCCCTGCGACGATAAGTGGTTGTGTTGATCCTTCCAGATTAGTTACCCAGACTGTGGTAACAGCAGCTAAGTCAAAGAAAAGGTACTACTTGTATTGGTATCTTTGGCCGGGGTAGACCCCCCAACGCCGTACCGATAAAGTGGCGGCCTTGGCGAATCTTGCACGGCAGCCTATTGAGGCCGTGAATGCCTCACAATCATCTCAGCACCCACGAAGGCACCCCATCAAACGCTCCGCTACCCTGGCGAGGCGACTTGTCCGTCATTGGTGTGCCACTGAAGTAAACGCGACCCTAGTCTCTCGATTTCTGATTCATCCGCCACAGAATCTTGAGCGGGTCACCAGTCTTGCCCCGAACAATGAGCCCGCGCTTTTCGAGCGCCTCCACCGTGCCGCGGTTGGCTGACGGAGGGCGCACGATTTCGCCGCCCTTTGGATCGCGCAGGACCGGATTCCCGCCGAGAGAATCCGTCTCAAGCTGCCAGCCCTGCTCCATGTGCGACAGGAGATCCTTTTCCGGGTCCGACAAGTCCGTGGGAGCCCGAGCTTCCGCAGGTTTTTTCTTCCGCCCGATGCGGCGGGATTTTTTTCCGCGTCGACCTGCGCGGCTTTCTTCTTCGGCATCGCTCACACCACTTTCGCGATAAAGCGCGCAGTATAACACCGCCACTGGCTGACGGTTAGATTCGGCATGACCAAAGGCGATGCAACCTAATTGGGGTCGCGAGCGATCACATCGCTCGAGTTTTTTCAGATGCGGCTCATTTTTCCTCCTGGGTTTGCAGGCCACGGCTGCGACATCGCCATAGTCGCCGGCTAAAGGCTGTCGTATTTTGTTGCCTTACCTCGTGCCTTTTCTGTGGGATATTTTCTTCGGTTATCGGCGATTTTCTTCGCAACTACGGTGGCGACATCGATGCCAACAGCATTTGCGAAGTTCAGGCAAAAACAAAAAATGTCGGCCAATTCTTCTTCGACCGCTTTTCTGAATTTCTCGTTGGACTCGAGCTCTTGAGCGCTGGCCTCCGGAGACTTCCACAGGAACAGCTCCAACAGCTCTGATGCTTCGATAGATATTGCTTCCGCCAGATTCTTCGGGTCGTGGAATTGACTCCAGTCCCGCTCGTCCCTAAACTCCACGAGCAGTTCCTTCAGAGCCTTGACAGTTGTTTCGGAATCGGAGTACATAGGATGAAAGTTTGGCACATCGGTAGTCCGTATGTGAACTGCATTCCACTGTATTCTTTCAGTGAGATTGTCGCGTGGAAATCCACCTCGTCGACGACACCTACGAATTCTTCCGCCACTACTACGCATTCCCATGTGTACGCGATTAGGACGGGCACGAAGTCGCTGCCATCCGCCAGGCCCTCGCTTCGGTTGTCCGGCATGATCAAAGGTGCCGCCACGCACGTTGCAGCTCCGAGTGATGCTCTGCGAAACCCGTGACCTTGGCAGATTGCGGCACAGCGCGTCGATGCACAACGGAAGCGCTCCGAAACGCAGCTGCGTCACAAAGCTGTACAAGAGGCCGGGTGTTTGGCCAACGAGCCTAGCTGGCTTACTGAGGAGTTTTACGACAGAGAAATTTAGCCGCTGTTGGCTTCCGTCACGATCTCCGCGATAGCCTGTTTGCTCGGAGTATCTGTTTCCTATGCCGCCGACATTCACGCTGGACGACGCCCGCTTCTGAGGCACTGGGAATCATTGCTGCGATTAATGAAAGCCGAAACAATCAAGACTGCGTGAAAACCTGCGCTACTTTTACGAACAAAAAACTAAATCAACCCTAGCACTGACTGCTAATTACTTCACCCTGGTGCGACACAGACACGATTCTGAGCCTCGAAACAAATTGCTGATTTCTGATTTCCACTTGACAAGCCATTTTAAAATATTAAGTTTTTATTCTTTCCAGTAAGTCACGTGTCGGAAATCCAGAGATCAGACACTTACGACCAACGCCATTTCGAACAACACTGGGCTTTTCCGATTTCGTAAATTTGCAAAGATTTTACATTCAGAGTTCGTGAATTGTGGTTTACTGCGCGCATCTGTTTGGCGGGTCCGACGCGATAGGTTTTCTCGCAATCGCTCACTGCTTTGATCCGCAAAGCGCCACCTGAAAGACCTGTAAAAACAACATTGATTTGATTGCGGAGGACTGTCATGCTTCGCTTTGCTGTTATTTTCCTTCTGTTTCTTGGTTGTGCCTCTGCTCAAACGGGGCAACCTGCTCCGGCAAGTGATCCCCAAGCTCTCTCCCTAGCCACACAGTCCATAACCGCACTCACCGGGGGCGGTCTCATCAGCGATGTTGTTTTAAAGGGAAATGCCATCTCGACCATCGGTTCTGATTACGAATTTGGCTCGGCGATCCTGATGGCTAAGGGAGTGACTGAGAGCCGAATTGATCTAAATCTGAACAGCGGACCTCGCTCAGATGTGCGAAGTGCACCCAACGGAATTCCTCAAGGCGCGTGGCGGATCAGTAGCGGCTCTGTTGCGCCGTACGCTGAGCATAATTGCTTCACTGATGCCTCATGGTTTTTCCCTGCCCTCTCGTCGATAACTCAAACGTCCAACCCCAGCTACGTTTTTAGGTACGTAGGCCTAGAAACGCGCAACGGGCTTTCGGTACAGCACATTCAAGTGTTCCGAGCAGGAGCAGACGATGAAGGCCTATTGCAGCAGCTCAGCACTATCGATTTTTTCCTGGATCCGACTTCCATGTTGCCGCTCGTCGTCACGTTCAATTCCCATGCCGATAACAATTTTGGCATTGCTCTTCTATCCGAAATTCGGTTCGCCAGCTATCAGCCGGTAAACGGAGCGCAGGTCCCTTTTCACTTTCAAAAGCTCGTGAACGGCAGCCTTTTTTTGGATGTAACGATTACGAACGCAACTTTGAACTCAGGAATTCTGGACAGCAGTTTCACATTGGAGTAGCCGCGAGGTTAAACGATGAAACGCTCTCTGGTATTTGCCGCTTGCCTGCTTTACCTCTATCTGCTAGTCGGAGTTTGCCCTGCTCAGGTAGCCATCGGTACGCCGCTGTTCGGCAGTTTTGGAGGAGGGCCATTTGACACCGTTGACCTCGGAAACCTAAACATTCATTTCGTCATTCCCGTTGTGCAGAAGGCAGGACGGGGAGTATCGTTCAATTACAACTTGGTTTATGACAGCGCGGTCTGGGAACCTGTAACGTCAAACGGGACTACCAGCTGGACAAATAATCCAGACACAAACTGGGGGTGGACCACTTCGATTCCTCGCGGCGGGCACACGGCCATTGGAGCTGAATCGGTCAGCCTAAGTCAATGTACAACCGGAAAGATTACCGAAGATATCATTACAACTACCTACAGCAATTGGGGTTATTTTGATGGCTTCGGCACCAGGCACCCATTTTCGGGAAGCTCCTCTAAAACCTCAAATCCATGCACTGGGGTAACGACTACCACCGGTTTTACAGCTACAGCATTAGACGACTCTGGGTACACCATAACCGTAAATGGCTCCAGTGTTACATCGCTGAAAGCATCTGATGGCGCGACAATAAACCCCATTACCGGAGCCATTTCGCTCGAAGATAGAAACGGTAATGAAGTCACGTCTTCCACATCCTCCGGTGTGACCACCTATACCGACACACTTGGCGTGACGGCGCTAGTGGTTTCGGGTAGCGGCACGCCAAGCAGCCCTCTTACCTTTAGCTATCCGGCACCTGCAAATGGCGCTTCCAGCTGCAACCCCATAACGAGCTGTGTCGCGTTCACTATGAACTTCGTCCAGTACACCGTTCAAACCGGTTTTGGCGTGAAGACCAGTGGTGGGGCGACAATCGCGGAGTTTGGTCCCAAGAGCATTGCATTGGTTGATAATATCGCGCTGCCAGACGGAACTGAATACAACTTCACATACGAGGCGGGGCCATCAAACTGCACTCTTCAAAGCGGCACTTCGAAGTGCGTAACAGCAAGAATTGCCTCCGTGACACTACCAACTGGAGGAGTAATCACGTACCAATATAGCGGGGGACCGTCTAGCACCGGCATCTATAATGATGGCTCAACCGCAGTCCTGACGCGCATCCTCAGCCCGAGTACGTCGTGCAGTTCAGGGGGGTGTTGGCAATATTCCCGAAAGCTCGTATCAGGATCAACTTGGAATACATTGGTCACCGATCCCGCTAGTAATCAATCCTCGATTGACTTCTCTGACTCGCTTTACGAGACTCAACGCAAAACATATCAGGGTAGCATCTCAACAACATCGTGTTCGGACACGGTTACAAACAATTGTCTCCTGCTGACGAGCTTTAGATGCTACAACGCCAATTACAGCAATTGTGATACCGCCACGGTGTCGAATCCGATTACGGAAAGGGACCTTTACACTCAGCTTTTAAACGGAAGCACGAGACTTTCGCGAATACAATACAATTCGGGCCTTGTGACTGATGACCAGGAGTTCAACTACGGCGTGACGACTGGAGCTGCTCCGGGAACAAGTCATCTCGTGAAAGAGACTTCGATTTCGTACGGTAGCTTCAACGGGTCTGGGTGTACGGCGCTGGGGAATAACATTGTCTCAACGCCTTGCCAGGTGACTGTCAAGGATTGGACTAGCGGCAGTGCGGTGACGATTGCCTCAGCCAGCTATACGTATGACGGGACGACACCTACATCAACATCCGGAACGCCGCAGCATCTTTCGATTAGTGGTTCACGTGGAAACCCCACGACGATTGCTACATTGACCAGCGGCAGTGCTTCGCTATCGAGAACAATTAGCTACTACGACACTGGCACTCCAAACGTCGCTACAGATGTCAATGGCGCTCAAACGACTTATGTTTATGGAACAAGTTCATGCGGCAATTCTTTTCCTACTACAATCAACGAGCCACTGAGCCTCTCACGTTCAATATCATGGAACTGCACAGGTGGGGTAACAACGCAGGTTAAGGACGAGAACGGCAATAATGTTACTGCAACGTACACCGACCCTGATTTTTGGCGACCTGCGAGCACCACGGACGAAATGAGCAATCAAACCGACATCAACTATTTTGCACAGAGGGCGATCGAATCCGTTTTGCAGAATTTTAACGGCGGCAGCTCTGCATCGGACGGCCGTAGTACAGTTGATGGATTCGGTCGGCCTATTCTCAGCCAAAGATTACAGGCCGTCGGTGCAACCAACTACGATACCACTGAGACCGACTACAACAACATTGGCTTGCCTCAACGAAACACGATGCCGTTCAGCGCGACGGTAGGCACAACCAATTCGTCAGCGCCTGCCACGACCAATACATACGATGCTCTTGGTCGCGTTCTCACAATTAAAGATGCTGATGGCGGCACGGTCTCGTACACGTACAATAATAACGATATTCTGCAAAAAGTCAGCGGAACACAGAGTTTTCAAAAGCAGTTCGAATATGACGGGCTCGGCAGAGTGACATCCATATGCGAGATTACGTCTGCGACAGGAAATGGCCCATGCGGCCAATCTCAATCAGGAAGTGGTTTCGTGACGAAGTATACGTACGATGCACTCGGTCACTTGCTCACAGTGACCCAAAATGCACAAGCGGCCAGTGCCAATCAGCAGACCCGTTCTTTCGTATATGACCTCATGGGGCGCATGACCTCAGAAACCAATCCGGAAAGCGGCACAACCACATATGTTTATGATACGGAATCCTCCTGCGCAGGCAATGTCCCATTCACCTCAAATGGTGACCTGCTACAGAAAAACGACGCCAATGGTAATCAAATTTGTTATTTCTACGACCTGTTGCACCGAGTGGGTGATATAGGGAACAATCACCAGGGTCCATCAAATCCGTGCAAACGATTTCGTTACGACAACTCGTCCGGGTATACCGGTTCGACGAAACCATCGGGGCTCGTCAACACATTAGGAAGATTAATTGAAGTGGCAACTGACAGGTGCGACGCCACAGGTGACACGATTCTTTCCGATGAGTGGTTTAGCTACGACAAACGTGGCGAAGTCACAGACGTGTACGAATCCACTCCACATTCAGGCGGATATTACCACACAACGGCCGCGTTCTGGCCGACTGGCCTTTTAAAGACCTTAAGTGGCATTCCGGGAGTGCCGGCGTTGAACTATGGCGCGAACGGACCAGGACTAGATGGGGAAGGTCGGATCACGCAGGTTACGGCTTCGTCAGGGCCGAATCCAGTAACCAGTGTGACGTATTCGACCAGCAGCAATCCCAATTATCTCGGTGCGCTGACGGGACTCACATTCGGCTCTGCCGACAGCGACAGCTTCACCTATGATTCCAATACAGGCCGCATGTTGACATACGGCTTTAATGTAAACGGAAAAACAGATTCTGGAAGCCTGACATGGAACACCAATGGCACCCTGGCCAAACTTGTGGTGAGTGATCAAATTTCTGGCACCGCAGATAGCCAGACTTGCACATACGGTTATGATGACCTGCAACGTGTCTCAAGTGTTAATTGCGGAACATTATGGTCACAGAATTTTGCCTACGATGGGATGGGAAACATCAGCAAAAGCGTGCCAAGTGGTGATGCGGGAGGACAATTCCTGCCTACGTACTCGACTACTCCTCCGACGAACAGGTTTACGGCAATTCCGGGTGTGACTGTGAACTACGATGCCGATGGTAATCTGCTGGCGGATAACCTGAACACCTACACTTGGAACGTTTACGGCAACATGGCCACCGTTAGCAACGGTTCAACCACCGTGAGCGCCACGTATGACGCACTCGGTCGCATGGTGGAGCAGCAGAACGGCTCAACCAGTACTGAGATCCTTTACAGTCCGATGGGCAAGACTGCTCTACTGAATGGTCAAGCCTTAGTTAAGGCGTTCGTTTATCTACCTGGCGGCGCTACTGCCGTCTATAATTCTTCCGGTCTGGCTTACTATCGGCATTCCGACTGGCTGGGGAGTTCGCGCTTGTCTTCAACCCAATCGCGCGGGCTCTTCTCAAGCTCGGCTTATGCGCCTTTCGGCGAGCGGTACGGAACTGCGGGAACTGCGGATCCTTCGTTTACTGGGCAGAATTCGGACACGACAAGCAGTCTGTATGACTTCTTGTTTCGAGAGCACAGCCCATCACAGGGGCGCTGGATTTCACCAGATCCGGCGGGCCTAGCAGCGGTTGATCCAACCAACCCTCAGACGTGGAATCGATACGCATATGTGAACAATGATCCGGTGAATAACATCGATCCTCTCGGTTTGGAGGATCCGGCCGATACAGGCGGCGACGGGGGCATCGGAATTATCTATAGTGGCATGTGGTCTGGTAGTTGGAACGTGCAAACGTTGATCTCAATACAAGACCAGCAATTTTGGGGTAATCTGTGGTTTCAATTTGCTGGACATAATGGGTTAGGTTCAAACGAGCTGGCTTCAGTCGGATCAGCTTCAAACAGCAGTGGTCAGCAGATACGTGTTCAAAACGGTGTCGTGATGATTTATGTCCCCGGAGGATGCACATCAACTACATCCGCCACCGCTATCCCAGGGGGATCTGGCTCGGTTGTCGAAGAGGGACCTCAAACGTGCGACGATCCAACCTGGATTCCATTAGTCTCGATCCCGTTAGGGCCGGCTCTACCAGCTCCGATAAGTTCACTTAAGATCGACATCTCCAAGCCGCCGATGGCGCAGATCGGAAAGCCACACTTGTCGAGGTCTCAAGCGCAAGCCAGATGTCGCCTGAATGCTCAACTAGAAAACAATGGGTTTAATTCCGAAGGGTTCCACGCTCCAAACCCTGGAAGAGATCTTTTCCCAAACCAAGACCCACATCTCTGGAGCAATTATAACTTGGTGCTCCCGACTGGGTCACGTCCAGCTGCTAGAGTCAACCCTAGTGGAAGTGAATCAGGAGAAGGTGCAGATAGCGTGGCACTGCTCGGCTACTTTTCTGCTGTTTCTGAGTATTACACAGGCTGCATGGAAATTTACAATTCCCTTGTAAATTCTGGTTCAATAGGGCAATGAGTTTCGTGTCTTGGCATCGCGTCCTGGCCAATGTAGTAGCTTACGTCGCAAGTGTCTTGGCGTGTGAATACGCCCTTCAATTTGCAGCGTCACAACTGGCCAAGATAATCTTTTGGCTTAGATTTCCCTTCACGCAAATAGATTCGTTGGACGTTGTTCGCTTTTACACTGGCAATTGGCTGATCTTCAACTTGATCGCCGGATTGGCGTTTGGCGCATTTGTATATTCAATGTGGAAAACCTCAGCAAATGCATTGGTGTGGGTTCCCCTATTCTGCTTACTGTTACATGCGATCTTGATGCACCCAAATAGCGTTTTTGTTGTTTCGTCCGTCGCACGCGCATCATCCAGTATTTTTTATTTTCTCTCCGCGGGATGTTCGGAAGTGTCTGACATCTACATTAGCCAGCGCTGCACGGAACAGTTGGAGTATTCAGTGCCATTTTATGGAGCAGTTGGATTTAGTGCTGGGACACTTCTGTGTATGCTCTACCAAAAGCGCGAGCGCTTACTTGTTTATTTTCCGGCGACGGATGTTTCTGACGATTCCTCCGAGCCCGTTAATGATCATAACCAGTCCCCAAATGAACATGGCGCCAGCACCTAATAACAGATAGATTGCATCGATATGAGTGTCATATCGCGATGCGGACAGGAACTCGGTCAGGAAGACGGGAGCACCGATACCTCCTGCAGCCAGCATGCCCATGAACAAAAGGCCGACGGACTGGAACATAGTAAGGTTCTTTCCCCCGACCATGAGTACTCGATTAACCGAGTTGGTCGGCACGAGCTTCGGTAGACTTTTAAGATTGTGCAGTTTTTCATCTCTTTTAGATCTCATATCAAATCGCTGGAGTGTCGAAGGAAGCCCTATTACTTTGGAGAATTTTCCGGGGTGATTTTTTGTTGTGCTCTGGGTCAAAGCTGAAGTGCAGCAAATCTGCCAGTTTAAAGCTTATCATGTTGCCAGCTTAGAATCCGATTTAAATGAGGTCAGTATTTTATCTTGCTTATTGTACTCTTTTTTCTTAAGCCGGATTTGGATCCCGCGATTTACCAATGCGAAATTGTGAGGGATTAACCATGGATTTGGCGACGCTTGGAGCACCCAATGGAGTTGGACAGATCTGGCGCTTAGACGCGGCTGATCGGTGCATTTCAGATCAAGGTCTGCTCTGAAGGGTTTCCTCCAGACTTGGTAGTCAATGGCGTGGATGTTGGAGGAAAGAAGCTGAAATTCCTGCGCAGATTTCCCATTGATCCGATGGGCAGGCTCAACGGGGGTGCAACTTTGGATTGCGTTATCTCCTATCCCTCCTGACGTTTGACCCTCAGCAGGGTACTCCCTAGACTTGCCAATCCTCTCCGTCTGCACTGTCGCAGATTTGTACTTGTTGAGAAGCACGAACCAGGTATTGCGCACACAAGGTGAAGGTACTAGGCAAATAACACGCGATGCCCCAGAGACCCTCATGTCCGCTTTCCAGTCGTTAGCCCACGTCCGCCGACCAAATCTCGATCACAGCGCCAGAACTCCTGGAGACCACCCGACGGACATGAAAAGGTCAATCAAAGATCCCGAATGCAAAAGGGACGTTGAAGAGGAGCTCTCAGACATTTTTTTGCTTTTTTTGAGCTCTCCAACATCGCCGAAATCGACGTCAGTCACGCTGTCACGAAAAAGATGGAAGCCAACCGGCCCAAATATCCCTTGAAAAAGTTAAGAGCTAGGTTACAAAATGCACCCGGCTGTGACGTGGCGTCCCTTTTGCAGATCGTAACTCAAGATCTTGTCAGTTCACCTCATCTGGCCATGGTGCTACGCCGATAACGGGCTTCAATTCTTCTGGCACGCCGTCTTCGACAACAGTTCCCTTTTCCAGGTCGAAAGCGACGGCCCACAACTTCAAGTCTTCTGAAAATTCGAACGGCGCCAGGGTCTTGTAGAAATCTCTAGTTTTCGGGTAAACCAACAACATCTTGCCTGAGCCGTTCAAGTACCGTTGCCCATAGGCAAACATCTGGTAAAAATCGTCTTGACTGATTCCATATTTGTCTTTTGCGGTGTCGAGGGCTTGATTCAAGCGTTTCCACTTCGTGTCCAAAACCCAACTTTGCGAGCCATGGGTGATCAGAATATCTGGACGGAGTTCAAACCAGTCTTTCTCTTTGTGGTAACACATGTGTTCTCTAGCAGGCTGAGTGACGAGTTTCGCTGTATTCCTGAGCTTTCGTCGCAGGCAGGCGGCCACGTATCGCTCAAACAATTTTTCCATGGGGAATAACAGGCTGAGGCCTTCCCATTGGCCAGCAACTGTCATCGGAACTTGCTGGTTCAGAATCAGTTCGCACCAAGGCTTCACATCTTCGTAGTCAGCCATCAAGCGATCGTGTTGCCATTGCTTAAAATCGTGATCGACGGCCTGACTGGGCGGAACCGGGGAGAGATAAGCCGCCAGCTCGCGAGCTATTCGCCAATTGCTTGGATCGTGAGTCAAGTGACAAACACGATCGAGAGCCAACCGAAGCAGTCGGTTTTCTGGTCGGTCGGGATCAAAGACGTCATGCTGCAGGCTGAAGACATGCTGCCGACCAGGGGGCCGGCGGATTTGTCTCTCTATTTGGAGACGGCCACGCAGGAACTTTCGATCTTCTTCAATTCGGTGGTAAATGAAACGCAATCCAGCCTTGACAAGGCGATCGAGAGCCAGAAGAAAGCGGCACATTAGCCACTCTGTGAGTGGCACCTTGAACGTCTGCAGAGCAGCGGGGCCGATCTTTCGCTCGGGAAGATCTAAGGCACCTTCCAGCATACGCACGAGCAATTGCCGCGAGCGCTTTATGTCGTCCCCAGAGTCGAAATGCTTAGGTAGGATCTCGATGTGCGTGCCACAAGGAGTCTCGATGACGCCGACGTAATTGTCTAGACGAAGCCACTGCTGGCTCTCGAGTTGCACAAGCGCCGAGCCGCCGCCAGCACGCAAAATCTCACTACGTTGGCACACCCACTTGAAAGCGGAAGGAGTAATTTGGGCTTGGTCCAAGGAGGGCTGAATGTCGACTGTCGTCAGTCGGGCATACTCACGCACAGTGATTTCGTGCTTCACGACATCCCCTGGGCCCTTACGACTGGATCGATGATGCCACGGTAGCTCTGAATATCTGAGAACGCCTTCGCATTCAGCTGAAGGCGCCGCGTCTCAGTTGGCATGCCCGGCTCGTCACCGAGGAGCTTTGTGAGATCCGACTCTGGTTTGACTAAAAACTGGTTCACAGACGGTTTTCGGTGGTCGTTCAGTACCCATCGGATGCGTTCAGAGTCGTCAAAGAAATACTCTCGCAAAAGCGGGATGATTTCCTGCTCAAAGATGTGGCCAAGTCGACTGAGAGAATTGTCAGTCCGGAGCGGCAAGAAATAGCTATGGCCCAAGCAATGATCTCGATCCAATAAGACTTCAATACGTTCGTTGATTACGCTCAATAGCGCGCCAACATTCACGCCCTCGACAACAATTCCCTCGAGCAGATCTGGTTGAGGCGAAATCTCCTCGAAAATAAACCGCCTTCGCAGGGCTATATCCAGACCAGTCAGTGATCGATCAGCAGTGTTCATCGTGCCGACTAGGTAAACGTTCGCAGGTACGCTAAAACGTTCCTTGGAATACGGCAACGTGACCTCGAGGGCCTCCTCTGCTCCTTCGCGTTTGGAAGCCTCTACGAGAGTGATCAGCTCCCCGAAAATTCGCGAGATGTTTCCTCGATTGATCTCGTCAATGATGAGTACAAACCGCGGTTTTTCGCCCCCAAGAGGAAGTGAGTAGCCTTGTTCCCGTAATAGCTGTAAGAGTCGGTCCCATGTAACACGAGTTAACTCGTAGACCGTTTTTTGGGTAAAGGCCTTGTCATCGTTCAAAGATCCGAGAGATAACGAGAGATCCTTGAAGATCCACTGCACGGGCCTGACATGCGGGAAGTTGGATCCGGCGGGTTCAGGTGCATTTGGGTCGAAAGTATAATCTCCCTTCACCACTCCAATCGCCAGAACCTCTGTCGACGATTTGATACAGAGGAGAATATCCCCAGTCCGAATCTCTTTGTAAAATGCCATCAGACTGCTTTTGTCGTTGGTCCCAAGGTTTTTAAAGTACTCGTTCTTATCCGCATCTAGAGTGCGCAGGTCTCCAGTATCTGTCCAACCGATGCGTGCTTGGTTGTTCGCTAAGCAGTAATCTCGCGTAGGGCTTGATCCTGCTCTGTCGATGGATATCTTCCAGATCCGCGGGTCGCTATTGAGACCTAGTTCAGCAGCTTCCTGTCCCGGAGCACGACGCGCTCGATCACAAAGCTCCTTAAAGATTCCATCCTTGACCTCGTACCTCAACTGTCCATCTTTGGTCGTTTCCGCACGAATGCCTTCCACGAAGTCTTCATAAGCAAAACTCTGATGAAAAGTGACAAATTCGATGTGGCCGGAATGCATGTGTTCATCGAATCGTCCCTTCAACCTTTTGCGATCATCTTTGTAATGGTCGAAATACTGCCGATCCAGAATTTCTAAGGCTTTGCTAACGGTTTGATACGTTTTTCCGGTACCCGGCGGACCGTAAAGGATGAGATTTTTAGGGTTATTGGCATTCGTCACATCAGTGCGCTCCGGTTTGAGATTCCCATTAGCTTTGGTGTCATGTTCAAGCAACTGTTCGATCGCTTCGGCTTCAACGGGCGTGACTTTGAAATTGGTACCCTGAGCCTGCTTCAATATGCTGAGGTTGGAGAATTCCGGTAAAGACAAGAGTCGTTCACGAGAAATGGAAGGATCTACGCTTCCAAGCAATCTGAGTAGTGCTCGGACTTGCTCTCCTCCAAGCGTTGCAGCATCAAGCTGAAAAGGAAGCGACTCCGGTTGTGGCGGTCTAACTCGAGGCTCTTCGATCACTTCGGCAATTCCCACTATGCCGGCGCCGCCGGCTTCCCAAAGATAAACGCGGTCTCCACACTTGATTTCATTTTCATACCGTTTTACCAGGAAGGTATCAATCTTTAGGGCGCGAATGGCGGCCCTCAAGTTATAAACGCTGGGCACCGCTTGAAATATCCACGCCCTTGCCGGTGCGCTGAGCTTTTCGAAAACTTCCCGACTAATTTTGTGGATGGAATGCTGCACGTTGTATCCAGCAAGAGAGGCGAGAAGCGACTCGTCCATTTTGGTTAACAGCCTCGGTGGCCTTAATGGACGGTACTGCTGATAAGCGGCCCGAAAGGTTTTAGTCGCCTTTCCGAATCCTGGCTCTTCCGTAATGTCGCCGATCGTGCCCACAGCAAAGATTCTTCTGGTTTCGCGATCTACGCGATCCAAGAGAAACTTTGCACCTTTTGCCACAACGGTATGGTTTGCGACAGTGTTTCCGTAGTGATAGGAATGCCCGACCTTATCCGACCAGCCTGATTCCTCATTGGACCGAAGTAATAGGTACGTTGCGGTAGCTTGGATTCTTTCGTTGATGAATTTGTCGATAGAACCGTATCTCGACACAATTCTTTGAACCCTGTCAGCCGAAATCGGAGTGAAGCCCTGATATCGAGCTGGCAGGAAGTCTGCTACCGATTCCGCTGAGCACTGAACTGGCACAGAAGACTGCAAGAAGTACATGAATTCCCAGGTCTGGTTGTCTTCAACATCTCGCCTCCAGACAGCTTCTGCAAAGGCCGCATTTCTATGCTTCGAAATAACGCGACTCCAATATGTGTAACTCCCATCCTGGTAGAGCAAGATGTAGTCGCCTGGTTGGAGTGCGTTCCAGTTTCGCTCGTTTCCTTCGCCCGGTTTAGCTCCCCACGCGTAAAACTTGCCGTCTGTGCTCTTTTTTTCTACTTCCGCAAGCACATCGGCGGGGAAGTGCGCGGAACAGATTGCTGGGGCAATGGAGTTCGCGATCGTTTCCTCGACGTGCCGCTTTGCCGCTCTATTAGAGGCGGTTATGACGAACAGTCGTTCTGTGATGGGTGGCCTTGGGTTAATCTCGAAACCCATTCCGGCTAAGAAGGTATTCGTCTCCTCCCCGCCGCTGAACTTGTCCGGCGAAAGCTCTTTTCCGGTCGCGTATTTTGTCGCTAAAGATAGAACGAATTTGGGCGGATATGCCTTACCCTGGTAAATCAAATCGAAGCCTATCGCTTTTCGGTCCTCGGGGACCCCATTTCGGTCGATCTCCGCAATGGCATCAAGGATGTTTTGCTTGCTGATTTGGTCTTTTGGGATCAATGCAGCGACTCCAAACAATAGCTGAGCCGGTGATCATAGCACTGTTTTGTGGGTGCCCATATGGGACCATGGAGGTCGAACTTCCATCCACGCGATTTCATTCAATGATTTTCTTATTTCGGTCGTAATTGCATCCGCGATGAGAGGCGCGAAGATTGGAATCTTTCCATAACTGGCGATAGGCCTGGTCAAACGTCAATCCACCTTGAAAAACCTTATCAGCGAATACTTTCACGGTCGCGACGTGGTCGATGTGCGTGAGTTTTCCATCGTTGACTAACGATTTTAAGCAGAGCGGACAGACTCCGCCCTGCTTCGTAATTAGACGAGGCCGTTCATAGGCAAGCCGGAAGCCTTGCGGTCGGAGCCGGTGCGGACGCCAATTCCGAAGTAGATGAACAATCATGTTCTTATCACAATCGATCATCATTGCATTCTCCAAAGCGGCCTGACACTTTGTGAAAACATTTTAAGGTTGTTTTCGTATAGCGAGTGATCTGACGCCAGTGGATTCCACTCGAAAGACGGAGATTATGATGCCTATTGATGACCGTTGCGTAAGATGAAAAACGAAGCAAACGCCGACTCCTCAAAGCCACTTGGCTACACCTCCTTGATGGGAGCACGTGCCTCGTCTACTTCGGCTAAAGCTATAGGTTCCATCGCGGCATTGTGCGGTTGCCCCTTGTGGTGGCGCGGAACAATTCTCAGGTCTATTGACGGCCCCTTGCTATTCACGTATGTGCCATTGTCGGTACAGCTCGGCTTTGGCCGATCGATGCTGTGGGTGCTCGTACCTGAAGGTGGCCGGTTCTGTGGCTGACCGGCTTGTTGCGAGTTTGCAAGCAGCGGACCTAAAAGAATTATTGCCAGGATAACGACTGGAAGAAACCGCCTCATCCGGCCCTCCTTTGGGTTTAGTTGCTGCGAACGCGACAGCATAGATGATACGCGCTCTATCAAGTTAGATTTTCGAATATTGTTACGAATTCAGAACAAGTGCCGGACCGATCTCAGAGCGCTGCCCTGAACAGTACGACTCGCGTGGGCGCTGCCGCCACCCAACGGCGTTCCGCTAATGCAAAGGGAAGTCCGTCCACGTGTTCAGTACTCTTTGCATCGAGCAATGGAAGCGTTTGGGTGCGATTCGGGTGCAGTCAATTAGGTCACAGTCGCTTGATGAGGTTGTGCTATACTCGATTTGAAATGACGATACGGACCAAATCCATGATGAGACGGCGCGTCAATCGCGCTCGGCCTTCGGGATTGGTCTGTCCATAGCACTGTAAGTTCAGATTAATTTATCGAAGGCTCCGACGAAAGTCGGGGCCTTTTGGTTTTTACGGATGTTTTCGCCGGTAGCCAAGCTGGAAAGGCACGTGACTGTTACTCACGCCATGCGTAGGTTCGAATCCTGCCCGGCCAGCCAGATTTAGGACGTGGCTCGCTAGTTCAGTAGGAAGAACGCGGTTCTCATAAAGCCGTCGTGGATGGTTCAATCCATCGCGAGCCACCAGTGGAGGGGCCTCCGGGAGGGGCAGTGGCTTATACCCACTTCGGCGCCAGATTAGCGCGGCTAGGCAGGTTCGACTCCTGCACCCTCTACCAGAGTTTTGCGCCGGTAGTTCAACGGACCAGAATAGTTGGCCTACACCCAACAGATGCGGGTTCAACTCCCGAACGGCGCACCAGGCAGGATTAGCTCGAAGGTCGAGCCCGCGATCGATAACCGCGAGGTGTTGGTTCCATTCCAACATCCTGCACCATTTTGATGTTGAACATGGGTGACTGGCAGAGATGGCAGATGCACTCGCCTCTTAAGCGAGACCAGCCTGGTTCGATTCCAGCGTCACCCACCAGATTCGCGGGATTGGCAGATATGGATATGCACTCGCCTTTTAAGCGAGACGAAGTGGGTTCGATTCCCACGTCCCGCACCAAGTAAGAGAAGAGGCGGCATAGCATAACGGACGAATGCGCCGAGCTTCTACCTCGGACGATGAGAGTTCAAATCTCTCTGCCGCTTCCAATGTGGGGATGTGGTCCAACGGACGAGGGCGCAAGGCTACGAACCTTGAGATCAGAGTTCAATTCTCTGCATTCCCTCCACATTATTAATATGCTCGCGTCGTCTAACGCATGAAGACGCTTCGGTCCCAACGAGGAGATCTGGGTTGGATTCCCGGCGCGAATTCCAGAGGGGTAGGTCGTGCAACCGAACAACACGGCAGCGTCCGAAGCTACAAATCCGGGTTTGACTCCCGGGCCGCCCACCGGCACCCGAGTAGGTCAAGCCGAGCTGATTGGGTTTCTGACTTCGCTTTGCTCATGATCCCGGAGTTTCTGCGATCGGAAGCTTTGGGCGATAGTGCAGGGGCCAAAAGGCAATGGTTTTGACCCACCGATTAGTCGACTTCGTGAGAGTTTTAATTCAGAGAGATCCACGGTACTTCGCTGAGCCTTTTGCGACAAGAAACTATGAATTCCTTTGGTATTTGCCTTTCTCAGAAGGGTCTAACTGATTCGTTATTTTCCAGCGGCTTTTGGAACGGGTCATTCAGCTACCCAACAGGGTCATGGAGAGGTCGTCAGCAGTCTAAGAATTATCTAAACTCCCACTACGAGATTAGCATCGGCAAGTCGGCTTGTGTGAATCGAGTATGAAACCCCCGGTCAAACATCGGTGTCCCCCGGGCCTTCGGCGCCCATATCTAAGGAGTCTGTCGCATCTTCAGCGAAATAGCTCTTCTCCGCAAGGGGTGTGATCTCAAAAAGTCTGCGGCCCTGCTCAATTCGCTCACGATTGACAAGTCCTCGTTCAGCGAGCATTTTGCCGCGCTTGCCGACGAGTTGATAAGACTTGTCCATTTCGGCCGCTATTTCGCCAGCGAACATTGGACGCTTCTCAACTTCCAGTGTCTGCAAAATGCCTAATTCAGTTGGCGGAAGCAGTAACTCTGCAGCGACTGATTGCAGAATGGACTCATACTTTCGAGACAGATTCGTAACGACGCACGTGCCGAGCTTACAGGTGGGACACTGCATATCGAACAGCTTTAGTGCATCCAGCTGGCCAAGCTCGAAGGTCGTATTGCATTTGTTGCATCGTATCTCCTGGTGCTTGTTCATGAAGTCCCGGAGCAAAGGCGTGTAATCGAAAACTCGCTCAACGAAGTAAAGTCGATATTCGCGCTTTTCCGTGGGACGACCGAACGCAATTGCGTACTTCTGACACAAGCCAAAGTTTAAAGCGTAAACGGTAACCTTGCGCCCGTCGCGATCACTCATTTCATAGTACTTCGTCACGAAGAAGTTCAGCTCTAAAGTCGCCAGCAACGATTCCAGTTCGAGTGCGATGTGGAAGTGACTGGTTGGCGGCACACCCGGGAGATCCCGCATTACGGCAGAATCCTTGCGCCGCTTCAGCTCACGTGCCCGTTGAACAATAGACTCAAGCAGTTCTTTTAAGCTGAACAGCGATGCACGTTCCCCAAAGCTTTCGTGCAAGAACTTGTTCATTTTAAAATACGACTCAAGCTTTTCCTCGTAGTACCTGGCTGCCGCATCACGGACTGCCTTAACACCCGCACGATTCGAATAGATGAGGTGAGACTCGTGGAGGTAATACAGCAGGTATCCCAAGATTCTTGGGTTACCCATCGATCCATAGAACAAAAGCCGCCAGATGGCGTCTTCGTCAGATTCGACAAACACGTCCAGGCCACATTCTGCAAAGTGTGCGAGACGGCTGTTCACTAGGCGTTTCGTAAAATCGATCGCCTTCTCTTCCATGGTAGACACATCCGTCGTTCCATATAGCCGAAACAAGTCCAGATAGATTTCATCGATCTTGGTCTTGTCGATTTGGCCGTAATACACACGATGCGGGTACGCAGCGACCTTGAACTTGATTAGCTCCTCCGACCAATTGTTGAGGGGCGCGAGCAAAGCGTCCACGACAACGGCCATGGCATCTTCGGGTAGTTCCGAAAAATCGTCAATGAACACGTACAGATGCTTAATGCCGACATCGTTCAGAATGGCCTTGAGGCGCACCAGCACTTCTTTGATATTGAACACGCGCATCAAAACATCGCCATACTTGATTTCGGCGCTGGCGCGCGCTTCGGTGGACTGCTTATCAGAACCGGAAGCAGAAAAGGATGCATCCTGTGAAATTGTCGCATCCAATTGTGAACTTATCTCACTGGCCGCCCGCTGCTCCGCCGTGTTCGCGAGTGCCTCACGCCGGATGCCCAATACGCTCGTAAACTCAGCTTCGTCTGCCTTCTCCAATAGATCGTCCAATGATTCGAAGAGCTCTTCCGAGGAGGCGGTAAATGCGTCCTTTATCCATTCCCAAGTCGATTCCTTAAGCTTCTTCTTGATCTCTTCTTTTATTTCGCTAATGACCGCCTTTATGAACGCCCTGTACAGTCGTAAGCGTTGAATCTGCTCGGAGCCAAGCGCATCCGGTCCTAGCTGTTGAAGCAGTCCAGGATCCGTAGCTGAGGCTTCGAACACCGTCTTGATATCAACGTACGCGGACGCAAATCCCCGCATGTGTCGAAGTTCATATTGCACGCGCTGGAACACAGTAGATTTTCCCGTACCCTTTCGTCCGATCAGGAACGTAGTGTTCGTTTTCAGCACAGTCTGGAAGACATGTTCAGCTGGTAGCGGGTCGACGTACAGGTCCTTGATGAGCGACTTTTGGTGGGACTGATCCTCAAGCTCTGCGCGACGATACAATTTCAGCGACTGCGCGGCAGCGCGGAATCCATCGCGTTGTTCTGTATTCCAACCAGTAGCGGGCATACATGTAAGTTAATCCGCGAAGGCCCGGGTGACAATGATTATTTGCCGGGTTTTTCATACCCGGAGTTTTGGGCGCTAGTGCAGGGACCAAAGTCACACGTTTTGAGCCGCGGCGATTGTTACTTGCGGCGGGCTGGGAAGAGACCGCTTTTGAGACACTCTGTTCCGTTTTCGTAACAGACTTACATTGTGTTGTTCCGTTTTTGTAACAAACTAACATTAGGTCGTTCCGCTTGCGTAACGGACCTAACATTGGTTATTGCGTGTTTGTGACATGGATCATGTTACGTTGCTCCTTTGTGCAAAAATTGTATTTGACAATGCTCAAGCGTCAGACTAAACTTCGCAGCCGTTGACGTTGGTCGTCTGAAAGGCCAGAAGTTCTGAAGTGAGCAGACGTTCCTTCGTGACCCCTGGAAAATTTAAGTAGTTAGATAACCGACGATGCGGGTGTCCCGCCTGTCTCGGGGCTCGTGCCCTGTGCGCAGGTTTCCAATCGCCGTGCTTGCACTGATTCGCGGCATATTGCCCGCAGACCTGTTTGCTGCGTGCCCTAGAGTTTGTCACCATCCGCAATCGGAGTGTCGGGCAGGATATCTGGCAACGGTTTCGGTTCTGGCGGAGGGAGTAGTCCGATCATATTTGCCCGCACCACCCTTTACCAGCATGTCTCGTTGACTGTTGGCATTTCCAGCTTGGGTCCCTTGTCCGATGTAGGAGCTGTACGGAGGAGCAACAATCTTGCTCAGCGATGATCGACTGCATTTTTCTCGCCGAGAATTCTTGCGGGGCGGGGCAGCACTGGCGACAGCTGGCCATCCGCGCTTAACTCTAACACACTCAAAATTTCGTCTCAGCAGCGGAAGAGACTGGATTAAGGTCCACCGCGACGACACGGTAGCTTTCGAGCTGCGGTCCGAGTGGTTTGCGGGAAAAGCCTCGGTATGGGGCGAACAGTCCGGTGGTCAAATCAGCTTCGGTGTACAAAATTCACGCCACATCGGTCTCAACTTGCCTGCGGATGCCACGTTTGAGCTTTGGGAGAGCCCGTTCGGATGCCAAACCGAAATTCGCTATCCCGGCCTAGGGCTGAAGTTCGCGGGCAAAGCAGAGGACTGGCTGAGCGATGTTGGCATTCATACCTTCCTGCCTTCAGCCATTACTCTTCTTGAGTCCCGCGACATAAGACTGGTCGCCGGCCCGGGACCGGTGAGACTCGCGGCGGATGGAGGACTTAACTTCAAGGGTAAGACAGTCGCGCAGGTGCATGGGTACGGAATTTCCATCGCTTCTCACAGCGTCCAACTGAACCGTGCTTCGCTTGACTCCATTGAGGCGAATCCAAAACCGAAATCAATCGTCACCCTACATCGGGGAATGGAGCCATGGCATCTCGATCTCCCACGCGGTGATTGGCGCTATGTGGATGCGAAAGACATCTTCGCGAAGGCTCTAATCGAGACTTTCGAGGAAGACACCACTCGGACGCAGCGAATCTTGTTCTCGGGTGGAGATGGTGAGAAGTTCCGGATTGCCTCGAACATGATGCCGACCGGAACTGACGGACGCCCAATCGATTTGGATTTCGTCGAACCCCGCTACGCCATTGATCTTAATGAAAACACCCGTCAATTTGAGGCTCAGCTCGCTGAAACGCAATCGATGCAGTTCGGCCCACTCCGTTTGCTCCTTTCCCCGCCTTCCGCGAAGCCTGCACTGCAGGCTAACGATCAGGGCTGTTCCGTTTGTGCACAAGCGGGCCTGGTGGGGAACATTGATACGGCGCTAATTGTCCCGACGGACGATCTGGATCCGTGGGATGTCGCACTACTAGGGGATTCAAGCCGAGCAGGTTCATATGCCAGCGCTACTGTCACGATGGCAAAAACAAAACCGGCGCTGGAGGGCGCACTCCGTTTCCGGGTTGTGCGCCCGCAAGACGCGCTCGACATTTGTTTCAGAGTTACAAATGTGTCACTGACCCTCGATCCTCGACCCCATGGCCGTTTGCAGCTCTCTCATAACGCTCCCGATCCGAACGACTATTCACTCCTAATTGCCGATTTTTCACCGCAGATGCTCATTATGCCTAGCATCCACAGTTCGGCGATGACGGATACCGATGACTGCGAAGCGAATTGTAAGCCTCCCAAAATTACTCAGAGCCGTATTGCGTCGCCGTCTCGGGTGAGCATGCGTTTGCTTTCGAGCGACGACCCTGCGGTAATCCTGTCGCTAGAGACGCTACTCGAATGGGCTCGATATCCGTTGCACGTAGCACCCGCTGCACTGCAAAAGCCTGCAAACAACTCTGATTTGTCAAAGATTCCGGAATCAACAACCGAAATCATTGCCCCCGCGGGGCTAAGCGTATCTCCAGACGAGAATCACGCCTTCTTTACTTCACCAGATGTGCGATTTAACGATAAGGTAACCCAACAATGGACCGCACGTTTGTCGAAACGCATCGACCCGCGATCCCCGACAAGCGCAGAGAATGCGTTGACTCATTTTCCTGTCACTCCAGAAACGCGGCCCTCCCTTAGGCCATTGCTCGCGCACAATCTAGACGACTCAGACGACTACACCCTACACAATGATGACCTGGCCTTCATCGTCAAGATGATGGAGCAGCGTTCGGCACCTGCTCGACATTGCGTCCTAAGCAGTAACGGTGCATGGCTTGATTTCGGCGATAGGTGGCCCGTACTCGGCAATCCAGATGCTCACAACAGAAGCGCATTTCGTGAAACTATTGCTGGAGTTCTCGAACAAAACGTAGAGTTTGTCATGGAAGCGTGGCTGGTGCCAACTGGCCATCGCGTCAGCCTAGTCCGCTCGGGAAAATTACAGTGGTGTCGAGAAAAAAGTAAAAAAGGCGAGATACTGCTAGTCGCGCGGTTTGTCGAGCACTATAAAATCATCTACCACTTACCCACCAAAATAGAATACGACTCACTTCGCAAAGATCCCAAGACACAAAAGGACGTCCTCCTTCCTTTTAGGTCAATTGAACTCATCGGTGAAGAAACGCCCTATCTGGAATATTCCAAGGCCGACGCGTTCTTCAAGGATTGCGTGTCCGGAACAAAGAACCCGTCCGTCTACGATTATTGGGCATGGGTCTCGCCTGATCCCGCGAAGCCTCCGGTGCCATTTGAATTCCCTGTCGAACTCATTGATCGCGCTGACGGGAAACACAGAACGACGATGAAGATGATGCTTGCATGCTACGAGCAGGCCACTGACCCGCAAAAGCAAGGGAGTCCTTACTTCTACAACGGATCGATTGTCAATGGCTACAACAATCCCTCGTTTGATCCCAGTATCAACTTTATGCAGCGACGCGTTGCTTATGCGCGTCCGACACAGATGGGGAACACCTCGTATCCCACTTATCGGATTAGGTTGATCGCTAAAACGGTTCCTGATCTCGATGCTGCGAAGCATAACGAAACGATTCCGTGGTGGCCACAAATGCGAACCACGGACTTAAGGCTCGAGCAAGTCGCAGCGTTCACGAAGCCGAGCAGGTCCAACGCGGATCAGGTGACGCAGACATTCGAATTCGCGGAGGTTTACAAGAAAGTACCTTTTGACGATGCTGACGATCCCAAAGGCGAAAACCGCGCCGAAGTAGTCCTGAGCCTCACGACTCCGCAGTCAAAGAAGCCAGCAGCACCAGTCCAGATGGATTTCAACGCAGGATTGGGCGGCGGCTTGGCAATGCCTTCCACGAACGTCGTTGCCCTTGCCCGCAAGACCGGCACAGTGTTTTCACACATCTCCGAGTTGAAGGATCTCGATGCAACGCTCACGAGTGTTGGCAATAAAGGCATGACCGTGGCGGAGATGTTTAAGAATCTGGGCCGAGCGGCAACCCTGCTTGGAGCTGTCGATATCTCGGAAGTGCTGGAGGAAGTCTCTGATGGCGTTGCGCAAGCTTCTCAAGTCCCTTTGCTTGCTGTGAAACAGCTCCATGAGATGGAGCAAGCGACCATAGGAACGATCAATAATGTGCTGAAGCCGTTATTGGACTTCGCCCAACAAGCGCAGGCTTTTTACAACACTTGCACAGCACAGATCGACAACCTTCGCAAGCAGCTTCCGAGTGCAATTCAGACCGGGGCCTCTCTTTTGCGTGTCATCGCAACAGAGCAGCGTACGGCCGACATTGACGTCCTAGAAAAACAGACCGTCGACCCTGCATTGCAGGGTCAAACTGCCCGCCTTGCCGCACGAATTGCCCTCTCACCATTACAAAGAATTCAAATGGCCGACAACTGGCCACCGATGGACGCAAATAAAGAGGCGATTCTCCCCACGCTATACCAAGCGCGCGATTACGCTCTGCACAGCGTGCTCGGAAAACCAGCGGACGATATCGCGAAGAAGCTCGATGATGCGCTAACTGCCGGCGAAGAACAGTTGCAACAGGATTTGGATTACGCCTAAGCACTGGCGGGGCAGATAGTTGAGACTCTCGCCGGAAACCTTATATCTCAATTTGTTGATGCGATCAACAACCTGATCGCAGGAGTTTCGAGCGCGGACATTCAAAAGGCAATTACTGCGTTCGAGATGGTCGCCGACATCGCAGCGTCAATTCCAACCCTGAATATAGCAGCAAGTAACTTCCGTCAGGGTGTCGCAGACAGCCTTAGCAAGACAGCTGGCGCATGTGCGGTAGCGCAACTACAGGGCCGCGCTAAGATTCTAAGCGATGCAGTCACACAGCTGGGGAGTGAGGTTCCTGTCGGCAGCACAATCACGAAGGCACTTGCGCCCGGTGGCCTGGTGGAAACTGCATGCGGCACAATTCTGAAAAGTATTGCTAACGCTGCAAATACCGCCAATACAATTCTCGAGACCATCCTCTCAACAGAAGAGCAATTCCGCCAGGCATTCCTTCAGCAGCAGCAGCAAATCCTTGATGCGATCCAAGCCGTGCGTGATCTCCTGACAATTCCGAAGCACATCAATGTTCATTACACCTATGCCACGCCGCTCAAAAATAGTGACAGTGGAGTGTTTATCGCAGAGTTCGACGGCAAGCGATCGCAGTTTAGGCTTGACTCACACGTCCTACTCAATCTCGATGGTACTCCTCCCCAATTCGACATTAACGCAGAACTCACACATTTTCGTCTCAAACTCATTCCTGCTTTTCCATTTGTAATGATCGGCTTTACCGTTGCCAGCTTTACTTCGCACAACGGTGGCGCTCCAACAGTGAGCTGTCCTTTCGAGGCCAAAAATGTACAACTCATTGGTCCGCTCGACTTTGTGGCGACTCTTGCGGAAAAGTTGCACCTACCAGACGGTTTGGTTGTTCAGGTTAGCGGCGCCGGCGTTCAGGTGGGCATGAACGTTCATCTACCGGCGATCACGAGTGGCGCGTTCAACATCGTGAACTTGAGTGTGTACACCGCGGTGAAGCTCCAGTTCGATGGTGGCCCGTTGACCGTTATCCTCGGGTTTGCTAATCCGAACCAACACTTCACGATGACTTACTTGTTTATGGGCGGCGGCGGATTCGTAAATTTCGAATTTGCCCCGTGGGCGACGACTGCCGCGCCTGGGATGGCTGTCACCGCGGCGTTGGAGGCCGGAGCAATGGCGGCCCTCGACTTTGGAGTGGTGGCGCATGGTGAAGTGCACATTTTCGCCGGGGTTTACATGTCCCTCCGACCCGCCGATCTGCTACTTTCCGGCTACTTCCGTGCGGGCGGCGAATTCGATGTTCTTGGGCTAATTTCCGCATCAATCGAATTTCTTATGGCACTGAGTTATGAAAATCGCGGCGGTGAGGCATGGCTTTCTGGGGACTGCGAGGTTGACGTTGATGTGCATGTTCTGTTCTTCAGTGAGACAGTTCAGCTTCACATGCACCACGATTTCTCAGGAAGCTCCAGCAGCTAATGGGGGGAATCATGCCTTGTAAAGTAGTGTTCACTTGCGTTCCGATGGGAATGAAAGACGTCAAGCCTTCCGGCAACACCACGGCTGTTCTTGATGTCTTGGCGGTGCCACATTGCGACGATGTCAATAGCATCCTAGATCTTTTTTCCTGGGCAGACTCTATTCTGGCATGCAGAGACAAGTTCACTGTCAACGGTAACGTAAGCCTTAAACTGATCACCAATTACGCAATCGAAAAGAAACTGTGGAAAACTTTGTTCGGCGATGCGGTAGCAAGCGAGAAATCGGTGCGCCCTACTCCCATTGCGCCGTTCGGAGTAAATCTCGATACCACACACCAACTCTGTCATAAGTTTTACGAAGCTGCGAACGGCCGGGCGATCGACGTCAGCAGGAATAATCCGGACCTTGAGTTTCTGCACGACCTGCATACGAGTTCGATCGAACAACACGGGTTATACGCCCCCGCGCCATCATCAGCGATCAAGGTCCATATCACTGATACCCGAAAGAACCTTGGAGAAAGTCTGAGGGCGGCGGGAGGCGGGCCCGACGAGGCCAATGCAGATGCTCTAATTAGAGCCCGCTTTGGAGTGCAACCACCAGTCACCGACCAAACCACCGGCGTCCCCATCTGTCCCGTGATCGCCATCCCCAAAGGCCCGAGCATCCAGCCCCCAGCGGCCGCCGTTGATGCACTGGCTGCCCTGAAGTTGGACCTCGTCGCCAGCTTCAAAACGGCGAGTAACGAAAAAGAACCAAGGTATAAGGTGAGCTCTTTTGATAGGCCGCCCCATCTGCTGTATCACGTCAATCGGGCGATTGTGTCTGCCGCAGGAAAAAAGGTGTCGCACGCAACTCAGGTAGCACACGATGTCTTCTCGCGTGCACCTTACGGCTTTAACCAGCGGATTACGATGCTTTTGAATATGCCTGCTCTGCTCGAAGCGCTCGGGCTGGTGCTGCATTTTGAGCTGCCGTGGGACAAGGCGTCAACACTGAAATCAGCTAAGCTCGACATACCTTCTGATCTAATCGCGCAAACGAAAATAGAGCCACACCCGCGCACAACCATTACGAATTCGAGTTTTCTCCCTGCACCCAAACCCGGATCAACTGCCATTCTCCCCAACGGCTGGATCAACCCATCGGATGGTTATCGAATGGGTTCTCTTCAACTTGATTCTTCTGCGATGCAAATCACCCAATTTTCAAGCCAGGCAGGTCTGCGACAAGCCGGAGATCCTAACCATCAGCCCGTGTTGACCGTCTCATATGACGAAGATGTCGATCATCCTATTCTTTACCCTTCTCCCCACACTGGCGGACTTTACGTATGGCAACACCAGCTGCAGGACAAGGTCAATCAACATCGAATCGATGCGGAAGTGAATCGGAACGATGACAGTAAGCCTCTTTATGCCGAGGATTTACGTAACGGTGTCGTTGTGGACGTTGTCGCGTACGATCCGACCAATTCCACGCGTGAAGGCACATGGGTTCATCTCTGCCGACGCGATGAGGAATTCAATATCAATGGAACCAAAATCACGCGCCGAGGAATCGATCGGGCGGTGAAAACCGCAGCGTTACGATCCGTCGATCCGGCAGCAACCGCACCTTTGTCGCATGACGTCGACGAAACAGTCTTCACTTGGCGCTTGGGATCGCTTGTCGCTAAGTCGCGACTTAGCAACAACCCCATGAAAAGCAAAACGCCAGTGGCTATGCCTAGTGAGGAGTCTAAGCAAGTTCCATGGAAGAAACTTGGTAAACCGAAACTCACTCCTGCTATCAGTGCGGTTTCACCGATTTTCGGATGGCAACATCGTGTGGCGATGCGGGCTGGTTTTGTCACTGGTGGGGTAGTACCGTTCACCGAAACTGATGCCCTCAAAGCTGCTTTGCCACGTTCTTCGTTTCACCGCTATGAACTTATCCAAGGCCCAGCCGTCATCCCTGTCACAATTACGGAGAACTACCTCCAACAACAGAGTCCAACGTTAATGTTTGTCGGAAGCCATGTTAACGAAGACCTGTCACTGAAAAAGCACACTACGCTCGGCCAGCGGCTAATTGTGCCGCCTCGTGTCACACCGGAAGTTGCGCAGCGGCACGGCAAAGAAGAAGCGCGAATTAGCCGCGGAGCGACGGTTTTACCACTCAATAATGGTGCACTACCGAACAAAATTGATATCACAACCGAACCTTCCCAAGACACCTCCGGCACTTATGTGCCGGATCCAATGTGCATCGGCGTCACTGCCGTTCTCGGTGATCTCGATGGTAAGGTGCACGACACCAAGAGCCTTTCGTTTTATTCGAACGCACTAAAAGACTGGCCCGACTATATCCCACATATGATCCAGATGGAATGGACCGCTGACAGTGTGCCATCGCTCACTATAGGTCGCATCGATCGCGCTGCAGGCACTATGCCATTCCTTTCACGTGATTCGAGAGCATTTGTTTGCAGAATTCCGCCCGGACAAACTTATTTGCTGACATTGCGGCCACAAGTCGATCCCCTAAATATCGAAAATGTCCATGCCTTGGCTCTTTCGACCAAAGCAACAAGGGTTGACGGTACACTCGATGTAATGATGCTGAGCTTCTCCGATATCTGCCGCCCGACAACCGTACGTCTTACGCACGCGACGGACCGGCCAATCAAGAAGCCTGAAGTCACGATGGATCCCACTCTCCCGGCTAACCATCATGCTTCAGTCGGTGACCCGATATCGGTGAAACTTGGCAGCAATGTGGAGCACGCGACTACCTCGAAAGTGGCTCTGCTCGCCTGTTGGAGCGAAATTACTGACGATCGGAATCAGCGCTCCTATAACAAGAAGATCTTGAATTCGCAGTTTACTGAATTCCCAGTTCCGAAGAGGGTTCTGCAGAAAAGCCAAAATCCAAATGTAATCGTGCCGACACACATTCAATTTCCTTTTTCCGACAACCGCTACCGTCGGGTGACCGTCACTGCGCGGGGCACGGCACGCTATGGAGATCTATTCGACCAAGACGCCAAACAGCATACCGTCGACAGCAACCCCATTACCCTCGACGTTCTCGCCACGACAAAGCCGACGCCTCCCGACATCGAGTATGTCCTGCCGAACCTGAGCTGGGATATTGGGGAGAAAAAAAGAACACGAACCATGGGACTGACGATCGTGCTGAACAGACCCTGGTTTAGTTCGGGCATAGGTGAGCAGTTGGCGATCATTACGTCCCGACGCACTGCCCAATCCGACCCAATTATTAAGAGTATCGCCACAAGCATGCCCGCAAACACCGAAAACAGCGTTTCTGCGTGGGGAGTCTTGGCAGATTGGAAGGGATGTGTCCCTGATGGTGCCCCTTCGAAGTCGATTGACATATTTGAAGACACCCAACGCGTGCACGACGATGATGATGCCGCACCTTCACCTGAATTGCCGAATTACGCGAACATCCAGATCGGTGGGCAATGGTATTCCGCTCTGTTCTTCAGTCCAAGATTCAATCACCAGGACCAGCAGTGGTTTGTCAATCTTCGACTCGCTGCTCCACCGGCATACGGATCAGTACTGCGCCTTCTCGTTGCCCGCTACCAGCAAAACGCGATTGATGGCGAGCACATATCTGACATTTCTATGTGCGACTTCTCTCTTCTGCGTCCGGAACGGTCAGTGACCATCAATACGACGGGGTGGGGCTTGTCGCGGAAGACCCAAGTACGAATTCTGGGATACGGGCCCCAATGCAGTGATGGGGCTCAGCTCCCGAAGACCTTAATCGAAGTCAGGTATTTTGAAACTGATCAGACAAGGCCTCAGGGTTTCGAATGGGCGGATGGCGACGTAGTTGAATCCGAGAGTTTGCCCTCAAACTCTGACGTTCTGTGGCAGGCCACGGTACCCAATCCTATATTAGGGGGAGGAGGTACTCTTGTTGCGCACGAATATGAAATCTGGCCTTCGGCGGAAAATCCTAAGCAATCCTATTGTTTGCCCGCATATTTCGACATCCTACCCCTATGAGGTTTTTGTTAATGCTTATCGGTAGCAGAGGTGTAACAGATGATCAACATCACGATTCACAATGACGACATGAATGATGCTTTTGTTGCTGCCGTCGACAACCAGCAGCCCAATAGCCCCACCGTATTCAATAAACGCTTAAACCACAACGAAACTTCGGGACCAATATCGGTGCAGGAAGATGGAAACGGCAAGTTCTCCATTACGACTACTGCTGTTGATGCAACCGGCACGGGTCGATCAAAAACCGAAAATAAGACTGGCACTGCCGGTGATCAGGTGAACGTAACGTGTTCGTAACAAGGCGCGGTTGGATAGGGCGCTCGCCAAGGTCCTACTGCCCCAAAAAGGGTAAGGCTAGACATAAACGTCTGAAGGCAGTCCGGCTTTCTTGAGACTTAGCTGAACAAGACGGGGAACGACGTCCGATTTCACATTTAGTTCAAACAATTCACAGAGCCGGTACGGAATGGGAAGACTTTAACTAGCTTGCAAAGGCGTCGGACATCTTATGTCGGGGCCGTCCTGGGTTTTGCTTTCAGCTTACTATCGTTTCACGCGAGCGCCCAGTCTGTGCCGACAAAAGATCTTTCCGGGTTTTGGCAGACAGTGAGCGGTGCTGTATATCAATTTTTCCAGAAGGGGCCTTACGTGTTCGCGATCTACTTGAAACCGTCACAAGCCAACTCGACTCTGGTATAAAAAGCGGAGACATTGCATATGAAGGAAACGTCATCGGAACGCTTGTCACCGGTGAATTCCATCACAGATTTCCTTTGGCAGACCGAGCGACCTGTCCGGCCAACTGGTATAGAGTGACCACGCTAACCCTGGCGACTGAAGGAGGCGGGGACAGTATGGAAGGCGATTTATTAGACGATCACCAAGCGGACAGCTGTGAGATGGATGATCGGCGAATTGACCACCTTGTGTTCAAACGAACTTCAAAGCCTGCCAGCGTGATGCCAGATGCAGAACGAACTCCCGCAACAAAATCTCAGAAGACTGCGGCTTGGGGGGCGTCCGCATGATTGTGTCTAACAATTTGGACGTGACTGGTACGGCTTAACTCCCTAAGGGACGTCGAGAGGCGAATCCAGGCGAACAGATCAATCGGGTATGCAAGAGATCGAAGGACAAGAGCAAAGTTAACATATAGGAGGCAAAATGACTAAAATGATTTACCGGGCTTTGTTGGTTGCAGTTGTGTGTGCGCTCCCATCATTTGGCTCCGACCAATTGTGTTGGTTTGCAGGTGCGCCGTATAACGAGGGTCAAAATCATGGCGCATCTAGCATGCACCACAAAAAGTCACAGTCCAAACAGAAGCCAAAGGTTTTTCCGAACCCAACGTGCGGGGTACAAGAACTTCAGAACACCTGGTTTTCACTCAATGCGGTAAACAACAATGAAGGGAAGTGCCAAATTTGCAAAGATCCAAATCATTGGGAAGACACGGATAGCGACGACTGTAAGAAGTCGCAAAAGTGTAAGGCCGATGGAAGTTGGGGCCCGCCTGAGCAGTGATGGGGCAATCGAGCCGCGACCTAGTGGTTACGGTATCGTCTTCGGCACAAAACAGGGGGCTGTCAGCCTGTAGACCGCGCGAGCGATCTACCTGGGAAAGAGTGCGTACTGATTTGGCAGAACATCATTGCCTGTCGGTTTCACAAGTTGCCAACGAGGGAACACACGAGTGCTCAAGTTGTGGCAGCAGCCCCCATCGGTGTGGGAACATTTTCCACCCAAAAACATCAATGTTGAAACCCTGAATCTTGTGGGTAAGCATGTTCATGTAACTCCATCAGCTTAGTGCCGTCCTGCTCATCAGCAGCCAACCGGCAAAGCCGCTCCCACTCTTCCCTTTTCTCGCCGCGCATGTTCCTCAGTTTCTAGGATGCGCCCTGCTCGTGCGCACTCTGACACGCGGGAAACATTCGCCCATCTAACCGGTGTGCTCTTTGCTTAAAAACTCCGCAATTTGAGTGGCAAGCTCTTCCAATCGCGCAGGGTCTTCACAGATCGCAGCCTCAGCGCAAAGGTCGTACCAGACGTGCTTAGTTTCGGCTTGCAAAGGTAAGTACCTTTCTCTCTGAAATATACTCCAAACGATCCAATTTTAAAGAGGAAAAAAGCCCGCCCAGCACGGCATGTAGGCTGATCCGAGGTATGATGGGGCCGATGGTTTTCATGCTCGTGAACTCTGGCGTTTCTTGACGCTTGCCAATCGTTTTTGTTTTGCGAATTTGGCGACGAACGGTCTAGAGTGTGCGGGACTCTGTTGCCGCGCTTGCGTCGAAAGGGTGTATCGAACGCCGCCAGAGTCCCGCGTTGTTGCGTGCCGCGTTGTTCTAGCGTCCTGCACCCGCCTCCTTCCCCATCGCTTTCAGCCCTGTGCGCTGCTGCTTCTCTTCACGCTTTAACTCTTCCGCCAGATAATCAACCACCGGCTCAGTGGCCTTCAGTTCTTCCGCAAGAAAATCAACAATGCGTTTCATAGTTTTTGCTCCCCCTTTGAAGTTGACTGCATCCAACCCGGTCAGCCTACCGAATCAACCGGAGCCTGTGAAGATCACGCTCGGAACCGCGGCGCGCGGTACTTTTATCCAAACCAATAAGGACCGCAACTCATGTAAGTTCGCAACATCACTTCTTCGTTTGCTGCATTGCTTTTAACAAAGCCTGTTCGTATTTCACTTGACCTGAGCGGCCTTGTTGGACATCAGGCTTAACGTATGTCTTCGTCACCACTTCAAGGCTGTTGCCTAGCACCTGATACGCGGCTCTTACGTCGCCTTCTTGATTGTAAAGAGTGGTTGCCGCACCGTGCCTGCCTGAATAACAACCATTCCAACGCTTGCAGACCTTCTCTGCAAAAGGCTTGATGTAGTATTTTGCGAAGCTGTTGTGATTGATGGGTTGACTATCACCATTCTGAAACAACAAACCTTTTTTCGGGTTGCTCAGGCTCGTGCAATATGTTGCCAGCAATGATGTGACCGGCTCAGTAATGGTTAGATCACGTTTCGACTTCTGAGTTTTCAATGGTCCCAAAATACCGTATGGCGCGGCCTCACGCACCTTCAACACCCCATCACCGATGTTTTCCCACTTCACAGCAGCCGCTTCGCTTGGCCTCATCCCAAGCACGGCGCACAGTGCAAAGAAGAGTTTTGCGTCTGTGCGCTCAACAGCGTTGATAATGGCGATGGTTTCCTCGGGCGTGTAAGCAACCCGCTCTCTCGATTCTCCAACATTCGCCAACACCCTCACATCACGGATGGGATTGTGGTCGATTAAGGCTCTACCGTTCGTGCCTTTGATGTTCACCGCATGTGCAAACATGGAAGACATCAGTGCTCGAACGTGTGAGAGGCTTTTTCCGTTCAATCGTGTTGTGAGACGGGTCAGAAACTCGCTTGCATCAATCGTGTGGTAGGAGTCTATAGGTTTGGTTGCAAGTTCGGGTTTGACGTACAGCTTCCAAACGTATTCATAGCCACGAAGGGTTGAGGGCCTCTTGTTCTTTACAATCCAAGGCCGGTAAATTGTGTCCCAAAATGCACCAACCGTGAGCACCGGGGCCGGTGCCTCAGATCGCAAGGCTGCGTGGTGCAGGTTGTTGATGGCTGACATATGTGACTTTGCCAGCAGCTTCCTCTTCTGAGGATCAACAACGCTCAGATCGCAGAGCCGTTCCGTGACCTTCGTTCGCCCCTCATCAGAATCCCTGTAATACCTGATGTAAAATCCGTCTGAGCGTTTAACAACAGAGCCGGTCTGTTCGCGGTAGCGACGGCGAGACCGGCTGGCCTTTAGCAACGCGAGAAGAGAAGCCTTGGTCATAGTCAACACAATACCTTATCGGACCAATCGGACCAAGACATCTTTGGTAACGTCGCTAAGTTGTTTATTATAAAGGGGGCGCGTAGCTCAAACGGATAGAGCATCGGATTTCTAATCCGAGGGTTGCAGGTTCGACTCCTGCCGCGCCTACCACTGATCCTCAAGACTGAAATTTGGTTCGCGGACCGGCTTAGCAGCGCGAATTCATGAGTCCACCGCACCGGATTTGCTATCCAACTTTTGCCCGGGTAAACTTCTAGTACAAGCCTTGTTGTCGGGGAGTGGCTCAGCCTGGTAGAGCACCTGGTTCGGGACCAGGGGGTCGGAGGTTCAAATCCTCTCTCCCCGACCAATCTTTTCTTCTGTTTAGCTCCAAGATCTCCCACATGGCCGGGTCGTTTGTGACGTGGTTTGTGACATAACCGGTCTGTCGTGTGCCATTGTGCGATAGTGCATCCACTGCCTGCCGCTTGGCTTCGAGCCTGACGTGCGAGTAGTGATCTAGCATTTCGCGAGAAACATGACCCGCGATGGCCATTATTGTTTGGTCACTTGCCTGTGATTCGGCCAGCTCAGTGATCGCATGGTGGCGAAGATCGTGGAACCTGAGATGGGCAGTGGCGCTTTTCAATTCATGGATGTCAAAATTGCACTCTTCATTGCGGCACTTTTTCCCCTCCTGCTGGACACGGCCACAGGCAGGACATTGGATGGCTCGGGTTAGATTGCGCCACGCTGTTCGCCAACTTTTCTGAGGCCGCGAAGGATCAACAAGTCCATTCTCGCAGGCAGGGAACAAAAAATGCTTTGACTGGATTGCTCCGATCTTTTTCGACCGGTCATAGAGTTCAGAGATTGCACACCATGCGTCTGTGTTGAGGGGAATTACTCTACGGCCAGCCTCGGTTTTGCTTTGCCTAATGGTGATTGTCATCTGTTTGAGGTCTACGTCTCTCCAGCAAAGCCCCTTCAGCTCACAAGAACGCATGGTTGTATTCAAAGCAATGATCATTGCAAGCCGCGCATTCTGCCAAGCGGGATTTGTCACGGCCATTCTTTCGAGCGAGTCCTTCTCCACATCCGTCAGAGCACGACCGACCTGGTGATGAACTGGAAGCGGTCTAATGTCGTCCTCAAACAAGTGCCAGCGTTTGGCTCGCTTCAGAAGACTACGAACGACCCCGATTTCAAGATTGATTGTTTTGTTTGCAACCCCTGCTGTCTTCCGCCCGATAATGTAGGCTCTCAACATGTCGCTTGATATTTGCTTAAGAGGCGTTTGCTGAAAGTAGGCCACTAGCGGTTTCAGCCGTTCTTGTTCGGTTTGAATGCTTCGGGGCGCAAGGCCCGGTTTACGGTCTTGCAAGTGCCGCTCCGATGCGTCTATGAACGCAAGTTTGGCAAAGATCTGCGATCTAGCGTTTAGCCTGCCTGCATCAGCCTGCGCAATGAGCTCCTTCTCCTTGGCTTGTGCTTCCCGCCAGTCAGTCGTATCCAGGCTCATTCGGAACCTTTGTCCGTTGAGCGAGAAATCCGTGTGCCAGATCTTGTTGCGTTTGTACAGGGACACGTTTCCCACCTCCCTCCACCTTGTCTAATAGAGAAATTCGCGTTCCAAACTAGTGAAGTGATTGAAAAGAGGGAGGATGTTTGATGGACTATATGGTCTAGGCTAGGTATGGACTAGGCAGGACTATGTGGGCCCTGATGGTCTAGGGAACAATGGGCAGCTTAACCGCCGTTTTGAGAGGACGATAAAGGGGTTTTGGGTAGAAGGGCTTCGCCAGTGACCAATCGTCCAATTGAGACTTGACTCGACTCTCCGCTGCAAATTTCATGTTAGAGGACCCCGGGGGTCAAGTGTCTATTGATTAGCGGCGGGCAGTCCAGTAGTCCGAACCCCTCCTAGGCTGCTCAAACCAAACTCAATCTGAAAAGGAGTCAAGCATGAGTCCACTTGTGGACCTGAAAGAGGCGGGGCGTCTGCTGTCCATCTCACCCTGGACAGTAAGGGTCTATATCAAATCTGGGAAGCTGATCCCTGTGAGGATCGGGAGACGCGTTTTGCTGCAGGAAACCGAACTTCAGCGGTTCGTTGAGGCAGCGAAAGCTCACCCCGTGACAGTGCCCGTTGCGCTCGGGGGAAAGGAGTCGAATGCTTAGTCTGAATAAAGCGGTCGATGTGACTGGGATTCCCGGTCCCGAACTTCTACTGCTAGCCCTGAGCGGACGAATTCCTTTTGCCAAAGACCCGGACACAAGACTGATCTTCTTTGACTCAGCCAGCCTGAACGAGGGCGAGGTTGTCAGGAACAGATATGCAAAACGATCTTTATCGAACATGTGAACTCGAGATGGCGAGTTTCCTGAAAGCCCAAGGTCAGAAACTCCTGGGCGCTGAACTGAAAGGCAAGCTCGTGGAATTTTACTTCGATGCCTCAGCGGAGGACGCGGCAGAGCGTTACTTCACTGGAGCTTCTCTTCCCGCGAGGGAGTTGTTTGAGGCCCACCGCTGCTTGAGAGCACTCATAGCACAGATCCGCGAACACAAATCTCATCGGAGCAGAACAGAACGGAGTCATGGTAATGGAAACATCGGCACCTCATAAATCGGTAACTCTTGCTTTTCCTCTTCACATCATCTGCGGTATAGCAAAAACGTTTGTTGATCTTTACTCTTCGATTCGGGAGACTCCGCCGGAGATCCTGTGGCTGGCCTTCGTCACCTACTTCGGCAATCTCATTAGTCCCTATGTCAAGCTGGACTGCAAATCGTCCGAAGCCCGGTTCTACAGTGTGGCAATCGGAAGTAGCGCCCGGACTCGTAAATCATCGGGCCAGGATGCCGCCAAAGAGCTTTTTGAGGCCGTGAAGGAACCAGGTCAACAGATAATTGCCGGTTTCGGTTCGGTCGAGGGGCTTATGAAGCTGCTGCACCATAAGGAAGAGTGGAAAGACAAACCTGAAATCCTACCTGCAATTCTGCATTTGGATGAAATGAATCAATTGGCGACCAAGGTTAACATTTCCGGTTCTGCCGGTGTTTCACCTCTTCACCGGCTGTTTGACTCCCATGATTACGATCATCCTCTTGCTGCCGGAAACGAATATTGCGTCAGAAACGCTTATCTTTCGATGATCGGAGCAAGTACGCTGGACGATTTCCAGAAGAGCTGGGGTTGCCAACAGGCTGATGCGGGATTCTTCAGTCGATTGTTTGTTGTGATCGCGGATGCTAATAAGCGCATACCTCGGCCCCTTGACCCAGATCCAGAGGAATTTAACGTGCTAGTCCAGAAAATCCGAGATGTAGCCAACAATCTCAAGAACCAGCCTCGCACAATCACACTTACTCCGGATGCGGAGCACCTTTGGACCGAGTTCTATACATCCGTGATCGGCCCCGAACCAGAGTGGAACCGGATTGATACGTACGGGCTGCGCTTTATGGCAATGCAGACGATTCTCCGGGAGGAAGAGCAAGTCACAGTGGACAACGTGCGAGACGCTATTGAACTTCTCCAATACGAAGTTGCTGCACGACGAGCAGTGAGTCCGGTCATCGCAGAAAATGATGCGGCTCGCATGGAGGAACTCATTCGCAGGGCCCTGCCGGTCGGATCTACGACGTGACCTGCCCCCCGGAAACTAGTCCATTGGAAATGTGACTTCTCCAATTTACGATGACCCACCCAGGGTCAGAGGAGGAGTCGTGCGCAAGAGTCGATTCAGCGAAGAACAGATCATTGCCATCCTG